>Ga0097621_100000923_pt1 | contig 20554 bp, 17 predicted proteins | sample KBSMisM72_FD_73165 | JGI IMG/M metagenome (GOLD analysis project Ga0097621, IMG submission 73165) | Miscanthus rhizosphere microbial communities from Kellogg Biological Station, Michigan, USA - KBS Miscanthus M7-2 (version 2) (version 2) | ecosystem: Host-associated > Plants > Roots >... | reverse complement strand
ATGTGTGAAGGCCGAATAGTTTCGCGACGACGGAATTTCGCCGACCGTCTGTCCGCTGATCGTCTGCTGATTGCGCGTGCTCGTCACGTCGACGACAGGCGCTTCGCTCGTGACCGTGATGGTCTCTGCAAGGCCGCCGACCTTCAGCTCGGCATTCACCGTCGCGACGAAACTTCCGCTCAGTTCGACGCCTTCGCGCTTGACGGTCGAGAACCCGGTGAGAGTGAACGTCACGGTGTAAGTGCCGGCGCGCAGGCCTTCAACCGCGTACTGTCCGGTTCCGCTCGTCACGACAGATCGTGTCTTTTCAATCAGCACCGGGCTCGACACTTCGACGACGACGCCAGGCAATACCGCGCCGGATGCGTCCTTCGCGGTTCCGACGATCGACGCCGTGGCTTGAGCCAGGGCTGCAGTGGGTATTAGAAGGAGAGAGAGCAGGACGACGATCGCCTTCACGCATCTCGGCATAGAGACCTCCGCGGAGTGACAACTCCGCCGACGACGTTTAACAGGACTGTACGACCGTGTTGGGGGCAACTATACGGATTTGGCATGGAGATGCAAGACCGAATATCACGGATCTTGCGGAGCGTTATGAACTTGTAAGCGGTTTCTACGTTTGGATGGATCGAGCCGGTTCTGGCATTCGCGCCGATTGAAAAAACAGGGCTACGCCAGAGCCAGCTTCACGAAATCGAGGCACTTCTGCACTTCTTCGACCGGCGTTCCCGTCCCGCGATGCTCGTATTCGATGTACGCGCGGATCGGCCAGCGCTCTTTGCTGAGCAGCCGCAGCACTTCCTTGATAGGCGTGTCGCCCGTGCCCCACGGCACGTTGTCGCCCTGGTTCTTCTTGCGATCCTTCAGGTGCAGGTTCGTGATGCTGTCGTGATGGTCGCGGATGTATTGCACGGCGTCGAAGTTCGCGGCCGTGAAGTGGCCGATATCGAGGTTGACCTTGAAGTACTTCGACATCTTCATCGCTTGGGCAAAACTCTCGGGCGACGCGAACTCGCCGGGCTTCGACGTGTTCGAGTGCCCGTGCATCGCGACAGTGATCTTGTGTTTCTCGGCGAGCGGCGCGATGCGCTTCGCGACCTCGATCGTGGTCGACGACGTGATGATGTCGGCCCCGAGCGCTTTGGCCTGTTCGAAGCCGCGGTCGATTTCCGCGTCAGTGAAACTGGCGTCCGGACTGTAGTTCCACGCGTAGATGACGATGCCAGCGGCCTCGAATTTGTTCCTCACCGTGCGGAAGTGATCGAGCGGCGTCTCGATCCGCCACTTGCGCAGCTCGTCTCTCGAGGCTCTCGGCTCGACCATCGGCGACCAGACTTCACATTCGCCGATACCGCAGGTCTTCATCGCGTCGATCATCGCGTCGACCTGGTCGCCACCTTCCGAGCGAGGCAGCGCGCGGAAACTGTACGTCTGCACGCCGACGCGGACGCCGGCGATGCGCGAGTCGATGCCGGCAGCGGCCAGCGTGCGTGGAACCGCGAGAGATGCAAGCGCGAGTTTCGAGAATTGGCGGCGAGTGATCATGGTTACCTCGGCAACGCAAACGCGTACAACGTGTCGCCCGCGCCGACGACGACGTACTGGCGGCCGTCGAGCATGTAGGTTTCCGGACCGTTGCTCGTGTTGACGCCGAGGCCTGCGTGCCACAGCGGCTTGCCGGTCGCGGGATCGTAGGCGACGAAGTTGCCGCCGCCGTCGTTGCCGAACAGCAGCTTCCCTGCCGTCGACAGCAGTCCCATCGGCCCTCCGCCCGCACCCGCGCCGATCGCCAGCGGTCGGCTCCACTTCACTTTGCCTGTCTTGTAGTCGATCGCCTTGAGCGCGCGGCCAAGGTTGCCGACGCCGCGCTCTGCGGCCGCCCAGCCTTCCGGACGATCGTCGGTGTCGGTGAGGTAGAACAGGCTGAACGACTGCGACGTGCCCACGTAAAACAGCCCGGTGTCGGGGTTGAAGCTCGGTGGCGGCCAGTTGGTCGCGCCGTTCGTGTCCGGCGACACGAGCACGCCGGGGATCGACGCTTCCTTCGCGGGATTCGGAATCGGCTGCCCGTTCGCGTTCAGCCCCTTCGTCCAGTTCACGCTGTCGGTGTGCGTCGTCGTCAGGATGTGCTTGCCGTTGGTACGATCGAGCACGAAGAAGTGTCCGTTGCGATTGGCCTGCGCGAGGAGCTTGCGCGGTTTGCCGTCGATGACGCCGTCGATGAGGACAGGCGTTTGGGCGGCGTCCCAGTCGTGCGTGTCGTGCGGCGACACCTGGTAATGCCACACCAGCTTGCCGGTGTCCGGATTCAGCGCGACGATCGAGCACGTCCAGAGGTTGTCGCCCTCGCGGCCTTTGCCAGACAACACCGGCTGCGGATTGCCGGTGCCGATGTAATAGAGGTTGAGATCGGGATCGTACGTCCCAGGCAACCACGGCATACCGCCGCCGTTGTTCATGGACTCGGCATTCGGCCAGGTCTCCGCGCCCGGCTGCCCGACACGCGGCGTCGAGTACCAGCGCCAGATGACGAGACCGCTCTCCGGATCGCGCGACTCGAGATAGCCAGGCACGTCGAGCGAGTCGCCGCCGACGCCGATGAGCACCTGCTTGCCGATGATGATCGGCGCGCTCGTCGAGAAGTACTCGCGTTTGACGTTGGCGATCTCGTGATGCCAGCGCTCCCGCCCTGTCGCCGCGTCGAGCGAGACGAAGTAGTTGTCCGGCGTCAGGAAATAGATCCAGTTGCCGTACATGCCCACGCCGCGGTTGCCGATGTGAATGCCGCCGCGCGTCTTCCAGAAGTAGTGCCACAGTTCGCGGCCCGTCCGCGCGTCCACGGCCCACACATGATCGGGCGAGGAAAAATACAGAACGCCGTTCACCATCAGCGGGGTCGCCTTGATTGTCGGCGGGCCGAAGCCGTTGGCCGCAGCCGGTGGTACATCGGGTCCCTCTCCGCCGATGATCGCGAGCGCCTGCGACGCGTTGAGCCGATAGACCCACGCCAGCGCGAGGTTCTTGACGTTCTCGCTGTTGATTTGCGTCAGCGTGCTGTAGCGCCGGCCCGAATAGTCGCCGTGATAGGTCGGCCACGAATCGGTCGGCATCTTGAGCAGCGACGCCGGCTCGAGTGGTGCCTGCGCGACGAGCACGCCGGAACACGCGAGGAGCAACGCGACCACAGCCGATAGGCTAGCCACGAAGACACGAAGATCACGAAGGCGCACGAAGCCTTCTTCGTACAAAGACCGATTCGTGAGGCTTCGTGTTCTTTGTGACTTCGTGGCAAAAGGCTGTCGCGATTCATTCTTCGCCATCATTTCAACCCCGCGAGGTACGCCGTCACGTTGTGCATGTCGGCGTCGGTCCACCGCGTCCACATGTCGATGTGCCCCTGCAACGGATCGACGACGTCGATCTTCGGCGCGTCGCCGTTGCGCAGCCACGAGCGAAGCGTCTTCGCGTCGGGGTCGTAGAGGCTGACGTCGAAGTCGGTCAGCCGCACGAGCACGCCGGAGACTGTCTGTTTCGTCGGGAGCGTCACCGTCGCTCGAACCGCGTTCTTGTCCATGTACGCCGGCTTCGGCGGTCCTTCGCCGCGGCCGCCGCGCGGCATCATGATCTTCCCCTGCAGCGTGAGCGCGTCGTACTTCGCGCCGACGCCTTTCAGGTCGCCGGTCGTCGAATGGCACGTCGTGCACTTGCCGGCGCCGCTAAAGTACTTAGCACCCTCGTTTGGATCGCCGACCAGGATGTCGAGCACCTGATACAGGCGGCGGTTCGCGTTGAGATAGATCGCGGCGTGCAGGAACGTCGCGAGGTCCTTCACTTGATCGACCGGCAGATCGAACGACGGCATGCCTTTGTCAGGCCGGCCGTTCCGGAGAAACGCCGACAGCTCCTTGCCGCCCTCGTCGCTCTGCACGAGTTCGGACCGGGTGAGATCGGGCCCGCTCGATCCGCCGCGCGCGTTCGAGCCGTGGCAGAACCCGCACTGGCTGACGAGAACTTCATGGCCGCGATCGACGGCCGCCCGGTCGAACTGCGGGTCGACAGCGGCCAACGCGGGACGCGGGGCTGGCTGCTGGGCGGCGACGGCCGCCACCAACGAGATAAGGACCGTCGCGACGATGAGCACTGCTTTCATGGCGACACGTTCATAACACAACTCGCCGCCACCGAGGAATGGAGGAAAGCAGGTAAGACGCTAGAAGCAGAGCACGCAAAGTGCCAGCTCAACACGCGATGAAAGTCATCGTCTCAGTGTGCGCGGCGCAGCGACCGCGTGTTTCAGGATTGCTTCCGGACTCTCACCAGGGTACAGCGCCTGCCAACTCTCGATCGGTGTCTCGTGACACCGGACACCAGCAAGCGCCGAAAGGCCATCACATACAACGACCACTTCCTGACTGATTTCATCCAACTTGAGGTCTTGCACCGGGTCGTACGTAGCGTAGTCAACGTATTGAAGACGAAAGGCGACCGCCTTCGAGCTCCCATCGACCGCGTACCCGTACCTCTGGGTCTCGAACAGCTCAGGATCGCCATGATGATTGTTTCGATTGAACCACTCGACACCGAGCCGCGCCCAGCGTTGACGGACTTGTGCAATGAACTGCTTGCGCACAGGTTCGAACGGCTTGGCCGGATACACTTCCCTCTCCGACTTCGTTCGCGCATCGTACGCGGCCAACTCGACGTAATGAGTCGGCGCGAAATGCGGCTGGCCTCGCTGGTAGACGACGAGACCGCTCGGAAACACAAGCGGTTCCGAGCCGAGCTCGTAGTAGACATTGCCGAGCTTTTCGAGATCCCGTGAAACGAGAATCGCTGAGCCTCCATCAGTTGCGACCTGTCGCTTGATGACAAATAGTCCATTCGAGTGATCGATCGACTCGAATAGACCACCACGATCTTTGTCAGCGCGGAACGGGATGTCTTGCTCGCGCCAGAGTCCGGTATGTCGATCGCCGAGAAGGAGGCGCATCGGGACATTCGAGCTGAACTGCGCCGCCGGATCCGTAGTCCAGTACGCAACGAAGAAGACGTCATCGTCTGTGAAAAATCCGGCATCGGTAACAACTCTGGAGAGAAGTGCCGTTGGCATCCCGGGCAACACGCAACGACACTCGACGAGGATCTTCTCCAAGACCGTGCGCTCTTTCGCGGCTCTCCCAGCTCCAATTCCTGGAAACGTCCCAGTTCGCGTGGACACATGCGCGCCGCTTTGTGACGCGCTCAATGACGCGACGGACGCCGTTGGAACGCTCGCGACGAGAACAACAACAAGAAGAATTCGCACTGTCGAGGTGGTCATAACACCGCCTGGGACTACTTCTCAGTTCTAACTTCTCAGTTCTAACTTCTCACTTCCTCCTTTCCAGTATCCGCTCCATCTCGTCCATCACGCGGTTCATCGAGGCGACCGTGAGATCCAGCGGCTCGTCCGTCGTCATGTCGACGCCGGCGTCTTTCAGCAGGTCGATCGGATCCTTCGAGCCGCCGGCGCTCAGAAACGCCAGATACCGTTTGGTGGCGGCGGGATCACCGGCTTTCACCTTGGCCGCGAGCGCTTCCGACGCCGTGAACGAGGTCGCGTACTGGAAGACATAGAAGTCGCGATAGAAATGCGGGACGTAGCTCCACTCGTGCGCCACGTAGTCGTCGACGATGCAGATCTTCTGATCGTGGCCGTAGTAGCGCTTCGTGATGTCGAAGTACAGCTTGGCGAGTGAGTCGCCGGTGAGCGGCTGTCCCTTCTGCGCCATCTCGTGCATCCGCAGTTCGAACTCCGCGAACTGCGTCTGCCGGAACACGGTTGCCTTGATGTTCTCGAGATAGTTACCAAGCAGCGACAGCCTCGTCGCGTCGTCGGAGATCTGCTTCAGCATGTGGTCGTTCAACAGCGACTCGTTGAACGTGGACGCCACCTCGGCGACGAAAATCGGATAACCCGCGTTCGGAAATGGCTGCGTACGGTTCGAGAAGTAGCTCTGCATCGTATGGCCCAGCTCGTGGGCCAGCGTGCTGACGTCGGTGTACTTGCCGTTGTAGTTGATCAGCATGTACGGATGGACGTCGTAGACACCACCGCTCGAGTAGGCGCCCGAACGCTTGCCGGCGTTCGGCAGCAGATCGATCCAGCGGTCGTCGAACGCTTTCTGAATCGTCTTCTGATAGTCCGCACCGAGCGGCGCGACCGCGCCGAGCACGAGCTTCTGCGCTTCTTCCGGGGAGTATTCGAGCTTCACCGATCCCACCAGCGGCGCATAGAGATCGTAGTAGTGCAGATCGTCGAGCCCCATCATGCGTTTCCGCAGTTTGAGGTAACGATGAAACGCCGGCAGGTTCTTGTTCACGCCGTCGATGAGCCGCGTGTACACCGACACCGGGATGTTCGGACCGTCCAGCTCCGTCTCGAGTGCGCTCTTGTAGTGGCGCACCTTCGTGTAGAACAGCACCTTCTGGACTTCCGTGTTCATCGTCGTGCCGAAGGTGCGGCTGAAGCTGCCGAGCGCGTTGAAGAACGCCGACATCACCCTCTCGCGATCGCCGCGGTTCGGCAGCCCACGCAAGTCTGCGAAGGCCGCCTGATCGAGCTTCACCGTCTTGCCATTCGACAAAGTCACCGTCGGGTACGGGAAGTCGGCGTTTGACAGGATGCCGAACGTGGTGGACGGGCCGCCGGCCATCGGCCGCGCATCGGCGAGAATCTTCTCCTCGGTGTCCGAGAGCGTGTGAGCCGAACGGCGAATCAGATCCTCGAGGTCGTGCCGGTACGGTTTGAGCCTCGGCTCGCTCGCGATGAACTGCTCGATCGTGGTTTTGCCCGCTTTCAGAATCTCTGGATTGACGTACGCCGCTTCCGCGCCAAACGTCGCGGCAACCTGCGTCATCTCCTGCCGCATGCCCTGGCGCCCGCTGTCGCGCGTGTCCTGATCCGCCAGCAGGCTCGCGTACGACTGCAGGCGTGACAGCTCTTTGAACTTCGCGTAGACCGTGTCGAGCGCGTCGGCCAACGTCGCTGGCGATGACATCAGCTTGCCCTTGAACTTGGCCAGCGAGGGGATTTCGGCGGCGAAGGCCTCTTTCGCGGCACGCCACGCGGCGTCCGACGGATAGATGTCCGCCAGATTCCATTTGTACTTGTCGGGAATCGCCGACCGATCGCGCTCCTGCGCGAGGACCGTCAGCGTGAGCGCAAAACACATCGCCGCAACGGCGAACGAAGGCAGCCTTTTCATGCGCCTCATTCTACGACTGGGGACTGGCGACTGGGGACTGGGGACTGGGGACTATACTTTCGCGCCATGAGATGGTTCGTTCGCGGCGACATCGACGGCTTCTTCGGTCTGGCCCTCGACAACCTGGTGCAGCTGCTGCTCATCGACACGCTGTGCCGGTTCGTGCTCGGCTTCCCTCCGGAGTTGGTCTATGCGCGGGTGCTTCCCGGCGCCGCCATCTCGATTCTGGTTGGCAATCTGTTTTATGCGTTTCAGGCCAAGAAGCTCGCCGAGCGCACCGGACGCACTGACGTGTGCGCGCTGCCGTACGGCATCAACACCGTCTCGCTCATCGCGCACGTGTTCCTCGTCATGCTTCCCGCCAAGGCACTCGCGACCGCGGCGGGCGCCGCCGATCCCGCTCGCGTCGCATGGCAGGCAGGACTCGTCGCAACGCTCTGCTCCGGCATCATCGAGCTGCTGGCCGCGTTCGTCGCCGAGCGCGTTCGCAAAGCGACGCCGCGCGCCGCGCTGCTCTCGACGCTCGCCGGCATCGCGCTTGGATTCATTTCGTTCGGGTTTCTCTTCCGCGCCTTCGCCCGCCCCATCGTCGGCTTGACGACGTTCGGTGTCGTGATGCTCACCTACTTCGGGCGCGTGCGGTTCAAGGGACACATTCCCGGCGGCCTCGTCGCGATTGCGCTCGGGACGCTGTTGTCCTGGATGATCGGCATCGCGCCCGCCGGTTCGGCGCCGGCGTCCCCGTCGCTGCACCTGCCCGTGCCCGTCATCGGCGATCTGATCGAGGCGCTGCGCGGCGGCCATCTCGTGCCGTACCTGTCAGTCATTGTCGCGATGGGGTTGTTCAACGTCCTCGGGTCGTTGCAGAACATCGAGTCGGCCGAAGCCGCCGGCGATCCCTACCAGACGAAGCCGTCGCTGATGATCAACGGCATCGGCAGCATTTTCGCGGCGCTCTTCGGATCCGCGTTTCCGACGACCATTTACATCGGCCATCCCGGCTGGAAAGCGCTGGGGGCACGCGCGGGATACTCAGTCCTCAACGGCGCGTTCATCACGATCATCTGTCTCACGGGAACGCTCGCGTGGATCGCCTGGGCCGTGCCGATCGATGCGGGCATGGCGATTGTGTTGTGGATCGGCATCGTCATCAGCGCGCAGGCGTTTCAAGCCACGCCGCGCGAACACGCACCTGCCGTGGTCATCGGGTTGTTACCGGGTATCGGCGCGTGGGCTGCGTTAATGGCGAAGAACGGGCTGAAAGCCGCGGGCATGGGGACGGCTGCGCGGCCGTTCGGCGAAGCGCTGATTGCGGAGTTCCAGAAGAGCGACACGTGGATCCATGGCGTCTTCTCGCTCGAGCAGGGGTTTCTCTTCACCTCGATGCTGCTCTCCGCCGCCACCGTCGGCATCATCGAGCGCAAATGGACGGCGGCGGCCGCGTGGTGCGGGCTCGCCGCGGTCATCTCTGCGACAGGACTGATGCACTCATATCAGTGGACGACGGACGATACCGTCCTGCGGCTCACGCCCGCGTGGCCGTTCGCGTTCGCCTACGCCGTCATGGCCGTAATGTTCTTCGCCGCCCAATGGCTCACTGAACCGGTCGACGGACATTGAATCAACGGTAGTGTCATAAGCCGCCTCCGCGGGAGCGCTGAGCCGGCGCCGCATTTCAGCGCCCTGTTTTCTCGAGAAGACCCAATCCAGCGGGAGCGACCGTCGAAGTTCGGCGGTTGTCCACGTGGCTCGCATCAACCCGAACGGCGAATGCTCCACCGTGCCGAGCAGCAGGTGTCCGATCTCGTGCGCCACGGCGCGACCGAGCAACTCGACCCGATCGACGCCTGACGTCGCCGCGAGCGCGTCGACGCGATCGACGAACACGGTTCCAAGAACGCCTCCACGCTGGACGACGTCCACGGCGGCATATCCGAGTGTGTCGCGCTGGCTCTGGGCCGTCGCCTTGACGATGCGAATCTCGATTTCATGGAGCTTCGGCCGCGCGACGCAGCCGACCACATGACACGGCCGCCAGATTGGCCGGATGCCGACGGCGGCGAGCGTCGCGTTTGTGCTCGCCTGCATCTGTTCCAGCATGCCGGGCGAGAGGCCGACCGCGTCATACGTGCGGACGACGAGCGGGAGTTTGGCGACGAGCGAGGCGGTGAACACGAGCGAGACGAATGTGAGCGGCATGCAGGCCAATATGGACGCCGCTCCTGGCTACCTCAATGACGCGGGCCTGCACCAAAGGTGAAACGTTGGTAACGGGCTAAATCACTGAATGATCGTGTGATCGACGATGTGGCGATTTCCATTGTCAGGTTCTGGCAGCCTGGTGGAAGCAGTCCAATTCGCAATTGGACTCGACACGTGGAAGATGGTCGGCGATGCTGTTCCAGTGACCGACTTCCGATTTGGACGGTTTGAGATCGACTCACGCACTCGCGAGCTGCGCAAGGACGGCGTGCGGCTCCGCCTGCAGGAGCAGCCGTTTGCCCTCCTGACGCTGATGCTCGAACATCCCGGCGAGCTGCTGACGCGCGACGAGCTTCGCGATCGCCTGTGGCCGGACGGCACCTTCGTGGACTTCGAACACGGCCTCAACGCCGCCATCAAGCGGCTGCGCGCCGTCCTCGGCGACAACGCCGAGCGGCCGCGGTTCGTCGAAACCCTGCATCGGCGCGGCTATCGCTTCATCGCGAGAGTGGAGCGCGTGAACGGCCTCGGCTCATACGAGGTCCCCTCGGCCAGCGACGATCGGCATCGGCTCGCCGTGCTGCCGTTCACGATGCTCGGTGAAGCCTCGATGCCGGAGTCTTTCGCCAGCGGCTTGACCGAGGAGCTCGTGACGCAGCTTGGCCGTATCGGCTCCGACCGCCTTGGCGTCATCGCGCGCGCTTCGGCGATGCGCGTGCAGCGCGTCGACCGCACGGCACGCGAAATCGGCACCGCCCTGCGCGCGCACTATCTGCTCGAAGGGACCGTTCGGACCGAGGCGAACCGCGTGCGGATCACTGCGCAGCTGATCGAGGCGCAGGGCGAAACGCAGTTGTGGGCGGAGTCGTACGATCGCGTCGTGTCGGATGCGCTCCTCGTGCAGTGCGACGTCGCGACGCAGATCGTCCGTGCGGTGGCGGTGGAGCTCCTTCCTGATCGCGCACCGGCCGCATCGACCCGGACGCATAACCTCGATGCGTATCAGGCGTTCCTCAAGGGCCGCTACCACTGGAACCGTCCTGGGGAAGAGGGCCTGCGCGAGTGTCTGGCGTTCTACGAACAGGCGCTGACACTCGACCCGCAATTCGCGGCCGCCCACGCCGGGCTGGCTCGCGCGACGGCGAGCGCGGCCGAGTACTACGTGATGGCGCCACGAGCGGCGTTCGACGCGGCGGAAAGCGCCGCCGCGCGCGCGCTCGCGATCGAGCCCTCGGAATCGGACGCGTGCACGGCGCTTGCCGAAGTTCGGCGCGCCCGCGATTGGGACTGGGACGCGGCCGACGAGGCGTTTCGCCGGGCGCTGACGATCAACCCCAGCAACGAAGGCGCGCGCCGCCTCTACGGGATGCTGCTGTCGTTTCGCGGACAGACGGGCCAGGCGGCCACGATGACTGACATTGCGTGCGAGTTGGATCCGCTCTGCCTTGTCTCGAACACGAGCGCAGCGTGGGTACGGTACGTCGCGGGCGACCACGCGGAGGTCATCGACCGCTGCCGCCACACGATCGACATGGCCGCCGGGTTTCCTGCGCCTCACCGCCTGCTCGCCGCGGCATATGTACAGTTGGGCGACGCGAAGGCGGCCGTGCGTCACCTCGAGTCGGCGACGCCGATTCATTGGGAGCCTGCGACGCTCGCGTGTCTTGCGCACGCCTACGCGGCTGCCGGCGATCGCGCGAGAGGCCTTCAGGTCCTGGACCAACTTAGCCGGCTCGCGAACACTCGTTACGTCTCCCGCTATCACCAGGCCCTGGCGTGGGCGGGTATCGGCGACCTCGATCAAACGTTTGCCCTGCTGTCATGCGCGGGCGACGAACGGGATCCGGCGCTGATGCTGCTTCGCACCGAGCCTCGCTTCGCCGCGCTCCGCGAGGACGCGCGCTATCACGCACTCGCCCAGCGCCTGGGCTTCGATCGGGAGCTGGCCTCTTATGTGTGACGACACGCAACTGCAGCTGCTCGGCCTCGGGGACGGACCGCTGCCGAAAACGCGGCCGGTGTATCGCCACATCGCGCAGGCGATCGAACGCGGGATCACGTCGGGCGCGCTCGCCCTCGACTTCAGGCTACCGGCCGAACGCGAGCTCGCCGACGCGCTGAATGTCAGCCGCACGACGATCGTCAGCGCCTATCGCGATCTCGAAACACGGGGGCTCGTGCGCGGCTACGTCGGACGCGGCACGTTCGTCTCGGCGATGCCGGAGGCCTCGGGCGCGCCGTTTGCCTGGCGAGGCAAAGTCGCCGCGGCGGCGACGCGATCGAGCGACAGCGTGCTGCGCGACTTGCTTCGCCACTCTGGCGATCCGAGCGTCGTCTCGGTGGCCGCGGGCACGCCGGCACTGGAGCTGTTCCCCGCGGACGGATATCGGCGCTCCATGGAACGCGCGCTCAAGCGTGGTGCGAGCGTCGCGTGGGGCCACAGCCCCACTGAAGGCCTGCCCGTCCTGCGCGATGCGATCGCGAATCGCTTCGGCGGCCAGCCGCAGAACGTCCTGGTGCTCGCGGGCGCCCAGCAGGGCCTCGATCTCCTCGCGCGCTGTCTCGTCGACCCCGGAGACACCGTGATCGTCGACCGTCCTGGCTATCTCGGAGCGCTCCATACCTTCAAGGCGGCCGGCGCCCGCGTCGTCGGCTGGGATACGCTGCGCCACGATCTCGACGAGCTCGAGGATCTCATCTCGCGGTACCGCCCGAAGCTGATTTACACGAACCCGACGTTTCAAAACCCGACCGGCTGGACGATGCCGCTGAAGCTGCGCCGGCAGCTGCTGACGCTGGCGTCGCGACTGCGCGTGCCGATCATCGAAGACGACACCTATCGCGAGCTCTTTCTCACCACGCCTCCGCCGCCGCCGCTGCACTCGCTCGACACGCAGTCGGTGGTCATTCACCTCAACACGTTCTCGAAGGTGCTCGCGCCGGGGCTCCGCGTCGGCTGGCTCTCGGCCGCGACGCCGATCATCGACCAGCTCGCGCTGCTCAAGCAGCGATCGGACCCGCATCCGCCGACGCTCAACCAGCTGATCGTCGCCGACATGATCGCCGACGGCACCTTCGATCGCCATCTCGCGGCTCTGCGGCCAGAGCATCGCCGCCGCCGCGACGCAATGATCGCCGCGCTCGAGCGCCGCGGCTTGCAGGGCAAGCTGCAGTGGGCGGTGCCGGACGGCGGCTTGTACTTGTGGTGCCGGCTTGCCGGCCGCCTCAAGACGTCGCACGTGCAGTCGCACGCGTTGGCGGAGTCGCTCGCGTTCGTGGCCGGCGAGGCGTTCTACCCGGATCAAGGCGGCGACCGCGAGCTCAGGATCTGCTACTCCACGGTCACGCCGTCTCGAGCCGACGACGTCGCGACGCGAATCATGCGAGCCGTCAACGCGGCGAAACGCGATCTTGCTGCACCGTCGCAGCTCGTGGCCATCGTCTAGGCACTTTCGTTGACGAGCGCGTGGGCCGTGCCGGATCTAGTGCACGACTTTTAGGCCTGTCATCCCATCGGCAGCGCCGTGGTGAGGCTGGCGGCGGACGCCGTCGCGACGTGCCGATGCCTGGATCGCGCGCACGTCGGGCGGAGCGTCAGGGAAGCGAGCGAAGACCGACTGCCGGCACGTCGGGACGGCGGCCCGACGCCAGCCTCACCACGGCGATGCCGATCGAAAAGCAGGCCTAAAGGCCTGCACTACATCCCAAACCGATGACGAGCACGCGGCCGGCATACCCGCGCGCTGGTTAAACAATATGGTGCAGGAGTTCGCTGATCCGATTGATCACCCGGACGTCGGCTCTGCTCATCGTCCAGTACGGGACGCGCTTCCAGACGGCGACCAGACCCGCGTCCTGAGCGCCGGCGACATCGATCTCCGGATGATCGCCCACGAACATCGCGTCAGGCGCAGCCACGCCGAGCCGGTCGAGGGCGCGGGCGAAAATCTGGGGATTGGGCTTCGCGACGCCTTCGGCCTCTGAAATGAGTACCTCGTCGAAGTAGTCCGCCAGCCCAAGCGTCTGCAGCTTTCGCGATTGCCACCCGACGGGACCGTTCGTCACGAGCGCCAGCTTCCGTCCCGACGCCCGCAGGTGCCGGAGCGTGTCGGCGGCGTCCTGCGGGAATTCGCAGTGCCGGCAGTAACAGTCCCAGAAATGCGTCTCGAGATCCGCCGCGAGCGCCGCGTCGACCTCCATGCCGGCGAGCAGCGTCCGATAGACGTCGGCGCGACGCGCGTAGCCGTGATCGTCGAGCGCCAGCATGCGCGCAACGAGCGCGTCGCGATCGGCGTCTCCAAACCGCGGGCGAAACGTCTCCACTTGTTCGTGCGTGACCGCCGCCACGACGGCATCGCGGTCGTAGAGCGTCCCGTCGAGATCGAAAAGGACTGCGCGAATCATCAGAGCGTCACTGGACGTGCGCGATCAGCCACGTGTCCAGATAGTGGGCGATGCTGTCGCTGTTTTTCTCGAGCATCATCATATGTCCGTTGCCGCGAATGCCCTCGAGCTCGAGCCGCGTGAACGTGTGCGTGACGCCGGCTTGCGTCAGATATTTCGACGTGCAGTGATCGTATGCCGCATGGTACGACGCCTCCGCCGTGACGATGAGAATCGGCAGGCTCTGCAGTCGCGGCAGACGCCGCGCGGGCGCCGGTTGGCGCCAGCACGCAGTGAGCATCGGGCCGTCGCTTGTGTCCTCCCGTTCGGCATGAAGGTCGGCGGCATCTCGAAGCGGCGGATCGTACGTCAGCGGAATGTCGGCGAGGCCCCATGCTCGCGCGCGCTCCTCGCCGGTGATCGCGTTCTGGAACGGCGGGCCATTGGGTTCGACGGCCACAATCGCCTTCACTGCTGATGGACGCGCGTCGGCGAGCAGCCAGCCGAACGGCCCCGCCTGCGAGTGCGTGACGACGATCGCCGGTCCGATCCGATCGAGCAGCGCTGCGCCTGCAGATTGCACGAGCGTCTGCGTTTCGACGGCGCTCGCGAGGCCGGCGACTTGTGTCGCGTAGAACGCGTCGAAGATCGCGTCCCCGCGCATCCCCTTCTTGTCGCCCGCTCCCGGCCACTGCGTGTGCGATTTCGCCTGTGGCCATGCGCCGAACTTTTCTGGCGCGGTGAACCGCAATTCGACGTCGCCGACCGACACGGTCTGCAACGGCCCGTTGATCGACGGCCTCCATGCAGAGCGTCCGCGAGCGGGTTGGTCGACGAGATACACGACATAGCCATTGTTCAGGAAATAGTCCGCCCAGCCAGGCCGACCGTCCGGCGTGCCGAGCCAGTTGGTCGCCGTCTGCCCTGCGCCGTGGAAGAAGACGATCGGATAGCGCTTCGTCACGCGCTGGGGCCGGAGCACCTCCACATACATCTGGCCCGCCATGACTTCGGTGCTTTTCGCGCCGGCGTAAGACCCGCCGACGTAGAAGAAGTCGCGCGTCGCCAGCGTGTGTTGCGCCGGCACGATGGCCGCGAACGCGACGATCAGACAGATGCACGCCGCAATTCGTCGGATGAACGGCGCCGTCGTGGACGGATCATCGACTCGAAACGGTGCGGGAATGTACACGAAGCGCCTTTCTGAAATTACACACTCGGCTCGTCTCTTGAAATCCGAGCGCACGATGCGCGGCGACGCTCACGTCGTTGTCGATCACCGCGTCAGAACCGAACTCCGTGCAGCCCTGCCGCCCCGCCCATTGCTCAGCGGCGGCAATCAGCGCGCGTCCGATCCCTTGCCGTCGAGCCGACGGCGTCACATACCAGCCCTCGAGATAGCCGACGTTGCCGCTGCTGCAGCCGTCGACGACGTTGCGGATCGACAACTCGGCAAATCCAACGGGCTCGCCGGCGCCGTCGAACGCGATGAGCACTTCAGCCGGCTCGCGCCGGTCGCCGGCGAAAAACCGACCGACCTCACTCTCGTGCCCCGCGGGGTCGGGCCAGAGCTCACATCGCATGCGGCGCCACGCCTCGCTGTCGCGCGACGTGACCGCTCGAATGCTCACCATTGCGATGCCTACTCAACCAGTGTGCGCGCAAACGACTGCCATGCGGCCGTCTCGGCCAGCATCGAAAACGCGGCCGATGAGAGAAGGGTGATGGCAATGCCCCAGATGTAAGCGCCGTAGATGCGCCGCTGCGTCACCCAGTCGTACACCGGTCCCGCCAGCAGCAGCGGGATGATCAGCGCGATGCCGACAGTTTCACCAGCAATGCGCACAAACCCAGCGGGCGCGAGGCCGCCGAGCGTCGCCATCACCATCAGCCGCTTGTGCGTTTCCACGTCGCGGCGCAGCACGATCGCGACTCCCGTCAGCAATCCAAACACGAGCATGTCGCGGATCGGCGCGAAGAGCAGAAACGACAACGGGTTCACGCCGTCCGGAAAAGGTCCCCCATATCCGTGGCGCGCCGCAATCACGCCCGTGACGGTGCCGACGACAAGCATCAGGACGGCGAAGAACACGCCCGCGACGCCGACCTGCCGATGAAGACGCGTGCGGCCCGACGCGACGAGGATGGATTGCCCGATAAACAACAGCATCCAGGCTGCGAACACCGCTCCGTGGACGTGGATAAGCGGCGTCGTCGAGCCGGCGGCGAGGCGCGCCGAATACGTACGCGCAAAGCCAGCCCCTACGCCCAGGGCCATGATTACGGACATGACGCTGAAGTACATGTGATCGAGACGGCGGCGGCCAGGCGCCGAACGCGCTGCGGCGGTCGAGCTGATTGCGACCGGGATCGTCATCCCATCTCCCTCTTGATGTGGCCGGATAGTAGCACTAGAGTCGCGTGTCTGGAGGACGTCATGACACGCGTCGCGACCGCTGCCGCAGTGATTGCCGCAGCGTGTGCCGTCAGCGCCCACGCGCAAACGGCCAGCTGGGTGAAGCCGCTCGAAGTTTCGAACATGCGCATCGTCGGGCACACCGATCTCAACGGCAAAGGCAACGGGGGCGAAGGCCTCGCACTGACGCAGTACCGCGACGGCAGGCGCGTTCTCTTTCTCGCGCACGAGAGCGCGCCGACCTGTTTCAGCGTGGTCGACGTGACGAACACAGCGAAGCCGGCCGTGATCGCGCAGGTCAATACCGTCACCTCCGACATCCGCTGCAACTCGCTCGGGTTGTCCGGCACGACGCTCGTCGTCGCCCACCAGACGGCGAAAGTCGGCCTGCCGAACGGCGGCATGCGCGTGTTCGACGTCGCCGATCCGGCCAGTCCGAAAGAGATCGCGTTCTTCGACACGTCCGGACCGCACTCGCGCGGCGTGCACTTCGTCGGCTTCGCCGACGGCGAGTATGCGTACTTGGCGACGGGCGCGAAAGACTTCGAGCCTATCAATCCGAACGACGATCAGTTCCTGATGATCGTCGACATGAAGAATCCCAAGCAGCCGAAAGAAGCCGGCCGTTGGTGGATGCCGGGCACACGCAAGGGCGACAGCGCTCCGCCCGTGCCGCGACTGAAGATCGACAGCGGCTACCGCATGCACACGCTGCTCGTCGATCCGAAGCGGCCGAACCGCGCGTACGTCGCCTGGATCGACGGCGGCGTCGTGATCCTCGACATCAGCGATAAAGCGAAGCCGAAGCTCATCGGCCACAAGGCCGACTACCCGCCGGATACGGGATTCACCCACACAGTGCTGCCGCTGCTCGATCGGAAGCTGATCGTCTCGTCGGAAGAAGCGAATCAGGACAAGTGCGCCGACTGGCCGAAACGCATCTGGACCGTCGACCTGAGCGACGAGACCAAGCCGCGCCGCATCGCCGTGTTCCCATCGCCGACGAACTTCAACGACCTCTGCACGCGCGGAGCCCGATTCGGCGCGCACAACATCCACCTCAACCGCCCATCGCCATACTCGCGCACGCTGACGCAGACAGTCGTCGGCACGTTCTTCAACGGCGGCGTGCGGGTGTATTCCATCGCGGACCCGCAGAAGCCAACGGAAATCGGATATCTCGTCCCTGCGGCTCCACCTGGCAACAAGGCGGGGACGATTCAAATCAACGACGTCTACGTCGACGAGAAGGGTACGATCTATGCGAACGACCGCGCCACGGGAGGGCTCTATGTCATGGAGTTCACAGGCGCAGGCGGTCTTCGGTAGTCTGCTCCTGGTGTCTTCGATAAAGCGAGGCGGGCAATTCTGAATCGATCAATTTGACGATTCGGCGATTGGTGATCGATCGACCAATTGGATCACCAAATCACCAAGTCCCTAGATTGTCCGATTCACTTTTTCGTGGGCCGGACACTACTTTTGGAAGGAAGAGAGCAACTGCTCGAACTTCGGCTGGTTGACGCTCATCGTCTTGAGCGGACCCGTGCACTTCACGAAGACGTTCCCGCCCGGTGCGGCGACGATGGCGCCGAGAAGACGATAGCCGCTGACGCCCGAATACGCGCCCGAGGCGTCGATCGTCGTCATCGCGAGTCCGTGAAGGGTGCGCGTCGCCACCTTCGCGACCGCCGGTGCGCCGCTGCGATCGGTGAACTGCCCTTTCCACCGTGCGATGTTGTCGTCGACGCTGCCGCCCTGGCCGGGGCCGAAGAAGTACACCCCGCACTCGGCGGCCGTTTTCTCGCCGAACTCCGGCGCGATGATGTACGTCGCGGCACGCATCGGGCGCGGCGCTTGCGGCGTCCACCCCGCTGGCGCGGTCCACGTCACACCGGCCGCGGACTCGGCGCACACGACGGCCACGCAGGCGATCGCCATGAACATGAACGTACCCGCACACGCGGCCTTGGACGTCATCGCTGGGCCGATCGTCTGCTGCTCGGACCGAGCAGCAGCGAGTTGATCAGGACGCGCTGGCCGTCGGCCGCCACGTCGAACGCGTGATACGGCGGATACGGCACCGGCGTGTCGAACAGCTTCTTGACGTCCCTCACCTCGAAGTCGTCGCCGTCTTCGGCCACTTCGGCGGCCATCAGCGACGTCGTCAACGTGCCGTTGGTCGCGAGGAAGAACAGCTCTTTGCCGTCGCGACGCCACCGCGCCTGAAATCCGCCGCGTGACGAGACGAGCCATCGCCGGTTCGACTTCGGAAAGGTCGTGACGAACAACTGGGTGTCGTCACCGGCTGCCCGATAGCTGAAGGCGACCCATCGTCCGTTCGGCGAAAAGGCCGCCCAGTTTTCTGCCGCGGCCGAGGCGAGAAACTCGTACGGTTTGCCGCCATTCCCCAGCGGCAGCACCCAGATGTCGTTGTCGGGGATTGCAGTAGAGGTTGGCTTGGAGGTGACGACCAACAGGTTCTTGCCGTCCGGTGACCAGCTCACGGGCCACTGTCCGCGCTCCTCGTCAATGGCGATGAGGGTTTCCTTCGGGTCCCCGGCGAGGTCACGTCCGTACAGATCGAGACCACGGCCGCGCTGCGAGTTGTAGACGACCCGACGGCCATCGGGAGACCAAATGAGCCAGTTCTCGTCTGCGGTGCTGTTGTCGACGCGCGTCTTCTTTCCGGTCGCGACGTCGTAGATCCAGAGTTCCCGCCTGCCGGTTTGATCGTTGAGGACCGCAGCCGCGAGCTTCGTGCGATCCGGTGACAACTCGATGTCGCCGAAGTCCGCGACGTCGGGAGCGATCGCGCTCAGCTTCTTGCCGGTTCGATCGACCCACACCAATTGCGATCGCACCAACTGCGGCGACACCTGCGCGCTCGAGGGCACGAGCGACAGCAGCGCGATCGCGCCCACTGCTCCAGCCACCGCCACATCACCAAATCGCGAAATCACGCAATCACCAGATGACATGGTAGGCTCTGTCCCCATGTCGCGCAAACGCATTCCGGCACCGGCGATCGTGCTCGGTCTGCTGTGCCTGATGTATCTCATCACCTACGTCGCGCGGCAGAATCTCGCGACCGCCGGCGACGCCATCCAGAAAGATCTCGGCCTCAGCAACAGCCAGCTAGGACAAGTGCTCGGGACGTTCGGCATCACGTACGCGATGTTCCAGATTCTGGGTGGCTGGGTCGGAGACAAGTGGGGGGCGCGAAAAACGCTGTTCGTCTGCGGTCTCATCTGGGCATCGGCGACCGTCCTCACCGGGTTGGCCAGCAGTCTTGCGACGCTCTATCTCGTACGGCTGATGCTTGGCGTCGGCGAAGGCGCGACGTTCCCCGTCGCGACACGCGCGATGCAGAGCTGGACGCCGCCGGACCGCCGAGGGTTTGCGCAAGGGTTGACCCACTCGTTCTCTCGAGTCGGCAACTCCATCACCCCGCCGCTCGTGGCGTACTTGGTCGGCGTCGTCTCGTGGCGCGGATCGTTCGTCGCGCTCGGCCTGGGTAGCCTGGCGTGGGTGTTCGCCTGGTACTGGTACTTCCGCGACGTCCCGTCGGAACACGCGGGCATTACCGCTGAAGACATGGCAACGCTCCCGAACGAAGGGCGCGGCGTGGTCCGGAAGAAGGTTGCGACGCCGTGGGGACCGCTCGTCAGACGGATGGCGCCCGTCACGCTCGTGTACTTCTGCTACGGCTGGACGCTATGGCTCTATCTGAACTGGCTTCCGAAATACTTCGTTCACGAATACAAGCTCGATCTGAAAGGATCGGCGGTGTTCTCGATGCTCGTGTTCCTCGCGGGTGTCGGCGGCGACTACCTCGGCGGCGTCATCAGCGACCGCATTCTGGAATCGACGCACGATCTACGAAAGGCCCGGCGCGATTTCGTCGTGGCGAGCTTCGCCGGATCATTCGTCTGCATGCTGCCGGTGTTCTTGACGCACAACCTCACGCTCATCGTCATCAGCCTCGCCGCCGCGTTCTTCTGCGCGGAGCTGACGATCGGTCCGATGTGGTCGATTCCGATGGACGTGGCGCCGCGGTACTCCGGCACCGCGAGTGGGCTGATGAACACCGGCTCCGCGGTCGCGGCAATCATTTCTCCCATCGCCTTCGGCTACATCGTCGACTGGACCGGCAACTGGCAACTGCCCTTTATCGGCTCACTCGGTCTGCTACTCGTCGGCGCGGCCATGGCGTACACCATGCACCCCGAACGCGCATTCGAGCCCGATTCAGCCGCGACGACCTAGCCACGAAGACACGAAGTTCACGAAGACGCACGAA
>Ga0097621_100000921_pt1 | contig 20572 bp, 20 predicted proteins | sample KBSMisM72_FD_73165 | JGI IMG/M metagenome (GOLD analysis project Ga0097621, IMG submission 73165) | Miscanthus rhizosphere microbial communities from Kellogg Biological Station, Michigan, USA - KBS Miscanthus M7-2 (version 2) (version 2) | ecosystem: Host-associated > Plants > Roots >... | reverse complement strand
ACTTCGCTGCTTAGTTTATCGCCGGGTTTTACGGTCCTGCCGTCGTGGTAATGGGTTGAACCGTAGCCGATGGTCCAAACACCGGCTACATCGCGGTAGGCTGCAAGGCGCAGCCCTTCAAAGCTTTTGATAAGCTTTTCGCCTTGTTGACTTAATTTCATAGGTAATAGGAGTTAATACCCCGACGTTGAGTCTGGGCTGGGTGTTGAGATAAAGGAATAGTTTTAGTTATGCGCTAAAAGGAAAAGCAGAGCATAACCGCTTTCATCGGTTGGATGAAAGATGGGAGGAATAAATTCAGTGGGATAGGTTAATCGTGCTTATGATGACGGCCATTATCGTGGCCCTGATCGTCATCATCATCATCGTCGTGCAGTTTGTGGGGTAGTATCTTTTCATCTATATCTGCTCCCTCGATGTTTGTTTCCCAGCCTTTGGGCCTGGACACAGTTTTGGGATCCCACCAACTATCAACCTCTTTGCCATGCTTGTTAAAAAACTTTATTTTATTGTAGCTGATCTCTACATCGGTGCTTGGCTGTCCGGAGTAGTTGCCATAGGATAAGCCGTCATTTGAGTAGTCTGTTGGAGAGCTGTAAATGGTGTTATGATCCATTTTTATATGACAGCCTCCCTGCACCTGCATGCCTACGAAGCCCCCGTTGATGACCACGTTATAACGAGCTACCTGATAGGTACCTCCAACGTCGCCTAAAACAATGCCTGCGGCACCACCTGAATCGTTGGTAACCTGGCCGCCGCGGATCCAGTTGCCGATCACCTGTATCGAATCGCCGGGCAAACCATTTGACTTATATACGCTCAGTAAATCCTGCGGGTGCTGCGCCTGGCCTGCTATATTTTCCACTTTGTTATAATTGATCTGGCTGGCAGGTGCGCTCACATTATTGAATTGCACAGCGCATCCGGCAGGGAAGGGGCCGTTCATGTTTCGGAAATAGTTGCTATTTACCTTTACCGTTACTGAGCTTTTGGCATTGACGCCGGTTTGTACGTTGGTAATATAGCAGCTGTCTACCAGTACATTTTTACAGTTTTCCAGGAGGATGCCTACCTTCTTTGAGTCTTGTAGTTTGCATTTGGTGATGTGTACGTTGTTGCAATCGCGCAGGTATATGCAATTGGAAGCGCCACCGGTTATTAAATAACCTTTTATGGTGACGTTATTTTGCCCGGAAATAACAACCGGACTATTTATTTTATACCGGCGGCCCTGGGCGAACACCGCGGCCGGGAGTATCAACAAGAGGATGATTAATAGCTTTTTCATTTTAATGGGGTAAAATAATTAAAAATTGTCAATTAGATGCTGGTTGGATTGTTTCTGACGGTAATGGTTTATCGTCTGCCTTAAAACAAGGATCGGTGGTATTAGTTTCATCCACTTTTACGGCGAATTGAGCAATAGCCGTTATAGCGGAACCTGCGGAAATTAATGAGGCAGTAATGCCGGCAGGTATCCCGTGAATGGTGGCCAGTGTGCCGCCAAGTCCGGCTAACCCAATGCCGAAGACTTGGGCTTTTTTAAAGAATGGAGGTGTATCGCTAAGGATACGTTGCATTAGGGTGAGTTTGGGTTGCATAATTTAAATGTTTGATGGTTTAGAATGGATAAAAGGCTAAAGAAAGCGCTTCTTATGCGCAGTGCGTGACTAAACGAACTAAGCGCATGAAAATTTGATAAGTGTAAGATTTTTAGTCAGTGCAGGCCTTGTAAGTGATTTGTTAGATCAGACCTTGGTCTTTTAAGCGTTGGACAACAAGCGAGGTATCAACTGTATCGTGGTCGCTTTTCAAATAAATCTCTGCGAGAAATACGGTTTCAACTACAATAACAACATAAGTAACAATTCTTGCACCGCCTGACTTGCCTTTGTTTGTTCCGGAAATTGCCAGCCTGAGTTTATATAAATTTTGGCCAAGATCGGTTCCCATCAGCGGGTTGTTTTCCAGGTCGTCTATCAGCTTCGCAAGGTCGGATTTAATTCCCTTATGTTTTTTTGCAATTTTTTTAACTTCTTTCTCGAAGTTGGGAGTTATTTTGACCTTATAGATCATTTAGTAATTCTCTTGCGTCGCGCAGGTCGATCTTTCCATCCTGATGTTGTTTAATTTGTTCCAAAGACTGTTTAATGTTATTATAAACAAGTTGTTCAGCTTTGTTAAGCGGGTGCTTTGTATGGTCAGCATCAGACTCTATCTTGTAATTTAAGCCTAAAGCATCCAAAACAGCTTTGACAGCTTTTTCAGATTTCTTGTTGTCAATATTTACAGTCAGAGTGGTCATTGAATCAAAATTACAAAATATTCTATAAATAAATTGAGCTCAGCTTTGTAAAACTTTTAGGTATTTGCCTGTCGTGGGTTTATTTGATGCTGGCTGACGGCGAATATTTGGGTTTTTTTAATGAACGCAGGCGTATCGCTTATAGTACGCTGCCAGAGTGTGAGTTTTTACATGAAGAGAAGAGTTTCTGAGTTTTTAATGTTATTTCTTTTTTCTTGTTTATTTGTCCATATATTCAAGTTTGTTTTAAATAAAGCTGCTTTGGAACTGAAATATTACAAAGAATTAGATGGTTTAAGAGGGATGGCAGCTTTGATGGTAGTTTTTTTCCACTTTATACCTGATGCAAATATTGGCATACACCCTTTAATTCATTACTTGCATAAGATAACCGTATTTGGTCAAACAGGGGTAACTCTTTTCTTTGTATTATCTGGATTTTTAATAACACGTATTTTGCTTCACGTAAAGACGAGCGAATATTATTTTCGAGATTTTTATATAAAACGGGCTTTAAGAATATTCCCACTCTATTATCTTGCCCTTATAATTTTTTACCTCTTAGTGCCACCTTTGATAAATTCTTCAAAGGTCTCTTTTCAAAATACCTGGATGTATTGGGTATATCTGCAAAACGTATCTGAAACATTTGGTTTAAATGCAAGAGGACCGCAGCATTTTTGGAGCCTTGCTGTAGAAGAACATTTTTATCTTTTTTGGCCGATAATTGTTTATTATTCTTCGGTAAGTAATCTACCACGTATAATTACCTGGATTATTAGCTCCGCGTTTATTTGCCGGTGTTTGTTATTGTATTTTGGATATGGGACATTTTATTTTACATTTTCTGTAATGGATGCCCTTGCTGTCGGTGGTTTTTTAGCTTGGTACGAAATGCAAAAACCAATTAATAAAATAAATTTTTCTCTGATAATTATTTTAGGCATGATGATAATGTTGCCGGCGTGGCTTATAACCGGAGGTAAAAGATATAATTGGGTGCAGATTATGAAAATTCCAATTATTTCAGTTTTTTATATGGCTATAATTGGCAAAATTATAACAAGCAAATCATGGCTAAATGCAGTTTTTGAGTTAAAACCATTGCGTTTTATTGGTAAAATAAGCTACGGTTTATATGTTTTTCATCCATTTTGCTTTACCCTTTATCATTACTATTTCCCTGGGAATAATATCTGGATAAATGTGTTAGCTTGTTTTTCAATTTCTATTATTACCGCCACGATAAGTTTTTATGCCTTTGAAATGCGTTTTCTTAAACTGAAGGGCCATTTTGAAACGGTTAATTGGTACAAGAAGACCAACCCTTCTATATAAATCGGCACCGGCCGGAATTTATTTGTGCATGAGGACGAATTATGGATTTGTTAAAGTGAATCCGTTAGAATTAAGTGTTGCTGGAGGACTTAGGGTATAGGTTCCTTTTACAGATATATTGTCCAACAACCTTTTAGCGCCAGAACCGCTTAATATTAAATTCTTATATCCAGGTGTGGAATCAGACGGAACAGCTATGTCCTGGCCACCTGCAAGATCATAACTGAAGGTATTAGCGGCCTGATTGCAATACAATTTGCCTGTAACCATCGGCGCAGTCGCATTTGTATGAGCGAATGTCCCTCTATTATCAAATATTGACGAAGCATTATCACCGTTAAGCGTTCCCAAACAATCAGGTATTGTACCACCGCTGATAAATGTTAATGTTATTGCTCCACTGACTAAAATATTAGCAGCACATATGCCACTATTGTATGCCGAGAAACTTAACGTTTGATTATTGGTGGAAAACTTGAATATGCCCGTGCCTGTGTAAGTAATGGCAGCATGTATATCTAGCCCGCCTTTAAACTCAACGTTCGGGTTGCCAGTTCGTAAATCAACTCCGGTTGTACTAAATGGTGAGCTAAACACAGCCGCACCAATAAAGGTTATATTACAGAAAGCGCTTGCAGTAAAGTTACCGTTATTTGTAAATGCTCCTGTTACTGACAAATCAAATCCACTACATTCATAGTTCCCGGTATTAACAAATGCCTTTGCAACCGTGGTGTTTGCCAATTGTGTTTTAACTCCGGTACCGCCTATTACCAAATTTGCGTATGATGATTGTGGTAAAGTAGCAGAACCATTGAATACATATCCAATAGTTGAGGTTGAGAGGTGATTGTAATTAAATACACCTGTCGACATTGGTTGGGTGCTATTGCCTAAGTAAAGAATACCTTCATTGTTAAATGTAGATCCTGAAACAGTTCCATTTAAAGTGCCATTAATTTGACATGTATATCCACCGGTTAATGTTACTGTGATCACGCCGGACACTACTATATTAGCGTTCCAAATTCCGCCCAAATATGCCGAACAATTGATAGTCTGATTATTGGTTGTAAATATCCATGTACCTGAGCCGGTTGTTAAATTAAAGGTGTGTATAGTCATTCCTGCTCTTAGTTCTACATTTGGATTACCAACAGACAAGTCCGTTATGCCCTCAAAATCTACACCTCCAACAAATAATAGTAAGCCAGTTGATGAATTCTTTGTAAATTTATATGGCTGTCCGGCAACACCTAATATAGAAGCACCGTTTACAGTCAAATTATATATTCCGCATTCAAATCCGCTCTGAGTAATAAATGTTCCTGATATCGTTAAATCAGTCCCCATGTATTTTTGGGCCCCACTCGTACTTAAGTTCTTATAGGGAAGATTTAATATAGGTTGGTCACAAATAATCGCCCCATAGTTTATTGTCGAATTCCCGGCTGTAAAGTTTGAGTATAAGAGCGAGTTTGAAAAGCCGTTTAAATTGACTGTTACATTTGAACCTGTAAAATCTAAAAAGCCAGTAGCTTGCAAGTTTCCGTTCACAGTAAGAGTTTGAGATGTGCTAGTGGCTGTCAGCTTACCGGAAATAAATAAATTATTTACAATTGTATTAGTCAAAGTTGTGCCATCCAAACTAACTGTATGATTGATATATACATCATCTCCTGTCTGAGGCGCGGTTATTAGACGTTTATCCAAAGCATTACTCATCCATGTATTCGGGTCTTCCCAATTTCCATCACATACGCTATACCAAACATTTTTTCGTCGGCGCATCATGGTGTGGTTTTGTGATGTGGATATGGCCAGTTGCATGTTAGAATCCCCTTGTTTTTAGGCGTACGTATAGGTCGGCGGTTAGGGCCGTTTTGTTTACTACATAGATGGGCACACCGCTTTCGATGGTGATCACGCGGTTGCCGGCAAGGTCGAGGTCGAATACTGCCGGGGTTAGGGCCGCCATTGATGCCAGTGCCGTGCTGCCATTGTTGCCCGAGTTTGCGGGGATGCTCACCTGTACCAGGTTGTTCTCGGCTGTGCCGGTGCTTCCTATAAAGAAGTCGAGGTTGCGGGCATTGGATGCGTCTGTGTTCCTGAATAATATATCGGTGATGACCGAGCCGTTAGTGGCCCCGGTAAAAAGCAGGGTGGCCGTGTTGACAGCCAGTCCCGATGCCAGCTTTACGGCAACATAGGTTGAGGTTAAAGTGGCGAAGACCGTTTGGTTGGAGTTGGTTGTCATTTTTTTAATGAGTGAATGAGTGAATGAGTGAATGGTCAATAGTGAGTAGTGAATTTTTATTGACTTTTCACTATTGACTATTCACCTTAAATAATCGTCTGCGTAAAATTTCCATTGAATTTATTAAAGGCCGCCTGGCGGGCGGTGGCTTCGGCATTTACTAAGCCTGTTGTTTTGCTGCTGCTGTATACCGAAGTTGATGAGGCGGTGGTGTCATCTATAGATGGCCCGGTAGCAGGAGGATTGATCCAGTGATCATTATAATCGGTGCCATCTATTTTGGCAAGCACTTGTCCAGTTGTTCCACCTGTGGGAACGCCGGGCCCTGCTGGTCCTGTGGCGCCGGTTGTTCCTGCTGGCCCGGCTGGCCCTGTTGCACCCGCGGCCCCGGTCGGTCCTGCTGCACCCGCCGGCCCTGTTGCTCCGGTTGGACCTACTGCACCCGTTGGGCCCGTTGCACCTGTAGTTCCGGTCGGGCCGGTCGCGCCATCTGCACCTACAAGGCTCAGGCCTGCGGGCCATACGCCACTAGCTTTGGGGCCGAAGAACATCAATGTACTCGTGTTGATGTAAAAGTCGCCATCAGTGCCCGTTGATAGATTGGAAGGATCTGTTGTGCCGTTGAGGACTGATTTGCCGTTTATTCCATTGCTGCCGTTAGCTCCGGCGGTGCCCTGGAGCCCAGCTGGTCCGGTTTGCATAGAAAATACCTGGCTCCACGCTCCGGAGGATTTCTTGTAAAAGATACCGGTTCCGGTATTGATGTAGGTATCGTTGTTGTTACCTGTTGCGCTGCCGGGGATACCCAGGCCATATAATACTGTGCCGTCTGTTGAGCCTGAAGATGATGGCAGGGTATATACAACGGTCCATGTTCCGGATATTTTTTGGGCGAAACTACCTGCTGAGGTATTGATGAATACGTCGCCGTTTTTACCGATGGTGTTTTGGGGCAAGGTACCACCGAAAGAAATATTAGCACCCATGTCCAGGTTGGAGCCGATAAAGCCCAGCAGGGTAGAGAAGGCATACTGGTAATCGGTGCCATTATTTACCAGAACCGAAATATCGGAGGCACTGATGGATGTGGCTACGGGGAGCTCGGTTATTTTTTTGTCAGACATAAGATGTTTGTTGTTTCAATTGGTGTGTAGTTGGCCATCGCACCGCACTTCGGGGGCCTCAGTGTGGCACCCCGATGTGTTTAGTTGCTTAGAATTGAATCGAGCGGTAAATAATTACCCGCATAATCGTCGCCCGGATAGTTGAAGCTGGTTTTATCAACGCTGCGAATGCGCGGGCCTGCCTGGCGGCTGCTCCTGTTTTTTGGGTTGAATTGCCAGAACGGAAAGTCGGCTTTGTGATCGCGCACGAATTTCTCTACTTCGTTGGCATGGGCGTTGGCGACACTGCGGTGCTGTTGTACCAGCTTGGCTACGTCCTGCGGGGAAAGCGGATCGGCATTGTCGTGATGCTTGATCACCGGGCCTGAAGCTGTATAATGTACTGCATCAGCTTCAACAAATCGCGCGAAGGTGAAGTAAACCAAAGTGGGTAGTAAGCCTTCATAAAGAACGATGTGGCCGTAGCGGTCCAGGTATTCGGTGCCGTTCAGCAGGTCTTTGTATTGCTGAGGGGTATTGTCCTGCAAAGTGCCGTCGGCGTTAAAATATTGTATAAAGTCGTAGTATAAAGCGTGTCCCAGAAATGGTTTCAGGTCGAGTTCCTGCGCTTTTTTTACGAATACTTTGATCCGGTCGGATTTGATATTGACCGAGAGGTCCTCGTAGTTTTGAAATGTGATCTGATCGATCAGGTATGGGGTGGTCATTTTGTTTGGTTGATTAAGTTTGGTTAGGTTGAATGATAATTGTTGTCCGGGCAGGAGCGTAAAGCCGTGGCGCAGAGTGGGACTCACCCGGTCATTGCTACGCCCGACCACCCTCTCTCCGCTGCGCGCAAAGAGGGTTAGATATTCTTTTTCTTTTTTACCTCTTTATGGCTCGCCATAGAGAGGTCGAACAGCGTAGCGCGTTCGGGTGCGTCAACTCTGCGGTTGGTTGATCCGGTTGGTTGATTCGGAAGCAGTTTCAACCCAATCAACTAATCAACCATTCTTTCCGCTTCTTCCTGCTTGAAGCCGTAGGCGTAAACCAGGGTAGCAATTTTGTTTTGGGCTGGTATTGCAGAGAGCAATAGTTGGTTGATGCTGGTTCCGGCGGTTATGCCGGCGTTGTCGTCGGCTACGGAAGTTGGTACGGGTACGATGTTCCAGTTTCCGGATGGGTTGATGTTGGTACAGAAGTTGCCAAATATTTCGGCGAAGGTTTCGGACAGCTCCTGCCTGTCGGGTGCTGTGTTGTCGTTAAACTCGCGGATGGCTTGTTTCTTTTCGCCGCCGTTGCTAAGGCTGGAAGATTTTTCAGCATTGATCAACTCTTTTGGTATCGAGAAGCCTTTGATAATACGCGCCTCTACCGATTTTTCGGTTGATTCGAAGAGCTTATCATTGTTCTGAATGGAATAGGGCTGAAACTGCGGTTTGGAGTTTTCGTCTTCATATTCAATCACGATGATCTTCTGCGCGCTTTTTGCTCCCTGGAAAGTGCCGAGGTCACGCTCCAGTTGCGAGGGAACATTGCAGTAATGCTGCTCATCACTGTCGGGCCTGCTGTTATCTGCTTCTTCACGGCGGGATTGCATAAAGAGCATGGTTGATGGCAGGAAGCCTGTTGTCACCTCGCGGTTGTTGAATATCTTGATGCCGGCTTCGGTCTCAAAATCTTCCCAAACACTGTCGGCTTCAATCAGCGGGTAATCATCCACTTCGGGGTTAAAATAAAATAACTGTCCTTTGTATTTATCCCATCCGCCGGCAGCTGTTACCTGTTGTTTGATGGCAGCGGGATCAGGGTTGTATTTGTCCAGAAAAGTGATCTTGCTACGCATGATATTTTTCCATGTCTTGCGGCTCCAGTCGGAGTATAAGGCATATTTGTCGGATGTCTCCGGCGAATCGGTATCGCCCATGCGGATGTCTTCAAATTTTACATAATTTACGGAAGCCACTTTGTATGCTGCATTGTAGTTAACATGCATCCCGAAACCGGTAAATAGGGCTTTGTCAGCGGCAACAGCCTTTAGTAACTTAGCCAGTGTCAGCCCTTTGGAGTTGATTACCACTTTGCCCAGATCAGCCTGTTCAAAACCCATTCCGCCTATGAATTTTGTCCGTTTGTTCCAGCAATCTTTTGCCGTAGGCGACGATGCCACCAGCTCCAGCATACGTTGCGGGTAGGCGTTATCCAGGTCGTAGTTTAGTATACCGAAGGTTTGGTTTGGGCGTACTAATATGCGGCGTTCAATTTGTGGTAGATAGGTCTTCATTCTTTTGTGATTTCACTGATTCTGGTTCTGATTGCACCGATGATATTACTTTCTGACTTGCGCTCTTCCCCACTTCCGGTCTGTCAACAAACAGTGGTTTTATATGCGGATATTTTTCCAGGTACCATTCGGCTTCTTCGTCGGTCAGGTTATCATTGTCGTGTACCGGTGGTGATTTTGGGGCAAATTGATGCTTGCCGGGTTTCAGGATGTATTTCTTATTAGTCATTTGTCATTAGTCATTATGTCATTGGTTTATTGCTTCACCGGATAAATGGTCACCAGTCATTAATGACTAATGACCAGCGACTAAGCAGCTACCAACGCTTCAATAGCCGCGAGTGTGCTGGCGTAGGTTGCCGGGCCGCTGGCAGGCGGGATGGATACTGCACGCGGAGGGTAGGGCTCCCTCATTTTATCAGGGTTTGTTAATTTGAGTTTGTAACCGCCTTCCAGGGTTTCGTCGGCTGCATTGCGCTCGGCTTCAGTTAGTATCAATCCATTTACCGCACCAAATAATTCGATGGCTGAATCGCTGGATTTGTAGTTGTTAACGGCGATGGCCTGTACGCGTCCGTAGCCCATTGCCATCAACTGTGTTTTGATGTCAGTTGATAAGCCTGCAATGTTAAAGTCGACTTCCTCGGTGTAACGTGGCCCCACCTGTGTTTTGGCCAGTTTCGACATGGTATTGAAACTGTTATTGGTGCCCTCGAACTTGTAGACTTTGGCTCCGGTGATCGCGGTAAGCCCGGTTACGATAAGCGGATTGGTGGTATCGTAGGTAAGGGTGATATCGCCCTGGTTGAAGATATAAATCACATCCTCGATACCTGAAGTGATAGGTTCGCCTGTACCCAGGCTGAACCCTGCATTTATTTTGTTGTAAATTGACATGTGTTGGTGAATAGTGAGTGGTGAGCGGTGAATAGTCAATGGTGAATAGATGGCAAGTATGAATTCGCTACTCACTATTCACCATTCACAACTATTACGCTGATAAATAAAAGATTTCGTTGGCAAATTTGTAGTTGACGGCGGCTTTCATGCGGGCTTTCATTCTGACTACGTTATCATTGGTGTAGGGCTTCATGTAAACGGTTGATAGTTCTGAAGCATCGCCCAGCAGATCGACACCTAAGAACAGGTTGGATGAGCGCGCACCAAGGATGGTATTTGCCTGCCAGTGGTTCATGATCTGTAGCGGCGTACCCAGGTAATCCATCTTTTTTACGTCTGTAAAGGCGTTGATCACGTTCACTGCTTTATTGGCTTGTGCCTGTGCGTAGGCATAGCCGACGTGTAGAGGGATCTGGAGGTTGAAGTCGTCCCGTATGCGATCAGCCGGATCAAGCTGGGCGTACACGCTGCCCAATACCTGCAATACATTGCTTACGTTGATGTAACTGACGGTTGCTGCGGTTGATGAACTTGAGAAAGTTGCGGCTTTGCGGCTGTTTACTTCGTTATAGTTGCGCACCAGTTTAAAGCTGGTAGCATTTACAATTTGTATGAAGTACGATTGACCCTGCACATCAATACCTGGTGTGCCATTGGTGGTATCTTTGCTGCTGCCAGTTACAGCTGTGATGGTTACTACATCGCCGTCAGAAAGGGTAGAGGTGTCGGATACAGTTACCACACCTGCATTGCTGATGGCCGTAGCTGCCATTGAAGTTGCCGGTTTGCCCAGGCCTACCTTGTAAACGCCCGATGCGGCGGAAATTGTGGGCAGCAAGCCCATGAAAGGCACGGTAAAAGCGGCTTCTTTAGTGGCTGATTTACCCAGCCAGTACAGGCGCTCGTTGGCAATCTGTATTTTGGTCAGATATCGCTGCACCATAAAGTCGGACAGGTCCACAACGCCTTCATAATCCAGGAATGCGCCCTGTTTAAGGCTTTGGGCTTCCCATGATTGAACGAGTTTATCCCACTGTTCCTGTTTCATAAACTCATAGATCACCGGGTCGAGGTAGCTTTCGTTTTGAGCAGCAGTTGTGCCCTGATCGGTGAATATACCGGATGGGTTTTGCAATACTACGTCGTCGTCCACATCAAGGATCACTTTGCGCGATTTGACGTCGTTAATAACGGTCAGCAAACCACGTTTCACCGAATCGGCTTCCAGTAAGGTGCTGGCCATAAACCCCGCCAGCGCTTCGCCGGCATAGGTGTTGTTTGTAAATGTAAATTGAGGCATGTTGTTTGTTTGTCCGTAGACCATAGTCGATGGTCCATGGTATTTTTATAGTTAGAGGTTTTACTATGGTCTATTGACCATTAGCTATTTAGCATTTTTAGAATAACAGAGTTTACTATGGTCTATTGACTATCGACCATGGACTACCTGGCTACCGCTTTCCTAACCGCATTCTTGGCCAAGGTAGTCTGAGGGGCGAAGAATGGTGCAGGTTCGGTTTTGGCTTTGCTGCTGCGGCGGGAGTTTTCGGGAGTGAAGTCGGAGCGGATCTCGTTTTTTATTTCATCGCGGGTTTTGGTCAGACTGTTGTTTGCTGCTTCAAGGGCTGCTTTTGCTTCCGCTAATAATGCATTTTGTGCGTGTAGTTTTGCTTTGATGGAGTGGATGCGGTTTTGCACATCGGTTCTTTTTTTAGGGTTGATGAGCAAATCATCCGAAACGCTGCTATCGTCATCATCTTCGGCATCCGGATCAGCGGACGTTACCGATTGTACCTTGCCGTCTTTTACGGCGACTTTCTGGCCCGATGCGGTAGTGTAAGTGTCGGCTGCGGCGGGGGTGTTCATGTCTTCGTCCTGGTACACCTCTGTGCTTTCGTCCAGTTCGCCGGCGTGGTGCAGGGTGCCTTTGTCGGTAATGGTTTGTTTGTTTACCACTTTCTTAAAGAAGTTCATAATCTTATCTAAAACCGATGTGGTGCGGTCGATAAGTTCGTTGTTTTCCATGTTCATGTTGTTATTTGTGTTTAAGATTTTGTTGATGCAGCGCTGGTAAATGGCAGGGGCCGCGATGGTGTATTTTTTAATGAGAGCGCTGTTGGTAATGGGCTGGCTATAATCCTCTATCTGGTCGATAAAGCCTAAATCAAGCGCCTGGTCAGCGGTCATCCAGGTGACGGAGTTGATCAAACTATTTACTGTAACTCCGTCCAACCCGGTTTTATCCATGTATATCTGAGCCAGGCGCGATTGAACCACATTCAGCATTTGTACATCCTTTAATAACTCATCGGCATTGCCACCCGAGCCAACCATCGGTTTGTGGATCATGAGCAGGGCATATTTGCTCATCTCCACCGTCTGGCCGCCCATGGCTACTATAGAAGCAGCCGAGGCGGCCAGTGCATCTATATAAGTAGTTACTTTGCCTGGATATTTCTTCAGCAGGTCGTATATAGCAATGGCGTCGAAAGCGCTGCCGCCAACCGAGCTGATGTGAACCTCGACATCCTGCCCGGCTGCTTCCTGCAATTGGGTTTGAATGTATGCTGAAGATAATGTGCCCGAGCCAATGCAGTCGGTTTCGGTGTCGTAGAGGTAGATGTTCATATTATTAGATATGAGATGTTAGATATGAGATTTGAGACTTTTTTTAGTCCGGAAGTTTTGAACTGGTTATTTGTTCGGGTTAGCTTGTCGCTTTGATATATTCAAATATCGGGACAATTGTTGGCTAATGTGGTGACAGTGTTTTGTCAGGGCTGCCAGGATTACACCGATTATACTTTGATTACACCGATTCAGATTCCTGCCAAGAATAAATTAGAAGCGCTGTTAAATAAATAATGATTATTATGCTGATTGGCATATTTCAAAGGTCGGGATAATAGTTTGGTGATGTGGTGACAGTGTTTTGGACACGATTTGTGGATTTATTGAATTTGCAAGATCATGTTGAATCTTTAAATCCTGAAATCGTGTTCTGATTGATATATTCAAATATCGGGATAGTTGTTGAAGAAGGTGGTGACAGTGTTTTGTCAGTGAATATTTATAGATTTGAGAAAGCCTTATCGCAATGAAATATTTGAGCTTATTTATTCTTACCCTATTGAGCTTTGATAGTTTGTCTCAAGTAAGATTCAAACATGACTTTGTCCCACCTCAGTTATTAGATACAGCGAGATTTAAAAAAGACATTATTTGTCAAACCAAGTTAGACAGTGCTTTTAATTTGTATAAAAAGGACACATCTAATTTTTTATATCGTTATTTTTTTAAGGTCAAAAAAGATGGGCAAATCCAACCCAATATGTTTTATGGCGATATTAATACAATAAGAATTACTGAATACATAAAGGAAACGTTTAACCAATACCGCTGGAAGGCAGGCTATATTAAAGGATGTGGAAAATGTAATGAAGACCTTAATATGGAATTGGATGTGTTCATCACTACTGATGAGGATTATATTAGCGAATCAAATGGAGAATTGAATAACATAGTAATACAATTAATTATGAAGGATGCTTACCCTGACGAAGTCATATATGAGCTTAAATTGACTTATATGGATTTGATTTCGTTATATCGTTCTGAAGGCTGTGATATAGCAAAATAAGTTAGTGTACAACTTTGATAACTTTCTAATTATGAAAAAATACCTCATCTTACTGGTTGTAATTCTGTTATCCTGCTCTTTTACCGGGCGAAAAATAGTTTGGGTGGCGATCGGCGACTCCGTTACCTACTTGAATGACCACCCGGGTGAAACATCGAACAGGGTAACCAGGGGTTATTTGAGCCGGGTTACAGATTCATTGCCCAACGTGCAATACATAAACCAGGGGCACAATGGTTGGAAATCAACCGATATCGCAGCCAACATTGATAAGCTGGGACTTGTTAGGGCTGACGTTTACACCATTTTTTTGGGGACAAACGATTGGTGGGGCGGTATTCCTGCCGGTAATATCAGCGACTATAAAAACGCCACAGGAACCGGTACTGTGTTTGGCTCATTTCGCATAATTATAGATAAAGTCCGCCAGTTGAACGGGCAGGCTAAGATTGTATTGATAACGCCCATGCAGCGCAGTGATTTTGTGTATGTTCTTGATCCGAACAATAATGCCTTTGGGTCTTATAAGACGAAGAACGGGCAGTCGTTGGAGGAGATTGCGAATGCAGTTGTTGCCATTTGTAAATATGAGCGCCTGCCGGTGATAGATATTTATCATGATCCGAGATTTGATATCAGGAATATGGTCAACTTTAAACGCCTGAAGGATCCGCAATCCGGTAAATACAAAGATTTCCAGTATCCTGAGTCGACGACTATTCCCTTCGACCCAAAAACTGATGAATATCCTTACCCTCCGGCAGCCATAAACATGACCTATGATGGACTGCATCCGTCCAATAAAGGGGATTCAGTTATCGCCCATTTGGTTGTTGATACTTTTGATAAGTTGGGTGTGGCCGGGAGAGGAGATAAATAATATAGGTATAGGGAAAGGAGGGCTATTAATTAAGCCTCAACTTAAATTGACAGCCAGTTTTACTTTTAAATCAAATTCTTGCCGGCTTACTTTGCCTTTGCGCAGTTGATTGATGTATTTTAATGTAGTAAGCCTGTCAAGCTCCGACAGGTATAGGTTACGTTCTTGATCTGATTTGGGTGCATCCTGAGGCGAATAGAGGTGCGTGATATCTCGTCTTTGAGTACATCAGATGGGCAAGCATAAAATTGATCGTAAACAGCTTGTTGCAAAAGGATGGTGGCCATCAGGTTGATTTTAGCCAATTATACCTTCTCCGGAAATGAAAGTCTTTAAGCCCGTATTATCATTATGTTATGAATTTGATGGTAGGATACTTTGTTTATTATAGAAGGATTATTGTGCATAAAGTATGCTAACTTCTTGATTATTAAATACTTTTTTGTTCTTATATTTATTCATAATAAATGATAAATCTGCACCCCACAGATTAAACCGAAGCTGACCATTCTTTTATTCAGGATGATATTTTCCTAGGCTTTTCAATAAATCAATTTTTAACGGCTAAAATGAATTGCCTGGGGCCTGTTGTATAACAATGGGCCGCGTGAAGAGTATTATCTATTTCTTGTAAATCGAATTAAATCAATAAGTATTTAAATAAATAGGAGGGACTATGAAATCAGTTATCATCACAGGTACCAGTAAAGGTATCGGGCTTGACACAGCGCTTGCATTTGGCAGAGCTGGGTACCGGGTTTTTGCAACCATGCGTAAACCGGAAAACGCAGATAATTTCAGAAAAAAAATAAAAGAGGAGAATCTGCCTATAACCATTTTGGCAATGGACGTAGATTCGGATGATTCGGTAGAAAGTTGTATCAGTGCAATTCTTCGGGAAAATGGACCGGTTGATGTGCTGATCAATAACGCGGGTATCGAACACCATGGATCAGTTGAGGAAACGCCTCTGGCAGATTTCAAAGCGGTAATGGAAACCAATTATTTCGGTGTTCTCAGGTGTGTTAAAGCGGTATTGCCACATATGCGCAATGAACGTAAAGGTTGCATCATCAATGTGGCGTCTGTTGCAGGTAAGATAGCATGCACACCATTAGGACCTTATACAGCGACCAAATTTGCTTTGGAAGCATTGAGCGAGGCCCTGGCGCACGAAGTTAAACCTTTTAACATAAGAGTTGCTATTGTTGAGCCCGGTATCATCGATACACAAATGGCAAGGGATATCAGGTACAGCAGTAATTCCATTTATCCGCAGGTGAACCGGTTTGGGGGGCTCTTTGCCGCATCGTTGCAAACCCCGGCGAGTGCTACGCTTGTAGCGGATAAAATGCTGGAAATAGTAGAAAGTGGCACCTGGAAATTGCGGCATCCTGTAGGGCCGGATGCAGAGCCGTTTCTGGGCTGGCGCGCATCAATGAGCGATGAGGAATGGGTAGACTGGAACGCAGCTAATGATGAAGACTGGTTCAATGCCGTTCAAAATACTTTTGGTTTGAATGCAAGAAGGGAGGCGGGCAGTGTGGCTCAAGTTTGATCCAAATAAATAATAATAGCACCTGCTTTTAAAAGCGGGTGCTATTATTATTTGCTTAATTAATCGGCTTAAATATCCTGTTCCAGCGAATCTTGCTGAAGAAACTTTGGGTTGAATCGGTACTGAAAAAGGTGATGAGCGCTTTTCCTACTATATGGTCTTCAGGTACATAGCCCCAGAAACGACAGTCTAGCGAGTTGTGGCGGTTGTCGCCCATCATCCAGTAATAATTCATTTTAAAGGTATAGCTGGTTGCTTTTTGTCCGTTAAGCAGTATGTCTTTACCCTGTACCTCTACTTTGTTATGTTCATATAACTCAATAGCGCGACGGTATAATGCCATGGTCGAATCGTTTAGCGGAATCGTGTACCCACGATTTGGCAGGGTTAACGGGCCGAAATTATCCTGGTTCCATTTGAAGTGGGCATTATGTGGAAAAACCAATGAATCCCATTGACCGGCAGGCAGAACAACCGGCGTAACACTTTTAATATAAGATTGGCTCTTTAAAGCTGAAAGATTCTTATAGGGAACCGTCACAGCGGTTCCATCGGTTTCTGATGGTTTTATTCCCAAATCGGTATAAAATTGAGGGTTGATATTAGAACCATCAGTAACTATACGGTAATCGGTTTGCGATTCAGGTGCATTCGGAGCGGCTTTGCCATTGATATAGACCTGGCCGTCAACAATGGTCAGCACGTCACCGGGTGTTGCCTGGCAACGTTTAATAAGGGCAGTTCGCTCATCCACCGGCAGACCGTATTGCGGATCTGCCTCTTCCGGTTTATTAAACACCACGATGTCACCCTTTTTTACATCGGAAAGCCCCGGCAAACGCCAGTAAGGCAGCTTGATCCAGTCTACCCACGTCCTTACACCATACACCTTAGGCTCCGTAAACGGAATCGACAACGGCGTATTGGCTATACGCGGTCCGTAGCTGATCTTGCTTACAAAAAGGTAATCGCCAACAAGTTGTGTTCCTTCCATAGAGCCGGAAGGAATGGCGTAGGCAGAAAAAAGCAGTCCGCGGATAATAGTAGCAGCAACAAAGGCGAATAACAGGGCATCCATCCATTCGCGCAGTTTGCTTTTTTTAGGTTTTGGTGAATCAGTTTTTTTCCGGAACGGCCATTTCCAAGTCATGATAAATATGATTTATCATGTTAGATGGGGGTAGGTGCGAGTTGTTACAGGAGAAATGAAATAATTTAAGTAGTCATTCAATATTCCTCGAAGTCCTCAAGAGGCTCGTCAAAGTCATCAGATATTTTAAAAAAGCCTTTCGAATATCCAAATTGACGTTCTTTTATTTTATTCCTTTCTCGGATTTCTGTTTTAAGAAAGCAACAAAGTCTGACAATGTTGAATTGTTTTCTCAGATCTCTGCACTTCCAACAAACCTAAAAAAGAAAATATTAGCGACCTATATCACTCAGTTCTCTTCAAAACTATTCAGGGCGCGCCAGATGGTGCGTTCGTCCCTGTTGAATTTTCCCCCGGCTTCGAGTACTGCCTGGTTTTTGGTGATGCCACGTGTTTGTATCTGGGCCTGTACCCACAGGTAGATCTCGCGATAATTGAAGATCTTGGAGGTGATAAATCCGGCTTTGTACATTTCGGAAAATATGCCGTCGTTGAACAGCGCGTTGGCTATTTTAATGTTCATTTGGTGTAGGATTATTAATTTTACTTGAATGTTTGAAACTGATGTACCCGATTTTATCGGAAATGCCAGAGTGGTTTGTTATGCTGTAGTTAATTTATCCCTGCCTACCGGCAATACACAGCACATAGTAAATGGCAAACTATTTAATACTGTCTATGGATTAGCTATTTGTCAATATAAACCGGGAGATGGCTATTATCTTTTTTACTGCACCGATGATTGGGCCGAGGTTACTGACACCTGGCACGAAACAGTTGAAGATGCAAAGGATCAGGCTGAGTTTGAATACTCTGGCATAATCAATAATTGGATAGATAAATAACCCCACAGTGGTTACAAATTCACTCTATTAATTGTCTGCGCTAGTATATTTTGCTGATTGTTAATGTCCTTTACATCAACATACACCGGAGGGAAGTTGTTGATCATCTGGTAGGCGACTGTATTGGCGAGGTTTTTCTGATCATTCATGGGTTGATTATAGTAGCGGTTGGCATTACCGCCGTCAGTAAAGATACCGCCTACAGCATAGCCACGCGACACATTAGGAACCGAAAAGTCACGGCCGCCATAAGCTACGTTGATAGCGCTAACCAGGTTGCGGGCCCATGGATCGCGCATTGCTTCGGATACGACTACTGCTTCGCCTGAACGCAGGAAGGCGTTGGTGTCGTCGGCACGGCTGTAGCCAGATAATACTGCACCTTTTCCATCTGACCTGAAATAACCGCCTTTGGCCATTGCAGGTGGTTTTTGTGAGGTGATAGTAGCCACTTGTGCCGCTGTATTGGCAATAATAGCGGCTATTGCAATTGTGCCCGCTATGGGCCCCAAGTCTGCTTCTGATTTGGTGATGGCAATTGCTCCGTTGATAATGGCCTGCGCAATAGAAGCTTTTTGCTCGCTCTTAAAGGCTTTAAGTTTTACGGCATTTTCCTGCTTTTTATACTTTTGTTCGATAGCCTGTTTTTGGGCCGAGGTAAGGCTTTTGTTATTCAGTTCTAATGCTTTGTCAGTTTCGAGGCCCTTTATTTTTGCGTCGCTTTGAGACCGGATATTTTTGCTGATAATTGAAAAAGCTGTATCCGAAACTTTTTGGGCGGCTTGTTTCTCGATGTTGGCGCGTTCTTCGGCCGACAGTTTTACCTTTTTGGTTACCTTATCCTGGTACTGCTGTTCCAGATCGATACGTTTCACATTTACCAGGTTGGTCATGTTCAGCTGGCTCTCAATTTTGTCAGGACCGAAACTTTTTGCTTCCAATCCAACCAATTTGTTTTGCAGATCGGTGGTTTTTACAGAGTCGTCCCTGATAAATTTATCAAGAATAGCACCCATGTCTTCTTTATGTTTAGCTTCAATCCGCTGAGCTTCCTTATTATACTGCAACAGGCTGATGAGCTTATCATCCAGCATTTGCTTCAGCTTAGCTTTCTCCTCTTTATAATTCTGATCTTCGGCCAATGCAGCCTGGGCATAGGCATTATTGGTCATTTGCAATTGCTGCATTATTGCTTCATGTTGTTTCTGTCCGGTTTCTGAAAGATGGTTATCCAGTTTCTGTTTTGCTGTTGAACTGTAGCTGATTTGCTGGTCAATAGATTTTTTGGTAAGTCCCATTGTCTTAACACCATATTTGGCAGTGTCATTTACTATTGATTTGGCAAGGATCTCGTTTTGCTTATCCAAAAGTTTTGAGTCGGTGTCAAGATGACTTATTGATTCTTTAGTTTTAACTACCAATTCATCCAGGTGTTCCATTTTTTGGTATAAGCTCTGTTCTTCTGAATCCATTCCACCGGTAAAACTGCTTCCGCCAACTCCTGGATGCGCGACATGCTCAGAATAGTCTTTCTGAGCATTTTTTAGTTTTCTTTGATATTCATTAAGGTCCTTATTTAGTTTTTCGAGCTTATCATTATTGCCTAATGCCCGCTCTGCATTTTTGGTCATTCTGTTTTCTGCTGCCCGGGCTTGTGAAGCGGCAATAATAGAATGGGTTAATTCATCGTATGATTTTTTTGCTTTGCCTGCTAAAATTGCTTCGGTTGATAGTTTCCCCAAAATATCCGGGTACATATCTTTCAATTCCATGGCTATTTTTTTGCGGTCCTTTAAAGCCAGTGTATGGTCTTGTGCGGCATTGTATAAAAGCTTTAGGCGGGCAAGCTCTTTTTGCGCATCTGCTTCACCCTCGGCCCTGGTACTGTTAAGAGCATCCATAATGATCTTATATTCTTTCAATGCTTTTGTGTATGCGGTGAGTGCGGTGTTGCTTTTAGTAATATTACTTATCCAATCCAGAACTTGTGGGGCGTATTGAGTCAGGATGGATAGCCCGGCAGCTAAAATACCAACCCAACCTTCAGAGACTTCCTGAATAGCGATAATAGCCTCTTTCCAGGCTTTATAGGAGGAAGTTAAGCCTTCAATATTCGATTTTAGCTTCTCGCCTATGGAAGCGGATGATTGATTCTGGCTGTTAAGTTTGGATATCGTATCAGTAAACTTTGAGATGTCTTTATCCAACGAATCGATTCTGGCTGACAAGTCGGATATTGGCTTACCCAGGTTATTGATGGATGTGCGGAGGCTGTTGAATGATGCCTTGTACTGATCAATCTGTTGTTG
>Ga0097621_100000920_pt1 | contig 20584 bp, 8 predicted proteins | sample KBSMisM72_FD_73165 | JGI IMG/M metagenome (GOLD analysis project Ga0097621, IMG submission 73165) | Miscanthus rhizosphere microbial communities from Kellogg Biological Station, Michigan, USA - KBS Miscanthus M7-2 (version 2) (version 2) | ecosystem: Host-associated > Plants > Roots >... | reverse complement strand
CGTTCAACAGACCTTGCCGTGGCCATATTAATATAGTTGATCCATGCGATGACCAGGATCACAAACGCAATCAAATAAATTATGTTTACTGCCTTGCCATTGCCGTTTATTTCAGCCTCCTGGTTGAAATTGGAATAAAGGTGAATATCTCTGAGTGGAATGGCATACAACTCGTCTTTGACGTTATTCGTCTTTGCCCATTCCTGGCTATTAATGTATTTGTCACAGAAGGCCGGAAATTTTGCCTCGAATCTTTTAAGATCAGTTCCGGGCTTGAGCTGTATGTAGGCGTAAAAGTCGTACCAGCCAAAATTGGTTTCAGTTGCATTGGACGTGTCGCCATAAAACCGGTTGATGGCTCCCAAAGTAGAGTAAGAGATCAGGTGATCAACTACCAAATGGGAATTCACCGGAAAATCTTCGAACACGCCGGTTACGTTGAATACGCGTGTAAAAGAGGGATCCCGGTAAACCAGTCGCTTGCCAATTGGGTCTTCATTACCAAAATACTTTTTCGCGCTCGTTTCAGACACCAGCATTTTATCCACAGCATCCAGCGCAGTTTTGGGGTCGCCCTTTTTCAGCTTTACGTTAAACATGTGAAGGAAGGAGGCGTCTGCATAGTAACCCTTGTCGTCGGAATATTTTACGTTTTTTTCATCGTTAGCGAGTAAAAGATTGGCGTCGATCAGCCTGCAAAAATCTTCAACTTCAGGATAGTCCCTTTTCATCGTGGGTGCGATGGCGGGATAAACTGTTGCAGACTGCCATGAAAGCTTGCCCTGGTGATAGCCATCGAGGCGAAGGCGGATGATCTGTTTAGCCAAAGGCGGCTGGCTGTCAAAACTTCTTTCAAATGATACATATTGAAAGATCATTAAACAGCAGGATATGCCCAGCACAAGTCCCAGGATATTCAGGATGGCATACCCTTTTCTTTTGAAAAGGCTTCTGAAGGCGATTTTGAAATAGTTGAATAGCATATATCTCAAGTTTACAAACTCAGTACTAAGTACTTAGTACTAAGTACTGGTCATTCGCTTCTTAAATTCCTAACCGGGTTCGCCATTGCCGCCTTCAATGCCTGGAAACTCACCGTAAATAGCGTAATAAGAACTGCAAGCAACCCCGCGAAAACAAAGATCCAAAGTCCTACCGGTGTGCGGTAGGCGAAGTTTTCCAGCCAGTTCGACATCACCCAATAACCCAATGGAGCTGCGATCAGAAACGCAACCGTCACCAGGATCAAAAAATCTTTTGATACGAGTGTAAATAGCGAACTCACGCTTGCACCCAATACTTTTCGAATACCAATTTCTTTGATGCGCTGCTCTGCGGTAAACATGGCGAGACCCAGCAGGCCAAGACAGCAAATGAAAATGGCAAGTCCGGCGAAGTATCGTGAAAGCTTACCTACTACAAGTTCGCTGGCGTAAAGCTTTTGATATTCCTCATCAGAAAACTGGTAGTTGAATGGAAAACTCGGATTCAAATTCTTGCAGATTTTCTCCAAACCGGCAAGGGCCTCCTTGGTCTTTGCTCCTTCAATGCGAACCAATGCCAGTCCCCAGTTCTCTTGGTCATCCAGACGCAGGATCAAAGGTAGAATGGGTTCGTGAAGGGATTGAAAATGAAAATCTTTAAGTACACCAACAACTTTTCCCTTATGTTCCCAGAATGTGAGTGGTGTACCTACGGGATTCTTAAACTTCATAATCTTCAGCGCTGCTTCATTGATCAGGTAGCCCACTGAGTCTGTAACGATCTCCTTCGAAAAATCCCTTCCGTCCAATATTTTCAGATTCATGGTCTTCACGAAATCGTATCCAATCGATGCCTGAACAAATTGAGGAGCCGAATTGGGATCCTTGCCTTCCCATTGTACGCCCCCTGTTCCATTACTAATGTCAGTGGGCGACTGGGTTATCCTTGTAAACAATTTCACACCGGGCACCTGCAAAGCTTCCTGCTTCAAAATCTTATACTTCTCGGCCAGGTCCCCTTCCAGGGGAATATAAACCAGGTTCTCCCGATCATAACCAAGGTTGAATTTCTGCATGTAGTTAATCTGGTTGGAGACGATGATGGTAGAAATGATCAATATGATCGATAAGGTGAATTGAAAGATCACAAGGCCCTTTCGGAACCAGGTGGCCTTTGAACTGAACTTCATACCACCCTTCAACACGCGGATAGGCTGGAAGGAAGAGAGAAAAAGCGCAGGATAACTGCCGCTCAACAACCCTGTGATCAGTGTAATCAATACCAACGCGAGCCAGAAAACCGGATTAAGCAGGGGTAGCTGAATGTGCTTGGTCGTAAGTTGATTGAAGCCTGGCAAAACCAGTGCTATGATGGCCATAGCGATTGCGACAGCAATAAAAGCAGTTAGCATCGCCTCACCTATAAACTGGCGGATGAGAATGGGCCTGATTGCTCCCACCACTTTTCGAACACCAATTTCCTTCGCTCGCTTCAAAGACCTTGCGGTCGTAAGGTTCATAAAATTGATACAAGCGATGAGGAGAATGAATGCCGCCACGATGCTGAATAAGCGGACATACTCAATGCGGCCACCAACGATCTTTCCATTTTTGAAATTGGAATGCAGGTAAGTGTCGTCATAACGCTGCATTCCCAATTCGATATGAAAATTCTTGTCCATTTCCTTGTTGTAGGGAACAAGAAACTTGGTAATTTTTGCCTCAAATTTTTTGGGATCCACATCTTTTCTAAGCTGCACCAGCGTTTGTGGTCCGTTATTTCCCCACTCCTTTGCCCATTTATTATCCTCCAAAAAAAGCAGCCAGCTTGCCAGGTAATCATATTTGTTCATTGTGTTATCCGGCAGGTTTTCAAACACGGCAGTTACTTTCAGATCTTTTCTATTATCGAATCTGAGTGTTTGTCCCATTGCTTTTTCCGGACTTCCAAAGAAGTCATTGGCCATTTTCCTGGAGATCGCAATATTTTCGAGTGAGTTCAGAGCAGTCTTTTCATTACCCTGCAAAAGCGGGTAGCTGAACATTTTGAAAAAGTCTTCACTTACATGGGTGCCTTTTTCTTTCAGAATCTTTTCGCCAACCTTAAATGTGGTATTGTTTTGCCACGCGAATCCGGAACTGTATTCAACTTCCGGCAAATCCTTTTTTATGGTCTCCGGAAGTATACCGGGCGTATAGAAACCCGCATCAATCTGGTTGTCGTGGTACTGGCGTTCATAAATCCGGTAAAGCTGTGCAGCATTCTTATGGAAACCATCAATGCTTCGCTCGTGTTGCACCCATAACATAATGAGCAGGCTGCAGGCGAGGCCGAGACTCAGGCCCAAAATATTTATCGTTGAAAAGACCTTATTCTTTCTGATATTTCTCAGTGCGACCTTCAAATAATTCATAATCATGAGCTGGAATTAATGTTTTGAAACGATTCGATCGATTCGCAACTAGATAACTTGGATCTAAGGATCGGAATAGCCCTGCGGAGGCCCGGTTCCTGCACCCAAAGGGATACCGTTTTACGAGGTAAGTGATTTACAATTAGATAATTACAATTAGAAGACCGGGTGAGTCCGCTTCTGATACAAGTGTTGTACGGATATGATACAGTTGAAGTACTAAGTACTAGGTACTAAGTACTAAGATTCAAATAGACCAACTCAGTACTTAGTACCTAGTACTTAGTACTTATTCAGTTCTTAAGCTTTTAACAGGATTTGCCAGCGCCGCTTTGATGGCCTGGAAACTCACAGTCAACAAAGTGACGAACAAAGTGGCGGCGATTGCAAGCGCGAAAAGCCACCAACTCAGCGTAGTTCGATATTCATATTGATTTAACCAATTGGTAAGAAAGTACCAGGCAATTGGAATTGCAATGAAGCAGGCAATTAGCACCATGTAAACAAATTCCTTCGACAGCATTTTCCAAATCCTGAACACGGAAGCACCCAAAACTTTTCGTACGCCAATTTCCTTGGTTCTTTGCTCCGCAACAAAAGATGCCAGGCCAAATAATCCCAGGCAACTAATCAGGACTGCCAGAACAGCAAAGAAAGCAGCGAGCGTTTTGATTCGTTCTTCATTTTGAAACTTCAGGTTGTATTCCATATCCACAAACTGAGTTTCAAACAGACTTTCCGGCTTGAAAGATTTAAATACCGGTTCAAGTTTGGCGAGTGCGGCTGATGGTGAAAGACGGGGATTCAGTTTCATCAGAAGCACCCCTGCATTCTGGTGACTGCACAAAAATACAGTTGGCTTCACGCGCGTGTAAGGAGATTCCATCAATAAATTCTTTATAACACCGATCACCCGCACCGGTAAACCATTGTATTGAATCATCTTGTTAACTGGATCACTCAGACTCATGTAATCCACAGCCGCTTCGTTTAGTATGATGCTCGCAGAATCAGAGGCAAATGAATTCGAAAAGTCCCTTCCCTGGTATACCTCCCAATGAACAGTTCTTCCGAAATCCTGCGTAACCCAAACGACGCCGAACGAAGCCACCATATTCGGATCTTTTCCTGGCCAGTCGAAATCAGTTTGATTAGAATAAAGGTTGGTTAAAGGGCCAGACATTTTCGCTACGTCAAGGACGGCGCCGGTCTTTTTTAATTCCCCTCGCAGGTAGTCAAATCGCGGATGTTGATTTGAGAATTCCGAAATCGGATAACCATAGGTTGTGATAAGCCCATTTCGCTCATAGCCCAAGGGACGACTTTTAGCAAATAGGATTTGCCGGTAAACCACCAGCGTTCCCATGATCAATGTAAGAGATACGGTAAACTGAACAATTACCAATATCTTTCTTGGAATACTCGCGCTGCGTCCGACTTTGAAACTACCTTTTAAAATCTGGACCGGACGGAAAGAAGAAAGAAAGATAGCCGGATAGCTCCCCGCCAAAAGAGCGGTAATTAAAATAAACCCAAAACTGGCCAGCCAAAAAACCAGGTTCGAAAAAGGAATGTGCATCGTCTTTCCCGAAAGCTCGTTGAAAGCCGGAAGTGCGAGTTGCACCAGCAGGAGCGTAAGGACGAATGCCAACAACACCAACAAAAAAGATTCACCAAGGAACTGGATGACCAATTGTTTTCTTAATGACCCAATCGTTTTGCGAATGCCCACTTCTTTTGCGCGCTTCTCTGACCGGGCCGTGCTCAGATTCATAAAATTGATGCAGGCCAGGAGTAACACGAAGGCACCGATGATGCCAAACATCCATACAAACTGAATTGACCCGCCTGAGTTTACACCATTCCTGAACTCTTCATACAAATGCCACCTGGTCATGGGATAGAGAAAAAGTTCCGGCTTGTCATCGGCTTTCATGTTGTGGCGTTGGATCAGGTTCCTGATCTTCGCACCGATTTTTTCCTGATCTCCGGAAGGCTTGAGCTGCGCAAAGGTTTGGAAAGAAGAATTGCCCCAGTTTTGGCTGGATGCTTTAACCCAGGGATAATCACTAGTATAAAGATCCCATGTAAGCAAAAAGGAAACGGGCGCGAAAGAAGAATTTCCCGGAAAGTCGGCAAACACACCACTCACTTTTGTGTTGCTGAAGTTGTCAATTTCGACAGTCTTGCCAATCGGATCCTCATTCCCGAATAATACCTTTGCGAGGCTTTCATTGATCACAATGGCGCGTGGATCTTTCAGCGCATTGGTTTCGCCCCTGGTGAGCTTTATTGAAAACATGCGCAGGAACTGCGGCTCCACAAACATGCCTTCACGGGATACCTTGGTTTCATTTTGTTTGAGAAAATGTCCATAACTCCAGGACGTCATCGAAATGTCCTGGAAATCGCTACCATATTCTTCACGCATCGTTTGACCGAGCAGGTAAGGTTGATCCCAGCCAGTGCTTACTTCGCCGCTATGGTGGCGGTTTACCACCACGCGCATGATGCGATCTGAATTTGGAAAATTCCGGTCGAACGAGATTTCATCAACGATCCAAAAGGCGATCAGCAATGCTACGGCCATACCGGTTGCAAGTCCAAGTATGTTGATGATACCGTAAATCCTGTTCTTTATAAGATTGCGCATGGCAATCTTGAAGTAGCTGCGGAACATAGCGGATGAGTTCAAAGCCTGCCTGCCGGCGGGCAAGTTCAAAGTTCAAGGTTCAGGCTTGAGATATGAGGCGGAAACGTTTTCCGAATCCGATCTCTGGACGCTGAACTTTGAACTCTTATTCGCTTCTTAAACTTTTCACAGGATTCGCCAGGGCGGCCTTGATGGCCTGAAAACTTACGGTAAGCAGGGTAATTACCAATGCACCGGTCGCAGCAACAGCAAATATCCACCAACTGATACTGGTTCGATACTCGTATTTATCCAGCCATTTTTGGAGGAAGTACCACGCGATCGGAATGGATGTCAAACAAGAGATGATCACCAACATTACAAAATCTTTCGATAACATTCCCCACAGATTGAGCACCGAAGCACCCAGCACTTTCCTGACGCCAATTTCCTTTGTGCGCTGCTCTGCTACGAAGGAAGCCAATCCAAACAAGCCCAGGCAGGAAATGAATATGGCCAACACCGCAAACACAGTTGCTAATTTTCCAATCCTCTCTTCGTCTTCAAATTTCTTCGCATAGTCTTCGTCAGTGAATTGATATTCGAAAGGGCTCCCCGGATTTACGCGCTTAAACACCTGCTCAATCTTGGACAAAGCCTCCCGCACTGGAACCGTCGGTTTGATTCGAACGGTGATCACATTTGCCCAACCGTATTCAACAAAAAATATAGTAGGCTTGATCGGTGTGTAGGGTGATTCCATCACCATGTCCTTCACCACGCCAACCACCTGATGGTCTTTGTCGTTCCAGTGAATCGTTTCACCCACCACTTTTTTCAATCCAGTGAGTTTCACTGCAGATTCGTTCAGGATAAGTGCACCAGAGTCGGCAAAATCTCTTGAAAAATCTCTTCCTTCTTTAATCTTCCAATCGATGGTGGGGCCAAAATCATGCGTTACGGCAACGATACCGAACAAGGGAACTGAATTTGGATCCTTACCTTTCCAATTAAAACCAATTTGATTCGACCAAACACCCGTGGAGGGACTGCTTGATTCAGCAAAATTTGCCACTACACCGGTATTCAGGAGGTCTTGCTTAAGTTCATTATAATGTCCATAGATCTCAGGCGTGTTCATCATCACCGTGATCAACCCTTCCCTTGTGTATCCAACCGGCCTGTCTTTGGCGTGTTGCACCTGGCGAAAGACGATGATGGTGCCAATGATCAGCGCGATGGACACCGTAAATTGTACCACCACCAGGATCTTTCTTGGAAGTGATGAATAACGGCCCACCTTAAACGTACCTTTCAACACCTTCACCGGATCGAAACCAGACAGATAAAAAGCAGGATAGCTGCCAGAAACAAGTCCTGTGACAACGGTAAATCCAACGATCAGTATCCAGAATGACGGATACGCCCACGGGAAATGAATTTCCTTGCTGGCGACCTGGTTGAACCAGGACAACGAAAGCAATACAAATATCAAAGAGAGAACCAGCGCCATCAATGACACCATGATGGACTCACTCAGGAACTGACCAATGAGTTGTTGCCTTAGCGATCCAACAGTCTTTCGGATTCCCACTTCTTTGGCACGTTTTTCTGACCGAGCCGTGCTCAGGTTCATGAAATTGATGCACGCAAGTAACAACACGAATATGCCTATAATTCCGAAAAGCCATACAAACTCGATACGACCTTCGCCAGTAAATTTTCCATTTTCAAATTTATTCCGTAAGTGCCAGTTGTCCATGGCCAGCAGCGTCGTTTCCTCTTTGCCGTCCTTGTCCATTCCATGTTCCTTTGGAATTCCTTTAATCTTATTGATTGTTTTGTCGAAATCAGCATTTTCATTGAGCTGTACAAAAAGTTGAAAGGAATGGTTGCCCCATTGCGTGGCAGCATTTTTGAGCCATTCCTCCATCGATACATACTTCTCCCAAGGCAGGAAGAATTCCACATTATTAAAACTGGTATTCCTGGGCATATCTTCAAAAACACCCGCTACTTTGAAATCAGTCCTGTTGTCGATCCTAACCGTTTGGTTGATGGGATCTGCATTGCCGAAAAGCGCAGTGGCCATCGATTTGCTCAATAAAATGGATGAAGGATCCGACAGCGCATTCGCTTTTCCATGCACCATCTTTAGCCCAAGCATGATTGGGAAGTACGATTCCGCCCACATTCCATTTTTCTTGATCTTCTTCTCTCCTACGGCAAGGATATGATCAAAATTCCATGATGCGAGGCTAACGTATTTGAAGTCGTCGCTATGTTTATTTCTCAATTCTGCACCCATTGGAACGGCCACAGCCTGACCGGTCCCGGTGTTGCCATTGAAAGTTTGTGTGGTCATCACCTGCGCCAGGTGCTTGTGATTTGGGAAGTAGTGATCATAGGTCATTTCATCCCAAATCCATAGTCCAATCAGCATGGCAACCCCCAGGCCCACGGCTAGTCCGAGTACGTTAATGGTGCTGTAGCCTAAACTTTTCTTCAAGTTTCGAAACGCGACTTTGATGTAGTTCCTTATCATGATGTATTCTAGATTCTAGATGCTGGATACTTCGTTTGCCGTTGTTCGTTGACCGTTGATCGTTAACCAAATAAATCACAGCCAACGAACACCGAACAACGAACAACGGTCTACTTCATCGTCACATAGACTCTTCCGCTTCCTGCATTCGCGTATACCCTTCCGCCGCCGCCATTCAATTGACCTACAATTGAGTGCTCATCTGTATCACCGCTGAAATGATCCAGCTTGTCAACTTTTACCCTTTCTCCATGCAGATCAAGGTTCATACCCTTGTCTTTGGGAAGCGTGATATCAATACTGCCTGATGAATTTGTGATCCTGATGCTCTTGTCAACCCTTAGCAATTCCACGTCAATGTTGCCGCCGCTGGTAGACGTTTCAAGGTTGCCCGCAATATCTTTTAAGTCAACATTGCCTCCGGAAGTATGAGCGGAAAGATCTCCGTCAATTCCCACACCGTGTACGCTGCCACCGCTGGTATTTGCATCAATTGTTCCTTTCAGTTTTTCGAGGTGCAATGAGCCACCTGAAGTTCCCAGGCGCAGATTGCCAGAACAGTTTTCAGCATTGATGCTGCCACCACTGGTATTGAGATCGATATTGTCTTTGGAATCTTTCAATGTAATACTTCCGCCAGAGGTTCTTCCTTTCACTTTTCCGCTTACACCCTCCACATTCAGACTGCCACCGCTGGTTGTGAAATCCTGCGTACCATTCAATGATTTGATACTAATGCTGCCACCGCTGGTTGAAAGATTGGTAGAAACATTTTGAGAGACATAAATTTTGAAGGAAATGTTGAGTGACTTTTTCCAGTCGTCATTGTTCCTGTCCTTGCGCTTAGCCTTAGCGGTTAATTTACCGTCCTTAGCTTCAATTGTAAGATCATAGTCTTCAGCAAGGCGCTTTTGGATTTCGTCTTTGGAAATGTTATTCCAGCTGTTGCCATTGCCGGTGATGATTACATCTATTTTGGGGTCACCCTGGCTATTACCATTAACTGAAATGCTGCCCCCGGAAGTTTGTGCTTCAACATTCTGGACTTTCACTCCGGCAAATGTTTTGGTCATGTAAGGCTCCTTGTCGTTTTGGGCCATTACTGAGAAACCGACCAAAAAGAAGAATAAAGAAATTGCTGCTTTTTTCATGATTATGTTATTGAAATGGATTTAAAATATAAAGACTACTCGTTTCTTAAGATGTTGCAGGGTGGGTGTGAATGGCCCAGGCAGCCAGCAACATCTTGTTTTAATTTAACCCGGTGCACGCTTATCCAGTGTGCGTTCCGGCCTTACTGTTGGCTTCTCATTCAATGGGTATGCCATTGTCCAATGGCCTTATTGACAAGGGTTTCAGGAAGAATGGATGATGGGCTATGTCCGTTTTCGAACACAGGATGTTCATTTATGAAAGCACAAAGGCGAAAGGTCAAAGGTGAAAGGGAATCATTCGCCTTTGAGGCTCTCTACGAAAGCCGACGCTCACTCAGAGCGAAGGCTTTTTACCGGATTCGCTAAAGCCGCCTTAATTGCCTGGAAACTGATTGTGAACAATGCAATAATCGCCGACATAATTCCAGCCACGGCGAATAACCACCAGGGAATATTTGTTCTGTAGGCAAAATCATTTAGCCAATTGTGCATGGCATACCATGCAATAGGAAATGCGATCAATGCAGCCAAACCAACAAGTTTCAGGAAGTCCTTCGACAACAGTTGCACGATGGATCCCACATTTGCACCCAGCACCTTCCTGATCCCAATTTCTTTTATGCGTTGTGTGATGGCAAAGGCCGACAAACCAAAGAGGCCCAGGCAAGCAATTAGAATAGCGATGGCAGCGAAAATGGTGAACAGGGTACCTTGTCTTTGTTCAGAAGTGTAAAGACGGTTAAAGTTCTCATCAAGGAAGGTGGATTGGTAAGGCGTCTCCGGAAGGAATTTTTTCCAGACATTCTCTATGTGTGAAAGCGCTCCCTGGATATTGTTACCCGCAATCTTAATGGAAAGGCGGTTATAGTTATTTGCATTCACGGGTAATACCATGACCATGGGCACAATTTTCTGGTGAAGCGACTCGAAATGAAAATCGTGAAATACACCCACCAGTTTACCGTCTCTTCCTCCATATCTGAAATTCTTTCCAATTGCACTCTCATTGCTCTTAAGTTCCAGCGCCGCCACTGCGGCTTCGTTGATCAAATAGGCTGATGTATCCGTCCCGAAATCGCGGGAGAATGCTCGTCCCGCTACCATTTTAATATTGAATGTCTTGATGAAATCCTGATCCGTTGCCAGGTATTTGATATCAGAATTGATTGGCGTGAGTGAATCTCCGCGATCGATGGCTGCGCCCATATTATCCAACAACCGTCCGGTTGGAATTCTTGATGAGCGCGCCACGTCCTTAATGGATGCGTTTGACAACAAATCATTTCTAAATGCGTCATAACGGTCGGCCAGGGCGCTGGTGTAAGCCATTGTTACAATGTGATCCCTGTCGTAGCCCAGATTCTTGTTTTGCATATAGCGCATTTGCAAGAACACGATGCCTGTACTGATGATCAGAATAATTGAAATGGCGAATTGCACAGTCACCAATACTTTTCGAAAAGAGATATTTGCGCCGCCTGCCTTAAATAATCCTTTCAATACGGAAACGGGCTTAAATGAAGACAGGAAGACGGCGGGATAGATCCCTGAAAGCAGACCCACTGCCACCGGAATCAAAATCAGCGACGCGATGAACCTGGGGCTGCGGAAAATAGACATCGACAGTTCCTGTCCCGATACCTTGTTCAGCGCCGGCAGCAGGAGAAAGGTAAGTCCGATGGCCAGTATCATCGACGTAAAGGCTATCAATACAGATTCAGTTAAAAATTGAGTGATTAATTCCTTTCGCTCGGCACCCACTACTTTTCTGATGCCGATTTCCCTGGCACGCAGTGCCGACCTCGCCGTGGAGAGATTCATGTAATTGATACAGGCAATCAAAAGAATGAAAAGTGCAATGGCCGCAAAAATATACACGCGCTTGATGTCGCCGTTCTCTTCGGCTTCATAGTCAAGGTGAGAACGCAAGTGGATATCTGTCAGCTTTTGCAGGTGAAGATCTGTGCCAGCACTCTTTGCGTATTTACCATAATAGCCCGCGGGCATCTGGCGATCGATGAAAGCCGGCAACTGTGCCTCGATAGTCTTTGCTGTTGCATCATCGGGCAGCACGATATAAGTCAGGAATGAATTATTTCCCCAATTCGTACGCAGGTTTTCTTCCCCGTAGATCGCGGAATCGCGTAAGGTGTTGAATGCAATTAGCAATTCGGGATGAATATGGGAATTGGCAGGAAAAGACTTGAATACGCCTGAGATTTTGCAATTGAACTGGTTGTCCAATTTCACTTGCTTATTGATGGGATCTTCGCTTCCAAAATACTTTTTCGCTATCTCCTCACTCAACATGACAGAAAAAGGATCGGTGAGCGCCTTGTCAGGATTTCCCTTCAACACTTTTACGTCGAATACATCAAACAAGTGCTCGTCGGCGAAATAAGAATTGGTTTCGTTAAATATCTTGTCGCCGTAGCGCATACCGATGTTACCATTGGGTAACATGACCGTCATTTTCTCGATCTGCTTAAAATCGTTCTTCAGCAAAGGCCCGAATGGCGGAGCAACGGTGCCAAGCTGAAGCGATATGGCCTTTGTCTCGGGATTCCGGAACGTCCGCGTCACGCGATAAATTTTGTCAGCCTGTTTGTTATACCTGTCGAAACTTAGTTCGTTTAAGATATAAGCCAGGATGAGCAGGCAACAGGTCAACCCAATCGTCAAACCAAACAGATTGATAAAAGAGATGAACTTGTATTTGCGCAAATTGCGCAATGCGATGATGAGATAATTTTTTATCATGATTTAGAATTCAAGATTATAGATTGTGGATTGTGGATTGTTGCTTGTGGATTGCCATATCTACAATCCACAATCCTCAATCCACAATCTCTAATTCATTCCGTTCTAAGACTCTTAACCGGATTCATCAATGCCGCTCCGATGGCCTTGAAACTCACTGTAACAAGTGCAATGAGCAGCGCCAAAAAGCCCGCAATGACAAAAACCCAAACGCCAACATTTACCCGGTAGGCAAAATCCTGCAGCCATCTGTTCATGGCCCACCACGCCACCGGAATTGCAAACACCAGCGATACTGCAACCAGCTTGAGAAAATCCTTCGATAACATCGAGACGATGTTCCCGCCACTGGCGCCCAGCACTTTCCTGATGCCTATTTCCTTAATACGTTGCTCAGCAGCATAAGTTACGAGCCCAAACAATCCCAGGCAGGCAATAAATATGGCGAGCGAAGCAAAGCTCACGAAGATCCTTCCAATTCGCGTCTCATCTTTATAAATATTGTTGAAGTCATCATCCATAAAGGAATACTTAAATGGCATACCAGGCACCATTGCTTTCCATTTGCCTTCGATCTGGCTCACGAGCGATTGAATGTTTTTTGTATCCACCTTAAACGCCATTCCACTCCTTTGTTCGCGCAACTTGAGCGCCATTGGGCTCACCTGCTCGCGAAGCGAGTTGAAATTGAAATCTTTTATGACGCCGATGATGTGATAAGGGAAAAGCTTCTTGTCAGGAAAATTATCCCATGAATAAAGATTCTTTCCTACTGCGTCCTGGAAGCCGAGAAGCCTGGCTGCTGCCTCGTTGATGATGATCGCATTGGAATCAGTTGGCATGTCTTTGGAAAAATTTCTCCCCTGCGCCATTTGCATACCCAATGTTGGGATATATCCCTCATCGATATTCCAAATCTGCATAGATGCTGCGTGTTTTTCGTCGGGCACGGCTTCGGTATATAGCGCATTGTCGGTTCTCCAATTATTGGTAGGAAGGAATGCCGTCATGGTCGAGTTCTTTACGCCCGACATGTTTAAAACTTCCTGCATGAAGGCCTTGGCCTGATTGCCAAGCGGGTCTGTATCCTGCAGCACCAATACCTGGTCGCGATTGAATCCCAGGTTTTTGGTTCTGATATAATTCAGTTGTTTATAAATGACGGCGGTTCCAACAATCAGAATAATGGAAACGGCGAATTGAAATACCACCAGGCTGCTTCTTAGCCAACCACTCTTGAATCCCTTTGCCAGTTTGCCCTTCAGTACCATGATGGGCTGGAAAGAAGAGAGGTAAAAAGCCGGGTAACTTCCGGCCAGGAAGCCGACCACCAACACCAGGATAACGAGTGAAGGCAACACCCATGAATTGGTGAGCAGGGAAATACTCATCTCTTTACCCGATAACTGGTTAAAGAAGGGAAGTAACAGGATTGCAAAAGCCAAAGCCAATACAAGGGCAATACAACTGATGAGCATGGATTCTGTAAGAAATTGCCACACCAGGTTTTTTCGCATCGAACCCAACACTTTTCGCACCCCTACCTCCTTCGCGCGATTGGACGATCGTGCTGTTGATAAATTCATGAAATTGATGCACGCTATGACAAGTATGAAAATAGCAATGGCAGAAAATATGTAGACGTATTGGATACTTCCATTCGCATCGAGCTCAGCAGTTTTGTTGGAGTAGAGATGGATTTTTTTCAAAGGAAACAACAAGTGCTCGTCCCTGTTACCACTTTTTTTGAATTCTTCCATGGTCACCCCCAAAAGTTGTTTGGCCTGTGGCCCGATGTAACGATCGTTCAACTCTGCCAGTTTCTCTTCAAATTTTTTTGGATTCGTACCAGGCTTGAGCACGATATACGTATTCAGGTTATTGCTGACCCAGTTGCCTACTTCCCAGGGTTCGATGGAACCATTTAGGGAAATAAAAAAATCATAACGGAAATGGGATTCTCGGGGGATATCCTTCATTACACCGGTGACCTTAAGACTTGACGTATCATTGATGACGAGTCTCTGCCCCACTACATTTTTAGTGGTGTTGAAATATTTTTTGGCCATCGTCTCCGTAATCACCACGCATTTGGGATCTACGAGTGCCGTCCTGGGATCGCCCTCAATCATCGGAAATGTGAATACATCAAAAATGGTGGAGTCCACATAAAGGACCATGCCTTCCATGATGTTTTCGTTGCCCTTCTTGACCAGCATGCCGCCGTAGTTGCGCATACGAACTTGTTGCTCCACTTGTGGGTAATCTCTTTTTACAGCCGGGCCCATGGGTTCCGGACTTACGGCCAATATGAAATGCGTTCCTCCGAATTTGATATCGTTGTCAATCCTGTAGATCCTGTCGAGCTTCGTATTGTATTTGTCATAGCTCAACTCGTCCATCACAAAAAACAAAATTAACAGGCAGGTGGTGAGGCCTGTAGCAAGTCCGATGATATTGATGGCGGTAAATCCTTTGTTCTTCCAAAGATTGCGAAATGCCACTTTAAAGTAGTTCCTGATCATTGTAAAAAAATTAAGCGTTTACAGAAAGAGGATTGCAAGAGACAGCCCTGCAAAACTCCGCACCCTGGTCTCGCTCTTTCTTCTATAAACCTTGTTGTCGATCTCACTCATTTCTCAATGATTTCACAGGATTTGCCAATGCCGCCTTGAGCGATTGGTAGGAAACGGTTGCACCCGCAATCAAAATGATCAGCACCAACGGAACCAGGAAGAACCACCAGCCAATCTCTATATGAAAAGCGTAATCGTTTAACCAGTTCCTGAGTAAATACCAGGCTGCGGGAATTGCTACCAAACCTGCCAGCAATACCAGCTTCAAATAATCTTTCGTGATTAGTGAAACCACCTGGAAGATGGATGCGCCCAACACCTTGCGGATGCTGAGTTCCTTGGCGCGCTTCGCAACGGTGAACAATGAAAGTCCGAACAGGCCCAGGCAGGCCACGACGATAGCCAGGGCGGTAAAAAGCAAAAGTACGGTTGAAAACAGCCTGTCGTTTTTGTATTGCGCATCGTAGCGCTCATCCAGGAAATTATAAGTGAATGGACTTTCAGGGAACCTCGCTGTCCAGGTCTTCTTTACAAATGACAGCAATTGAGGCATGTTGGAAGTATGAACTTTCAAGGAAAAATTACCAAATTCATTTTCAACACCCGGATAGAATACGATGGGATCATAATTAAACTGAAGTGATTCCTGGTGATAATCTTTCATCACACCAATGACGGTAGATGTTGTTTTTCCGGCGTGCAATTCCTTTCCAAGTATTTCTTCGCTCTTGCCGAATCCAAAAATTTTCGCCGCTGTTTCATTCACGATTACATTGATGCGGGTGTTGGCATCGGTGGATTTTGGATCCTTATCGAAAGCACGGCCTGCCACAATCTTTAGGCCATACGCATTGATAAACTGGTCGTCGATTCCGAAAACCCGGCATCGTTTTTCGGCAAGGGAAGTGCCCAGCGTAAATCCTTCGGAGCCACCTACCTCGCCTCCGGGAACGGAGGTGGATGCGGTTACGGATTTTATGTCCGGGTTTGATTTCAGGTCATCGATAAACGATTGAACAGAAATAATCTTGCTGCTGTCGAGCCCGATCGTTTGATTCAGTACCAAAGTCTGTTGAATATCCACGCCCAGGTCACGATTGCTCATATACCGGAGTTGTTGGTAAAACCCGATGGCCCCCGCGATCAACACGATCGCTGCGGAGAATTGAATGACCACCAACGATCTCCTCAAAAACTGCTTATTGGTACCCTTCCCGGAAAATCCGGGGGAGGATTTCAAAGTCTGTATAGGTTTAAAGGAAGACATCACAAAGGCGGGGTAGAATCCTGCCAGAATGGTTCCCACAAAGAAGAGGGCCCCGATCATTAGCCAGAATTGCGTGCCCATCATCTTTAGGTCAGCTACCTGCTGCTGCACCAATGAAGAGAAAGGTATCAGCAAAAGACTAAACAAAACAATTCCTATTGCAATTGAAAGAACATTGATAAAAACAGATTCCGTCATGAATTGCCTGATCAGCTGAAACCGATTCGCTCCAATCACCTTCCGCACACCCACTTCTTTCGAACGGTCAAGCGCACGCGCAGTTGAAAGATTGACATAATTGATCCAGGCGATAAACAAGATGAACAATGCCGCAATGGCCAGGTATTTCAAGTAACTGAGATTTCCATTTCCTTCCAGCTCATAATCATAATTCGAACGAAGATGAATGTCTTTGATGGGCTGCAGTTGCAGACTGAGTTGGTAACTGCGCTCCTTCATATCCGCACCGCGATATCTATCGACCATGGGCGGGATCTTTGCCTCAAGCGCCTTGGCGTTTGTACCCGGTTTTAGCAATACGTAGGTATAAAAATCACTCCAGCCCCAACTGCCATCCGCATCGCCTCCATTCTTCTTAACGAGCTGAATGTATTTCTGAAAATTGAGCAATACGTTAAAATGCAGGTGGGAGTTTGCCGGCAGGTCCTTCAGCACGCCCCGTACAGTATAATCTTCGTCATTGTAATGCAGCTGCTGACCCACGGGATCTGCATTGCCGAAGTATTTCTTAGCCGCTGATTCGGTAATCACAGCATCATTAAGTTGGGCAAGGCCGGTTTCACCGTTGCCTGATTTAAAAGGGAAGGAAAATATTTTGAAAATAGCGGGATCCACATAATACAATGTACCTCCTTCCAGGAATTTATTCTCGCCTGAGCGCACAACGCCATAACGCTTTCTGAATCGCACCGTTTCCTGTATCTCGGGAAAATTTGACTTCAATGCCGCCGCAACCGCCGGATAGGTAAAGGCAAAGGTTTGAACCTTGCCATCCTTCTCTCTAACTGTCATGGGTACCCTATAGATCCGTTCTTTGCCCGCCAGGAAATCATCAAAACTGTGTTCAAAACGGATATAGTTCATGATCAGCAGGAAAGCTGTAACGCCGAGGGCTAGTCCAACAATATTGAGTGCCGAGAATCCGCGATTGCGCCAAAGATTCCTCAGTGCTACCTTAAAATAATTTCTAAACATGGGAATCAATTGAAAAGTCAAAATTCAAATGTGTTTTTACTTTTGAATTTTTAATTTTTAATTTTTAATTATTCCGATCGCAGACTCCTCACAGGGTTCTGTAACCCGGCTCTCACCGCCTGGAAGCTTATGGTTGCAAGCGCTATCAGCAAAGCCAGCAAACCCGAAAGCAAGAACACCCACCAGCGAATCGGTACGTGATAGGGGAAGTCCTTCAACCAGGCATGCATGCCCCACCAGGCGATGGGTGTGGCAATCAAAATGGACACAAAAACCAACTTCAGAAAATCCTTTGACAACAAAGATGCAATGCCGGTTACAGTTGCACCCAGCACCTTCCGAACGGCAATTTCCTTGATCCTGTTTTCGGCCATATAGGTCGCTAATCCGAAAAGTCCAAGGCAGGAAATAAAAATGGTTAGCCCGGCAAAAAGGGCGGCCAATGTTCCCGTCTTCTTCTCGTCGTTGAATTTTCTCGCGTACTCCTCATCCACGAAATTGTATTCGAAAGGATATTCAGGATTGTATTTCTTAAAAATGGCTTCTGCCGCCTTCAGGTTTTCAGCCGTCGTCCGGGTATGATTGAATTTGATGTGCATCACATTAAACCATCCCTTGGCACCCATGATTACCATTGGCTTCATGGGCTGATAAGGAGACTGAAGAATAAAATCTTTGATCACGCCAATGACGGTCCAGTTTTGGTCATTATTCTTGAGCGTTTGTCCGAGGGGCTGTTTGAAATTCATGGCTTTCACGGCAGATTCATTCAGGATCATGGCGTTGGAATCCGTAGGGAATTGTTTGAGGTCAAAATCTCTTCCGCTGACCAATTTGAAACCGGCCGTTTTCACGATCGATTCATCCGCACAGTACATATCAAAATCAGTCTTGTCGTTCGGATCTTTACCAGGCCATTGAACCCCCCAGGTATCGCTCCAGCCCTGAGTAATGGGTGCGCTGCATTTTGTAACAGAATTAGCAATCCCATTACTCATCAGTTCATTTTTTACCAATTGATAATTCTTGTCCAAATTCCCCGTAAGGAAATGATAAATGAGGTCGTTTCTATCATAGCCTGACTCACGCTTTTGAGCGTAGTCAATTTGTTGCTTTACGATTATTGTAGCGATGGTGAGCAAAATGGCAAAACTGAATTGAATGATCACCAACACTTTCCTTGGGGTTACCAGGGCTTTAACGGGCCGAAATGTCCCTTTCAAAACTTTCACCGGTTGGAAGGAGCTGAGATAAAATGCGGGATAGCTTCCGGCAAGCACCCCGGTAAACAAAACGAAGCCCAAAGCCTTCATCCAGAAAGGCACACTTGACCAGTCAATGAATAATATTTTCTCGGTGAGCTTATTGAAAGCCGGAAGGCTTAATACAACGATGATCAAAGCAAGAATGCCAGCGATCAGGGAAATCATAACGGATTCACCAATGAATTGTCCAATCAACGATCCCTTGTTCGCGCCAACCGTTTTACGAATACCTACTTCCTTTGCACGCTTTTCACTTCTTGCCGTGCTCAGGTTCATGAAATTGATACATGCGATAAGTAAAATGAATGCAGCGATCACACCAAAGAGTCTCACAAAAACGATCCTACCACCTTCTTCAACTCCTTTCTCGAAACTGGAATACAAGCGCCATTTTTTCATCGGGTAAAGAAACATTTCACCTTCTTTATCCTCCGGATCATACTTTCTCCTCAGGTCCCTCACTTTGGGTGCAATGGACGCAAGGGTGGTATTGGGTTTTAAAAGAACATAGGTACGCGTGGAGTTGTTCCCCCAATTGGTTTCGGTGTCAAAAGCCCAGGAGCGCCTGTAAGCCCACGGCAGTAAATATTCAAATCTGAACCTTGTGTTATCCGGCAGATCTTTTAAAATGCCCGTAACGGTGAAGTTATCCTTGTTGTCAATCTTGATCACCTTGCCCATTGCATTCTCATCGCCGAAGAGGCTCTTAGCAAATTTTTCTGTCAGCACAATGCTATGTATATCATTAAGACAAGTTTTGGGATCACCCTGCAAAAGAGGGAAACTGAACATCTGAAGGAAACCAGAGTCAACGATGTTCCCTTCCCTGGTAAGTCGGTTTTCCCCTGCGGTAAACAAGTAGTGGCTGGGCCAGTTCACCCTCACTGTTCTTTCAACTTCAGGGAAATCCTTTTGAACGGCCGCCGCCATCGCCGTGGGGGTGGTGTTCCAGCATTGCAATTTCCCGCTGAATACCGCTCGGTTCCAACCCTCGTAAATGCGGTCCCGCTTTTCATGAAATTGATCATAGCTCAATTCACTCTGGATCCAGAGCAGGATCAATATTGCGCTCGCCATGCCCACGGCAAGGCCTGTAATATTTATCAGGGAAAAGGCCTTGTTCTTAGCAAGGTTTCTCGTAGCGATTTTGAAAAAGTTTTTTAGCATAGTATCCAAGATTCAGGATTCAAGATTCAGCATTCAGGAGTCCTCAATCTTGAATCCTGAATCCTGAATCTTGAATCTCGTTTCACTCCGTTCTCAAACTCTTTACCGGACTGGTCAACGCCGCTTTCACCGCCTGGAAGCTGATCGTCATCAATGCGACAATCAATACCGACAAAGCGGCGACCGCAAATATCCATGGGTTGATATTGATCCGGTATACAAAATCCTGCAACCAAACATGCATCGCCCACCATGCAAACGGAAATGCAATGAGCGAAGCGAGTAACACCAGCTTTAGGAAATCTTTTGAAAGCATTTGAATGATCTGGGAAACTGAGGCACCCAAAATCTTCCGGATGCTGATCTCCCGGATTCTTTGTTGCGTTGCATAGGTTGCCAGACCAAGCAAGCCAATGCACGCTATAAAAATGGCCATGATGGAAAACGCGGTAAACACTTTCCTCGTGGTTTGTTCGGAATGATATTGCTCAGCCAATTGCTGGTCAAGGAAATCAAAATGAAAGGGTTTCTCCTTTACAAATTTCTTCCACACATTTTCCATGTCCTTGATTCCCTGTCCGAATTGGCTCGCTTCGAGCCGTACCG
>Ga0097621_100000907_pt1 | contig 20696 bp, 40 predicted proteins | sample KBSMisM72_FD_73165 | JGI IMG/M metagenome (GOLD analysis project Ga0097621, IMG submission 73165) | Miscanthus rhizosphere microbial communities from Kellogg Biological Station, Michigan, USA - KBS Miscanthus M7-2 (version 2) (version 2) | ecosystem: Host-associated > Plants > Roots >... | reverse complement strand
CTGGTCCGAGATACAAGAGTTCAACGTAGCGTTATAAGTGCACCGCCGGATGGGATTGGTTCTGCCAGTTTCCATCCATGAGGTTTACTTATGGCAACGAGAAAAGGACACAAGCGCAACAATCGCGGTACGGTCATTAGCGGCACAATGCGGCCGGAAGACTTGATACCTGCGTTCTTAGACGAATTACGGGCCCAAACACCTATGCGGCGGGCCCATATGGCGAGAGCGGTGGAGATTGCTAATAGCTTGAAACAGAATCAAAAGCGAATGGACCATGAAGATAAGGAGGATTACTTTAGGTCGGATCAGTGCGAATATGATCTCGAATGGCTGTTTGACGCCCTACAGGAGTACGCATCGGCGTATTTCTACTTTGGCGCACACCCCGGCAATGGATCAGACTACGGGTATTGGCTGTCGGAAGAATTCGGGCAAGACTTCGTAGACGATGGAGGGCTGAAGGTTAGCGACATCTCCGAGATACCAGCCAATCATGAAGGCGAAGTTCTCGAAGTCAATGACCACGGCAACATGACGCTGTATCGGCGGGCTCGCAATCATCGCCTGTACGAACTCTGGAGCGTAGTCTAGTGCTAAGACATTTCCAGAACGCTCTCATTGCTGTATTCTTCATCGGCTTTCTCGCCGGTATCCTTGCCGTTGTCTATGCCCAGGGGTTGAACGTTCCTTAAGGACTGGTTTAGGAATTGCTGCCAGAAATTAATCTGTAACGTGTTGAAAATAAAGGGGGAATAAATGAAAACCAAGCCTGATGAATTCACCAAAGGCTACATTGAGGCTGCATTGTGGTCAAGTACCTGTGAGCCCTTCGGGAAGTGTGCCGAGTGTGGCACTGAAGATAAGATTCTGTACTGGAATAAGAACACACGAGAACACGAACTGTGTGAAGATTGCCGTAATCCAGACCATGACTCACCGTGGGAACCTCCGATGGACGCCCACTATTCCGTTAAGGATTTGGCAGAGGAGACGCTAGCTAAGATCGTCGCCGATTGCGCCAAATTCCAGACCGACAATGCAGAGCTAATCTCGGCTGAATTCCATACGGTTATCAGCGCCGATAACCTCATCGATTCCTACGCCGGGCATGATTTTTGGCTCACGCGCAATGGGCATGGTGCTGGCTTCTGGGATGGAGATTGGACTGAACCCACGGCAACCAAGCTAACGCAGGCTGCAAAGGCGTTCGGCGAATGCACCCTATACGTTGGCGATGACGGTAAGCTCCACATTAGCTAGTCCGCTGCCCAGCCCCGCTGAATGCAACAGTGTGGGCTGATGAAGGGGATTAACGACAATGGCACAACGAACAACAGACAAACAGCTTGATTACCAAGTGGAATGCCTCAATCGTGAGCTTGGACTTCCGCTAACGCCATGGAGTATGGATGCGGCGGGACACAACGTGTCCAACGTTGGCAACATTCATATCGATAGCGCCTATGGGGGTTATCGGCTTGAGCAAATGGTCAAGGGTGGCGGTACCCGTGTTGTAGGCGACGCCCAGCGCATGAACAAAGGGCAATTGTGGTCAGCAGTGCGAATGATGATTGACGCAGTGCAACAGGCTAAGAAGGGGAGCTACATCGACTCATTCGGGCGGAAGGTCGAGAACGCTTATGTACCGGGGAGTGAGAACGATGGTAGGTAAACAGCACACTTGCCGCTTATGCGGCGTAACTGGTACCTGTTCCCTCAGCAGGCCGTATCCGCTGGTGCGTTATTCGATTCGGCATTGGGTACATGCAGATTGCGGACTCAAGAAATGGGGTGAGACTCTTTTTTCCAAACTCTCATTACATGCACTGGAAACCTTTCCAGTCCTAGCCTGTAAACAATTCGGACTTGGCAGCAACTACATAACCGTAATATTGCGGCGAAGGAAGGAAGGAAAGTAATGATGCGCCTTTTCCTCATCTTCATCGGCTGGAGTCCGAGACCCTGGGTCCGTTGCGAGTGCGACTACGTAACCGCAACCCTGCCAGAGATTCGCGAGCGTGAACGGCTGGAATCCCTAGGGACATCCCCAGGAAATTGCTGCCAGAAAACTATTGACAAGATATAACACGCGTGTTACATTTGAGAAGTACCAAGGGGGAACGGAAATGAAGCAAAGGGTTATCGAAAAGATCACGACCGGCGACAAAACGGCATCGCTCTGGCAGCGCAGGGTCTGCCTCATCCCAATGTATGCGGTCACTTTCGACCGTAAGGGAATCCCGCAGGAACCATATCCGCAAATGTACTATTGGTCGTGGTCGAAGGGGCAGGCATTAGCGATATTCGAGCAAGCGCGGCAGTTCGTAAACAAGCAATACGACAATCTTGAACGCACCAGACTGAACTATCGTCCTAAGGCTGGGGAGGTTGCCAAGTGAATCGCCCGCTGATGGAAGAGGTTATCGCGTGGATCAAGATAAATCCAGAATGTGTTGACATCGGGACTTGTTGCCGTCCGTATGCGGACTGTCACGATACCCACGACGGGCAAGCCGAGACCAAGCAACACCGCAACAGTCTGGTTACCGTAATCCTTCACCTTACGGAATCGCCGGTAATTGGCCGCGACGGTAATCAAGCGCATTCGCCCGCGATTACAGCCGATGGCTATGCCTACACTGAGGCGATGTATACGTTGGGGTTGACAAAGGCTGAGATGGACATCCTAGATCACAGGTTCAAGGGTGCTTGGCCCCGTCCATTTGAGACTGCATTGGAAGCTCTCACCGATACCTACACGCGGCAGATCCTAGACCCTAAGAAGTACGGTGAGGTCGTGGCGGGGTATCTGAAGTGGTTCGTTAAGAATTACCCAGCGGTACAGATATGATCCCAGACGGATATGGCGACGATGTAAAGGAACTGGCTAGAACTACGCCGTTGAGTCCTAAAGAAAGTCATTTCCTGTTGTATGAGTGTAAGCTAACCAAGCTGCAAATACTTGTATTGGTAAAGGGAGCGGCAACGGCAGGTCTCCCGGCATATCAGGTTTGTTACGACTATGCCAAAAGCGTTTGGCGTCGAAATCAGTAGATTTCTTGCAGTGGTGTAATCGCCACTGTACACTGACAACTGCAACACTAACCCGGACAACGTTCCGGCAATCACAAATCCAAGGGAGTAACGACAATGGCAAAGATGAATTTAGGCGCAGGTGCGGAGAAGCGCGGCAACTACTGGGAAATCCCCATCCGCAACATTGAGATTCGCGATGAGGATAACTTCTCCCGCGCATATCCTGTAGGGCAATCGAAGGATGATCGCAAGGGCATCGAAACCCTCGCTATGTCGATCATGGAGCAAGGGCAGGAGCAGCCATGCATCGGCGACTTGAGCGGTACAGACGGCAAGGTACGGCTCAAGGTTGGTTTCCGTCGCGGTGCTGCCGCGTTGTGGCTCGATGAGAAGGGTCTCAGTGAGAATCACAAGCTGTTGATTGAGGTACGTGAGAAGGAAATCACCGTCGCGGAAGCAATGGCGCTGAACATCGGCGAGAACGCCCAACGCAAAGACATGACGCCGATGGACATTGCAGCGGCTTGCGGTGCCCTCAAAGAGAAGGAATTCAACGGCAAAGACATTGCCCGTATCGTCAACATCAGCGAGCCGGAAGTTTCCAAGCATCTTGCGTTCCTCAAGCTCGACAAAAAGACACAGAAGATGCTTTCCAATTCCTTCATCGGCAGCACCAGCGCATACAAGCTCTCGCTTGAGAGTCCAGAGCGGCGGGCGGAAATCCTCGATTCCCTGATGGCGACGTATGGCATTACCGATGCCGACATCGAGAAGCCCGCGCCGAAAGCTGCCGTTGAGCCTGAGGTTGAGGTTCCCTCTGCCGACGATGTACCAGCCGGTAAGCCCGCAAAGAAGGGCAAGAAGGCAGCAAAGAAGACTGCCAAGAAGGGCAAGAAGCCGGTTCGCGGCGCTGTCATCGCGGAGAAGGATATCACCGCCGCTATCACTGGCAAGGGCAATCAAAGCCTCAACAACAACGGACGACGCACGCCGGAAATCCGGGCAGCGTTCATCGAAATCGAAGCCGACAACAAGCGCGGCAAGTATGAGCGGGCGTTGGCGACGGCGATACTAGCCTTTATGGCAGGGCACAAAAATATCAAGGATCTCGGCAAAGCGTTCGACAAGAACTGCAAGCCGGGGCTGAGCGCGGCACAGGAAGCCGACGCGGCAGCCTAGCAACCTTCGGGTATTAGGGTTGCGTCAACAGCCCCAATGCCTTAACACGGTGTTCCTCCGAGCCGTGGAGATTCGGAGGGTTGTTTGCTGCCCTTTTGGCTAAGGCACTGGGAAATTAGGCTTAAGGCATAATCCAGTCGAACATCGGCTAAGAGGGTAGCAATCTCCAGGGGCCGGTGATCCCCTAGACAGCCATGTTCCCCCGAGTGGTGGAGAAGTATCGGGGGGTTTTCTAAAAGGGCACGCGAATGTCCTTTAGAATGCCGTAATAGAATCAATAGCTTACAGAGAAATTTCTGGCAGCAATTTCCAAACCCAAGGAGTAGCAGCGATGTTGAGTAGCCTTAAGAAACGCCCAGCAGTAGCAGCACGGAGACAAACACCTAAGCCGATCACGCAAAACATCCCGGTGCCGTTGCCACCGTATACCTATCTCCCAGGAGAGATACGAATAGACTCTGACACCCTCCGCACCTATACCGATCTCAAAATCCAACGCGACGAGATTGACACAAAGCTCTCCAACCTCCGCCCCGCCGTTATCGAAAGCCTCAAGGTAATGCCGGATCTCAACGGCGACTCGTCCTATCGGCTGGAGCTTACCTACTCGAAACGCCCCGTCAACAGTGCCGCGAAGATACTCGAAGCTGTTGAGCCAACGCTATCCGATGAGGCAAAGCGGACGGTTGAGGAGATGCGGGCGAAGAAATACGACTGCGCCGAAGTCAGCGTTAAGCCGAATCCCAACTGGAAAGGGGGCAAGTAATGAACACTAAGGTATTTCTCGAAAGGGGAAAGGAAAGAAAGACTGTAGTTATTTCCGGCGTATCGAAGATGAAGGCGGGGGATATTGTTACCATTCGCGGGCAGAGTGATCCTTGGTATATCAAGAAAACACAGCCATGTGAAGTTATCGCTAGCGTAACCCTTAAGGCTCATCCCAGAAGCGTAAAGAGGGGGCAGTAATGCCGGAACCCTTCAAGCCCCCAGTTCCGCACCCGTCCGATACAGGCATGTTCCCGGGCGATCCGCCAGTACGTTGTAGGGTGAGGGTCTGGTATCTGACTATTTACCTTATGGTCAATATTCACGAAATGGACTACGAGCATACGTTCGACTTTGGCTTTACGGCCGTCTGCGAATCAATCACCAAGCGCGGAATCGTAATAGCTAATGGGCCCGGTAAGCCCATGACGTTTATTGCGCCGGGAGCAATAATCAAAATCGAGGAGGTAAGGTAACTTGACACCCATGACATGTTTTCAATGCGCCGGAACTGGTAAGAAAACTCCTTCCGTCGCCGTCTGCAATCAGTATGGTTTCGGCGTCTGCGAACACCATAAACTAACCTGCGACTCTGCCGGTCACGGCACAGAACCGCTACCGGCAGCTACGCCGGGGAATCCTATTGACCTTGCCGTATCGGTTGGTTACCTGATGTATCCGTGCGGCGATAAACCAGCGGGCTGGTACGCGTCATTTATCCTCTACCCTGATGGCATCTACGGTTACGGGCTGTCGGCGGAACTCGCCCTCGATGATCTCATTGAGAAACTCAGCGCTAGCGGTATGGCTGAGATTGAGAAGGTTAGCCCAATGGTGAGAGAATCCCCTTCCAAGCTGCCCGCCCAAGTACTCGTATTGGGCAAGAAAGGGGTTGTCTAATGCCCACCGATCAATACGAAACCCTCAACCGTGATGAACTAACCAAGCTGGTAATGCACCGGGCCGGAATCCTCTGCCGCGTCCAGCCTGAGGCGAACTTGCGCGACACCCTCCGCGTTCTCGACGGCGATTCTATGGTCGCGGCAGTCCTCAAGATTGAGGCAGAGGCAGCGGCACAGAAGCCCGCAACGGTGTCGTTAAGGAAGGGGAAGTTATGAAGTGTATTGTTTGCGGCGCGGAGGGCTGCTGCAAAGCCCCGCAACCGGCAGTAGCATCATTGCCAGTACTAACCTGTACCCAATGCGGCAAGCCCAAACACAAAGATGCGGAATGGATTTATTACCATTCAGGGATAACAGTTACAGGAAGGAAGCCCGTCCTAACTTTCTTCCGGTGGAGTCCGCCTGAATTGGCACCAGAGATTACCAACCCAAGCCCTCGCCTTTGTAGTTTGATTTGCTGCGAGTCCAAGCTACATGAATGGGTAAAGGAGACGCTATGAAGCACTCCCTGCCCATCATCAACACTCTCGCCGTGCGCCACCCCAACGGAGAGCTTGTCCATACTCCCTTTGCCGAAGTAATGACGCTGCCGAAGGATGGCACCTATGTCGTTACCAACCTACGCAAGGGGGCTTACGACTTGGTTGTCAAGGATGTTGCGCCGGGGGATTTCTACCAGATCCACGGCAACCCGGCATCGAAGAAATCGCAAGCTGTAGCGGACGCTTACGCTAGGGTCAAAGCCCAGCAAGAAGATAGGGTCTATTTTGAATCCCTAGGACGTAGTGCCCGTGAGGCGGCAGCACATCGCGATGTATTGGAAATGCTACTTAAATTACGGAGATATTCCAGACCCTAATGCCTATCAACTTCGACAAACTCACCGGCGTCGATATCATCGACCCTAAGAAATACATGATGTTTCGGTTGCCGAACAAGAACCTCGTCAAGGTCAACGCCTTCTCACGCGGCGAGAAAGTTGCAATCGAGTTCGACATCCGCCATTTCCTCGACTTTGACGATGTTTGCGGCATCGTCGCCGACTTCGTTACGGAATACAAGACGCCGCTACCGGTAACGCGGGGAGAGGCTTTGCAACTGCTCATGCACTGGACCGCCCGCAACGGTACCTTTAAGGGACTCGACCGCGAAAAGGTCAACAAGCATACGATCTACGGCGCAACGGTCAAGGTTGCGGTATTGTTTGCCGATTTCTTCGCCTTTAGCCAAGTGCCCAACAATATCCTCGTGCCGCCCGAAGGCTACGACAAGACCAAGGTGCAATATATCCGGCCCCGCAAGATCCTGGGATGTCAGGCAAAGGGGCGGCAGATCTACGACGACGGCAGCAAGCGCGACTGCGTCAACGCCGAAGACTACCTTGTTGAAATCCAAGGTGACGCCTTAGGGATTCATCCCACTGAGGCAGAGGGCAACCGCGTCGTTCGCCTTTGCACCGGGCACCGCACCATTTATGCAACACGGGATTGGATAGCGAAAGAGAAACGGGTGTGCCCAATTGCGAGCCGGAAGCGTGAACGCCGGTCGAAAGTCTACCCGCCGCTCATCGTCGAGGAAGAGTTAGATTAATTGCTGCCAGAAATTTGTTCGTAAGTTATTGAAACCAGAAGCCCTAAACCAAGGAGAACTACAATGTTCAGAAGCAAATCAGAAGCAACCACGTTCGCCCACAAGTTCTTCAACTCGGCATTTACTACTACGAACCTTGCCGACGTTCTAAAATTTGTAACCAAGTTTAAGCTAGTAAACTTACTGGCCGATCAATTGTGGTCAGATGTTCAGGCAAACCGTAATGCAACGGTATCCGCCCCCAAGCGTACAATCAACCTCGACGACTATGTTGTTGTGCCCAACGGCAACGGCATGAGCGGCCCGATGCTCCTCCGGGTTGTCTCGACCGCGCTGGACATGCACAACCCTAAGCAACGCCTCTACACCGTCCGGTCAACTACCGGCGTAATGTGCCAGTGGGTTGTCAAGGAAGAGGATATTGGGTATGTGATCCCGGCCCAGCCCAACGGGGTTAATTTGTCAGCACGGTAAAGGAACCGGAACCGGAGGACGACGACCGCGACTAATGGCAACGGCGGGCTAGGCAAAGGGCCCAACCCGCCGCTAACCACACGTCACCAAGGAGCAGCAATGGCGCGAACCACGCAGCTACCGGAGATTGTATCATTAGCCCTAACCCTATGCCCCGAGACATCAGCACCGATCCCAAACCCGACGATATAGTAACTGGCAAGGATATCCGCGTTAAAGTAATCGCGATTTACGATAATGCCGATGCCAAATTTGTTGTATTTTCCGTCGCATTCCGCCATGGCGACGAATTCACTAACTTTAACGGGCGGCAGTCAGTTTCCCTTCCCTACTGGCAATCCTTCTGTCAATACTGTGCTACTTTGAATTGAGCCGAATGCTCTTGGTGTCTACATGCTAACCCAGACGCCCGGTAACCTTGTCGGCTCTCTTCCTTCCCCTCTCCCATAAGAAAACCCCGGCTGGATCTCTCCAAACCGGGGCCGTCTTCCGCGTGCAGTTGTCTTCCAACAGGGTACTGGTTAGTCCTCTATGGTTGCTCCTCCGGTTCCGTGGCGTTCAGGCCGGTTGTAACGGCTTCACCCTGGGTCACGGTGCCGGTATCGCTGCTGGAAATCGTAACCACGCCTTCGCCCAGATCGGCATCGGCGGATACGGAAATGGAATAGTCGCCCGCTGCCTGTGCAACTACGAGGGCGGAAAGCCCATCGTCGTTGGGGGTAACGGTTACGACGGATTCATTGCTTGAGGCGAAGGTAGCCTTACCGTCGATCTTGGCAGGTTTCCCCTTGCGGTCGCGTGGGTCAATCGACACCGTAAACTGCTGTGTCGATGTCATTGGCTTAAATGGCATATGCTTTTCTCCTTGTCTGATCTTACTGCGTCGTCTACTGCTATGGCTGTTCCGTGGGATCGCTGGATTCCAGTAGCAGAACTTCAGCAACACCGGGAACAACTTCGTTGTGGATATCGCTAACCTCGTCGGAAATATGATTGACGACATTAGCGAGTTGCACAATTCCTTGGATTTGCATTTTCAAATCGGCGATATCTCCTCCCTGGGAGGTAATTTCCATTTCGATGCCGCCGATTGAAGTATTGATATTGGCTTGTCCCGTCTCGACCGCTTTCAATCTTGCTTCGATTGCGGTTTGTTTCGCCAGGATTTGCCGTAAAAGATCCACAATAACCCCAAGACGGTTAAAGATAATTGTCAACATTCCGTCTCCTCTTCACAGTACTCTATTGTATCTAAACCGATATCGGCGGACTCGCAGCCGTCTTGGATCGACTCGACGCCCGCTGCCTTTGGGGCGTGCTCGAACTCTTGGCAGTCGCATTCGGTCTCGTAACGGCATTCGTGTTTGTTGCCTACATGGCCGAAAGCTGGATGGCCGCAGGTGTAGCAAACGAGCGACTTGGCAATAGCCTTAGCATCGGCTATGTCGCTGGGGACGAGCTTGGTATAGGGGCCGATTGCTCTACTCATCCTCTTCCCCTTCCTTAACTTGAGACACCCGCACGGTCTCATACGGGTTCAGATCCGTACACCGCTCGATAACATCGATGGGTACCTTATTCTGAAGTAGCTTCGTCTTGTTGATGCGCGGGCTGGACGACTTGAACCGTGTTGCTCGCAGACCGTCATGGACGAGCTTTTCCGTGTTGGCGTCGATCATTGCTTGCTTGAGTTCTTCCATGTCTTTCTTGAGGAGTTTCTCAAGCATTGATTTCTCATCGGCGCGTTCGCGGATTTGCGGCAACAGTTCGCGGATCTTTGCGAGTGCTGCCCGCCGCTTACCCCCCTCTGCCTTGGGGGCTGGTGCTGTGTCGGCGCGGGGTACTGACTTCCCCGTCGCGTACTTGCTCTTTGGAATTGCCATTTTCTTGCTCCTTGGTTTTCAATAACTTACAGATTAATTTCTGGCAGCAACTTCTAAATCGCCGTCGTCGTCTTCGTCATCATCACCGTCGTCTTCGGGAAAGTCGTCGGGGTAGTAGTCGAAATCATCGTCGCTTTCCGTCTGGGGCGGAGGTGTGTTCCCATGTTCCAACTGGTATGCCTTATGCATTTCCTTCTCAATATAATTCCGGAAGGGAGAATGCACCGGGCAGTAGGGCCGTAGTACTGGCATGTATTCGCGAAATCCCCCAGGATCACATTGGCTAGTCACGTCGAGGTAATGAGCGGGCCCGCAGGTGCAATCCGCCCAGTAAGGAATATCGTTGACAACCTTAGGCGGGTTGACTTCAATAACCTTAGGCACTACCAATTCAACTGTTGGTACTGGTGCCGGTAGCGGCAAAGCTTCCAGTACCGGCTTGGCTACGAATGCGGCAATGATACTGCCAAGGAATCCTCTTCGTTTCATTTCCCCTCCTTTTCCGCTACGACCGCGATAGCCCTTCTCATTTCGAGAAGATATTCCTTCGAGGGCTTCTTGTCTATTTCTTGTCCGCGCCGGTACAGTGCCCAGATGTTAGAGCGGATAGCAAGCGGTACCATGTACCAGTGCGCTCGACACATGAGTAGCGTCGGATGGACCTCGACCTTACAGCCTTTTGCATGGCACAGGTGGCTCATATTCCCTTTCCCAGCCCCCCAATCGCGATAACAATAATGGCCAATACCCCTACCAGCAAGATAAGGGCAAGGCCGAATACCATCAGCCCGAAGATTACGTTTATTGCCCGGCTCACCTTACGCTTAAACTCTTCCATCTTTGGGTTCCTCCTTCTCATACTTTACGAATGCTTGAATGAATAGGCAGGTATTTGTGTAGTCCTTGCCCATCACGGGGGAGACGATCTGAGGATTTCCCCAAGGTTCATAACCCACCGCCGTAAAGGCCTTTATCTGTTCTACAGTTCCCGCCCTGTCGCTCATGTCGCAGGACATAATACCGTAGTCGATTACTTTTCTAAATCCGCCCATCGTTCCCCCTTCGCCCATCCTGACTTAATCGGCACGCGGAAACCCGGCACCATGCCTTGGATTGTCCGCTTGCAAAACTCCATCCAGTCGTCCGTCAATCCCTTCCGACACTGAAAAAGCAATTCATCGTGTACCTGTAGAAGCGGCATGACACCGGTGCGCCAGTGCCGGTTTCCAACACGTTCGTCTTCAAGCCGCGCCATAGCGAGCTTGATGATTCCCTGAGCAGTACCTTGTCCTGGGAGATTTCCAGCACCACGGAGACCCTCTGAAACAATGTACGGGTGGACGCTTCTAACCTGAGGGATTCGCCGGATACGACCAAACCAATCCCATACAAAACCATACCGTTTAGCTCTACGGTGATGTTCAAATCGCCTAGTCTTAACTTTGTAGTAAGCTGCATACCAGTCCTTGATTACCCTTTCGCAACGTGATTCGGTCCAATCCAACGCACCGGCAACGAGGAACTCGTTGAGCAGTGTTTTGGCTTGCCCGTCGTAGATCATTAGCAGTGTTGTTGTCTTTGCGGCGAAGCGATCCCGGCCCTTGAGTTCGTAGTACCAGTTCAGATCATCCTGCTTAAGTTTCCGCGCCGCTACCATTTCTTGTATTGCTTCTTTCTTGTTCTTTTCCGTAATGTCGAAGAGTCGCAGAATCTTCTTGAACTGTTCAGGCGAGTACTTGAACATTAGGTTTGCCGTAGCCCAGTACATGTCGGTACCGTCGTGGAAAACCTGTTTCATGTTGGGGTCGTCGCTGTCGTGGGCACCGACGCGCATTTCTATTTGGCTAAGGTCGATTGTTGCCATCTCCCAGCCGGGATCGGCAATAAAGCCCTCGCGGATTTTCCTGCCTAGCTTGGTACGTGTCGGGATCGCTAAGACATTGGGGTCCTTCGCCGACAGCCGCCCGGTCTCGACGGTAGTGTCCTTGAATGTCGGATGCAGCCGGTCACCTTCGGCAAACTTGAGAATGCCGCCGCAATAGGTACCGGCGAGCTTCTTGCGCTCGCGGAAGTCTTGGATAAGCGTAATGACCGGATGCTTATTCTTGAGCTTTTCCAACACGTCATCGTCAACTTTGGGCCGGGGAGCTTTCTTGTCGCTGCCCTTGGTCATCTGGACGCGGCCGGTCTGTTTGATTCCCAAATGGTTAAAGATAAGATCCGCAACCTGTTCGGGACTGCCGATGTTGATGCGAACGCCGGTGTAGGCGGAAACGATCTCGGACAAATCGTCACACTCGCCAATGAGCCACTTTTGGTAATCGATGAAGTACTGCCGGTCGATACGGAGTCCGTTGCGCTGGAACTGCCGAATCATCGGGATTGCACCCATATCGACACGGGCGATATTGTCCAGGTCGGGCCGGTCGGCGAACTTGACGCCGTTGTAGCAGAGGGATTCCATTAGTATTCGATATCCAAATCTTCTACATAGGCGGCTTCCCACTTTTCAACAATGGGGGTAGCGTCAAATGCCTCAAACTTATGCAGCTTTGCCAACTGGATAAGCGATTTAATCTGTGCTTCCGTACCGTGAACCTTTAGGTATTTCGTGACTTTGAATGCCATAATTCCCCCTAGTCTGTGATAAAGTTCTCAAAGTAAGCGTTGACGTCGGCGATATATTTCCAATACGCATCAACGTTTTCCGGCGTTATATCGGTGCAGTTGGGGTAGAGGTTACTCTCTGCCATTACTTCCACTCCTTCGCCATCATCCGCCGCAAAGTTTCCTTATTCTTGGCAAAAATGGTGTCTATGTATTCGAGCAAAGGCATATCCTTATCCCTCTGCCAGAACATCTCATTGGTATTGACTACCGGCATTTCCGACAGGTAGACGAACGCCCGCTCGATACGTTCCAGTCGGCGAATCTTCTCCAACAGCAATAAATTAGCTGCTGTCGCCGGGATATAAACCATGGGCGGGTGTTGTTCCATTTCCACCGCAACCAAATCTACATCCAAATACTGCTTTCTTAAGTAATTATTCCCTTCCATATCTCCCCCTTTCCTTAAATGTTTCCCGTAAGCAAATCTTCCCTTCCTCGTCGCGTTCCTTTGCCGCCCGTGCCTTCGCCTGTGTCAACTCGTTATGCCGCAAAACGCAGTAGTGCATAATATCGCTGCTATCGGCGGAACGCGGCTTGGTAAACAGTTCCGTAAGCCCGCAGCCGTCGCATGTCCACCGCCATTGCTCCCTAGATCCTGGGTTCTGCCAGGGATCGGAATGTAAGGGCGGATACATGATTGCTGCCAGAAATTACGCCAATCTGATCCGGGTAACCGACTGGCAATCAAACTGCCTATCGGCTTCCGGCTGGAACCCTATACTCGTTGCCGTTATTGCACCGACAATCAGCCCTTCCGCAATCGTGTGGGCTTCCCCGTTCAGTGTCGGTATCCCTGGGGGTATGCTAATGACGCTGCCAAGGGCATAGAGCCGCGTCGATACCCCGTCCTCTTCGTAGCCCCATTCGTAAACCCGCCCAATCAGGCTATCGGGCGAACCATGCACCGACGAGAATATCGACACGTGAGGCAGCGCCACCGACGCATCAACGATGGCCCGCCGCAGGTACGGATACCCGGTAAGATTCGTCGCCGTATCGACAAGCAGCAACTTGACGCTAATGTTGCCGGGATTGATAACCTCGAAGTTCACCTCTATCGTCATTGCGTCCAGTTCCGCCTTGTGAAAGCTGCCGTCGATCACGCCGGGGAAGTCCAGCGGGACAAAATGAATCTGACATTTCCGCCAATTCGCAATAAAACCCCGTCGCCGGATCTCCCAGTCTTGCCGGTAGTAGTCTTCGCGGGCGATCAGGTTCTGAAACGTTACCGCTTGGCTGCATTCCTTGCAGATGCCGCTTTCGAGGATGAGGCAGAATGGCGCGACGGGGTTGCCGCTACGGGCGATAACCATCGGCACGGTAATGGCAATCTTAAGGGTGCCGCCGCGAATGCATCCTACTCGCCAGCACTTAGAGGTTATCGCTGTTGTCTTCATATAAGTTCTTTTCAACCTCCGTAAGCCGGTCGATAGCGGCGACAATCTTATTCGCTAATGTGTGCATTTCCATAGAAAGCCCCCAAGCAATTAGCCAGAGGCTAAATATAAGTACGCCCGCCGAGTACATCAAAATGTCACCTATTCTTTCCATCTCAGTACCTTCCTCTCCCTTGGTAAGTAGTTCTCCCCTAACATCCACGTTGCCCGCGAGTCGCAACAGGCATAGTCGAGGGCTTCATCAAAGGGCACGTTAACGATACTCTTCTTTGGCATCGGCCCTGCAAGGCAAAGAACGCCTTCTTTCGTGTCCGCGTCCATTTCCGGCCACCAGTCAAACCATCGCTCAAGGATGCCGTAGTCTTCGCAGTACGATTTGGCATAGTCTGAAATCATCCGCTTTAGGCCGGTATTGAGGCTTTGCGGCTGTTTCTCGTACCGGCCCTTTTTCTTATCCTCAACCCAAACCTTAGGGGGCTTGCCCCAATCGAACTCATTGACTTCCTGAACATACCGGAGTGCCAACGGTACCCAATGTGGCGTTACAACATCGTCGAAATCCTTCATCCTTATCCCCAGGTGGCGATAGGCTAAGTTCTTCAAGCCAATCTTGGGGAACTTCGCCAAATGATAGGCACCGTGCATCGTATCGTGGAGACGGTCAAGCTGGGCCATCACGACTACGCCCATGTCCTCAAGAATGTCTAGGTCGAACAGGCAATTGTGAATGTAGACGAGGTTCATCAACTTGCGATTATTGAAGATTGGCCCTTCGTTAAGGAGAAGGTTAAACCTGCCAACCGCATCCTTGTTCTCTGCCCTGATGAGGTAACCCGACGCTTCATCCTGGGAGAAGGTAAGGCACCAGGGCGGATCTTTGACGCCGCCGACCGTTTCGGTATCTATTGCAGTTGATTTGCCGCGACGGTAGTATTTTTCGACTTCTCTTGCCGTCTTGAGTTCGCGATAAGTTGTTCTGCCTTTACCGCTATCGCAAGCACGTTCGTACTCAGCCGATATAACCTCACCCAATGCCCGGAACGATTCGGCCAAATACTGCATAGCTCCAGTTTTGTGGAGCCCAAGCGCAGGGTGATACGTAGGAAATACCCGGTACGTTTTTCCGTATATACTGTGCCGGAACGGGATTCCAGCTTGCAGATCCATATTGTACGTAGCGCCGATAGCACGTCCCGCAACGGCACCCATGGGTACGACGACCGACGGAGATAACGCGTTAATCTCACGATTAAGATGGAACTTAGTACAGGAAGCAACCAGTTCATCAGATGGGGCCTTTCCTGAACTCGCAATAAAACACTTGACAGAATTAGTGACATAAACGTCACTACTAAATAGCCCTGCCAATCGTAGGTAATGGTCATTAAACTCTTGTCCAGCCTTGCCAACAAATGGGCGTCGGCTTTCATTCTCATTCTTGCCAGGGGCTTCTCCTATGAAGATAATCTTTGCGTCGGCGGGGCCTTCGCCGGGGATGACCGGCCCAGTTCGCGGACATTGGGGGCAGCGTTGGAGACAGCGGACATCATTGTTCATACGGCGGTTCCGGGATATCAAACTCTCTGCAAATACTAACCAATACTAGACTGGCGCCATATGACTCCCTTGAGCCACGAGAGTTATACACATCCTTCATACGCTCATGGGCTATCCCCGCGCATTTCCGCGCCGTTGCCAGCTTGGCAGCCTCAATGCAAACCCGATTCGAAGTATGGCGGGTTCCCTCAATTTCAGGGTTCCCACAAAACGGGCACTTGACCGCATCGGATTTCATTCCGCCCCTTCCTTCAACATGATGTCGGCGATTGCCTTCCGGTTAACATCTGTTCTGTCGATAAGCTCAAGCTGTACTGGTTCCGGCCCCGTCTGCCACTTAAACATTGCCCCTTGCTTGATCGCCGACGCCTTGAACTTGCGGAAAGAGTTAAGCATATTGATCTCTTCCTCGCTGAGATTGATATGCGCCGCCGCTTTCGCAACCTCGCCCATAAGGTGAAGGAAAGTTGCGCGGGCATCTTTGGTTTCTCCTAGCTCCGGTTCGGTCTGTTTTTGCGGAATGTCTTGATTCATGATTTTCGCCCCTTTGTTTTCTTAGTCTTAGCGGGAAATTTCTGGCAGCAATTTTTTTCTACAAACTGCGTCGTGCGCTCGAACAACCCGTCGAGAGTGCCGATTATCCCAACTACGCGGCATTGCCACTCCTCATATGCGGCTTGCGATGGTGGCGGTTGGTTAGGCGTAATGATGCCGTAGAGTGTACGGAAATTGAATGAGGCGAAGTCTAGCCAATCGGCATAGAGCTTGGCGCGTTCTTTCTCTGCCGCTTCCATTAGTTCGGCGTCCTCTCCGCGTAGATCCTCTCAAGTTGTTCTTCCTGTTTCGGCGACATCACGCCATAGCCCGCAAACTGTTCCGTTATCGACTCCATGAAGTGTTCTTCCCAGTCGGTAAGCCCTTTGCCGGTCTGGTTAACGGCATCGATCCAGCTTTGAAGTTTGGCGTGTTTATCCTCCTGGGCTTTGACGATTGCTTTTACTCGTTGCGTATGTACAAAGTTGTCCACAAATTTTCTCCTATTCCTTTGGTTTGAATTCTATTTCCCAAAAAATCTCCTTACCCCACGAGACAGGGGCCATCCTCATAGATGTAATGTGACCTTGAAGATTAAGCGTCTTCCCGCCGTTAATAGAAAGGGAGATTGTAACCAAAGACCAAGAGAATACCGCTGCCTTCAATGACATCGCTATTTCGTCGGTAACGTAAAGTTTCACTTAATCCCCCTCATTTCCTTCCAGACTTTCGTTGCAATCTTCCGATGCCCTAGCGCTCTCTCCAGCCGGTCAATGTCCGCGTGTGCAAGCTCATGGCCCGACTTAAACGCCTTGATAATCTTCGCTACGTTGACATCACGGATACCCTCAAGCGAAACCCCCCACTTGTACAGCAGGTTTGGCCGCTTCATATGAATCGTGTCTTCGTAACAGGCAAGGTGGCTAGTGTGCTTCTTCCAGGGCTTTTGCACAAGGTTGAACAGATTAACGATCTTCCGCGCCGTCTCATCCTTACTGCCGCTGCGAATAATAATCATGCCGTTGACTAAGGCGCGGCTGTTGATAAAGTTATCCACACTCGAATACATCATGTTGCTTGGACGGCCAAACTTCTTAAGCCGCCCGTCCGGTTCCGGTGCCCAGTAGCCCTCGACCAAGAGATAGCGCCGGTCGAACCCAAAGGCTTGCATCATCGGTATTTGGTGATCGACGAGCCTGTCACGTCCAGCCTTACTACACATCTCCTCGATTGTTTTGCGTTCGATACCGAAGGTTGCGGGACCATTCGCCAAGATCCCATCAAAGCCGAAGTCGGCTGGATAGCCTTCTACCAGTTCCGCCCCATCCGACGCATGGAGAAGGTCTTGAATTGGGCGAAGGAACTCTTTGGAACCGGTACGGGAGTCAATCAGGATCATTGCGTTATTCCCAAGCAGAGTCAGGGCTTTCCGGGAAGATCAACTTACCCAGTGCCGCGAACGAAAGATCATCGCCGCTGAGTGGCGGATATTGCTCAAGGTCACGGTTCGGGCTGCATTTGATAATGCGAGCATTCATATCGCCGTCGCCATCCTTGTAGTGGTACAGCCCGACAGTGGGAGCGTAGCTAATGTTGCTGTAGCCTTGGCATTCCCAGGACTTGCCGTCCCACTCGGATACATCCTTCCCAGTCCGCGACTTGCCTTTGCTGTAAACCTTGCCGCTCTGGTTGATAACAATGAAGTTCTTGCGGCATTGCCGAATGTAGTTAAACAGCATGTCCATTTCGGCGTTGGCAACGTCGTAGCTTAGGCTCGAAACGCCGGGCTTGACGGTGCCGAAGAGGGCAAGACGAACCATCCGCCAGTGGACGGTGCCGTTGTCGAGAACGATGGTGCGGATATCCGGGTCTTTGACGAATGCGCGGAATTGCTTCTTGAATTTGACGATGATTTCCTTCATCGCTGCCGCAACAAGCTTGGTATCGTTCATCTTCAGATCAGGCGGAATGAAGTAGGGAACCTCCGCGATTACCTTGCCCTTGAACCGTCGCCGGGGCATATCGCCGAGTTCCTTATCGTTGTTAAAGATTACGATTGGGCCCGGTGCCGATAGTGCGAAGTCGGTCTTACCCGATGCGTCCCGGCCGTGGCTGTACATGATGAGCCGGTAGAAGTCCGGTTCCTCATACGGTACGATTCCCTCTGCCGCTAGTGATGCCGGTAACTTAGTCTTTGTCATTACAGCCTGCCCCCAAAACCTATGGCATCTAGGAAGCAAGGCACTCTAATGTAGAGCCTTCCGCGTTTCCCGGCCTTCTCGTCTGACTGCCGCCAAGTGATCTCGGAACCATCCTCCAGGGTAACCACTACTTCTAAATCGGGGGCATCTTCGGTACCTAAGTCCCGTACCTGCTTAACCTTTCCGAAGCGGCCCATAAGTGGAAGCGTGCCCATCCTTGCCGCCCACACCATCTCCTCATAGGTAGCGTGAACATACTTAGCATCGGCCCCTATTTTTACCTCTGTCTTAATGGGTTGTCTATTCTTTTGGTGTTCCATCTTTCCTCAGCTTCCCTTGACGAATCATCGTTCGCCGGTGATTTAGAATCATCTGCCAGTTCTCGCGGATTTCCTCATCGGTAAACCGCATGTTGTAAATCTTGTACGACATCATCTTTTCGTCGATCTTGGTATCGTCGTCGAGCCTACGCCGCATGAATTGGTAGGAGTTGTTAACAAAGCCAACGTGAAGGTATGCCCGCCGCGATCTCAGCGCTTTGAGATAACACTTCATCTGCGTTACGTACATCCACCACTTAGGCACCGATAAGATGAGGTTCGGCGTCTTCGGGCACGACTTCTTTGTCAGCTTAATTTCGTGTAGTGCAAACGGGTAGACGGGATCGTCGGAAACGCCATCAGGCGACATCGCGATTCCATCCTCAACGAATTCGCCAGGGTGGCCGGTAATCTCGGGATGTTGCTCAAGGATGCCGCGCTCCCAGAGCATCCCAAGGTAGACAAGTTCCGGGTCTTCGTCGATGTCGCTATCGGCATATTTCTTGTCGAGATAACCCGCCTGTAACGCAAGATCGCGGATTAGTACCGAAACGTGCAGACCCTCAGACCGGTTAGGGTCACGCGGCAACGCAATAAGAAACGGCTTTTCCTTAATACTTGCCATTGTCGATCCCCTCCGGTAGGCAGAACTGGCAAACCCAACCCTTCACCAGAGGCCAAAACCTTCCCCCCGGCTTATTGCAAGTCTTACAGTTGCTCCCCAGCGGGTTGCTATCCCGGCTACCCCTAGGGCTGCGATAGTCACCGTGAATTTTCCTAACCTTGCGCTTTGCCAAAATTCAATCCTTTAGATTCAGACGGTTACAGATTAATTTCTGCCAGCAATTTCTTAGGGGCAGGTTTCCCCGCCCCCAGGGACCGGTACTAGATCAGTACCGGATACCGCTTACTTGCCCTTAACGTACATCTCGCCGTCGAGCTTATAGCCCGCCGCCTTGACTGCTGCCGCGACAGCCTTCGCGTCTTTGAACATCTTGCCCACGTCCTCCTGAGCGTCGTTGCCCTTGAGGAGCTTGAACACTTCGACGTTGAGCATCTTGACCTTGACAGGTTTGCCCGCCTTAAAGACCTTGGCAATGGACGACTTAAAGAGTTCTTCGGCGCTTTCTTCGCCTTCTTCCTCACCTTCCTCTTCCTCCTCAGACTCTTCCTCTTCTTCCTCCTCCTCTTCCTCTTCGGACTCCTCCTCTTCTTCCTCTTCCTTTGCTGCCTTCGCGGCCTTCGCCGGGGCCTTCTTTGCAGCCTTGGCGGGCTTCTCGTCTTCCTCTTCCTCGTCGGCTTCCTCGCCCGCCGCGCCATCGGGATAGGTGAGAACTTCCGCGATTACCGGGATCGTCCGGTTAGCTTTCTTCGAGCCGTCCTCGTCTTCCAACGCCGCCATCTGCGAGCGTTCCGGTTGCGGCACGTTGACAAACTTTGCCTTCATGCCAACCCAGCACGTAATGTCCGGCTGAATGAAAGAATCGTCCGCGCCCAGTGCGCCGAACTGTTGGAGAAAGAAGCCCCAGTTGCTCTGATTGCTGATGCCATCCTGGTTGGATTCCGGTCCAGCCTTGAAGTGCTTGCCATCTTTGCTGGGAAGGATCTTCGACGCTTGCCCCGCACTCCAGTGCTGCTCGATCTCTTTCGCCCCCTTAACCTGCTTGCCCTTCTTGTCGCACGGCATTAGGGCAAGCATCGCGAACGTCGAGAGGCGATCCGAATCCAAATCAACCGGCTTGTTGTAGTTCCAGTGACAGGTTTTTGCGCCCACGACTTCATAGACACCTTCCGGCATCCCGCCGCCGCTTGCTAGTTCTGTCGGCTTCATGCCGAAATACTTAACGCTGCTTGCTGCTTTCTTTGTTGCCATTGTGGCCTTTGTCCTTAGTTGAGATTTTTACAACCTTACTGGGTAATAACCCAATTGACGGGACATTTGACAATCCCGTCGATTCGTCTATTGCCCTCTGTTCATAGAGATTAGGAATATCAGTTCTGAAACCACCGCACGTAGAATATCCCCATTACAATTTCTTACGGTTTCGTTTGTCATTTCTCGGGAATAAGTGTAATCCCCAAAGGTTATTGAAACCTTGTAGAGCAAAGATCCACCTTCAAGATAGAAAGACTTTTCTTTGTTACTCCCCGCCCAAGCTATTAACATCTCTAACGCATTCATGCT
>Ga0097621_100000906_pt1 | contig 20698 bp, 19 predicted proteins | sample KBSMisM72_FD_73165 | JGI IMG/M metagenome (GOLD analysis project Ga0097621, IMG submission 73165) | Miscanthus rhizosphere microbial communities from Kellogg Biological Station, Michigan, USA - KBS Miscanthus M7-2 (version 2) (version 2) | ecosystem: Host-associated > Plants > Roots >... | reverse complement strand
TCGAGGGCCAGCCCCCACCGGATGTCGAAAAGACAGAACCGCCAAAACGACCGGCAACCACGTGCCCACCAGGGATGTATGGGTCTTGCTAACCCCGCGATTTCACGCAAGATAGATGTTGCTAGGGTCATTCGACCCTAGCGTGGAATGGAGCACAAGGCAATGAAATATCTGTTTCTTTACGTGGTCGCCCCGCGGCGAATGACGCAGCATTTCGCGGTCGTCGTGGACAATCGATCATGACAGTACGAGAGGAACTCGCGCGCGCATTTCATGACACGCAGTCGTTCAAGTGGGATCCGATCAAAGGATTCACATTGGCGTCCGGTCAGACCAGTCCCTTGCTAGACTAAGGCATAGGAAAACATGCAAATAGAATCCTGGTACACTGAAAATGATGTTGCTTTTTGTTGAGAAGTGGTGTTAAAAGTGGCGACTCGAATTTAACACCAATCTGTAGAGTTCTAAAGCCTACCAAACACAACATATGGTGTTGACTATGCCAGATATGAAAGCTGAACTCATTGAGTCCTTCAAAAAGACGAACTCATTTAAGCACGATCCGGTAAACAAGTTTCGGCTTTCTTCTGGAGTGCAAAGCGAGTTTTATGTGGATTGCAAGACGGTGGTGGCAGATCCAATAGAATTAGCCAAAATAGGCCAATACGCATTTGAAAAAATAAAGAATCTTAAATTCGATTGTATTGGTGGGTTAGAGATTGGCGCAATTGCCATAGCTGCGATCATTTCACATTATGGTCTGCAGCATGCGCAGAGGTTGCCCAACTTCGTTGTTAGAAAACAAGTGAAGGGACATGGGCTTGGAAAAAAGATTGAGGGAATCGTAACGTCAGGGAATAGAGCGTTAATTGTTGACGATGTTCTTACGAGTGGTGGGTCAATCCTTCAGGCAGTCGAAGCAGCACGAGAAGCTGGATTAGTAGTTGATCGCGCTTTGGTAATAGTTGATCGACAAGAACAAGACGGCGAAAGGAATTTAGAAAAAGAGGGCGTAAAGCTAATTAGCTTACTCACGATTAGAGATTTTCAGTCTATCGAAAGATTTGCCCCAGCTCTCAAATAGTTTCTACAGTTCTACTTACAGCGAAACTCAATCCCCCATCGACGTTCCTCAACAATTTCCTGTGCGCCTTCCACCGGACTGAATATACGGCTTCTCCCTTTCGTTTCCCCTTCGCGCACGATCGTGTAGGGTCTGCCGCATTTCTCCTTCATAAGCGCGAGGGCTTCTGTGCGGGAGGACGACAGCATCGATCCCTGCTCTCCCCTGAAAGGATAGACGACGACTCCTCCGTCTTCTCTCTCCTGAATCAGTTTTGCCCCATCAGCACAGCCGGCCAAGGTGATGACGAAGATAACTGCGAGGCTTGACCAGATCTTCATGCGTCCCCTACTATAGACGCCTGTTGGAGTGATCCCGGCCGCACAACTCGCCGCCCTGTTTGTTGAAGGAAACCTACCATGACCAGGCGCATTGTCATCACCCTTGTAAGTCTGATTCTGCTGTCAGCAATCTCGATCAGTGGCGTGTCAGCCCATCATTCCTACTTGCTCACAGTCCAGCAGTTGCGTGCTGGATTAACCAAGGCGCCTTCGATGCCTCAGAAGGGTTTCATCTTGATCGATGTACGATCTGCGGAAGAGCATGCGACAGGATTCATTCCCGGAACCGATCTGAACATTGATTTCAGGGAAATTAAGGCTCGGCATCGGGACATTGGAGCCCAGTTGGAAGACCATGTGGTTGTCTATTGCCAGTCCGGCCATCGCAGCAACATTGCGGCAGAAACGCTGGCCGATTTGGGCTACCGTCATGTCTACAACGTCACCGGCAGCATGAACGCCTGGCTTGCAGCCGGCTTTCCGGTTGAATCAGGGCACCGCTAGCAGAATGTTGAAAAAGTCCGCCACCGGCTCAAGCGAGCGACGGGCTGGCCTAGCGTGACAGGCAACCCCTGATTCCGAGTGTCTAGCCTTTCTCGCCAGTCTCGCATCCTGTTGTCCCTGACCTGCGGATCGTCGAAGCGCTTCTGTGCTGAAAGGGTTTTTCCGCAGCTTGCTAGTCCGACGTACATCTCGACAAGTTCATTTGTCCACAGTCTTGGCACCGGCTTGTTTTCGGCGCGGGCTGATCCCAATCACGGCTGGAAGTCCAATGTGGGTTGTGATGCTGTCTTCTAACAAGGGTATCCAACTATGTGAACCGGCTAACTTAGACGTGGCTTGTCGGAGCGATGGGCTGACGGCGATGTCGGACGATGATCCTCCATCCATGGCCATGACCTGGCGTAGGGAAGGAAAGGCGTCCCGTAGACATTCCCCAATGGCATAGAGTGACACGACTTCAGTGGTCTTGAGGACGAGAAGATGCCCATTGCTCTGTTCTGCCACGAGGGTCTGATGTGCACGTTTCCCGGTTTGACGCACACGGACCTTCCCTGTCCGGTCGAGAAGCATAAGCGATTGGGCAACTTCTCGATAGGGAACGCGCTGCTCATTAAACGTGTCAAAGCTCAAATCTAAAACCCGCGCGCGTCGTGCATGATCTTCCGTCGGTTCTGCCACAAACAACCCCAGCCAAGTGGCGTGCCGCTTGCTCCCCAACGAACGGCCGTTTCCATAGAGCAGCCCGAGATACGCATAATTCTCTCGGAAGAGCCCGGCATTGAATACCAGATCGTGGCCGGATTGCTCTTGCCATTGGCGAATATCGAGCGGGCCTGAGAAACCGTCTTGCTGGTAGTAGTGCACGGTAAAGCGATGGCGATCGGGATCGATCTCCACGGCGATCAACGGCGCGACGTCCGGGCACTGCGTGTGAGGATCCCAGACTGAAATGGATAACCCGTCTCCAAGTTGATCCCCTGTGAGGGTCTGAGCCGTCGTCGTCGAGGGCCTGCTGAACATGACGAAAACGACACCCAGGAGAAACAAGGCGGCAGGGGTGAAAAGAAGAGACCGGTAGAAGCTGTTGTCCCGTACCATAGTGTCTCAGGATTGAGTATAGAGAGAGCCGACACGGAGCGTCAAATCGTTCAAGGAAGAAGGGCAACGGCTTCGATGCGAGTCTCGCATGGTTAACGTGAGGTTTTTGGGGGTGTGGATGGGGAAGCGCCGGTCTTGTCCGATGGCGCGCTGGCATCGAGCAGATTGCGGACCGCGCGGGCGAGCACCTCAGGAGTGAAGGGCTTTTGCAAGAAACTGCTCGTGCCCTCCTCTTGTCCAGCCATGATACCGACGTCATCCATATACCCCGAGATAAACAGGGTTCGCAAATCCGGCTTGATGACCGAGAGATGCTGCGCCAGTTCCCGGCCGGCCATGCCTGGCATGACGACGTCGGTCAAGAGGAGTTGAAACGACCCTGCTTGTTGAGTCGCCAGTAAGCAGGCTTCGATCCCGTTCTTGGCTTCTAGTACCCGGTAGCCCAGCTTCCGCAGTTCGTCTCGCACGAGCATCCGTACGCTTGGTTCATCTTCCACCAACAGAATCGTTTCCGTGCCTCTCCGAGGCTGTCCCAATGGCTGAACCGGAGCCGTGGTAAGGACGTCGGACTCGGCGCTCGGGAAATATAGGTCGAAGCGTGTGCCGTGGCCCACTCGGCTGGTGACGTCGATGGCGCCGCCGCATTGGGTGACAATCGCATACACCGTGGAGAGGCCCAGACCACTTCCCTTTCCCTCCCCCTTTGTGGTGAAGAATGGTTCAAAGATATGGGATTGTGTCATGCGGTCCATGCCACAGCCGGTATCACTGACGGCCAACCGGACATAGGAGCCTGGCAGTAATGGGGTGAGGTGGTAGACCGGACTGCGGGTCAGTTCGACCTGGGCCGTCTCGATCGTGAGCGTTCCACCCTTCGGCATGGCATCCCGCGCGTTGACAACGAGATTGACCAGGACCTGTTCAAGCTGGGCTTGGTCGGCGCGCAGCCGCCCATTCGTCGGATCGAGTGTGCAGACGAGTTGGATGTCCTCGCCGATGAGGCGGCGCAGCAGACTTTCCAGGCTCGTGACCGCAGCATTGAGCGACAGAATTTTCGGGTCCAGCGATTGTTTGCTGCTGAATGTGAGCAGTTGTCGGATCAGCGTCGCGGCCCGTTCGCCGGCCTTCAGCGTTTCTTCGATCTTTCCACGAAGGGGGTGTTGAGGGCCGAGTTCCGTCAAGAGAACTTGGCTGTAGCCCATGATGACGGTCAGGAGATTATTGAAGTCATGTGCGATCCCTCCGGCTAGCCGACCAACCGCTTCCATCTTCTGGGACTGGCGAAACTGTTTCTCGCTCTGCCGAAGGGCTTCTTCCGCCCTTTTCCGCTCAGTGCGGTCATCGACTTCACGTAATGCGCGCTGGACCGAGGGCACGAGCCGCCCAAGCCGTTGTTTGAGCACATAGTCCGTCGCGCCTTGATGCATCGCGTCGATGGCCAGTTCCTCTCCGATGGTGGCCGAGACGAAAAGGAACGGCACGTCAGGACAGTGCTGACGGGCCAAGGTGAGCGCCGTCATCCCATCAAAGCCTGGAATCGAATAGTCCGCCAGGATGAGATCCATCCGGCCTTCTTTGAGCGCCGCCACAAATGCCTGACGCGTGTCGACGAGTTGCGACTGGCAGGGGATGTTGCCCTCCATCAGGGTGGTCGTAATGAGGTCCGCGTCGATCGGATCGTCCTCGAGGTGGAGTAGGCGGAGGGGAGTTTTCACAGGTCCTTTGTGGGGAGACTACTTGACCGGGCCAGAGCCTTCGGGTGGAGGTTCATTGATCACACCCCAAAAGACACCGAGTTCTTTCACGGCCGTGATAAACTGGTGAAACTCAACGGGCTTCACCACGTAGGCATTGGCGCCCAACGCATAGCTCTGGGCCAAATCGCGCTCCTCGCGCGAGGACGTGAGCATGACGACAGGAATCGGTCTCAGCTTCACGTCGTTCTTAATCGTTTTCAAGACCTCGAGCCCGTCGACTTTGGGCATCTTGAGATCCAGGAACACAACCACGGGATTTCCCTGCTCCCTGGCAACATAAGCTCCGCGACAATAGAGGTAGTCGAGGACTTCAGCTCCGTCGCGGCAGACCACCACTTTATCGGCGATGTGCTGTTCTTCCATGGCGGCCAGCGCAAGCTCGGCGTCGCGCGGGTTATCTTCAGCGAGCAGGATGGGCTTGAGAGTGGTCATCTGAGAGACCTCGCGAGCGGAAGCGAAAAGTAGAAGGTAGCCCCTTGGTTCGGGGCTCCTTCGGCCCAGGTCCGTCCACCATGCCGATGGATAATTCGTCGTACGTTGGCGAGCCCAATACCGGTTCCTTCAAACTCGTCGTTCCGATGGAGGCGTTGAAAGACGCCAAATAGCTTGTTGGCATACTGCATGTCGAATCCCACCCCATTATCGCGCACGAACACCTCGGCTTCACCGGAGTTCCGCCTAACGGCGCCGATCTCGATCTTGGTCTCCAGCCTCGTGGCTGTGAATTTTAGCGCATTGGAGATCAAATTCACGAAGACTTGGCGCAACATCGCCGGATCGCCCGACACGTTAGGTAATGGGTGCATTGTCCAAGAGATTGTCCGCCCTTGCAAGTCAAGACGTAAATCGTGAAGGACGGTCTTGACGAGTTGGTCCAAGTTGACTGTCGTGCGGAGCATGTCCTGGCGACCCATGCGGGAAAAGATGAGCAGGTCGTCGATCAGTTGCCCCATCTGCTTCGCGGAGTCTGAAATCGTCTGCAGATAGCGGCGCGCGTTCTCGCTGAGTGACTCACCAGCCGCTTTGGACAAGAGGGCCGCATACCCGTCGATATGACGGAGCGGGGCGCGCAGATCATGCGACACGGAATAGCTGAACGCCTCCAACTCTTTATTGGCGGCCTGGAGCAGTTCACCCCGGCTTTGCAACTCCGTGGCCACGCGGCGTCGTTCGGTGACATCGTGATGGATCAGAAAGTACACAGAGGCCAAGAGGACCAATTGCAGGAGCGCGCCGAGTCCGAGCAAGGCGATTGTATTTCTTGTGCTTCCTGCCGATTGCGCCACGCGAGCCTGAATCGCTCGTTGTTCGGCCGTGTCGAGTTCTGTCATCAGGCGATGGATTCCCTCGATCTCGTTCTTTGCCGCTCCGGAGAGTGCAAGGTGGCGGACGCCTTCGTAGCCATGCTTCTCGCGTTGGACGATGGCTCCGGCCTCTGCTCCCAATTGCTTGGCGATGAGCTGTTCGAGTATCGCCACGCGATCCCGCTGTTCAGCTCCTTCGTTCGTGAGGCCTCTGAGATACCGAAGGTATTCGGGCATACGCTCGACAACGGTCCGGTAGGATGTGAGGTATGACTCGTCGCCGGTGACGAGATAGCGCCGATGGCCGCTTTCAGCGGCGTCAAGGGCTTCTCCTACCGAGTTGAGCAGTTGTACCAATTCGTGGCTCTTGGTATCGAGGCGGCTATTCTCGATCAAGACAGCGGTGTTGCGGTAGGAGATGGCGCTGATGACCACTATGCCGGCAAAGACCAGCCCAAATCCTGCAAGAACGCGGCGCTCTATCGACCAATGGGAAAACCACTCCATCAGCCCGCCGGTCTTGGGAGTCGGTGCCGGACTGCTGTCGGGAACTGGTTCCGATCGAACAGGTGCGGGCGTAGCTGGGTGTTCCTGCGTGACGGATTCCATGGTTCAAGCGTGCGCGGGCGTGGGGCTGTAAGCCGATGTCGTAGAAACTGTACCCTCCTCCGGAAGACCCTGCAAGAAATATTTTAGCAGAGTACTCTCTGGACGCTGGGGAATCGTCCCCCCGTGGGCTTAACCACCGAAGGGGATGACAGCAGAGGGAACGGGAAGGGATGCCGTAGGATCAGCCACGTTTGAAAACATCAAGATGGCCGAGACAACCCAGTCGGCTACGGGTTGTGGATAGATGCCGATCGCCAGGGTGCCGGCGAGGCAGACGTAGACCACCGCTTTGATCGGGCCCGAGACCTTGAGAGGTGACCGGTCATGGGGTTCACTGACGTACATCTTCTTTACGACGATGAGGTAGTAGTACATGGAAATAACGATGTTGATGAGCCCGACAGTGATGAGCAGGTAGAGACCTTCCTTTATGGCCGCGACAAAGATGTATAGTTTCCCGATGAAGCCGGCTAGCGGGGGCACTCCGGCCAACGACAAGAGAAAAATCAGCATCGAGAAGGCGAGAAAGGGTGACCGGCGGCCTAGGCCGCTGTAGTCGTCGATTTCTTCGCTGCCGATGGATTCGCTGACGGCGATGACAATGGCGAAGGCGCCGAGATTGGCGAACAGATAGGTCAGGAGGTAGAACAGCATCGCGTCGCTGCCCATCTTCGTACCGGTCGCGAGACCGATCAGCACGTTGCCGATCTGGGCGATACCGGAATACGCCAGGAGCCGTTTCATGTTCTTTTGGGCGATGGCCACGATGTTGCCGTAGGTCATGGACAAGATGGACACAGCGACAATCAGCAGGACCCAGACCGGTTTAAAGGTCGCCAGGGCGACGAGGAGCATTCTCAGGAGGATGGCAAAGGCCGCTCCCTTGGGTGCGATCGAGAGGAACGCCGTCACCGGGGTCGGCGATCCGTGATAGGTGTCTGGAATCCACGAGTGGAAGGGCACGGCGCCGATTTTGAATCCTAATGCGGCAAAAATCAGGATGAAGCCGATGGCCAATCCTGGTGTGGCCTGTGCCGCCGTCATATCGGAAAACACCAGTTTGCCTGTTTCTCCATAGACCAAGCTGATGCCATAGGCGAGGAGGGCTGCGGCGAAGATGCCCAGGATGAAAAACTTGATGCCCGCTTCGTTCGAGGCCATGTCTTCGCGGAGATACGCCACAAGGACATAGAAACCGAGGGTGGAAAATTCCAAGGCAACGAAGACCGACAGGAGGTCGTTTGCGGAAGCCATAAACATCATCCCGAGGGCCGACATCACGACCAGGAAATAATATTCTCCTCGGAAGAACTTGAATTGATGGATGTAATCGACTGAGGCCAGAATGACGAGGATTGTCGATCCGACGATGAACATTTTGAAGAATAGGGCCATCCGGTCGAGGGCGAACATGTTCGCGAAGAGGGTTCCGGTGATGCCGGTGATATCGAACCAAGCCAGGCAGCCGAGGGTGGCAACAAGCCCCGCGATGCTGAAATAGGCTAATTGTTCGTTGGGCAGCCGAGGGAAGGAGAAATCAATGATCAGGATGAGACATAACCAGGACGTGAGCAGGATCTCTGGTAACAGCAACAGGATATCGGAGGAAGTCATCGTGAGCGAAAAGGTCATTGATCGCTCCGGAAGGCGTCATGTGTGAGGCGTGAGGGGTTGTTCGCCACGAGCGGATCATCGGAGGTCACCGGCAGACTCGTCGTTTCACGGTCGAGCGAAGCCACCGGCACGACGCGGGTGATCTTCGCGATTAAGGGCTCGACGCCTGACCGCACCACATTATAGAGATGCATGGGAAAGAAAAAGAACCCGATGCTGACGGCGATCATGATCAAGAGCGGAAGACGATCGGCTGTGGAGACGGCGTCGTGCGCGTGACTGTACTTCTGGTCCATGGGTCCATAGAAGATCCCGCGCATCATCTTGAACAAGTAGGCCAGGGTCAAGACGATGCCGACCACGGCCACGATGACTTGGAACGGGTACTTGTTCCAACTGCCGACGATAATCATGACTTCGGCGATGAAGTTCACGGTGCCGGGCACGCCGATCGAGGCCATGCAAGCCACCACGAAACATCCAGCGATGAACGGCATGCGATTCGAGAGCCCGCCGAGCGAGGGAATGTCGCGGGTGTGCGTCTGATCGTATACCCACCCGGCCATGGCGAAGAGCATGCCCGTGGCCATGGCGTGGGCGAACATATACATCACCGCCCCGGTCAAGCTGATGTAGTCCAGGGCGGCCATGCCTAAGAAAACATAGCCCATGTGGCTCGAACTGGAATACCCAATCACATACTTCGTGTCTTTGGCGTAGAACGCCACGAACCCGCCATACACGATACTGAACATGCAGAGCACGGCCGCGATGGGCATGAGTTCTCTGGTGGTCTCCGGCAGAATCTCAAAGGCCACCCGGATAATCGAAAAATGGCCCAGCTTCATCAGCACGCCCGCGTGCAACATGCTCGTGGCGGCCGGGGCGGCAGCATGGCCCACAGGAGACCAGGAGTGCAGCGGCCACAGCGGCGCGATCGAGGCAAAGCCGAAGAAGATCAGGAGCCAGATGATCTTATCGAGCGTTGTGCCCAGGACCGGGATGTTCATCAGCCTGGCCTGTTCACGCAAAACCAGAATGTCGAAGGTATTGAGCCCCGCGTACTTGTAGATCAGCAAGACGCCCATCAGCGCCGCGACGGCAAAAGCCGAGAGGAAGAGCACCAGTTTCATCGCGGCGTATTCTTTACTGTTGGACTCGAAGTTGAAGATGAACCCGACCGAATCCCGTAGTTTAAGGCCTTTCGGATCCGTCATCTCGTTGTATGTTTTCGTGTGGCTTCCCCACATGCCCAACAGGAGATACATGGGAATCACGGACATTTCGTAGAAGAAGAAGAGAAAGAACAGATCCAACGACATGAAGACGCCGATCGTGGCGGCAGCGAGGATGAGCAGCCAGATATAGAATTCTTTCGTCCGATCTTTGATGTGCCAGGAGACGAAAATTCCTGCGAACAACAAGATGCTCGATGCCAGCACCAGCGGGGTGCCGATCCCATCCACGCCGAGGTGGAGCGAGATACCCAGCTGACGAGACCATGCGAATTGCTGGACGAATTGGAAGCCTCCCTTCACGTGATCGTAGGCGTAGAACAGGTAGAGTGAGGCGAGTAAAGAGACAAGGGCTGATCCTGCCGCGATCCCTCGCACGAGCATCGCTTGCCGGTTGGAGACAAAGATCAGCGCGATGGCTCCCGCGAAGGGAGCAAACAGGATAAAGAGCAGTGTGTAGTCACCCATATGAATTAATCCACTCGTACCGGCTGTTTGGGCTCGATTGATGCTACGGTCCCCCGATCCAGTCGATCCACCAACGCCTGCACCGACCCATTCATCATTCTCAAGAAGGGAGCAGGATAGAGGCCTATCCAGAGGATCATAACCGACACGGCCGCCGCGATGAACACTTCGCGGGGATGCAGATCACTGATGGAGTCCTTGACGGCCTTGCCGAGCGGACCCAGCATCGACCGTTCGTAGTACCAGAGAAAATAGGCCGCGCCGAAGATGACGCCGGTGACTGCGATCCCACCGTACAGCCAATTGGCCTTGAAGGTTCCCAAAAGAATGAGGAATTCACCGACGAAGCCGTTGGTGCCCGGCAAGCCGATCGACGCCAGCCCAATGAACAGGAAAAAGCATGCGAGTAAGGGGGTCTGTTTGGCCATGCCGCCGAATGAACCCAGTTCGGTGCTCTGCTGCCGTGAGTAGAGAAAGCCCGCGATAAAGAACAATCCCGCCGTACTGAATCCCAAGTTGATCATGGTGAGCAGGCTGCCTTGAATCCCCTGATAGTTCAGAGCGAACAGACCGATCACTACAAACCCGAGGTGGCTGATGCTGCTGAACGCCAGGAGTCGGCGAAAGTCTTGCTGGATCAGCGCCATGATGGCCCCATAGAGAATCGCCGCCAATCCCAGCGCCATGGTGACTGCGACGACGGTTTGACTTTTCGATGCCTCTGGCAGCAACGGAATGCTAAACCGAATGAATCCGAACGTCCCGAGCTTTAACCCGACCAGCACCACTGCCATGCCGATCGGGCCCTCTATGAGGGCGTTCGGGAGCCAGGTATGGAAAGGAAATACCGGAGCCTTGAACGCGAAGCCGAGGAACAACAGCCAGAAAATCAGGATTTGCTGGCTAAGCGGGATCGGAACGGAAAGCAGTTCCAACAGATCGAATGAATAGGTTGGTTCCACATGGCGAAGTGTCGCCCACTGATGATAATTGACGTCCAGGAGAGCAATGCCCACCAACATAAACACGCTACCAAGCAAGGTATAGAGCACGAATTTCAAAGCCGCGTAGTGTCGCTCCGCTCCTCCGCCCCAGAGTTTGATGAGAAAATAACTGGGGATCAACATCAGTTCCCAAAACACAAAGAAGAGGATCAAGTCGATGGAAATGAAGATCCCCATTGTGGTCGTTTCGAGCGCAAGGAGGGCCATCATGTAGAGCTTCACTTGATGGCGGACGGTGTCCCAACTGTAGATGACGATCAGAACCGTGAGAAAGGCCGTGAGCCCCACGAAGAGCACACTGATTCCATCAACCGCGAGGTGATAGCTGACTCCGAGGGCGGGGATCCACGACACGTGTTCCGAAAACTGCATGGCAGCCGATTCGGGAACGAATCGTACGAGTACGAATACGCAGAGGGCCAACTCCAAGAGCGCAATCGTCAAGGCGGAAGTCCGGACCATGTCCTCGTCGTCGAACAGCCATAGGACGACGGCCCCGATGACGGGGAGAAAAAGAATGCAGGTGAGAATCGGAAACGTTGATGCGAGTTCTTCTATCATCACGGTGCGTTAGAGTTGCATGATGAGTTGAATAATGACCGCCAGCAGAAACAGCCCTGCCACAATAATGGCGACATAATGATGCACCATCCCGGTCTGCAGTTGCCGCCACTGGCGAGCCGCAAGATGGTTGCCGTATCCAATAACGTTGATGCCGCCGTAGATCACGTATTTCTCAGCCCAAGTCGAACCGGCCGCGACCAAATCGGCCAACTGCGCGACGGCGCGCACGAGGCCATCGATGACGGTGCGGTCGAACCAATCGAGCAGAAATCCCAGCTTCTTGGTCGGCTCCACCCATAACAAGTCATAGAGCTCATCGACGTAGTACTTGTTGAGCAAGGTCGTGTAGGCAAACTGGAATTTTTCCGCCAGACGATCGGGTGCCGAGAGATTGACGCTATAAAAATAGTGCGCGAGGCCCCAGCCCAGCAACGCAATCCCTGTGGCAATCACCATGAGCATGAGCACGAGTCCGGTGCTCACGTCATGTTCCCCTCCCGTGCCAGCGACCGGCGCAAGGAATCGATGGAGCCAGCCATGCTCAGGGGGAAACCCCAGGAATCCCCCGAGAATGGACAGCACGCCTAACGCCATGAGCGGACCGACCATCACCATCGGGGACTCATGTACATGTTCCTCCGTATGAAGGTCTACGCGAGAAGTGCCATAAAAAGTCAGATAGATTAGGCGGAACATGTAGAAGGAGGTCAAGAGCGCGCCGATGGCGGCCACGGCATACAGCAGATAGTGGTGATGCGTGAAGGCATGGGCCAGGATTTCATCTTTGCTCCAGAAGCCTGCCAGAGGCGGAATACCCGCGATGGCAACTGTACCGACCAGAAACAGTCGATAGGTCCATGGAATTTTTGAGCTGAGGCCACCCATCTTTCGAATGTCCTGCTCACCCGAGAGTGCGTGGATCACCGATCCGGCCGCGAGGAACAAGAGAGCCTTGAAGAAGGCATGGGTCATGAGATGGAACATAGCGGCCGTATAGGCTCCGATCCCGCACCCGAGAAACATGTACCCGAGCTGGCTCACCGTCGAATAGGCCAAGACGCGCTTGATGTCCGTTTGCGCGAGGCCGATGGTGGCGGCAAATAGCGCTGTGAGTCCACCGATGACCGCGACGATCGTCATGGCCGTCGGCGACAAATCGAAAATGGCATGGTTCCGCACGATCATGTAGACCCCGGCCGTGACCATCGTTGCCGCATGGATGAGTGCGCTGACGGGTGTCGGACCTTCCATCGCATCCGGGAGCCAGGTGTAGAGAGGGAGTTGGGCTGATTTGCCGATTGCTCCAACGAGTAGGCAGAGCGCAATCGCGGTGGCCATCTCCGGCGAGAGCTGGCCGACCTGAGCAAAGACTTTCGTATAGTCGAGCGTCTTGAAATTGACAAAGATGAGGAAGATGGCCAGAAGAAAGCCCGCGTCGCCGATGCGGTTCACCACAAAGGCTTTCGAGGCGGCCTTTGCAGCGGAGACCTTGTCGTAGTAGTAGCCGATCAACAGATAAGAACAGAGTCCAACCCCTTCCCAGCCTATGAAGAGCACCAAATAGTTGTTCCCCATGACGAGGAGCAACATGGAGACCATGAAGAGATTCATGTAGGTGAAGAATCGCGTGAATCCGCTTTCCCCATGCATGTAGCCGACGGAGTAGACGTGGATCAGGAGCCCGACTCCCGTGACGACGAGCAGCATCATGCACGTGAGAGGATCGACGAGATAGGCTAGATTGACGGTGAGGTCGCCGCCGAAGATCCATTGATAGGCGATGACTTCATGGGACGTACCGGTCCGTAGGATGTCGGCAAACACGCCAATCGTGCAGAGAAACGACAATCCCACCGATCCCCAGGCAAGCCGGTGCGCGACCTCGTGGGAATACCGCATGCCAACGAGCCCATTCAGAATCACGGCCAGTAAGGGAAACAGCGGAATGAGCTTGATGAGTAGATCGGTCACGTCACCACTTTAAGAGGTTCATCTCATCCACGTTGGTGGAGATCTTTCCACGGAACACGACGATGATGATGGCCAGTCCGATCGCCGCTTCCCCGGCGGCAATGGCGATGATAAAGAGGGCCACCAGTTGGCCCGCCATGGATTCCAGGTAATGGGAGAAGGCTATGAGGTTAATGTTCGCCGCGTTCAACATGATCTCGACAGACATCAGCACGATGATGAAGTTCCGTCTGATTAATACACCGAGCAGGCCGGTGATAAAGAGCACGGCGCTGACTGCGACATATGCGCTTAGAGGAATCATCGTTACCCGTGAGCCGCACGACCCATTATCGTTTCTCTTGCCCCTCGTCCCCTCACGCCTGACCTCTTATGTCTTACGCTCTCGGTTGACCGATTTCGGTGTTTTTGCCAGCACGATCGCCCCGATGACGGCGCCCAGCAGGAACACTCCGACGATTTCAAACTGCAACAGATACTCGCTGAACATCTTGATCCCGACCGCGTGGGTATCACCGTCCTGAAGTATCGCCACGGTTGTTGCATCGCCCTTTGCGCCTCCGAAGGGTGAACGGACCAGGAGGGCCAGCACGTACAATGATCCGATGGCGGCCGGCGCCAGAAAGTACAGGTATGAGGAGTGGAGATACCGGTCGTCGGTCTTCAAGTTCATGAGCATCAGCACGAACAGGTACAAGACGAGGATCGCACCGGCGTAGACGATGATCTGTACGGCCCAGAGGAACTCAGCGTTGAGGAGAATGAAGAGTCCGGAGACATGGACTAACAAGGCTAGGAGCGCAAGGCCGCAATGCACCGGGTGCCTGAGCGCGACCGTCAAGACGCCCGCAGCAATACTGGCCAGTGCGAAATAGGCAAAAAAGACCAAAACCATCGAATGCTTAGCTCAGATGCTTGGGTGGTGGTTGAGTCGACTTGAGTACCGATTGCGGGAAGTAATACCTGTACTCCCGGCTTTCCTCAACGTTCTGTTCTTGATTGTGCGCGTACAGGTATTTTTTCGCATCGGCGAGATGACGCTCGCCGATTTCGTACAGCCGCTTCTTGTCGAACAGCAAGGTGCGTTTATCGTGAGTCGAGAACTCGTACACCTTCGTCATAGCCAATGCGTTGACGGGACAAGCCTCGACACAATAGCCGCAAAAGACGCATTTCGTAATGTCGATATAAAACTCGCTGGCGAATCGCTGCAGCGGACGCTCCGCATCTTCCGAACTGATGACCTTAATGCAGCGGGATGGGCATGCGGCTTCGCAGAGGTCGCAGCCGACACATCGTTCCTGGTGATCGTCATAACGTAAGAGCGCGAGTGCTCCTCGGTGGGTGTCGGGAAGCGTTCGCTGTTCCCGAGGATACTGGAACGTGATAGGTTTATGAAACATGTGCTTGAACGTCACCTTCATGGCGTCCCAAATCTCATAGAACAATGCGGCCTGGAGGATTTGCTTTGTCAGTGCGGCAACACGCATATGTGTTCCCTGCTCCCTCTTATGCCTTTTCGATCGTCACGCGGGTCTGCTTGAACGTGGGAACGCCGGTCGTCGGATCGACCTGGACTGACATCAAGTCCTTCACCGGCGGCTCATTGAAATGTTCCGGGAAGAAACAGGTCTGCGGGGCGATGGATTGATCGGGCTGCACTGCCAATTGCATCGAGCCGCGGTCCGATGTGAGGCGCACCGTTGTCCCCTCACCCACTGCGAGCCGTTCCATATCTTGGGGATTCATCCTAAGCCGCCCGGTATTGGGGGCGATCGTGATGAGCCCAGCGGCTTGGGTGGATAGCTTGCCGGAATGATACAAGACCTGTCCCATCAGCAACGCAAAGGGTCGCCGGTTCTTGGAGTCTGCTGGAGCAGAGGCTCGATAGCGCGCCCCCACATCGGTTGTGTAGCCGTTGGAGAGATAGCGGTCTACCGTCGGCACAACTTTGCGTGGCTGTCCGAGATTGTAGTATCCGGGCAGCAACTTCATGATCTCGGCTTGAATATCGTTTGAGGATTCGTATGCCCATTGACAGCCCAGCGCGTTGGCCAGTGCCGTCATGATGTGCCAGTCCGGCAAACTTTCCCCGATGGGATCAATGGCCTCCCGGACGCGCAGAACTCGGCCTTCCAAGTTGGTGAAGGTGCCGTCCTTTTCCGCAGAGGTACAAGCCGGCAGCACCGCATGCGCCATCCTGGCAGTGTCGGTCAGGAAAGCATCCTGGACGACGAGCAACTCCAGTCGATCCAACGCGGCGCGGACTTCCATCGATGCGGGTAACGTGGCGAGCGGGTTTTCTCCGATGACATAGAGGGCGCGGATCTGGCCGCTCCTGCAACGCTTGAGAATCTCGACGAGATTCGCGCCGGAGCCAGCAGCTGGGAGCGTGACGTCCCAGGCCTTGGCAAAGCGATCACGAGCCGTCTGATCGTTGAACGAGGCTTGACCAGGGAGGAATTCCGGTGCGGCGCCCATGTCCACGGCGCCCTGCTCGTTCGGCTCTTCTGTCACTGTATTCACCCCGCAGCCGGGTTGGCCTAACTTGCCTGTGACCCAAGCGAGGTCGATCAGTTTCAAAACGTTCTGATACCCGTCTGGCTGGCGGACGATGCCTTCCCCGCAGAGGATGATGGAGCGGGCCGCTTCCGCGAAGATCGCCGCAGTATCTTTCAACGATTCGACCGACATGCCGGTCTGGGCAGCCACCTGTTCCAACGATACGTGGGCCACGGCGGCCTTCAGGGCCTCGAAGGCTCGTGGGTGTTTCTTGGTGCTGTCTTCGTCGATCAAGTCCAGTTCCAGAGTGGCCTTTATGAGCCCGTCGATCACGAGTCCTTCCGTCCCCGGCTTGATCAGGACGGGATGGGATGCGAGCTTGGCCATGTTTGTGACGGCGGAATCGATGACCACGACTTGCGCTTTATAGACGCGAATCGCTTCTTTGATGCGCACGGCCGTGAGCGGGTTTGTCTCTGTGATGTTGGACCCAATGAGTATCACGGCTTTGGCTCTCGTCAGATCTTCCCAGTCGTTCGGGCTCCGCCCGATCCCCAAGGCGTGCCGGGAGGCATGGACAAAGTTGAGATGGCCATAGCGGGCGCTGCTGTCGAAATGGTTGGTCCGGAACCCTGCGCGCATAAGTTTCTGGAAGAGATACAGCTCTTCGTTGGTGCAGCGGGCGGTGATCAGGCCGGCAATCGCATCTGGTCCGTTCTTGCGTTGAATTTCTGAGAACCGATCCACCACCTGGTGCATGGTTTCGAGCCAAGGAGTTTCGACGAGCTGATTGCCTTTGCGAAGAAGCGGTTGCTTCAGACGTGCGGCGCTATCGATGTACTCGAACCCGAACCGCCCCCGCACACAGAGCCCGCCGTGCCCCTTGGCGGTCTCGGCTCGGTCGCCCCATTTGTTCTTCCAGGAGAGAGGCGAGGTCACTCGGACAACTTCAGCATCCTTGGTCTCAAGGTACATCTGGCAGCCGTCCCCGCAGTAGTTACACGTCGTGGTGGTTTTCTTCATCTGCCACGGCTTGTACAAATACTTAGAGAACTTGTTCGTGATGGCGCCGACTGGACAGACGGCAAGGCAGTCGCCGCAGAACTCGCAGGACAGTGCGAGGTCTCCCTTCGGCACAACTTGATTGAATCCGCCCTTCTTCATGAACTGGAGGGCATCAATCATCAACACGTCTTTACAGACGTTGATGCATTCCGCGCAGGCGATGCAGCGGTTCATATTGAAGTCGAGGACCGGGCTACGCGTATCTTCCGGAATAAATTTCTGCTTCGCGTTGGCCAGGTTCGTGACCCCGTGCTGGAAAGCCATGTCTTGCAGTTCACAATGGCCGTCGGCGTCGCAGACCGGACAGTCAAGTGGATGGACCGAGAGGTGTTTTTCCACTGCCTTCTTACGGGCTTGGAAGAGTTCGTCCCCATCGGTTTTGATGATCATGCCGGCCGCCGCTTTGGCAGTACAGGAACGGACGGGCGCTTTCTTGCCTTCCTGCATGACCAAACACATGCCGCAGGAGCCGAAGGGATCGAAGGTATAGTGGTAGCACATGGCCGGGATGATCTTGCCTGTGCTCGAGATGACGTCGTAGAGCGAGACCCCGCTCCTTGCCGTCACGGACTTCCCATCGATCGACAATTCGATCGCGACGGCTTCCACATCAGGATTGGTTGCTGGCTTCAAACCCATATTTCTTCCTCATGAACAGTGAAACGACAACTCCGCGCTACCTCTTACTTTTCACATCTCCCGTTTCACATCTATCGATCGCACTCCCCCATCACAATGTCGTAGGTTCCGAAGATCGTGACCGCATCGGAGATCATGTAGCCCCTGGACATATGGTCGAATGCGCCCATGTGAATAAACGAGGGCGCGCGAATTTTCAAACGGTAGGGTTTTCCGCCGCCCATACTGACGATGTAGAATCCCAGTTCCCCCTTGTGCGCTTCGGTCCCGCAATAGATCTCTCCCGGAGGGGCGTCGAAGCCCTGCGAGAAGAGCTTGAATTGTTGGATCATGGATTCCAGATTCGTAAAGACTCGCTGCTTCGGCGGCAACGTCACGCTGGGCACATCGGCCATAATGGGGCCATCCTGCATCTGCTCCAGGCATTGTCGGATGATTTTTACGCTTTCGTAGAGTTCCTGGACGCGGATCCAGTATCGATCATAGGTGTCGCCATTCTTGCCGAGCGGCACACTGAATTCGCATTTCGGATAGGCCGAATAGGACTGGGATTTACGGAGGTCGTAGTCGACGCCAGAGCCACGGAGCGTCGGTCCACTCAGGCCGAAACTCACGGCGTCTTCCGCCGAGATGATGGCCACTCCCTTGGTCCGCCCGACCCAAATCCGGTTCGTCTCCAGGAAGACCATGTACTCGTCGATTTTTGGCGGAAAGTAGTCCAAGAATCGTTTCAGTTTCTCGATCAGCGAAGGCGTCAAGTCCCGCTCGACGCCGCCGATGCGATACCAACTAGTAGTGAGTCGCGCGCCGCAGAGTTCGTCAAACCAATCCATCAAAATTTCCCGATCACGGAAACAGTAGAAAAACACGGTCATGGCTCCGATGTCGAGCGCCTGGGTGCCGAGCCAAAATTGATGGCCGATGATCCGTTGGACCTCCGCCACGATCGTGCGTAGGTAGTCTGCACGGTCCGGCACGGTCATATTCATGAGTTTTTCGACCGCGCGGCAGTACGCAAAATTGTTGTACATCGCGCAGACGTAGTCGAGCCGGTCGGTATGGGGAATAAATTGGTGATAGGTGCCGTCTTCCGCAAGCTTCTCCACACCGCGGTGCAGGTATCCCAACACCGGGGTAGACTTGACGAGACGTTCTCCTTCCAATTCGAGGATCACTTTCAGCACCCCATGGGTGGCGGGGTGCTGGGGCCCCATATTAAGCAGGAGTTCTTCCGTGCGTAGGGTCGGAAGGGTCTCGCTTTCCGGATGGGCCGGATCAATCTTATAGACGGTTGTTCGTTGATCTTCATAGGCCATCGTACGTCCTACCGAGCCGTTTCGTCCAGGAACTCGAATGTGTCGCGCCAGCCCTTGCCACGGAGAGGAAAATCTTTTCGCAACGGATAGCCTTCGGTGTAATCGTCAGGCAGAAGGATCCGGCGAAGATCCGGATGGTGTCGGAAGCGGATTCCCATCATGTCATAGACTTCGCGTTCCATGAAATCCGCGCCCTTCCAGATGTCAGTCAGAGAATCCACGATGCAATCCGACTCCGGTATCCTGGTCTTGAGCCGAATCCGATGGCGTTTCCTGATCGAGTAGAACTCGTACACAACTTCAAATCGCTCTTCGTCGTCGGGCCAGTCAACCGAACTCACATGCACGATGTAGTCGAAGTCCATGGCCGGGTCGTCATGAAGGAGTTGTGCGACCTCATGGAGTCGGTCCGGCGTCACAGTCACCGCAAGATCACCACGCCACTCGACCGCTTTCACGAAGCCGGTGGGAAAGTTTTCTTGAAGCCGACTGGCCAGTTGCTGCAAGGACATCAATCGAGACCTATGCTTTAAAGCCAGGCTTGACTTGATCCGGTTGCTTCTGAAACACGGGTTTCAGCATGATTCGCTCTTGTAACTTGAGGATGCCGTCAAAGAGCGCCTCCGGTGTTGGAGGACAACCTGGTACGTAAATGTCGACCGGCACAAAGCGATCGACACCTTGGACGACGCTATAGCTGTCGTAGATATTTCCTGATGTCGCGCAAGATCCCATTGCAATGACATATTTTGGTTCGGGCATCTGATCGTAAAGTTTTCGGATGACGGGGGCCATCCGCCGGCAGACGGTACCGGCCACGATCATCAGATCGGACTGACGCGGTGATGCCCGGAAAACACCGGCGCCATAGCGGTCCATATCGTACCGTGACGAGACTGCGGCGATCATTTCGATCGCGCAGCAGGCCAGACCAAATGTCATGGGCCACAGTGACCCCTTGCGAGCCCAGTTGACGGCTTTTTCCACTGTCGTGGTGACGACGTCGGACGTGCCATCTTTTTCATGACGACCAATTTCGATCAGTCCCATTCCAGGGCTCCCTTGCGCCACGCATAGACATAGGCCACCAAAAACAATCCAATGAAGACCAGCATTTCAATCAACCCGATCAACTCGATCTTGGTGAAGACCACTGCCCAGGGATACAGAAAGATGACTTCGATATCGAAAATAACGAAAAGCATCGCAAAAATGTAATATCGAACCGGGAAAGGCATTCGAGCGTCCGAGAACGGTTCTGCTCCACACTCATAGGTAGACAACTTCTCCGACTCCGGATATTTCGGCTGGACCAGATGACTGATGATCAGCGACCATAGGCCGAACGTCAGTGCTACGATAACAAAAAATAGAATCGGAAAGTATCTGGTCAGATACTCAAGAAGTAACTCTGAACCGCTCATGGAGCTGACCTTTCAACACCTTGATATGCAAGGAGGGTTGGATTTTAGACCTTGGATTACGGGGATAGCAAGCGTCCAAAAGACCTGTGAGATCGACCCGAAAGTCCTAGGCTCAGCTAGGTTGTGAGCCATCGCGGGCACGAATGCGAATCCAGGGTGGTGGGGCCTCCGCAACCAGTGACATCGCTGAGGCGCAACCAATAAAAACTCCCTGTTCTGA
>Ga0097621_100000897_pt1 | contig 20878 bp, 16 predicted proteins | sample KBSMisM72_FD_73165 | JGI IMG/M metagenome (GOLD analysis project Ga0097621, IMG submission 73165) | Miscanthus rhizosphere microbial communities from Kellogg Biological Station, Michigan, USA - KBS Miscanthus M7-2 (version 2) (version 2) | ecosystem: Host-associated > Plants > Roots >... | reverse complement strand
CATGCTCTGGGGATTCGGCTCCAACGGGTACGTCAACGACATGAACGCCGACCTGTGGCAGAACTATCAGAATTCCGGCACGGGACAGATTCCAGTGTCGGTGACCGTCTTCAACTCGCCTCTCAGCACGTATCCTGAGCTGAAGGCCAATGTCGGGCTCTACGTCCAGGACCAGTGGACATTCAACCGAGCCACGATCAACTACGGCATTCGCTACGAGTATTTGAGGGAGGACATCCCGGCGCAGGACAGAGTCGCGGGCCGGTTTGCCCCGGCGATCCACTACGACGCGGTCACGTGCAAGACGATGCCGGGGATGACCTGTTGGTCGACGTGGTCGCCGCGGCTTGGCCTCGCGTACGATCTATTCGGTAACGGCAAGACGGCGCTGAAGGCGAGTTTCGGGCGCTACCAGCGGCCCGACTCCAGCACCTTTGCAAATCAGTTCAACCCGGTCGCCCTCGTCTTCGAGAACCGCACCTGGACCGACATCGATCGGTCCGGTCTGAACCTGCCGACCAACGGCGACGGCATCGCGCAGGACAACGAAATCGGTCCGAGCGGCAACCCGAACTTCGGAAAGGTCACCAGTCGCACGTTGGACCCGAACTTCACGCGCGAATACAACCTGCAGTACAGCGCCGGGATCCAGCACGAGCTCCGGCCCGGAATGGCCGTCACCTTCAATTGGTTCCGGCGCACGCTCTATAACACGCAATTCAGCGACAACTACAGCGTCAACGCCGTCTACCAGGGGGCGGACGCGAACTGGTCACCGATCACGATCGTCAACCCGTTGAACGGCGAGCCGATCACCGCGTTCCAGATCAACCAGAACAAGTTCGGCGTCGCGCCGGACAATCATCTCAGCACGTTCACCGACACGAGTTCCCGCCGGAACGTCTATACCGGTTTTGAGCTCGGCACGAACGCCCGCCTTCCGCGCCGCACCCTGGTGTTCGCGGGATGGACGATGGAGCGAACCATCGACGTCGCGTGCAACTCGACCGACGATCCGAACACCTTCCGGTTCTGCGACCAGAGCGGCCGGTCGCTGCTGGGCGAGCCCGCGGTTCACATTCCCTATCTCCACGAGTTCAAGTTGAACGGCAGCCTGCCGCTCTGGTACGGCTTCGAGATCAGCGCCTCGCTGCAGAGCTACGCGGGCGCGCCGAAAGCGACGACGAACGCGGTAGACAATGGCGGCTTGAACTGGACGATCAGCCGGGGTTCGACGCGGTATCCGAGCGACTGCGCCGTGCCCGGGTGCACGCCCGGCGCGATCGTCCTGCCGTCGCGCTTCGCAGGCGATCCGGCGATCACCGTCAGGCTGGCATCGCCAGGCACGCGATACGAGCCGCGGTGGAATCAGCTCGATTTCGCGATCCGGCGGACGTTCAAGTTCAAGAATATGCAGGTGCAGCCGCAGATCAACCTGTTCAACGCGCTGAACGCGAACCCGGTATTGACTGAAGGGACAGCGCTCGGCAGCAACGTGCCGATTGCGCCGTTCTTGTCCTCGGACCCGAACAGCGGTGGCACGCCGATCAGCATCCTGCAGCCGCGCATCATTCAGGTCGGGGCGCAGATTCGGTTCTAGGTGTCTTGCAGCAGGAGTCAGCAATGATGAAGCGTACGGCGGTGATGGCGATGACGGGCCTGTGGCTGTGCGCGGTGGCCGCTCCACAGGGCCAGGAGGCCCCGAAGACCGCACCGGCCACGCACGTCACGAAGGATCAGATCCAGGATTTCATCGCCGCGCTGCCCCGCGGGCGAATCCTGGACAGTCCGATTCGCGCGATCGACGTGGGCGGATACCGGGTGGGTGTATTCGCGGTGGTCCGGCCGAAGGACTCGCCGCAGGACGCGATCTACCACGACACCAACATGACCGAGATTCTGTACATCCTGGAAGGATCGGCGACGCTCATCACCGGCGGCACGATTCCGGACGCTCGGCCGCCGGCGCGGCCCGGCGGTAACTTCACCGGCACCAGGATCGACGGCGGCACGAGCCGGCACGTGGTTCCGGGCGATGTGATCATCACCCCAGGGCGAACGCCGCACTTGTGGGCGAATATCGAGGGCGACATGTCCTATCTCGTCTTCAGGCCGGATCCGAGCGGGACACTGCCGCTGAAGTAGCAGCGATGGCGTTGTCGTTTCCAACCTCCGGGCTGCGATTGCATTCGCTGATCACGAAGAGCGGCGAACTGGACGTATCGCTGGCCCGTGTCGATGTGTTGCCGCCGTCGCCGAACGAGGTGATTGTCCGCATCGAAGCTTCACCGATCAACCCCTCGGACCTCGGGCTGCTGTTCGGCCCCGCCGACATGAGTGCGGCGCGCCAGACAGGAACGCATGAGCAGCCGAACATCAGGGCTGATGTGCCACGCGCCGCGATGGCCGCGATCGCGGGCCGCCTCGACCAGCCCTTGCCCGTCGGCAACGAAGGCGCCGGCATCGTCGTGGCCGCTGGGAACTCAGCGGCCGCGCAAGCGCTGCTGGGCAGGACCGTCGCAATCGTGGGCGGCGCCATGTACGCGCAATATCGCACGACGAATGCGGAGGATTGCCTGGTGCTCCCGGCGGGCGCGACGGCGGCGGACGGGGCGTCGTGTTTCATCAATCCGCTCACGGCACTGGGCATGGTTGAAACCATGCGCCGGGAAGGTCACAGGGCTTTGGTCCACACGGCGGCCGCTTCAAACCTCGGCCAGATGCTCAACAGGATTTGCCTGAAGGACGAGATCGGCCTGGTCAACATCGTCCGAAGTGCCGCGCAGGAGGCAATGCTTCGTGCCCAGGGGGCGCTCTACGTGTGCAATTCGGCTGCACCGAGTTTCAGCGACGATCTGACACAGGCGCTGGTGACCACCGGCGCGACGTTGGCCTTCGACGCGGTGGGTGGAGGCGCGCTCGCGGGACGCATTCTCTTCTGCATGGAGGCCGCGATCAATCACCGCCCTTCGACGTATAGCCGCTACGGATCTGCGATCCACAAGCAGGTCTACATCTACGGCGGTCTCGACCCAGGACCGACGGAATTCAGCCGCTCGTTCGGCATGGCTTACGGCATCGGCGGCTGGCTGGTATTCCCGTTCCTCACCAAGATCGGGCCGGACGAGACACAGAAACTGAAGGAACGGGTCGCGGCTGAATTGAAGACTACATTTGTCAGCCATTATGCCCGGGAGATTTCGCTGCTCGAGGCGGTTCAGCTCGACAACATCGCCGTCTACAACAAACGCGCAACCGGCGAGAAGTATCTGATCAATCCCAACAAGCGTTGAAGTCGCCGCGCGCGTCGCGTCTCAGGCGTATACTCTCCACCGCTGCGAAGGATTCCGCGGACTCATCTGCAGGAGGGACTCATGGGCGCGAAACGACCGGCTCGTAGAGAATTCCTGAGAACCGGCGCCACGTTGGCCGGAGGGTTGACCCTGGGCGCCGCAGCGCCGGCGCTCGGGCAGGCGCCGTCCCAGTCGCCGATGATCAAGGGCGAGAGGGAAGGCGAGATTGCCTATGGCGCCCGATCGAAGTACGTCACCTCGGCCCGCATCCCGCACGGCGGCAGGCCCTCGCCCGACGCCTTCGGCCTGACGTTTCATGTCGCGAGCCCGCTTCAGGATTCGGTCGGGGTCATTACGCCGTCCTCGCTCCACTACTTTGCGACGACGCGTGGCGCCTTCCTGCCGGACATCGATCCCAAACAGCACACGCTGATGATCCACGGCCTGGTGGACCGTCCGCTGACGTTCACCATGGACGACTTGAAGCGCTTCCCGTCCGTCACGCGCCTGCACTTCATCGAGTGCGCCGGCAACCGTGCGTCGCGTCGCGCGAAGACGGTGCAGGAAACGCACGGCATGACGAGCAACGCGGAATGGACCGGCGTGCTCCTGTCGACGCTGTTGAAGGAATGCGGTCTGAAAGGCAGCGCCACGTGGTTCGTCGCCGAGGGCGCGGAAGAAGTCAAGGGCGCGTCGAGCATGCCGATCGCCAAGGCGATGGACGACTGCATCGTCGCCTACGCGATGAACGGCGAGGCGGTGCGGCCGCAGAACGGGTTCCCGCTGCGCCTGATGGTCCCGGGCTTCGAAGGGATCCTGCACACCAAGTGGCTGCAGCGAATCAAGCTCGTCGATCGCTACTACATGAACTACAACGACTTCGGCCACCTCGATCAGGATGACAAAGTCGCGGCGCTCGCCTATCAGATCGGACCGAAGTCGGTCATCACGTTTCCGTCGGGCGACCAGCGGCTGCCCGGCAAGGGCTTCTACGAGATCAGCGGCCTGGCCTGGTCCGGCGGCGGCGCCATCAAGCAGGTGGAGGTGTCCCTCGACGGCGGCAAGAAATGGAACAAGGCTGAATTCCGCGGCACCCCGCAGCGGATGGCGCATTGCCGTTTCGCCTACCCGTGGAACTGGGACGGCAACGAGACGGAGATTCTGTCGCGCTGCGTCGACGAGATCGGACAGGTGCAACCGACGCGCGAGCAGATCGCCAAGTACTGGAACAAACCCTACGATCAGACGTTCAGCGTGCCGGGGTTGGACAACAGCATCCAGCCCTGGAAAATCGCCGGGGACGGGAGCGTGACCAATGGGTTCGCGTAGAGTTCTCCCGATCGCGTTCGCGTCGCTGATGTGTGTGCCCGCACTGGCGCAGGGGCCCACTTACGGCATCGGCCGCACGCCAACCGCCGAGGAAATCCGCGCGCGCGACATCTCCATCGGCCCGACCGGCGAGGAACTGCCGCCGGGAAAGGGCAGCGCCAAGGAAGGCGCGCTTGCCTATCGCGCGAAGGGATGCGCCGGATGCCACGGCGCCACAGGCATCGGCGGCTCCGCGCCGATCCTGAAAAGCCGAGATCCCGCGAATCCCGACGTCTGGGCGCGGGGGCGAATCCTGCCGCTTCGCGCGCCGTTCGCGACGACGGTCTGGGACTACATCAACCGCGGCATGCCGCTCAATCGCGAGGGGACACTGACCCCGGACGAGGTCTACGCGCTGACGGCGTATCTGCTGTTCATCAACGGCGTCATTCCGGAAGACCAGGTCCTCGACCGGCAGAATCTCGCGCAGGTGAAGATGCCGCTGGGCGGCAACTATGCGTCACTCCCCGACTGGAAGCCGCGGACGCAAAGGTTGAAGGGCTATCCCTATTAAAGCCGGGCCGTCAAAGCGGGAGCTTCTGACGTAGCTGTTCAGCGCCAATCCACTCGTCCCTGGACGATTGCCGAGATGGGTACCGCCACGAGATGGACCGATGAGAATCGTGTCCTGCTCCGGTCTCTATCTATGAGGAGGGATGAGGCATGAGCGGCATCAACGACACCCGGGCGCGTGCGGTTGCGGATCTAGCTGATGGATTAATCCTTGCGAGCGTGGAGGTCGTGGCCCCTCCGGAGCGCGTGTTCCGGGCGCTGGCCTCGAAGGAGATCACCGAATGGTGGGTCAGGCCAGGGGTGTTCGACACGCGTGAATGGACCGGCGACGTGCGTCCGGGCGGTCGCTGGCGAGCGTCCGGCATGACGAGGGGCGAGCCGTACGTGCAGGAAGGTGAGTTCCTCGAGGTCGAATCGCCGCGATGGCTCGTGCACACATGGGAGCGTGCGGGGAAGCCGGACGCGGCGTCGACGGTCAGCTACCTCGTGGAACCGATCGACGGGAGGACGCGCGTCACGCTTCGGCACGTGGGGTTCGCCTCGCGCGAGATGTGCAGCGCGTTCGCGATCGGATGGGAAACGAGCCTGGAGCGGCTCGCCGAAATCCTGGCTCCGGAGTTTTCACTGAATCATCGGCACGACCTTGGATCGTAGGCGGTTCCGGTGAAGACACCTGACGGCGAGCGTCCGCAGGAAGCCGCGCTTCTCGCGTCCGCGAAGGCAGGAGACCGGCGAGCGTTTCAGGAACTGATCGAGCCTCGCCGGCGCGAGTTGTTGGTCCATTGCTATCGCATGCTCGGCTCGTTTCACGACGCCGAGGACCTGGTGCAGGAGACGCTGTTGCGCGCGTGGCGCGGGCTCAAGGGCTTCGACGGCCGTGCGTCGACGCGGTACTGGCTGTATCGCATTGCGACGAACGCCTGCCTGAATGCCCTCGCGACGCGCGCGAGCGCCGGCCGCGTGCTGCCGGAAACCGAGGGGCCGGCGACCGACCGGATGCCGGACCGCGAACCGGCGTCCGACATCGCCTGGCTCGAACCCTACCCGGACTCGGCGTTGGAGCAGATCGCGGACGAAGCGCCGGGGCCGGACGCAAGATACGAGATGCGCGAAGCCGTCCAACTGGCCTTCGTCGCCGCAATCCAGCTTCTTCCGCCGCGTCAACGAGCGACCCTGTTGCTCGCCGACGTACTGGGCTGGTCGGCCGCCGAGAGCGCCCGGCTGCTCGATTCGTCGGTCGCGGCCGTCAACAGTGCCCTGCAGCGCGCCCGCACGACACTCGAAGAACGGCTGGCCGGACGCCCACGGGTTGCGGCCGCGGCGAGCGAGGAGCAACGTGCCCTCCTCGAACGCTACGTTCGTGCGTGGGAGAGCACGGACGTCGATGGCTTCGCCGCGCTGCTGAGAGAAGACGCGGTGATGAGCATGCCGCCATGGCGGCAGTGGTATCGCGGACGTCCGGCGATTGCGACATTCTTCGCGAACACGGGCAGGCCAGGCGGACACGCGCCGTTCCGGCTCGTGCCGACCGCGGCGAACCGCCAGCCGGCGTTTGCCTTTTACAGCCGTTGGCAAAGTCCCGAGTGGCGATTTCACTCCATCCAATTGCTGACGCTCCACGACGACACAATCGCGACGATGACCAGCTTCGTCATGCCGTCGCTGGCGTCTGTGTTCGGCCTGCCGGCGGTCCTCCACGACGCCACATGATCGTCGGGCTCGATCTTGGTTTACAATACAAAGTTCTCTGTGTATGATGCTTCCGAGGTTGTCATGCGTCCTTTCACTCTCGTGCTTGGGCTCGGCGCGGCGCTGCTCGCGGCCGCCGCCTGCGACACACAATCCCCGGACTCCCCGCTGATCCAAGCCGCGCGGACCGGTGCACTCGACACGATCACACGCCTTCTCGACTCCGGCGACGACGTGAACCTGCCCGGACCCACGGGCGACGACTGGGACGCGACGCCGCTGCAGCATGCGATCCTCGCGCGGCAGCCTGGCGCGGTGCGTCTTCTTCTGGATCGCGGCGCCGATCCGAATCGCGTCGCCGGCCCGAACGCCCCGGCGCCGCTGCTGCTGGCGGCCGGCGACACCGATCCCGCGTTCGTCACCCTGCTCCTCGCCCACGGCGCAGACCCGGCCACCGAAGACGAAAGGGGAGTCACACCGTTGTCTCTCGCGGTCGCGGCCGGCACGATCAACGGACCGGACCGCCCGATGTTCGGCGGCTGCCGCGTCGAAACGGTGCGTGCGCTGCTCGCGCACGATCCCGCGCCTCGCTTGAAGCACGATGACGCCGGGAAGAACGCGATCTGGTGGGCGCGCTTCCAGATGTGCCGGGACGTGCTGCGATTGATTGGCGAATAGCCAATGACGCTCTCCTAGCGCCGCTTGTACTGCAGGCTCACCACCGTTGCCTGATCGACGACCAGCGGCTTGACGAACTGATGCGACAGGCGATCACCTGCATCCAGGCGACAGCGGCTATCGACACATGGGCGAAGCCTTCGACTTGTCGCTGTTGAAGGCTACCGGTTCCCCTTTTCCTTGAGCGCCTTCAGCGCCTGCTCGTACACCGGCAGGTTGACCTTCTGATTCTCCGGGATGTTCTTGATCGCGATCTCCCAGTTCGCGATCGCGTTCCTGGTGTCGCCAAGGGCCGTGTAGCCACGCGCCAGCCCGACGTAGGTAATGAAGGTCTCATCGGGGTGGCGCTGACGGTTCTGCGTGAAGACCGCCATCGCCTTGTCTTTCTGGCCGGCGGTGATGAGCGCCGCGCCGTACTGATGGATGCCCATGATCGGCGCGTCGGCCATGGCTACCGCCTCGTCCATCACGCCGTCGGCGTCGGCGTCGCGCCCCATCGCGCGCAGCACCGCCGACTTCGTCTTCAGCGTATAGAAGTCCTTCCGCCCCTGCGCGGCGTTGCGGAACGGCTCGTTGATCGCCTTCTCCGCCCAGACCAGCGCTTCGTCGAGGTTGACCTTGTTGTCGGCGCAGAACTGCGCGGCGTTCTGCCAGTTCTGATAGTTGAACCCGGGCCAGCCCAGGAGGTCCTTGCGCATCTGCTCCACGTACAACTGCAGCGAGTTCGGCACGTCGATCTTCAGCGCCACGCGCTGCTTCTCCCACTGCAGAACCGCGACCGTCGATTGCAGCCGGCGATCCTCGAACCCATAGGTGAGAAACTCGGTGTACTGAGCCGGCTCCGGCGTCGCCGGCACGCGTACGGCGTCGTACTTCGATTCGTACTGATACGCTCCCCAGCCCGTTTGCGTCGACAGGATCCACGTCCATGGACCGGTCGGCTGGATCTCGAGGAAGAGCCCGTACTGCCCGGCGCGGACGGTATGGCCGGCGATGGTCACGTCGTGAGAGAAGCTGATCGTCGTCGTTTCGTTTGCGCCCGCGCGCCACGGCGCCGCCTTCGACGGTCCAAAGCCATCGTCGAACATCCCGTACTTCACGAGCTCGCCCCAGACGTGGCCGGTGCGGTCGCGGCCGGCCGGTCCGTGCACGTTAGGGCTGTGATACGCGATCGTCACCTTGACCATGCCGATCCACTGCGATACTTCCGCCTTCTGATTCATCCCGTTGGGCGGCAGCGACAGTTCCGACAGTTGTTGAGCGCGGGCGTCGACGGCCGTCACCAGCAGGCAGACGGAGATACACACAGCGATGGTTTTGAAGGACATGCGCGGCGGGCGTGCGAGTTCCGATCCAACTCGAATGTCAGGAAATGCGGCACAATCCGTGGCATTGCCTGTTCGGATCCGAACGACGAGCGTCCGGCCATGGGATCGGTCCTATTCCCGAACCGTTCGCATGGCCGAACGCATGCTGAGCGCTTCCCGATGATCAGATCACGATCGTGGTCCCATCGAATTTCGTGAACGTGAACCCGGGGAACGTCTCGTTGTAGTTATGTGACACATCCTGCAGCAGCGAGATGGCGGCTGCTTCACCGAGGTGCAGCCCTTCGAGACCGTCCGTGCGCCAATGCACACCGGGTGCGTCGCGGCCGAGGGAAATGTTCGACGCCAGCTTGTTCAGCTCGTTGCCCACGGTCAGCGTCCCTGCGTACGGATTCAGCAACGTACCGTCGGCCGATGCCACGACCGGCGCAGGAATGACGAACGTCTCGTCGAAGAACGCCTTCAGGATCGTCGCGCCGGCGCCGGCGAAGACCGCGTGCCCGGCGGGGTAGGACGGATGCGCAGGGCTCCCTTCCGGATACGCCATGGGCAGGAGGTAGGTCCCGTACTTGTTGTGCACCGCGGTGAGCACCGACGAATCAAGAATCTCGTGGTGAATCGCGTACTGCTGACCGGTCGTCTTCATGTTCTGAATCAGGCCGGCGAACGCTTCCGGGCGAACGCGCCGGTGCACGGCCCATTTCTGATACCAGGCGGCCTTCAGGGCGTTCCCGGACGCGCGCGAGATCAGATCGATGAGCTCGCCGCCGCCGAAGGTCGCCTGGCCAGCCTGATTGAGGCTCGTCCGGTAAGGATTCGAGGGTGACAACGCATTCAGCCCGAACCCCTGCAGCATGAGCGCCGCATTGATGAATCCTTGCGGGCTGAAATCGGCGCGCAAGTACGCGGACAGCGTCCGGTTGTCGTTGATGTAGCGGGCGTTGGCGGCATCGATGATCTGAAACGGCACCGGAGCACCGCCGTTCTGGACGTTCAGCCACGACGCGTAGTCCCACAGGTAATCGACGCCCGCGACGCCGGCCCGGACTTTCTGGGGGACGCTGTACGGTCCGAACGGGATCGGTCTCAGCAGGAACTGTGAGATGTACGGACCGGTGAGATCGCCGGGCGTTGAGCCCCGGAAGATCGTCGCCGGCGTGACATGGCCGGCCGTCTTGGGCCCGCGGAAATCGGAGAACGTCGAAAGGCTGGCTGCCGCCGCCGCAATACCCGGATCGACGTCGTAGTTCGCAAACGGCACGTCGCGTGTCAGCGACAGCCAATACACCTCGGCCATCTCACCGGCTTCTTCGGCGCTGGCCAGGGCCGGCGGTTCACGAACGCCAAGATGGTGAGAGTCGGCGCCGTCCATCTGGAACGCGAACGCCGACTGAGGGTTGCTCAGTTTCGCGGCGCCGCCCCTTGGAATCGCGGCGAAATCGGCCGGATCGGCGGTCTTCATCGCGTGGAGCAGGGCGTTGTAGGCGGCAGGGTCGACGTGGCCGAACGCATCGTGGGGCAGCGTCTTCGAGAAGTTGCCGACGAAGTTCGAATAGCGCCGCTCGTCGCCGTTGGAGCGCTGCGACGGCTGCGGCTGGTTTCGGTGGAAGCGTGCCGCCTCGACTCGCAACTTGTACGCCTGGCGAGCTCGCTCCTCCAGCGCATCGCCCCCTCGATGGTCGTCGTCGTGGTCGCCATCGTGCCCGTGGTCGTGGCCGTCCGCCCGCACCGGCGTGCCGGTGGCGAACGGCGCGCCCGCGGCGACCGCGGCAAGGCTGCCTACCTGGGTCAGGAATTTCCGCCGACCGTTTGCCGAAGACTGCTGGGAATCCATACGCACCTGTCCTTTCGAGAGACGAACGAGCAAAAAGCGCTGGGCCACCTTGGGTACGGGTCCCGACGACCCTCACAAAGGGATCGTCCGTGCGACGTCGATTGTCGGAGAGGAGTGGACGTTTTTACGCGTGCGCCATGAGCCGCGTCAAGACCAAACTCAGGCGCAGCGGTCACCTCTGAGCCAGCTGAGCCGTTCACGGCTGGTCATCGGGAAATGACGACTTCGGGATAGCGCTCGGACACCTGAGTAAGCGTCGCTGGCGACGCGCCGTTGAGCGTCACATCGAAGAACGTCCGCACGAAGTCCGCCGACATCGCGAGGCCCCGGCGCGGGTCGAGGCCGCCAAAGCCGGTCAGCCGCAGCAGGGCGAGCGCGGTCGGACTGTTCAGCAGGCTCTGATCGCTGAAGGTGAAGTGGTTCGCGGTCCGAATCGTGGCGTGAAGGCGCGGTGGCGGCAAGCGGTCGTAGACGCTCTGGATCTGCCGCACCACCTGTTGGCTCGCCGGATCCGCCATCTCTCGACTGTGATCGCTCAAGAGAAACATCGCCGGCTTGTCCAGGCCGTCGGCGACGACGCTGCCGAATGGAATGCCATCCATGTCGATGGCGGCGCGGCACCGCCCGTCCTCGTGGCAGAACTGCAAGGCCGTCGCGCCGCCGAACGAGTGACCGGCCATCGCCAGGCGCGCCAGGTCCATCCGTCCCGCAAACGGCGTCGCGATGCTGCCGTCGTTCACCCGTTCGAGCTGATCCACGACGAATCGCGTGTCGGACGTCCACATGGCGAGCAGTCTGGCTACGACCGGATCCGACAGATCGCCGTTGGCGTTTTCGACACTGTTCCCGGGAGCGCGGCCGATCGATCGTCCATCCGACGTCACTACGACCAGGGATCGAGATGGTGCGTCGAAGCCGGCCACGATGTAGCCGTGACTCGAGAGATCCTCCGCAATCGACGTGAAGTCGGCCGTCAGTGCGCTGCCGCCTGGACGCAGGACGACGACCGGATAGGCGCGCCGGTCGGGCGCGATGGCGGCGTTCGACTCGCTGTGGGTGCCGACCGCCAGCGGATCCCGCTTGAAAAACGATCGCAGGAAGGCGCCCTGACGCTCGCGCAGCGCGGTCCGCCAGGAAGCGGGCAGGTACTCCGCCGGTCTCGCGGTGGACGAGGGCCGCGCCGGGTACCAGATCCAGACCGCGAGCTCCTCGTTCGTCTTCGGGTTGATCCAGGCGTACTGCGCCCGGCCGGGCGCGAACGAACCGGTGGGCGACGGCAGCCGGACCGGCGACGTGTGTTCGTGCCACATGATCGCCAGCAGCGTACCCACCGCGCCGGCGGCCAACACGATCAGCAGAATCGCGAGTTTCACGACGCGCAGGGCGAACCGCCGCACCCGCGGATCATCTCACAATGTTCTTTGCAATGTAAAGATAACGGCGCTACAGGTAACTCAACCACCAGTCGCGCCGGCGCTGTTTCATCGCTGCGAACCACGCGCACACCGGATACAAGCTCGAGACCACGCCCACCCACAGCAGGTAAATCACGGGCAGCGGCATCCCCCACACCGGCGGCGGCGTGAACGGATAGACGCCGAGGTTGGGCGACTCGAACATCCAATGCACGGCGCCGTTCATGGCGTAGCAGGCGATGACCGCGAGCAGGTGGATCAGCGGCAGGTGCAGCAGGAAATAGAAGAGCGGCACGCGACCAAAAACGAGCGCAGGCTGCAGCATTCGAGGGGTCCGTTGATCCAGCGCGCGGAGCATCAGCAGTGCCGGACCCAGCGTCATCAGCAGGAACAGCAGCGACGGCGGCTGTTTGGTGGCGTTGAGGAACGACAGGATGGTGAGTGCCGTCGACCGCTGCGCAGCCCAGGGTACCGGGTTGCCGTACACGTTGACGGCGCGCAGCAACACAAACGCGGCGACGAGGGTCGCGCCGAAACGCAGCAGGAATGCGCGACGGCGGTCGCTGTTCCATTGATAGATCTGGCCCAGCGCATAACCGAGGGCGGTGACACCTACCCACGGCACCAGCGGGTAGGCGACGAAGACCACGAATCCAGGACGGTTCACGACAATGCCCTGGGCATGCAGCATCACCCACAGGGGATGCGCCGAGCGCACGCCGTCGAGCAGGTTGTGCCCGGCGACCATCACCACGCCGAAGACCAGAATCGCCGTCATCGGCAGCCATACCAGCGCTGCCAGCACGACCATCGCCCAGCCCAGGGCCCAGATCACCACCAGCATCGTGACCTGGTAATCCGCGTTGAACTGAAAGCCGGTGCAGCGGATGACGGTGAGCTCGAGCACGATCAGCCATACGCCACGCACGAAGAGGAAGCGCGACAGCTCCTTCGTCGAGCGGCGGCCGCGGGCGAGAAACGCGCTGGTGCCGGTGAGCAGGAAGAACGTCGGCGCGCACAGGTGGGTAATCCACCGTGTCAGGAACAGCGGCACCGTCGTCTGCGCGAGGTTGACCGGATTGAGGCCGGGTGCACCGAAGTAGTCACGCACGTGATCCAGCGCCATCAGGATCATGACGATGCCACGCAGCGTGTCGATCGAGGTCAGCCGAGCGGTCCTGCCGCCGGGATCGTGAGTCATGGCAGAAGCCGCGGGCCGCAAATCAGAGTCGCGAGCCCCAGCCTAAACCATCGGCATGCCAACGTCGAGTTGTTCGACCGCTGCTCGCGCCCGCACCGACTGTCATGCCACCGCCTCCCTCGGCGCCGCAGCGGCCACCGGTTCGGTACGCTCGTGGCGCTTCGCCATGTAGTAGAGGACGGGCACGGCCATCCGCGAGAGCAGCAGCGACGCCACTTCGCCGGCCATCAGCGAGATCGCGAGGCCCTGGAAGATCGGGTCGAACAGGATGACCCAGGCGCCGACGATCATGGCCGCCGCGGTGAGCGCCATGGGGCGGAACCGCACCGCGCCGGCGTCGACGACCGCCTGCTCGAGCGGAAACCCCTCGAGCAGCCTCAGCTCGATGAAGTCCACCAGGATGATCGAGTTGCGGACCACGATGCCCGCACCGGCGATGAAGCCGATCATCGACGTGGCAGTGAAGAACGCGCCCATCGCCGCGTGCGCCGGCAGGATGCCGACCAGCGAGAACGGGATGGCCGCCATGATCAGCAAAGGCGTCTTGAAGGACTGGAACCACCCGACCACCAGCACGTAGATGAGCAGAAGCACCGCCGCGAACGCGAGGCCGAGGTCGCGGAATACCTCGATCGTCATGTGCCACTCGCCGTCCCACTTCATCGCATAGCGCGAGGTGTCGAAAGGCTGGACCGCGTTGAAGACCTCGAGCGCGTAACCCTCGGGCAGCGCCAGCCGCCTGATCGGCTGGTTCATCTGCAGGATGGCATAGACCGGACTCCCGTTCGCTCCTGCCAGGTCGGCGGTGACGTAAGTCACCGCCTGCAGGTTCTTGTGATACAGGCTGGGCTCTTCCTGAATGGTCACGGCATTCGTGAGCTCGCCCACGGCCACCGGCCTGGCGCCGCGAAGCCGGATCGACCGGACCGCGTCGAGACTGCGATCGGCGCGGGGGAGACGGATCACGATCGGCACGTCCTCACGCGCCCGCTCGTCGTGCAGCAGGCCCGCGGATTCTCCGGACCCGGCCATCCCTACGACCGCCGCCACTGCCGCCGCCGAAACGCCCGCCGCCGAAGCTTTTTCCCCGTCCACGGCGAGCGTGATCTTCGGGTGCGGATCTTCGACGTACCAGTCGGTATCGACGACGCCGGGCGTCTGCTCGAAGATCGCCTTGATCTGCGCGGCGACCGCGGTCCGTCGCGCCGGGTCCGGCCCATAGACTTCGGCGACGAGCGTTTGCAGTGCAGGCGGCCCGGGCGGGGCCTCCGCCACCTGGATGGTCGCGCCGAATCGCCTGGCGATCGGAACCAGCCGCTCGCGCAAGCGTCCGGCCACGTCGTGGCTCTGCGCCGTACGATCGCCCTTCGGCACGAGGTTGACCTGCAGATCGGCGAGGTGCGGGGCCCGCCTCAGAAAGTAGTGCCGCACGAGGCCGTTGAAGTTGTAGGGCGCCGACGCGCCCACGTACTGCTGCACGTTGACGACCGCGTCATCCTCCAGCGCGGCCGACGCCAGCGCCGACGCGGCGCGTGCGGTCGTCTCCAGCGCCGTGCCCTCGGGCATGTCGATCATGACCTGGAACTCGTTCTTGTTGTCGAAGGGCATCATCTTCACCTTCACGAGCTCGAGCGGGACGAGCGCGACGGCCGCCAGCAGCAGGGCCGCGACGGCGGCCAGGAAGATCGCGCGCCGCCTGCCGCTCGCGATGAGCGGTCCCATCACGCGGCGATAGAGCCGTGTGAGGCGATCTTCGGCATCGTGTTCGTGCTGCGCGGCCGGCTCGAGCAGCCGGACCGCGGCCCACGGCGTGACGACGAAGGCGACCGCCAGCGAGAAGATCATCGCGGCCGTGGCGCCGACCGGAATCGGCCGCATGTAGGGTCCCGTCATGCCGCGGACGAACGCCATCGGCAGGATGGCCGCCACCACCGCGAGCGTCGCGAGGATCGTGGGGTTGCCCACTTCGTCAACGGCGCGAATCGCGATCGCGGTCAGCCCGCGCCGCCCCTCGCCGCTCATCCGCGTATGGCGAACGATATTCTCGACCACGACGATCGCATCGTCCACGAGGATGCCGATCGAGAAGATCAGCGCGAACAGGGTGATGCGGTTCAGCGTGTAGCCGTAGAGATAGAACATGAAGAGCGTCAGCGCGAGCGTGACCGGAATCGCGATCAGCACGACGGCCGCTTCACGCCGGCCGAGGACCAGCCAGATCAGCGCCGAGACCGAGAGGACGGCGAGCAGCATGTGCCACAGCAGTTCGGCGCTCTTGTCGGCGGCGGTCTCACCGTAGTCCCGGGTGATCGTGAGCTGCACGTCCGAGGGCACCACCGACCCTTTGAGCGTATCGAGTTTGCCCGCGACCCGGCGGGCGACGTCGGTGGCGTTGGTGCCTTTCCGCTTGGCGACCGCGATGGTGACGGCTGGTTGGGCGCCCGACGTCTTCGAGTTGAAGGTCACATACGATGTCGGTTCGGCGTCGCCGTCCGCGACGTCCGCCACGTCGCGCACCAGCACGGACCGTCCGCGTGCGGAGGTCACCACGGTGTTGCGCACGTCATCCGCGCTGCGCAGGCGGATCCCTGCCTCCAGGCCGGTGGTCGCGCCGCCCGCGACGGGACCCGACGCCGCGCCGCGCACGTTGGTGCGGGCGATCGCCAGCTGCACCGAGAGCGGATCGAGATCGTAGGCAGAGAGCCTCGCGGGATCGATGTCCACGCGTACCTGCCGGGGGCGTCCGCCGATGATCGTCACCTCCGCGACGTCGTTGACTTCAGCGATCGCGTCCCGCAGCTGGACGGCGAGCGATCGCAGCTGATCGTCCGCGTACCGCGCCGACCACACGGTGACGGCAAGAATCGGCACGTCGTCGATCGATCGAGGCTTGACGAGCGGCCCGATGACGCCGGGCGGAATGCGGTCCGCGTTCGCCGCGAGCTTCTGATTGAGGCGAACGAGGGCGGGTTCGAGCGGTTCGTCCACCTTGAAGCGGACCACGACCATCGCCTTCCCGGGGCTCGAGGTCGAGTAGACATAGTCCACGCCGGGTACTTCCCAGAGCAGCTGCTCCATCGGGCGCGTGACCCGCTGTTCAACTTCCGCCGGCGTCGCCCCTGGCATCTCGACGAACACGTCGACCATCGGCACGATGATCTGCGGCTCTTCTTCGCGCGGCAGCGCCACCACCGCCAGGGTGCCGAGCGCCATCGACGCCAGGATGAAGAGCGGCGTCAGCTTGGAGTGGATGAAGGCCGCGGCCGTCCGGCCGGCGGCGCCGTAAGGACTGGTCATCTCCGGCCTCCCACACTCACGCGGCGTCCGTCGGTGACGGCGGGGGACGGCGACACAATCACCAGTTCCGATTCCGCCAGGCCTGCCAGGACTTCGGACTCGCGGAGATCGACCAGACGCATACGCGCCACGCCGTTGTCGACCACGAACACCGAGGTGAGCTGTCCGCGCCGCACGATCGCCGACGAGGGAACCGTCAACGCCCGCCGCGGCAGCCCGTCAAAACGCGCCTTGCCGAATTCGCCGGATCGAAGGCCATCGGCATCGGGCAACGCGATCTTGACGAGAAACGCGCGCGCATCCGCATCGACCGCGCGGCTGATCTCAAGCACCGTGCCCGCGATCGAGGTGATCGCGTTTCCGAGGAAAACCGGGACATTGTCGCCGTTCCGAATCCGGGTGATGTGTGATTCGTCCACGCGGACCTCGAGGCGGAATCCGCCGGTGTCTTCCAGGCGGAGCAGGGGCGTGCCCGGCGACGCCATGTTTCCCGGCTCGACCACGTTCCCGGTGACCATGCCGTCGAATGGCGCGGAGATGGTGGTGAAGGATTCGGTGGTGCTCGCCTGGTCGCCGGCGGCCCGGGCGCTGTCGACCGCGGACGCGGCCTGCAGCACCCGTGCGGACGCTGCGGCGACGCGCGCTTCGGCGCTCCGCAGCGCCGCCGTGGCATCGTCGAGCTCCTGCGCGGTGGCGGACCGCCTGGCCTCGAGGCCGGCGATGCGATCGTGGGATGCGCGCGCCAGGGCGGCGCCGGCTTCCGCCGCCTGGAGCTCGGCGGCGGCCGCGCTCGACGCCTGTTCGGCGGCACGGGCCGCGGACCGCGCGGCACGAGCGCCGGCAGCGAGATCGGCGCCGTCCAGCACGATGAGCGTCTGGCCTGCGCGGACACGATCGCCTGGCGACACCCGTACTTCGCGAACCGGCGCCAGGAGACGCGCTGTGATGGTGGCCGTGGTGCGAGCCTGCACGACACCGCCAGAGTCGATGGCGCCGGTCAGGTCGGTCATCGCCACCTGCGCGACGGAGACGGGAATGGGCTGGTTGGCGTCGGCTGGAGCAGCGGCGGCCCGGTGAACCACGCGTTCGGACAGTGCGGCGCCGATCAGGAGTGCTGCCGTAACGCCGGCGACGGCGACGTGACAATTCGCGAAGATGTTTCTCATGGCCTTCCTATCGTTCGTTGCAGGGTCGCCGTCGCCGTGATCACACTCACACGCGCGGCGATTTGTTGGGTATCGGCTTGCTGCACGGCGTCGGCCGAGCGCAGCAGCATGGCTGCATCCGTGAGGCCGCTCTCATAGCGATCACGGACAATGCGGCGGAACTCTCGTGCTCGATCGACGGCCGCCCGTCCAACCGCTTCGCTCGCCTGCGCGGCCTCGAGCCTGGCGATGGCGATCTCCACGTCGAGCCGCGCCATCGTTTCGGCCTTGTCCCTGTCGAGTGCCCGCCGCGCCGCCTGCACCCGCGCTTCCGCCAGCCGTGCCTTGTCGGCAAAACCATGAAACAGGTTGATCCGGGCGACCGCGCCGGCCACCCAGCTCGACGATCGTGAGCTCCAGGCGCCGCCGTTCAGCTCCCACACGCCCTGCGCGGCCAGTTGCGGAAGGAACGCCGCTCGCGCCGCGGCAACAGTGGCGTCCGCGAGCTGTTGCTGTTGGATCGCGAGTGCGACTTCGGGCCGGTTCTTCAACGCTTCTTCTTCGAGGCCGGTGCGGTTGGCGATGTCGATGACCGCCGGCGGTGCGAGATCGAGCGAGAACATCGCGCTCAAGGGCTCGCCCATCAACTGATTCAGCCGGGCGCGCGCGATGCGTTCGTCCGAGATCGCCTGTACCTGCTGTTCCAGCGTCCGTGCCAGGTGGACGTCCAGCTGCAGGACATCCGCGTCGGTCACCCGGCCGGCGTCGCGGCGGTTGCTGGCTAGCTCGCGGTCCGCGCGGGCGGTCTCGACCGCGGCCGCCGACGAACGCACGGTCGCCGCGGCGATCAGCACATGGCCGAACGACTCGGTCACCGCCGAGGTCAGCTCCTGGTCGACCAGTTGTTTTCCGGTGGCAGCCATGTCTCGCCCGATCGACATGGACCGGGCATCGGCCGCGGCCGTGCGATCGAACAGCAGTTGCTCGACGGAGAACGCCGCGCGGAAGTTGTCCACGGCCGATGGGTGCGTGAGCGCATCGAGGGCGAAGTCGGCGGCGGTGAACTGCCGTTGCGCCAGCAGCGAACTGAACACGAACACCGGGTGGTTGCCGCGCTGCCACGACTCCGCGACGTCCACTCGCGGGAAGTAGCGGCCGCGAACCTGGGTGACGCGTTCGGCCGCTTCCCGCTCGGCTGCCGCCGCCGAGCCGGCGTCGGGATTGCGGGCCTTCGCGCGCGCAATCGCCTCTGAAAGTGACAGCGGCGGCTGCGCAGACGCCGGCAGCACGGCGAACACGACGGCCACGAAGAGTGAGATGCCTGTCAGGCGAACCTTCCACATAACAGCAGCGATTCTGCGGGACCCTTCACTGACTGGCCATGCCCGAGCGGTTGAAGTACTTGACCGCCCGTCCGGCGAGGCTAGAATCCCTTGCGGAGGCGCCACGAAACGTTGCCGGGCGTCCGGAGGACGATGGACGCGTTTTCAGAGGTTCTGAGCGGCGTCCGATTGAAGGGCGCGATGTTCTTCAGCGCGGCGTTCTCGGCGCCGTGGCGGCTCTCGACGCCCCACTGCCGTGTGCTGGCATCGACGCTGGCGCCAGGCGCGCCGCACATCGTCATCTATCACCTGGTTGTGGAGGGCTCGGCGCGGGTCTCGGTGGAAGGCGGGCCTGACGTCGAACTGTTGCCGGGTGATCTCGTCGTCTTCCCGCATGGGGATCCGCACCAGTTGAGCGCCGGCTCCGGAACGAACCTGGTCGAGAGTGCTGCGGTACTCCAGAAGATCGCGACACGGGACCTGTCGCCGATGCACGCCGGCGGCGGCGGGGCGACGACGCGGTTCGTGTGTGGGTACCTCACCCTGGATCCGCTTCTCTGCGGGCCGATCCTGGAGAGCCTGCCGCCCATGCTGACGGTGAACGTCAGAACCGATCGCTCCGGGCAATGGCTGGAGCAATCGATCCTGCATCTGGTCGAGGAGGCGGCCTCGGACCGCGCGGGCAGCGACGCGATGCTGGCGAAGCTGTCTGAAGCGCTGTTCGTGGACACGCTCCGGCGCTACGTCGCGGGCCTTCCCGATCAGACGACGGGGTGGCTCGCGGGTGCACGGGATGCGGTCGTGGGCAAAAGCCTGGCGCTGCTTCACAGGCGCGCGCAACACCCATGGACCATCGCCGGGCTCGCCGCCGAAGTCGGCGTCTCCCGCTCGGTGCTGGCTGAGCGCTTCACGCGCTACCTGTCGGATCCGCCGATGGCGTACCTCACCGGGTGGCGATTGCGCCTGGCGGCGCAGGCGTTGACGTCATCCCCGAAGGGGATCGCGGACATCGCGGCTGCCGTGGGCTACGAGTCCGAAGCGGCGTTCAATCGAGCGTTCAAGCGCGCGTTCGGCGTGCCGCCGGCCCGGTATCGGCGTCAGAGCCGGAAACCTGCGAGCTCACCACAACCGGTGAGGCTGCCGGCGTGAACGGCGGCGAGCAAGCGAGGTCGAGAGCGCCCGGTTCGTCGACTGCTCCGTGAGGAGTTCCGTGCGAAAGAATCCGGGATTGACGATGGTCGTGGCGATGCGGAACGGCGCGACCTCCGCCTGTAGTGATTCCATCCAGCCCTCGAGGCCGGACTTCGACGCGGCGTAGGCACTCACGAACTCGAAGCTGGCGGCGAGGCCCGCCGACGAGGAGATCGAGATGATGTGACCCGAGCGCTGCTTCCGCATGATCGGCAAGACCCATCCTCACGCGCGTACGTTCACTTTCCGAACCTTGCACAAAACGAAGCAGTTGTCACGTTCGGCTGGCGATGGTGTTCCATCTGAGCGATACCTGTAGAGTATTGCCATGGAACTGCGCCCCGCCGACAGCGCTGTCGCCAGTGCGCGGGACGCATCCAGCCGGTTCCAGGAGGCGCGTGTCGTCACGCCGGCGCTGGCCTTCGGCTTCATTGCCATCGTCCTCGTGCTGGTCGTCGGCGTCGTCGTCGCGCTTGCGAATGTCGGCACCGTCTATCGCTCAGCCGGCGCCGTCGCCCACACCAGTGCCGTGAAGACCCAACTGCAGGCCCTGCTGGCGAGCCTCATCGATGCCGAGACCGGTGAGCGCGGCTACATCATCACG
>Ga0097621_100000896_pt1 | contig 20881 bp, 20 predicted proteins | sample KBSMisM72_FD_73165 | JGI IMG/M metagenome (GOLD analysis project Ga0097621, IMG submission 73165) | Miscanthus rhizosphere microbial communities from Kellogg Biological Station, Michigan, USA - KBS Miscanthus M7-2 (version 2) (version 2) | ecosystem: Host-associated > Plants > Roots >... | reverse complement strand
TGAAGCGTTAAAAGTACAATCTCCGGATGGAGTTATTGTTAGTGCACTTACACTCGTCCAAGTTGTTGTCATGGTTCCTGTTGTTGCCGACGTTGCGGCAATAGTATTTCTAGCAAGTGTTAGAGTTAAGGCAGATTGCCACGCAGGTATACCACCAGATACAGAGTAAATATCACTTGTCGAACCTATCGCTAGTTTAGTCGGCTCACCAGTTGAGTTTCCGTACATCGTATCACCTGTCGATGTCATTGGATTAGGTGGATAGTAACTATAATCCCATGATGAAGCCGTCGTTCCTGTGGTCAGAATGTTCTTTATCTCTAAAGAACTATTGGCCGCCATTATCTGAATAGTGTTACCGCCTGAAGACTGAACGGTGACCGCGCCTGTTGACTTATTAAATATGTTGAATGGATGCCCATTTTGCGACAACGTGCTAACAACTGGCAAAATTACTGTTTGTGTTGTTGAGCCTGTAAAGAATTGATTCCTTGCGCTTGAAACTGTTAGTGTTGTAGTCCCTGCTGCCGTGGCTGTTGTCGCATTAGTTGGTATAAAGTTATTAGCAACCACATTTGAGCTTGCATCCCTGGTAACAAGTGTTGACGCTGAATTAATAGCTGATACACCCGTACCTGTAGGAAGTCCGTTTATTACCGGCGTGGTTAAATTTTGACCGCTTGGTAATGTAACCGTTCCTGTAAAAGTTGGCGATGCTAAAGGCGCCTTTAACGCCAAATCAGAAACTAAACTTGTAACTCCTGATTCCGGTATGCTTGTAAAGTTAGTCCCTGTTAAAGTTGGTGTAGTTGTCCATGAGAACGTTCCTGAGCCATTGTTTGATAACACGCCCGAGCCATTTGTCGGATTAACTACTAAAGCGCCTGATGATCCTGAGTTAATTGCTGCTGCTGTGGTTATACCTGTTCCTGGTGTTACGGTTGCTAATGCGCCTAACCCTAAATTAGTTCTCGCGGTTGATACACTTGTCAAATCAGATAAGTTGGCCGACTTAACCATTAGTCCACTTAAATCCTGATCACCTGTATTATTTCCTGAACTTGTTCCGCTGAAAGTACCTGATTGAGTAGCTAGTGTACCAAGGCCTAAGTTTGTACGTGCCGTTCCAGCATTAGCAAGGTCTGAAAGATTATTAGCCGCAAGTAAATCACCTCCACCACCTGAGCCGGAGCCGCCTTCCATTACAAAGTTTGTTCCGTTGTATCTAAAACGAATTGATTGACCTGCTGAAATATCACCGGATGCAAGATTGACTAAAGATCCTGATGAATATTTTTTCAGAGTTATTGCACCTAATGGATTAGACCCATTACTAATGTTTAAGGTCGCTGAGCCAGTATTTGCATTAGTGAATTCAATTGTATAAGCTTCGTGTTTTGAGCTTAGTGTGGCACCGATAATTGTTGTTGTGTATGTATCTGTCCCAGCCGCAATAGCTGGTAATGAGATAGCATCATTTATATTAGCAGGCGTATTGCTACCATTTGGCTTCATTATAGTTTGTCCATATCCTGCGATTGAACAAACTATGAGTATGAATATTAATATTTTTTTCATTGTGTTAATCGTTTTGAAAAGTATTTTTGAATCCATCGTATGCCGAAAATAATTGCTTCAAATCCAATACCAGGAGCTAGGTAATAAAGATCATTCCATGATAAGTCAGTTCCCACAATATCACCTAATTTAGAAATATCAATTTTCATCTTACCGATTATAAGTAGAATGAAAATCATAACGAAAGATCCTGCCCATATAAATCGCTTAGCCTTCGCATAAATTGCAAATGAGAAGTTCGTTTGAGGATTACCGTCTTCATCTAGTTCACGTCGCCTGATCTCCATTTCAGCTATGTTCCAAGATAACCACGCTAAAAGTGTAAGTAAGAATTTCATAGTCTTTAGAATATAGTGTTTTCAAATATCCATTGATTTGGGTCTGTAGTAGAAGCATTTGTTACCTTCGCGGTCGCAATACATTCATCTGGTAATGGATTCCCATTCTTATCAACAAGTGTAGTTGATCCAGATCTTGTAAAATAATATCGTTGCCATTGTATAGACCCGCTTGGAAATTTATCATTACCGGGATTATTAGACATATCCCATGCTGTAAGACCTGATGAGGCTGCGCTTGCTAATGCCGCTATCTCAGCCGCAGTAGTCTTTTTTGAAGTTCCTGATTGGACCATCTCAAAATATTCAGCACCTGTTAATGTTGATCCCGCCGAAAGTTGACTTATCTTTTTTGCCATTTTATTCTGTCACTCTAAAGTCCTGTTGTTCTATTAATCGATAAGAACCATCTTCTAAAATTCTAAGGTTATCATCGACGCAAGCAATGTATTCTAAAGTCAAATTTATCACGTAAATATTCCAATCAAATCGATGCTTTTCATAAACAGTCTCACTTAATTCAGTCGTGTAAATTGTTTCGTGATTTGGATCTATAACTGGCGTGTCACTTGTAAAAACAAATTTATAACCAGGTACATTAAATCTTTGTGGTAAATTTTCTACAAAATCAAAAACAATATTTTCACCTAACATAGTTCTATGAGCTAGCACTATTCTTAATGGTAACTTCGCGCGCTGTGTTTCAAACTTCCCAAAACTCCATTCAGTATCCTGTTCATAGTTCAAATTATCAGTCCATCGAATCCATGTAATAAACTGATATCTGTCGTCAATTGAAACTTGTTTTCTTGCCGGAATAGTTACCGGTATAAACTGAGTCTTATCATTCGATGTTTTGCGCATCAATTCACAAAACCCCCAAAGTTTTTGAGTGTATAATGAATATCTATCTGCGGTCCATGCATCAATTGCTTCAATTATGTCAGTCATATATCCTGTAAAATTAAAGCTGTTAAAACATCAGCTAACACTTTTTCTTCATTGGAAGAAAGGTCAAAAATGTCTTTCTTATACTTTTCCTCCATCCATTGAGATTTATTATAGTTCACGGTATTTTGAAAACCAAAACCATAATCACCATTCGAACCAACTAAACCATAATCAGCATACATTTGATCTGTATTGCGTAGAATTACAAATCCTGGGTTCTTACCAACTGCACTCTTATATTCAGCGTAACCACCTTTAAAATAAGTTCTTCCGGTGTTACGCGCTTGATTCTTCTTTGAAATTGAAATAGGATTTGTTCCGTAGGTACCTATTTTACCTCCTGTGGCATCTTGCCCCTGTTCAAATATCCTTGGTTTATGAACTGCTAAAACTGAAGACAAAGTAATTCTCATGTTTCTATCCGAACGAATAGAAGCTTCTATTCTATTAATTAATCCAGTCAGCTCATTAGCCACGTTTCTTTCTCTTTTTACTTCCGCAATTACAACCCATAACTAAGGAATTTTATTTACTACTCTGACTGTGCTGCGACACGAAAAACAATATTCATCCTCATTCACATTACAACCTCTTATTGTATTCATTAAATTTTGTTGATACTGAGCGTTATAAAAACCCTCTAATTCATCCCATCGTTCCTGAATCATTACAGTGAATTTATTCAATCGTTCACCTAGGCGACGTTCTACTGTAATCTCATGACCAATTTTATAAAGTAATGCATCTTCGAACAATTTAATGTTATCACATACATACTTTTCAATTGAGCAATAAACTAAGTATTTAACGTTAATACCTCCGCCATTAATTTGTTGGAATGATCCTAAAAATCCCTGATCACCATAATAACAAATATCACAAATGTGTGAATTGAAATTGCCATAAAACAAATCACCGAATTGTTTATTTTCAGTTTGCTTAAATGTATATACTGATGGATTATAAGCAATAAAAACCTTATTTGCTTCGTAATCAGTGTCAATATTGATCGTGTTTTTGCCTACTACTAAAGCTGTATTGATAGTATCCAGCAACTCACCATCTTCGTCATCACGATATATTTTAATGACATCTGAAGCGGTATAAATAGTATTGCTGTTTACTTCTAAGGATATGATATGAAGCCGTGCATATTTTGGGAGCCAAAATTCAAGGCTCATGCCTGATAGACCTGAATTTGAATTTATATCCTGTGTAAACTGTGATGTTTCACGTGAAATAAGCTTTAAGTCAAGGAAAAATTTATCCTGCATGTTTTTTGATACATCTGAAATAAGATTTCGTTGAGCGCGCTTATAAATTGTAGGCCAGATTGTGCTTGCATCATCAGGCGGTGAACTATCAATATCACGCGCTATGCCATCAAGCATATCAGTATCAATACCAGGCAGGTCGGTAGCGAAAAGCCCCGACCTGGATGGCGTTGAGTCATTTAAGGTAATATACGAATCGAAGCAGGACAAAATTATCCTCTTTGAATCTGATAAGGAAACACTCCCGTCATGCCAATCAAATCATCTGTACAGTCTGGCGTGCCGGTATCTGTAGAGAATGAGTCGGTTTGGTAAACATTGAAAATATCCCAATGAACTGAATATTGATACTTCCATTGTTTGGTCGTGCAATCCCACTTCATATCAAGATTCCATTCGATTGGATAACCATCTGGATCCTGAATAGTTGTGTGAATTTCAGTGCCTACCTGGCCATTGTTGCCCAATAGATCCGCAATATTCTTGTTTTCATTGAAAGTAACCATGTGAAGGATACCGTAAGGGATAACAAGCGTTTTGTTAGATCCAAGGATATTTGAGGCTGCATGATCATAGTAGAACGCAATGCCAGCTTCGTTAACTGCTTGCCCATAAGGTGTACTTGCATTGCAGCAAGCTAAACCATTAAGACGCATGAAACGATCAAAATAACCATCCCCAATGATCGCAGGCGATCCGGTTAGCTGCATGTTCTTGAAGTCCTGGTCAATAGTCACGAAATTACCAGGTTGTGGTAAATCCTGACCGCTGGATGTCAGTAATAATTGCAGATTCTTTGAACTGCCTGCAGCTGTTTCAGATCCATCCCAATGGTAAATCTTTCCGGAAAAGGCATTCATTTCAGCCAAAAGCACTTCATTCCAACGCTCGCGCGTCGCTCTCAAATCTGAGGCAAGTCTATTTTGGATAAATTCTTTTGAACCTTGGCAAATGATAACCAAATCTGAATTTGAGAAATATCGTGCTGGGCTTGAAATCTTCTTACCAACTGCCTTAATGAACTGCTTACGTGTTGATGTAATCGCAGTGTCATTACAGATGTTGGTATTCAAGCTTGTGGAAGCCTGGCATGGGCGAGTTCTTTGATCATAAAGAACTTTTAAGGTGGTCAATTTCGCGCCATTCTGGCCCGCTACGTTTACAAGTTCACTTTCTACTGAACCATTGTCAGGGGAAGTGATGAAATCAAGGGCGCCGTTAATACGTTGTAGATTAAAGGCATAGTTAGAACCTGAGATATCAGCCGCTTCTTTACGGATATTCTCACAGGCCCCGATAATTGTATGATCGAAGGCGTTTTGTGCCATTTTATTTAATTGTTATGAACTTAGGTGTTTGCCGTGATTCTTTCTCGTCTGATCTCAGCTAGAGTTTTTTGAGAAAAATCTTTTTGTTCTGGCACAAACTCTTTTTTAGTCTTATCCAGTGGTTTTTTACCATCTTCTTGACCTCCTGAACCGTTATTTTTCTTCAGGAATGGTTTTAATGGATCTGTGATAAGGCTATCTATTGTAACTTGATCGTTACCATTGAATTTTACTTTTGGCACGCCACCAACAAGTTCGTTGACTACGATTTGCCCATTTTCATCTAATGTAAGGAAGTTTTTATCCTTAATATCAGACTTTGCATTTTTAATAATAGCTTCTTTCAAGCCTTGATATTCGTCAGCAAAAACAAAATTGCCAAACTGTTTATCAAGTGTCCAATCAATCTTCATGTCCTTTTCTTTTGCTTCAAAGGATTTAGAAAGTTCGGTTAATTTTTTATCTGATTCGGTTTTGATCTCGGTGATCTTGCCGACTAATTCATTTCTTTCTTTCTCAAGTTGCTTAACTTTTTCATCCGTATTTGGATTATTAGCGCCAGCCTTTTCAACTAATTTAGGTATGGCTGCCTGCAACAACTCTATTTTCTTGAATGTGTTTTCCTCTTTGCTTATGGCATCCTGGTCAGCAACATCCAATATTAAGGCAATTTTTGCCAAATTAGCATCTACACCGTTGAGTGTTTCGCCTTTAATTTTCTTGTGAATAACAGGATCAGCGGCGGCGCGTTCCCTAGTTAAAAATGTTTCTTCAAACAAATTGACAAAAACATCTGGTATTTCTACATCGGGGAAGGTTTCTAAAACCTTGTTAAAATCTTCGTTATTGATCTTACCCTGACGGGTTACTTTTTCAAAGAATGCTTTGCCTTTCATGCTACGTTTTCAATTGGTTCCTGCGTATTTGCCTTATTTTTTGGTTTCGGGCCGCGTTTTGTCGCTGCCTTTTGTGTCTGCTCTTGTGAAGCATTAACCCGAACATCAGCCACAGGAGCTACAGCGCTTTTTTGTTGCACTGCCGTTCTGTATTCGGGATGTAAGTTTGGGTTTCCAGGAACTTCGTTGTCTTCGCCATCAACTTGATAAATCAATTCATATTTATCAGTTAGATATTGAAAAGCTTTGTAAGTGATGATTGTTTCCGTACCGTAAAGTTCGGTTGGGTGTCCGGTGTCGTCTTTAGTAATGTTTCGAACCTTGACCCGAATTTGCGTCATTAACGCCATATTTTATCGCGGGGTGCGATCGTTGTATTAGATGTTTTGCTCGAAAGCCAGTTAATAACACTAAATTATAAATTAAATAGTGAATTTCAATAATTAATTTTTATTCTTTATAAAATCCTAAATCAATAGCTCTTTGAATCTGATCTTTTGGGACCACAATTATATGAACAGGTATTAACTGGTGTGAGCAATTATAGCCGCCCGCAAGCACGAAAATAGATGATTTTGTTGTTAATGGATTCTTGCCTTGCCAATCCAATTGCGCCCATGATTCTATTTCAAGTTCATGAAAATATTGACCGGCGCGATCTTTACAAAACTCTCTCGACTTATCCATTAGGCCACCTGAGTATAGGTAAAATTCAAGCCCTAAATCATTGGTGACTGAGTTCTGGTAAGCCCTGGCATAATTAAATAAAGTATCTCGTAATAGTCCACGTGAATAACTCAATAATCTTCCATCTAAATCAGCGTTACCATTTATAAATGTTCTGAGTTGCTGTAAGAAACCAGAATAATTTCCCCCGGTATTAACATTTTGATTTATGATTTGTAGCAAAGGTGTTTTTACCTGGAATCCAAGGCCATCCCCCATTAAATAAGTCTCAATAGTGTCAATAGCCTGATTCTGAAGTGAGCTTATAAATACGCGATTTTCAACGAATGAATCCGAAATAGAATTGAAATACTCAGCGTTTAAAGCATTGATTTGATTGATTACTGCTAAATGTCCTGATAAAGCTTGCTGATATTTTGAACCTGCGAACACATCGTTAATCGTAGTCTCAGTATCATTTAAAACCTTCCTGTTTTTTGCTGTCTGAAGTATATAGCCATCAGCATCAACATCGAGTTCTTTTATATCAAGAAGTAATTTTGAATAAAGACTTTCCTGGACATTAATAATATCATCAGCAAAAGCATTGTTTGCCGATAAAATAAGGTCCTCAATTTGATTCGCTAAATCGCTGGCTTTCAAGAAAAGAAAGGATTATAAAGACCTCCCTTCATTCTGCGCGTGCTTTTAGGCTTAAACAACTTGCTTTTGTTTCTTACTTTCTTAGCCATTCTGATTTTGATTAATCGGTGGAAGCATTGAAGTGTCTAATTTAGGCTTATTTTTTGAAATAAATGCAGTTGCTATTTTTTCAAGTGCCGCATATTGATCAGGCTTTGGCAGTGTTTCAAAGTTTTTGTTTTCATTAATTGCTTGTTCAACAAACTTTTTAATATTGAAATGAATAACTGCATCTACCTGGCTATTAAATCCGCGTGCCACATTCGCACTTATTGTGATAGCGTCAAGTCCTGGTAATGGATCCAAACTCAAAAGCATAGAATTGAATTTTTTAAGCTCAGGATTTGTAGTCATATCCCTTGTTAAAATCTCAATTTGTTTGTTTTGAAGGAAATTGGGATCAAGGCCACTATCCTTTGCAACCTTGAAATTATTAACCAATTCAGAGGTACTTACAATATCGAATTGAGTAGGCTTATTAATCTGAGGTAGATTATTGTCAGCCGTTGTGCCCGTGCTAGACGCTAATGTGCCTAGTCTGAACTTATTGATGTAATAAAAACCATTCGTTAAATGGGTATCAAAAACAACTGACGCGATATTGTAAATTGAATCATACTGCGCAGACCTATCAATAGTTTTAGCTACCCCTGATTGATTTTCCCCTACATTATCCTCAACATCCATGTTAATGGCCCACATAGCAAGTTCACGCATCTTATAGGCGCGTTCTTCAAGCATTTTTGTGGCATCAACTGGAACCGGAACATAGCCAACTGGTGCTATGCCTAGCGGACCATCTTCTGAAAGTTTTTCGCGTTCAAACTTATAAACTCCAAGTGGTGATATAGGTTTGTACCCAGATCCTCCGCAACTCGGACACTCTTCGATCATTCCACCGGAATTTTTGATGTATCCATTACGACAAATGCCTAGCGGTCCTTTATATTCACATGGGTCTGATAATTCCCATTTCTGAGGAAAAATATGACCAATGTAAGAGGCCATTACATCACTTTCGTGAATTACTGATTGATTCCAGTAAGGTAATGCGGATGAAAAGAATGACTTATAAATTATTTCGCCATTGTCTTTAGCCTCGGCCATACCTCCAAGAAACCAAACTGGTATTTCTCCGAAATTGTAACCATATCGGTCAATCTCCTCGACGATCAGTTTATTGGTAGATGTTTTATAGCACCTGAAATTGATATACTGATTCTTATCATAATACTCAAATGTGAACCAAGTTATAGTCTCCTGTCTTATCTTTTCATTTTCTGATTCAATGAAAATTAGGAAATGATCAACATCATAATCGTAAATAGATTCAGAACCATAAGTCACAAGAATTGGCTCAAGCATTTCTGACTCACCTTCAGGGATCGATTGCAATTTTGTTGCAATTACTCCGTTTGGATCGGCGAGCATCTTACGTAAAAGTACATCTTTAGTAAAATTAACAATGGAGTTAAATACCGGATATTCTTCTATCGTGTATTGTTCAAGTTCTTCAGCGCCTGAATTCTTTTTGAAAATGATCGAATATAAGTTCGGGTTAAAAATTTTGCTGACAATATTAATGGCCTTATCAGCGGAAGCCTTTGTAAGCGGTTCATAATTTTCAATTCTGTATTCTTTTACGGCCTCATCTTCACGCGGGCGAACTCTTTTAAGCAAATCAACAGGCTTTTCACCGTATAAATGCCATGACATTTCCTCTGCATGATCACAACATTCAGTGTAACATGAATGCCGATATGCATCTTTTTGATCATCTTCAACCTCGCCTGTTAAACTGACTTTTGTTGTTTTGATGATCTTCAATAATGTCTTATTGAATTCGTCTGTTCCGTATACCATAGAAAAGAAAATAAAGGGCAGTTACGCCCTTTTAAGAATAAAGGGTAGCTATTGCACTGGCATCAAATACAAGTGGATTACTCATATCATCAGACCATTTGCATGAAACCATCCATTTGATGGAGGTCTTAATTGATTGCTGAATATCAATCTTAGCATAAACACTAACATTCTCAGCAAAAAATCCAAGGTCATCATTTGTGAAAAATACAATACCCCATTTGTCAGTCTGATTCACTGCTGCCCAGAAATCGCGATTTTCCTCCACGCCACGAACCTCAATAGAGGCTTCATGATCGGCCCCGGTGCGAAGTGTTGGCGTTTTACCAAAGCCTTCTTCTTCCACTGGTGTACCACCTGGATAAGTACCGCGTGTGTCTTGAATAATCCACATTTTCTGTGGAGATGCAGCGGTCTTTTGCTGCCAATAACTTTTTGTTTGTAGGTCGGTTTTAGTCGGGCTTAAGCTCTTATCTACTAAAGCAAATGCGACAATACCGCCCAATTCCGTGCCGCAACTGAGCTGCTCGAAGTCCGGCACTGATTCAAGGCAAAATATAGATGCCATTTTGTTGTGTTTTTCATATTTTCAGTTTTGCCTTTAAGGCCAGTTGCTATTATAAAACGTTTCTTTGAATATCTTCTTTCTCAGTAAGTAAACATGTGGCTTGTTTAAGTGGGTACCTTGGATTCCCTTTCAAAATCTCATAGGCATCATTTTTAACCACTGCTAAACCATTAATATAAACATACTGATGTGTTAACGCAATAAGTATTTTTTTGTGCATGTACATGGGTACTTGCTTTACTTGTAGAAGCCATTTTGATGTAATTTCAGCGTTTAATTGAATCATCCGTGAATTACTTAGCTGTAATACTTCATCTGTTTGCGGGAAGTCATCCTGAACGAATATGGCTGGTATTCGTAGGCTAAATTCTGGATCCGGGCTAACATCTGAATAATTTAGGCCAGCATAATTACGGTGGTTTGAATATGTAATTAATACTGTTTCGTCTTGAGTGTCTTTAATGTCGAGTCCGTCAGTTCTGGCAATATCTTCATCAGGAGTAGCGTCTAAAACCAAATCAAAGCTTATTTTTTGATCGCATATTCCTAACTCACCAAGAATAAACGATAATGAGTAATTGCTCTTTTTAAAATAAAAACCATTATCAAGTGTAGTCGTGTTTACTTTAAATTTTGCCGCCGTAGTCGTTCCTAAAAAAGACACTCTAACAACTAAATGAGCAGGTATAAAGGACGGATTAAAATTCAATACATCAGAAAATGTTCCATTTGATGATTGTGTTGCCCCGATAATTGTTTCTGATTCACTGTATCCTGCATCATAAAGATAATATGTTGGTGTAACTTGATTATCACCTATCGTAGTGATAGTAAATGGCACTGTGAATATTAACGGAAAATCTGTTTTTGAATTGGAGATATCTCCAATGACTAAAAACTTACTAGCGCAAGCAGGTGGATTTTGATTCCCAATCACTGATTGGTCTCCTAAATTCCATGCCACAAAAAATTGTGGTAGACCTGTTCCAAACTGTGAATAATTTAATACAAAAGATGCTTGCGAAACAACTGTATCACGTGAAAAATGTAAATGCTCTAACACATTATTATCATCATCTTTTATAAAAAGTGAATAATCGTTAGGAGCAACATTGGTATATAAAGTTTCTTCAGGAAGTTGGAGTCTTATTTCGTCAGCACATTCCCATGGGTGTTCAAAGCACTTTTGAAATTGTCCTCCAATTTCTTTTTCGTTAAATGTTTCGCAATCGTTAATGAAAAATTGAACCGGAAGTCCGTCTGATATTGTCACGTTGACACAGTACTGAGGTAATGTTTTTTCGGTAGTGCAACCGAACAATAAGGCGAAGATAATGAATAAATAAGTCTTTTTCATAATATTAAATACGTCTGTTTATGCCATTTTCGGTAATTCTAAGTTGTCCATCCTCAGTAATTCTAAGTATTGAATCACAATTTTGACTATTTGCAACTGTCTCAATAACATCAATTTGACTCATTTCAGTAGCCCACATTGTTATTTTAGCCTCAGACTTACAAATAGTGTACTCCAGTGTTTTTATGAAGAATTTTTTGTGCCCTGTTTCAGTCTGACTAACACCTATGGATTTTGTCCTGTTATTACGGATTGCCAAATAATCGTCCCATGATAAATCAATGGTTATTGTGAATAGATTTGGTAAGTGAATAAAATCGAAGTTGCTCACGGCTATATTATCCCTTTCACTTATGACTCCATCGATTACACCAATACACTCTTCGCCAGTATTAAAGTCATAATCTGACGTCATTGCGTAATTACCCTCACCAGATGCAAACTTAAATGAGCTTGTTGGATAAGTCTGTAAACTACCAGCTATGAAATTACCCCATCGTAATAAGTTTCTCATGGGGGTAAGTGACAAGTTATATCTCGTTTCTGGATTGAATAAATTTGTCACTGAATTGAAATTTTCATTCAATTCAGGATCATAATTATCAGGACTATTTACTATAGCCTCAATTGCAATAATGAAAATATCATTATCAAATTTGTAGTCTTTGGATTGTTGAATGGTTACTCGTCGTGTTGTTTCTATGGCTAATGAGGCCGCAATAAATTCACTGTATTGTGAGAATGTATTTTTTATTTTCTTGATAACATCAGTATATATTCGTTTTGATTGCGGGTCATCAATTCCACTTATATCTTCAGATTCCCATTTTTTATAACCAAACTCAAATTGATTCCATATTCTGGTTGCGTCGTATTCTCGAATTATCTCTCGTACATTGTCGATATATACAGAGACGGAACTTTTATCATAAAAGAATTCCTTATTCTCACATCTTATGACTTCTACACCGTTTATTGTATCATAACTTATGCCTAAGTTAAAAATTGGGTTTGCACCTTGCCACCATTTGCTAAATGGCATAGACATTTGTTTTGTTGAAAGATAATAACCGCGTAGTTGTAAGCCTTGAGTTATAATAAATTCCCAAAGGCATCCATTCGATGAATAATTTCTAATTGTCTGATCACTACCTAATATTTCAGAATAAAAAGAATTTTGTTGCCCTGTTATTCTATCGCAAATACCAAATGCTGAATCGTGTAATAGAAAAGTTTCACATGAGCTATCTCTAAATGATGTGTCGGACACAATTCTTAAATATGTATCTACAGGACTTCCATTATAAGGTAAAATAGCCTCAATACCACTTGGTATGTTGTACCATTCTATCTGATCTGTGCCTAGAGCATTTATTGTATTTAATTGTCTCCAACATGTATTTGCCGTCGTAGTTCCGCCTCCTGATGGATCTATTTGAACGGCAGCATTATTCAATTCATTCGCCGTATCCGCATCTGTTGCCCTGGTCCATGCACCTGCATTCGTAATGTAAATACCATTATCTTCTTTGGAGGCTTGCATGCGTACAAGCACTCTGGTATTACTTGTTAGTACACCATCAACTATTTGTTCTCCTGATAGTGTGTAATTTCTTGTTGTAGCTACCTTTGGTTGTGTTTTCCATGTTAATCTTCTACTTCCAAAAATAGTACGATCGAAGTTTTGCATAACCCCATAAATGGCAACTTGATCACCTTTAACTAGATTTATCTCTGTATTTATATATGATTTTAGATAACTATTTCCTCCAACAGTTTGAACAGTATTTACGCCATCTTCATAAGTATTGCTACCTATTTTTCTAATTCGGTAAATGAAGTCAGAGCTATGTGCAACCCATGCATTTGGCGACCCTATTATAAAACATGATGAAATAACTTGACTTTCAATATGAAATACCCCATTCCAAGGAGCTTCGAAGTTTCCTATAACCAAATTATCATCTGACAAGCCTAATGAAAATCCACATGGCGGAAGAGAAAATTTTAAAGTATTAAAATCATTAATAATTGTCTTATCCCATTCCATTTGAATGCCGTATGGAAATCCTAAATCGACTACAGTAAATGAACTTTCCTCACGAACATAGTTACCATAATATTTTATAATCTGATTTTTTAAGTTCAAATCAACTGACGGAACTGGCGTTACTGAATTACCATCCAGATCAGTAGCTGATTGAATGTTTACTGGCACATCCTGACGGGCAATGAAGTTAGACCAAAGTGAATTCCTTATAATAGGAATTTCCATTTTATTATCTTTCAATTCCTGAGCGCCGGTAAGGTCAAGTTGGCCTGAGAATATTTCCTCAAAAGTATCACCTTCATCAAATGAAACTTCAATAAGAATATTTATAGTAGTATCGAATCCGAATTGTAGTTCAGTGGATTTTATCCAGTCAATACCACCATTTATATTGCCTCCATCAGATCCATAAAAAGTAAATGCTCCGTCAAAATATTCTATAAGTGAATGAAAGTCTTCATGTCGTTCGAGTTTTAAAACAGCGTTGACCCAACCAATCGGTTCACTAATTTCAAGTGTTCCGTTAATGTCATGTGATAATGTGAATCTGAATTGTGGATTACCTGTCATATTGATTTACTACGAATGAATCTTTTGAAATTTGTTCTAACTTGATGGACTTCGTAGATAGTCCTACCTTGCTGAACAATATCAGGGGATTGTTTTTGATTAAGTCTTTGAAGTTCTTTTACCATACGCGCATCATTGAATTCTTGACGACCGCCTGAAAAGTCAATGCCTCTTAATATTCTGTCATCTATTTTATTAGTCCTGATGGCCTTTAGAATGCCCATAGAACGCTTTGTCTCATCAGCCGTCATAACTGACTCACCTTTTGATAATCGTGCTGGTATAGAGTCGCTAGTGCTTGTACCCGGACCTTTCAGATTAAGCACACCTTTTGCGAACCCGGTTGGTTGACGTTCGGCTATTGCGTATTGACTAGCGCCTTCAGCGGCCACTAAAGCGGCCTCCACAATACCATCATAAATAGTTGCAGCAGTGGCGAAAGCTTTAACTATACCCAAAGCTGTATTTATTAAAATGGCCGATAAGGCATTTTTCTTTTGACGCTCATTACGTTGTTTCTCTAATACCTGAATCTTTCTATCTTCTTCAACACGTAAACGATCTTTATCTTTTTCGTTGTCACCAGCAAGCGCAATTTGAGCATCGTATTTTCGCTTAGTTTGATTTATCTCAATATCATAAGCAGTTACCTGAGCTTGTAAAACAGAATTAATCTGATTTTCAAGCATAGAATTACTCTGATCTATTACGGTTTGTTTTTGTTTTAGAAATGAATCACCCAACTTATCTAAATCACTTTTTGGAATGGTTGGTAATGATACTTTTAACTTTACTGATGGTATATTTTTATTGATTTGATTTATTAATGATTCAAAATCCTTTAAAATTTTATCTACTTCACCTGGATCTGTTTTTGTGTTTACATCTGTTTTAATATTAGTAGTTTCATCTTTGTCTTTTGCATTTGCACGGCGATCGCGCAATACTTTTTCCCAGTTTATTTCATCCTTAATTTTATCAATTTTATCCTGAACTAAGTCAGCCTCTTTTTGTAACCTGCTAGCTTCATTGATACCTGATTTAGTGCTTATACCGTCAGTTTCTTTTATTTGCTCTTGAAGTCCTTTTAGTTTTTCTTCTAAAGCATTAAGTGTGTCTAATTGTTGTTTCTGTGGATCTTCCTTTCCTAATTCTGTCTCAAGTTGTTTAAGTATCTTAATTTGAGCTATTAATAAATCATTGGCGATTTTATTATTCTTTATTTGATCTCTTAATGAGTTATTTTTTAATTGTTGTTGATAATCTTTATTATGTAATGTTATCTTAGATTCAAGATTTTTATTCTCCTCTTGTTGTTGTATTAGCTCGTGAGTTTTTTCAGCAATAATGTCTTTTGTTATTTGTAAATCATGTTCCCGTTCTCCATTAAACTCTTGCTGTTTAATAAGGTTAACGCCAATTATCGCATTTTCTTCTACTCTTCTTTGTCTTAAAGTTTCTTCTACTGAAATACCTTTTTGTTGTGATTCTATCAATAGATTAAGAGCATCAACATAACTTCTTAAAAATTTTGGGACACCGCCACTTTCAAAATATTTAGAAATTGTAATGCTTAAATTTTTCCATGATGAATTAAGCTGATCTACATTCGTGGCGGCATTTTCGGTATACTGACCCATTGTTTTAAGTTGCTCCTTAACTATGGCATAGGTAGCCTCCTGAGTAGAGCCTAATTCTTTTGTTTTCTGTTTTAACTCAACTGCGCTTATCTGAAGGTTATCCAATAGTCGTATAGATGCCCTGCCAAGGCCGGTAATCAATGAGTTTGTTAAATACTCAATATCTAGTCCTGTTTGCTGTGCTTTAATTTGAGCAAATTCTAACAGCGTCCCTAGTTGTTGTAATGGTATCTTAAAGTTTTGGGCTTGAACAGCCTTTTGCATTAATGTCAGATCATCAAGCGTTCCGTGTGTGGCCTTTCTGAGTTCATTTAAAAGAACTATGCTATTTGGGAGTTTATCGAATGCTCGCTTTACACCATCCACATTACCAGCTAAACGTGACATTTCAAGCGAGTATGTTACCAATTCTTTGGCTAACCCAGCGGTTAGAAGCAACCTAACAGTATTTACTAATGATGTGAATTGATTTGTTAGTGATTCTGTGTTGGCTGATATTTTTTTGGATGCATCAGCATTTTGTTTTAGAGCTTCATTATTATCTCTAATAGATTTAGTTGTCTGATCAATTTTAGATCGTAATCTATCTACCTTATCAGTAATATCTTTGTATTGTGTACCTAATTCAGCTGCTTTTCTCGTGCTCCATGTAGTATCAATAGCCCTCTTTAATGATTGTTGTTCAGTCAGTAGTTTTGTTAACCTATCCTGTAATACCTTAATGTCAGCACTACCTTGCTGCCCTAATTTTTGTGTAGAGTTTCGTAATTGTTCTGTGGCTTGTTGCGCTTGCTGTGATGCTTGTTTAGCCTTATTTACATCGCCTGTATCAATATTGTATTTGATATTGATGTTAATGGTCCGGTCGTTTGCCACGAAGTCATAAACTGAGTATTAGTTTTGCCGGAAAGGCCATTAAGGAAGCTTTGATTCTTCTTCCTCTTGTTTCTTCTTTAATGCGAAGATATGAAAATTATAGTCAAACCACGACATACGGCTAATCTCCTTTTCATCTTTAATGTTGTAATTAGCCACAATCTTGATCTGCATGTCTTGCTCTTTTATGTAGTTTCCTATGATTGAGGTTGAGCTACGGAGGTCAAGTCTTTTATTATTTCTTGGCTGGTCTTGATATATTCCTGCAAAGATGTTTCGGATATATCTGTTAGATTCAATAATTCTGAGATAGGACTCGTCAAAAAAAAAGTTAATACCTTGTTTTCGCGCCAGAATTTAATCTTTTGTTCGCCGTAAGATTCATCAAAATCGTTAAGAATCTCAGCTTCGTCGAAAAACACGACTGCAGCCAGACGCTCTATAGTTTCAGGCTCAAACGCCAGGTTTAAACGCGATCTAATAGCCCATATTACTTCATGGGCCTTACCAAGCGTAATCACACCCTTACTGCCGTCTAAATGCTTCTCGAGCACATCCATATAGGCGCGTAAAGTATCAAGGTTCATCTTTAGTTCAGCCTCATACAAACGCGCGTCAATCCACTTATAACGACCTACCGGCAATTGTATGTCCTTTTTAGCGCGGTAATATTTTACTTTATTGAATAGTGGTCCAGCCTCAAAAGCGAACTCAACCCGATCTTGCATGTCTGGATGATAGATATTAAAGGGCTGTTCTTTCTTTTTGAAAAGACTGCTTAACCAACTAATCATATTCAGGCAGGATTAAATTTGAAACGTACATAAGGCCAGCCAGGCAACCAACAAATAGAATAATTTTGAGGCTTAAACCGAAGAATATAAAACCTAATATTGAGCCGTGAAAACTACTCATACAAACATTACAAAGGAATAATGGCCTTAGAATCCATGAGAAATTATAAATCGTGTGACTACATTTCTTTCGCCACATCAATGCCGCTTGCAGGCGTGCGGATAATTTACCGAAAATGTGTTTTGAATCGAATGCCGCGAATACCCCAAATATCCATAGTCCGGCAATAATGAGATAAATAAGAAAATCAATCATAGTTTTTGATATTGAGTTTTAACCTTATGTCCATAAGTAGGTTCTTTTTTGTGACAATCTTCACAAAGAGTTCTTCCATTATCTATATCCAATGCTAATTCTGGGAAATAATAATAAGGTTTAATATGATCAGCATTTAATTTACCACCTCTTATATTGCATATTTTGCAAGTATAATTATCCCGTTCGAAAATGGATTTACGCCAATTTTTATATTCAACTCTACCCATTAAAATATGTCTATCGGATGATTTTGATTCAGGATTCCAATTATGATTTTTATCACCTCTCATATCAAATCTCGGCTTTCCTGATTTTGCTCTACTTATTCCTATGCCTCTATTTTTAGAATTGAATCCAATAATCAAAGCTTGTCTAACTTTTTCAGAATTTTTATATTTCCATTTTCCAGCACATGAATTACCACAGAATTGTTTATAAATTAATTTCTTATCCCCACACATTCAGGACAAATTTCTTTTAGTGATTTACAGGACTCGCAAAATCTTGCAGATCCTGATTTAGCTAAAAAATCACATTCACATTCTTTGCATTTCTTTATCCCTGTCCATCCAGAATTAAAAATCATAGATTAAAATAGTTTTCGCATTCTTTGATGGTATCCCGATAGAAATCGTTATAAACTCCAATATCGGCATTTTCAAGGTCTTTGTAAATAGAACTTCGCTTTATATTGTTTCGGGCTGCGCTGTTTTCAATTTTCACGTTTACATCTTTTCTTATCCATGATGCATGCCACATAGGATTAGGCCAATATTCGATATTGTTTTTGACATTATACTGACGTGTTGGGTCAATATGGAAATTACCATCTGAATCTTTAGCGAATGGAAATTCCGGATGTTTGCCGGTTCTAATCCCATTCAAAAGTTTTGTTATGCCAGGCACCAAGGTATGATCATGTAGATAATAAGTTGGTTTTTTAAAAAGCACATGAAGCGGATGAATTAGCCCATTGCATGAAGGATTGTCAATCATATATTTCTTAGCTTCTAAAAAGTGCTCAGGCCTGTAGAATTCATCAGCATCCATCATAATGAAATGCGTGAAATCCATAGTCTTTGCAAATGAAATACCATAATTACGCTTTTCAGTTTCGTTTTGATGTGGTGAAAGGCTTAAATCTGGTTCCCAAGTTAATTCAATCACATTTTCAGGCCATTTGATAGGCGACTTATTGCCAAAGTTTGACATTTCAGACCCGACCACTATGATTTCATCGACTAATGGACGGATGTTTTCGACTGACTTTTCAAGTAAGTCCCAATCATGCCAGCAAATGTAAATTGCGGTTATGCGCATATTATAGATTTTGTTTTAACCATTTTAAATGACTGTCAGCGCCAGCAGATAAATTGAATACATCAATACTAGGATCAAGTCCGAATCGTTCTCGTACGCGCTTTAAATAAAGCTTCATGCCTTGTTTCCATGTTGCATCGGCGCGCTCATTGATATGATCCTTTTTAGCCTTACCAACGCAATAGTGCTCATGGGTAAATCGTAAGTCATTTCGTTGAATAATTTTACCAAGGCAATCGGCCACGTGTGTGAACTCCGTGTCGCAAAACATGTGAGAGTATTCCGGATAGTAAATGTAGCCAAATCGTTCATAATATTTGCGATCGATTACCGGCATTGTACAAAGCCAATTTTGAATCCCGTCCCCAACTTTCAAAACATAATCTTGCCTGCCTTGTACTGCAGTCAATATTTTGTTTACCCAGTCATTAGGACAATCAGTGTCATCAGATACAACTATCATTATATCTCCTGTGCACTCTTTTGCAGCGTTGTTAATGGCATCTACTGCAGATCTATTATCATTAATAATTATTTTGTGACCTTTGTGAAATTCCAAATAAAGTTCTTTTTGAGGATCATATGAGTCTATGGAAATAATCAATTCTACAGCGGCATCAGTACGCGACAACCATTTATCAATTGTTGCTTTTGATTTATCAACACGGCCGCGTGAAGGATGTAATATGCTGATCATGGATTAAATTTAGTCACATCAATAAAATTACTAACTGCTGTAGTCCATGCTCCTTTTTCAACTTCATATTCTTTTATGTATTTGAACTTCGCTAATTGATCGCGCATTTGATAACCTGAATCTGCACTTATCTCAGTGTCATGTGCTATGATAATGTCAGCTTTCCAAGCAAACAATTCAATATCAACTTTACGACGCTCGCCAGGACTATGATCGATAAATAACAATGAAGTTGCAACATGTCGTTCATTAACAAAGTCCCACTTTTTACCTTCTCCGTAAATGTAAACTATATCGTGCCATTCAGTTCTTAAGTCTTTGAACTTTTTGAACCATTGAAAATCGTACTCATAACTATAAAGCAAGCGTTTACGCTCTTTGCAGTAGTCATGGAGTTGTTTTGTACTACCATCCCCCATTCCGCATTCAATCACATCACCTCCAGTAGCATCAAGGCATTCCCATAGCAAAGGCCAATAGTTATTCCAGTTGCTAATGTCTTTTACAACGTCTTGTTTCGTAATCATAATTCAATTCCTTTTTGTTTTAACACTGCTGGAATATTCCACTTACCTTCAACTGGTTCGCCTAAAAACTGAGTCGGGCAATAGTTTAAATGATAGAATGATTTAACCCATGGCCTTTTTAAAACATCACTTTCAAAATCACCACCAACTAATCCGGTGGATGACAAATCAAAAGTATCAGCACCACATTTATTTGCGAGGTAACTCAAAACCACATCTTCATTCTCAGTAATATCGCATGTCTTGAATTCATTGTAACGAATGTTATGCAACTCTTCGTCACTTAGTTCAATCATTTTTTTAACTATGTCACCACGAAGAAATATCAAGCATCCTGACATGTGTGCCCATTTGCCGTTAATGGTATTCCAAGGTTGTTGGCCTAAAATACCAATGATTCCATAAGTGTGAACATGTTCAAATACTTCTGAGCCTGTAAACAATACATCGCTATCAACTGAAAGCACATAATCATCGTCTTGAATATTACAATCATAGTAAAACTGCGCTATTGCTGAAAGCTTAATCATAGATGGACCCCAGGCAGCCCCATTTCCATACTCAGTA
>Ga0097621_100000895_pt1 | contig 20896 bp, 18 predicted proteins | sample KBSMisM72_FD_73165 | JGI IMG/M metagenome (GOLD analysis project Ga0097621, IMG submission 73165) | Miscanthus rhizosphere microbial communities from Kellogg Biological Station, Michigan, USA - KBS Miscanthus M7-2 (version 2) (version 2) | ecosystem: Host-associated > Plants > Roots >... | reverse complement strand
AGGGGCCGCGGACCAAATCCCCCCAAGCGAACCTGGACGCGCACCCATCCCCATTACAATCCCCACTCCCACATCACACATCTAGTTCTAGCGAGCGGCAGTCACTTGGATGGCAGTCATCTCGTCGAGGATTGCTCGTGCGGCGGCGGAAGGGTTGGGAGCTTCCGTGATGGGGCGTCCGATTACGATGTGACTGGCTCCGGCGGCGATTGCCTGGGCCGGGGTTACTACTCTTGCCTGATCTCCGTGGCTGGCTCCGGCGGGACGCACACCCGGAGTCACGATAGCTATTTCGTCGCCGAGGGCGCGGCGCAGGTCGGACACTTCCCTCGCCGAGGAGACGATCCCTTGGCATCCGCAATCGATGGCCATCCGAGCCAGGCGAAGTACCTGCAGCGTCATTTCCGCAGATATCCCAATTTCTTCCAGATCGCTTCCTGCCATGCTGGTCAGGACTGTCACAGCGAGAGTGATTAGAGCGGGATTAGAACGGGCCGCGTCGGTGGCGGCGCGGAGCATCTTTGAGCCCCCGGAGCTGTGCACGGTCAGCATGCTGACTTTCAACGCGGCCGCCTCTTTCACCGCAGCTGCGACTGTATTGGGTATGTCGTGATATTTCAGGTCGAGGAAGACACGGTGCCCGGAAGCGATCAGGTCCCGCACCACGGGCGGGCCTTCGGCGGTGTAGAGCTGCATCCCCACTTTATAAATGGAGGCCGACTCGCCCACGGCAGTGACAATCTGCCGGGCAGCGGCCGAGGAAGAAACATCCAGGGCGACGATCAAACGCTCGCGCGGATCCATCACCCTGGAGTCTAATTGGTCTTGAACTAGTTAGCTATGGGAGAGTTGGGACGATGAAGCATAGCCATCATTGACGGGCGGACGATATCGATGCGCACCCGCTGTACACCGCGGGACTTAAAGCCCAGCACCTTGGCGGCGCTGTAGGAGACATCGACAATGCGGTCCGGAACCACGGGTCCGCGATCATTGATGCGCACTAGCACGTTATGGCCATTGCGCAGGTTAGTGATGCGAACTATGGTACCCAAAGGCAGCTCGAGATGAGCCGCTGTCAGGTCGTACATGTTGTAAGGCTCGCCGCTTGCCGTGGGCTTGCCCTGAAAACTTTCTCCATACCAGGAGGCGGTACCGATTTGGTACGGCTTTGCCTTGGTCAGCTTCTTGTGAAACGTCTCGACTACTTGTGGCGGTACGTCAACTTGGGCTTTTTCCGACCCTGAGCTGGTTGGCCTCTGAGCCGCTCCCAGGCTAACGACCGATAGAATGATCGCCAGTCCATGAGCAAAACGCTTTCTCATCCAGTCACCTCTCGTCTCTAGTGTCGTTCCTCCGTACTACATCGCCTGAGCTTCACAAAGGCTACAGTTCTGGGTGGAGTCGTGTCAACGGGGGAAATCCTGTAAAAGAGTAGCATTCTTATAACTATTGCTTCGGTAATCTGCTGTATGGGTTGAGGAAAACTACTAGAAAGCTTACAAAACAGCCACTTAGATATTTATCAGTTAGTAAATACTCAAAATCAGCAGGACAAGTAAGATTTACTCTGCCCAATGATGACAATAGCTTACAGGGAATACCTAAAGTACATCACACAAGCAGGCCATGGACAGAGAAATTATGCCGCCTGAACCTCCTCCGTGACCACCTTGAAACTGGCTAAGTTGGCGGCTCCAAAGGAGGTTGTGATTGCTACGTCGGAGGCGTCCCGGCCAGTCGCCATCAGGATTCGGCCAATACGCGGATGGTTGTGGCGAGCATCGAAAGTCCACCACCGGTTCTCGAGGTAGACCTCAAACCAGGCGCTGAAGTCCATCGGGTTAACGTCAGGAGGCACGCCAATGTCGCCCAGATAGCCGGTCGCATACCTCGCTGGTATGTTCAGGGCCCGGCAAAAGGTGACCGCCAGGTGCTGGAAGTCCCGGCATACCCCGGTGCGCTCGGTAAAGACGTCCACAGCGGTTTTGGATGAACGCGCGTATTGGTACCCAAAGGTGACCTTTAGGTGGATCCAGTCACAAATTGCCTTCACCCGGTCCCATCCGGGTTTGGCTTGGCCAAAGAGTTCGACCGCGATGTTGGACATGCGGTCGACCTCGCAGTAGCGGCTGTTAAGGAGGTAGCGCAGCATTTCTGGAGGCAGATCCTGCACTGGGTGTTCCCTGGCCGTGGGGTTGTAAGCGTCGGGGAGGCCTGAATCCTCGATCAGACTAGAGCCAGCTAGTTTGAGCTTCCCGGCGGGGGCCAGCCAGCGCGAGCAGCGATTGCCGTAACTGTCCACGTAGGTCTCCACCTTAACCTCGGGTGTGACCGTCACCTCGTCTGGCTCGCGCAGGTCCTTCACGCGGGAGGGATGAACGTGCAGTACTCCCACCATGGCTACAGGAGCAGGAACATCGAATTCCATGTCGTATCCCAGACGAATCAGCATGGTTCGCACGCGACCCCATTTCTGGCCTGGGGGGATTATGGCTCATTTCCCCGGAATTTTCTGATTCAAAATCCTAATGGCTGCCATAGTCCGAAAATGCGAGCAGGGGTGCCATACTGGATCGGCTAAGGAACTGCCATGTCGACGTTAAACGCTGTGCAGGAAGAGATCGATGCCCGGGTTCGTATCGGACACGTACATTTAAAGGTTGCTGATCTGGCTCGCTCCCTGAATTTCTATTCGGGCGTGCTGGGAATGCAGGTGATGCAGCGATTGGGCGATAGTGCAGCCTTTCTATCGGCGGGAGGATATCACCACCACATTGCTATTAATACGTGGGAGAGCCTGGGCGGTTCCCCGCCCCCGGCAGGAACCACCGGTCTTTACCATACCGCTATCGTCTATCCGAGTCGGGCGACATTGGCGGATGGGCTGCGTCGAGTGCTTGCCGCGGGCATTCCCCTCGAAGGCGCCGCGGACCATGGAGTTAGTGAGTCTATTTACCTGCGGGATCCTGACGATAATGGCGTGGAGCTCTATTGCGACAAGCCGCGCGAACTTTGGCCCCGAACGGAGGATGGAAAGCTGGCGATGTATACGCACCGGCTCGATCTTCACGCGTTACTGCGTGAGGCGTCGTTGGGTACGGAGTTAGGTAGCGGACCCAAGGATTTGTAAGAGCGTCGACAAAATCCTCAGAACAAAAAAATCCCCAGACTCTATTTCTAGAATCTGGGGATAAGGTTTGAACAGCCCTCCCCCGAAGTCTGCTCAAGAGGGAGAGTACAATCCTGCCCGTTGAGCGTAAATGGCCCGAACGTGCCATATGGGGAATTTTCCCGTTTCTCCTCTGTGCTCTGTAATTTGTAAAACTTCTCGACCAAACCCCATTAAGAGCCGAGGGGGTCTGGGTGGCATTTCTTCCTGGTTTCTGCCCGATATAAGGCGAAGTATCACGGGTTCTTACGGACTGATGACGGCCACCAATTGTGCCGATAGAAGCGAGATGGACCTTTCTGCCATTGCCCTTCAAGGGCTGCAGCAGGCGGATGCGCAACTAAATGCAGCTGCCAGTAAAATCGCCTCGTTCGAGGCTTCCTCGCCTGACGGGGCTGGTTTGGATTCGGTGGACCTTAGCGCGGAAGTCGTGGCGCTGATGTCTGCACGCAACCAGAGCGAAGCCAATCTCGCGACATTGCATACCGCCAGCGAAATACAGAAAAACGTAATCGACCTGATGGCCTAAGTCACCCCTGCCGTCAATTCTTCCGAGAGTAGTGGTCGCCGAAGAAATCCCCTTTGTTCCAACTGGGGGGAGCAGTGTCCTGGGTGATCAGGTATCCGCACAGCAAGGCAAATCGCGCAAATTGCGCGGCGACTTTAAAGTCCAGTCCAGGCTGCTCCATGTCATCTTGCGGTTGGTGATAGCGGGCCTGTTCCCATTTTTCGAAAGTCGCCATGGGATCAATTTTAGGATCTGCGGATTTGAAGCCCGGTGTCGGCATGACGGCGGGTATTCCCTGCTTGACAAACGAATACTGATCACTGCGGATAAATACCACGGCCTCGGGAACCGGATCCGGATCCAGGCTGAGTTGCATGCGCTGTGCTGCTTTCCGGATTACTCCGTCCAGGCTGGAATGCTCCGCACCGAATGCAACCACACTCTGAAACGGCCAGAGCATGAGGACCTCATCTACATTCACATTAGCGACCAAAGATTGTTTGGGGACGATGGGAAAGTGTGCGAAATAATCTGAGCCAAGCAGGCCAGCCTCTTCGCCAGTTACGGCCACAAACAGGATGGAGCGGCGCGGGCGCGGGTTCATCCCACTGAAGGCTCGCGCCACCTCGAGCAAAGTTGCCGAACCGGAAGCATTGTCCAAGGCCCCGTTGTAAATCTTGTCCCCCTGAACCGGAGCGCCGATGCCCAGGTGATCAAGATGCGAACTGTAGACCAGATACTGCTGTTTTAAATCCGGGTCGCTTCCCTCGAGCTTGGCCACAACATTGGGGCTGGTCGTTTCTTCTGACTTGGTTACGTTCAGAATCTTCGCGGTAAATGGAAGCGCGAAGGAAAGCGGGGTGCCCGCTTTCGCCGCGGCAAAGACTTGTTCCGCTGTGTGTGGGCTGCCATCAAAGAATTTTTCGGTTGCATCCAGACTCAACGCCGCACTGCCTTTGAGTTCCGGAAAGTAGTCGTTGGGTTGGCCCTGCTTGTCGAGCCAACGGAACTCGGGGATCGCCAAATCGCGAACTCGCTTATTGAAGGAATATAGCTGTTCCAGTACCGGATCATTGATGGTGATTATCCCCACGGCCCCGTGGTCGGCAGCATTCTTCGCCTTAATTGCAGAGGATGAGTAATGCGCTTTCATCGACGACTGGAACTTCGGAGCGCCGAATACCATGGCCACAACCTTTCCCTTAACGTCTATGCCCTTATAGTCGTCGTAACCCTGCTCAGGCGCGGTCACTCCAAATCCCACATAGACCACCGAGGCTTCTACCGAAGTTTCCGGGCAGCCGGGATTTCCGCGCGTGGTGTAGTCTTTTCCAAAAGTCAGGGTTTCTTGCTTACCGCCTCGGTTCAAAGAGAGCCCAGTTTTGGTCTGGTCGACCCGCATCGAGCGCAACGGCACCTTTTGAAAGTAGGTGCCGTTATCGCCAGCGGGTTGCAGGCCCATACTCTCGAATTGCGTGGCCATGAATTTCGCGGCAGTTTCGTATCCACGGGTAGCGGTTCCACGCCCTTCAAGCAAATCGTCGGAAAGAAAGCGCATGTCGGCGCGGACGGCCTCTGGCCGGATTGCAGCCATAGCTGCGCCTATAGGATCGCCGCTGCCCCAGGGCCAAGGAGCGGAACCGAACAAAAGGACGATAGAAAAAACGCCAAAGAGCTTACACTCAATGTTCATAACCTCGGTATGGTACAGGAATGTTTTGGGGCAGAAGGAATGAGTTAGGGTTTGAAAGATTTGCAACGATGGGCTTCAGCTATGGGACCGGCACGTGGGTAAGACTCATGATCAGCATGAGCAGTAACGGTATAAATAGCGCCACGCCACTGGCAATCAGCACAATCTCGCTCAGGACATCGGGTTTCATCAAGTCTTCACGACGCATATTGGACCTCCCGTTTCAATGCTGGTACTTAGATTCCGGAAACCGGCTTGAGTGCCGGGATACGGAAAAATAGTCGCAAAACTGCGGGATTCTACTGATGCCTTCAGGACCAACTGCCGATACGATGCTGCGTGGATAAAAAAGAAATCAACTCGCCCAAACTGACCCTGAACTTTGTTCTGGTCATTCTCTTGCCGCTGGTGGTGCTCCTGTTAGTCATGATGCACCGTTGGGGCGTTTTTTAATTTCCCCTATATTTCTCTTCCCCCGCGCAGGCATAAGATGATTTATGGGATCGACAGTAGTGGTCACCTCTTAAAGGAGCTTTCTTTATGAGCAGTCTGGGCCTGCTGCAATCGTTGCATGATGGTCTTTCTCAAAAGGCCGGCGTCAAGAGTGTCTTTGGAGACCCGATCAACGCTGGTGACAAAGTTGTAATTCCGGTGGCTCGGGTGGCTTACGGATTTGGCGCGGGATCGGGCACTGGCGGCGTCGGCGCTAGTAGCAAGGGAGAGGGTGGAGGCGGCGGAGGCGGAGTAATGGCCAAACCTGTCGGCGTCTTTGTGATTGGACCAAACGAAAGCCGCTTCATTTCGACGCATGAGGCACGGCGGACGCTGGGAGTATTGATGGTTGGCGTGGTGTTGGGATTTGTTCTTCTTCGGCGGCGCCGACCTGTGGGAGATCGTTTCCTGGGGCGGTTGCGAGGATGATCGGCTGGGCGGGTGGGATGCGCGGTTCTCTAACGTCCGTGCCGGAAGCTCGCCGCAGAAATCTCTCAATCGGAGCGAGATCAAGGTGGACTCAGGGGGGCGTAGTCTGCTGGGCCAACGCCGTTGCCACGAAGCAGAATCAGAACAAGGTCGCGGAAATTATTTGGCGCAACAACTGTTTGAGGGGAAAAAGGTACAACGGAGGAACATCCGGCCTCTTTGCAAAGCGCAATGATTTTAACCCTTAAAGTTGAAGGGCGGAAGAAGTGGCTGGCATTGGTACTTGTCAAGTATTGTCAGCCGCCATTGTGCGGTAACCACGAAGGACGCTAAGGTTTCCTAAGGAAAATCCTATTGGGTAAAAGTTGGGCCAAGAATAAATGAGCGAAAAAAGGCTGCGACTTTGGTCGCAGCCTTCGATTTATTCAAGCTTTAGCGCCGAGGGCCGCCTCTGCCCCCACCGCCGCCAGGGCGTCCACCGCGTCCGCGCCCCCCGCCACCCGGGCGTCGTCCACCGCCACCGGGACGGCCGCCGCGTCCACCACGGTCGCCGCCACGATCAAAGCCGCGGTCCTGACTGTGCCCTTGAGGCGGGGCGTCGCGGTTGAAGTTTGGCTCGGCTTCGTCGGGAAAATCTCCGCCGCCCACAATCGTGATCGGGCCTGACCCAGCTGGCACCGCTTCCCTCGTTCCCGAGTCGTCGCCCTGCCGTTCGCCGCCACCGTCGCCATCCACCGGAGCCTCGCCACCACCCATCTTGGCGCGCTGTTCTTTGAGGATCGCTTTGCGCGAGAGGCGGATGCGATTGCCTTCGACGGCCAGGACCTTTACCAGCACCTGGTCGCCTTCTTTGAGTTCGTCGCGAACATCCTTGATGCGATGCTCGGCGACTTCGCTGATGTGCAGCAATCCATCGGTGCCGGGAATGATTTCGACGAAGGCGCCAAAGTCCGCCAGGCGGGTTACAGTCCCCAGATAAGTCTTTCCGATTTCGGCCGTGGCTGTGAGATCGCGGATGATCTGCAATGCCTTGTTGGCCGAAGCTTCGTCGTTCGACGCCACGTTGACTTTACCGGTGTCTTCAACGTCGATCTTCACCCCAGTCTGCTCGATGATACTGCGGATCATTTTGCCGCCGGGCCCAATCACGTCGCGAATCTTGTCGACCGGAATTTGCAGAGTGTAAATTCGGGGTGCGTAGGCCGAAACCTTGTCGCGGCCGCTGGCGATTGCCTCGTTCATCTTGTCGAGGATGTAGAGGCGCCCGCGCTGGGCCTGTGCCAGAGCTTCCCGCATGATCTGCGCAGTGATACCGCCAACCTTAATATCCATTTGCAGGGCGGTAATGCCTTCGCGAGTACCGGCCACCTTGAAGTCCATGTCACCGTAGTGGTCTTCCGCGCCTGCAATGTCAGTAAGGATGGCGTAGTTGTCGCCTTCTTTGACCAGTCCCATGGCAACGCCGGCGACCGGGGACTTTAGGGGGACGCCCGCATCCATCAACGATAGTGAGGCTCCGCAGACCGTTGCCATCGACGATGAACCGTTCGATTCCAGAATGTCGGAGACGACTCGCATGGCGTATGGCCATTGATCTTCGTCGGGTAGGACCCATGAGATCGCCCGCTCCGCCAGGGCCCCGTGGCCGATTTCACGGCGTCCAGCGCCGCGAAGGAAAGCGACTTCTCCTACCGAGAACGGCGGGAAGTTGTAGTGCAGCATGAAGCGCTTCTTGGCTTCGCCTTCAAAGACCTCGAGACGCTGCATGTCGTCGCTGGTTCCGAGGGTGGTGGTGACTAAGGCTTGGGTTTCACCGCGGGTGAAGATGGCCGATCCATGAGTGCGGGGCAGAACGCCGACCTCGATTGAGATGGCGCGGATCTGATCGAACGCGCGGCCATCGGGACGGCGCTTGTTTTCCGTGACCTGCTCGCGGAAGATGCGCTCACGCAGAGTCTCGTAGTAGGTCTTCGCCTTAGCGCGGCCGGCCTCGTCTTCTTCCGGAATCGCATCCATCAATTGCTTCTTCAATTCCTTGATGAGGGCATAGCTTTCGGCCTTGGGGTGCTTTTCGGTGTCGAGACGGTCGGTTAGATCGCTGCCGATGCGTTTCTTCAGATCGTTGTAATAGGTCTCATCAAACTCAGGCGGCGTCACCGTACGCTTGGACTTCCCTGCCTTTGCGCGCAATTCGTTGATGCCCGCGACGATCTTCTTGATCTCGGAATGGCCGAACTCGATGGCGTCGACGACTGTCTCTTCTTTTACTTCCTTGGCGGCGGACTCAATCATCACGATGCCATCGGCGGTGCCGACGACCATGATGTTCAGAATACTGTCACGCATTTCGCTATAGGTTGGGTTGACCAGGAATTGTCCATCAATCTGTCCAACGCGTACCGCGCCCACCGGGCCGTTGAAGGGAATGTCAGAAATAGCCAGGGCGCAGGAGGCGCCGTTGATGCCGGCGACATCGGGATCGTTTTCAGTGTCAGCCGAGAGCACGAAGGCGATTACCTGGGTTTCGCACTTAAAGCCTTCGGGGAACAACGGCCGTATCGGCCGGTCAATCATGCGGCTGGTGAGAATTTCGCGCTCGCTAGGACGGCCTTCGCGCTTGATGAATCCGCCGGGGATACGTCCGCCGGCATAGGTGTACTCGCGGTAGTCAACGGTGAGGGGGAAAAAGTCGATACCTTCACGGGGGTCGGCGTTCGAAACCGCGGTGGCGAGGACTACGTTGTCGCCGATGCGGACCACGGCGGCGCCGTGGGCTTGTTTCGCTAAATTCCCAGTTTCAAATGAGATCCGTTTAGCGCCGGTGAGTTCAACACTTACTTCTTGTTTCATTCGCTATCCTTCTTGGCAGGGGGCATGACGATGTGCCACGCGGTGGTTGCACGACGGTAGGGCGGTACTAGCACCATGTTTAGAGTTGAGCGGGGACGCAATCTCAGCTTCCTCAGCCGCTTCGGCGGAACAATCCCGGTTGCCCGGCCAGCAAGAAGGTAGTTATACGAAAACCCAGCCCTACTTACGCAGGCCGAGCTTCTGGACAACGGTCTTGTAGCGATCGGAATCGTATTTCTTGAGGTAGTCGAGCAAGCGACGCCGCTTGCTGACCAGCATGAGAAGTCCGCGGCGTGAACCGTGGTCTTTCTGGTGCGTCTTGAAGTGCTCCGTCAATTGGCCAATTCGTTCACTCAACAGCGCAACCTGGACTTCGGGGCTGCCGGTGTCGGTAGGATGCGTTCGGTGTCGGTCAATGAGGGACTGCTTTTGCTCTCTGGCTAGCACTAACCTGATGCACTCCTGTTCAATTTCGATTTATCTTCGTAACGCCTTCGAGATTAACACGATGCCGAACAGGGTGTAAAGGTTGAGACTAGCCAACCGTTAGGCCTAGGACATAATCTTATTCAATCCGTAGAATGATTTAGCCAACTATGCCTGTGCACTGTCCTAAGTGCGGCTATAGCAACGATCTCGAATTCCGCTTCTGCGGAATGTGCGGGGCTCCACTTGGACGCCAGCAAGAGGAGCCAGTTCGACAAAAGGCAGTGCCGGCGCCTCCTCCACCACCCGCTCCGGAAAAGAAGACGCCACGGCCGTCGCCTCTTCCCAGCTTTTCGGTTATGGCCGACGATGGCGAAGATGACGTGTGGCCGTCGGATGACACACCCCGTAAAACTGCACCGCTTCCGAGGGTCGAGGACTCTCTTTTCAGCCGACGGGAAAATATCGCCAAGCCAGCCGACGATACTGGTTTTGTTGCATGGGACCGGGCCGCAAAGTCGAAATCGGAAGATATTTCCTATCCCCTGAAGGAAAGCTACAAGAAGCCCAAAGAAGAAGAATATTCCGCGGTCAGCGGACCTTCATTCTTGGGATTGGATCCGGCTCCGTCTCCCGAGTCGGCTCCTCAATACCTTCTCGAGGATGATGAACCTCGCGGGCACGGACGTTTGTTCGTTGGAATCTTGTTATTGCTAGCGGTCGGTGGGGGATTGTTCTGGCAGTGGCAGCGCGAAGGATATCCGTGGAACCCTTCACCCAAACAGACCGCCAGCAGTACTTCTGCGCCTGGGGATGCGGCCGCACCAGCCCCATCGATGCCGGGTTCAACGTCCGACGCAACCCCGGCTCCGCCTTCATCAACCCCCAACGCGTCGGGTCCTCAACCCGATGCGGCGACGCCCGAAAACAAGACTACCTCTCCGCCTGAAGGGGCGAAAGAGGATGCATCCGAGGAGAAGACTGTGGAAGCTGCACCCGCTCCCTCGAGGGCGGCGGAAGACAAGCCTGAGGAAAAGGGCCCCAAGCCGACTGCGGTCCCGACAAAACTCCCGCGACGCGAAGTTCGTGCTGCAGCACCCACACCGGAGGCCGCCGATTTGCCCGATCCTACTGAGGCGCTCTTCATCGAAGGTCAGAAATATTTGTATGGCAGCGGAGTTTTGGAGGATTGCAACCGTGCGCGCACCAAGCTGATGGCGGCCGCGAATCAATCCAATGTAAAAGCACAGAGCACCGTAGCTACGATGTATGCCACTGGTCATTGCTTGCCGCGAAACTTGCCGATGGCTTATCACTGGTTTGCCGTAGCCCTTCATAAGGACCGGGACAACACCCGCCTGCAGCGTGATCTGGAGATGCTTTGGAACCAGATGACGCCGGAAGAAAAGCAGATGGCAATCAAGTCCCGGTAATTCCCTTCTTCAATTTTCGAGTAGATTTCTCGCGCAGGCGGGTCTCTTCCTAAACGTTGCCGAGCGATGTGACCTTAAGATGGCGCACAAAATGTAAGCGTTTACAGAACCCCGCCTGCGGGTGGATAATTGCCTCGCTCCGCATCCACTGAAATCCACACAAGGACCTTCCATGGACCGAAGAAACTTCATCAAGGCCACCGGCACGGTCATTGCCGGCGCCACGATTGCCCGCAACGCATTCGGCGTTCCACCGGCGGCAGCCTCTTCCGGCGCGGCGGGACGGCTTGTTCTGCCCATGAATCGGAACTGGCGTTACAGCCGCACCGCAACCGAGACCGCACACGCTCGCGATTTCGATGACTCAGGATATGAGCGCGTGACCGTGCCCCATACAAACGTGAAGTTGCCGTGGCATAGCTTCGATGAAAAGACCTACGAGTTCGTGTCCAGCTACCGGCGCCGTTTCAAGCTGCCGCCCGAGGCACGCGGGAAGCATGTTTTCGTTGATTTTGAAGGGGTCATGACAGCCTCGACGATCTATGTGAATGGAACCCGACTAGGCGAGTACAAGGGCGGGTACACTCCGTTCTCTTTTGACCTGACTCCGTTTGTTGATTTTGACGGTGAAAACGTTCTGGCGATGGATGTCGATTCCAGCGAACGAGCCGATATTCCTCCGTTCGGGTATGAGATCGACTATTTGACCTTCGGCGGAATCTATCGTGAGGTATCGCTGAGGATTGTGCCCGGCAGCTTTATTGAGAATGTTTTCGCAAAGCCGAAGGACGTGATGACGCATCCCAGCCTGGATGTGGACTGTTTCATTCAGCGGATAGAAGCATCGCGCGACCCCTTGACTCTGGAGGTCGAACTACGCGAAGGCAACAATGCAATCGCCAAGAGTTCGCTGAAAGTCCCCGCGCTAAAGACCGCCCCGGCAGAGCCGACCACGCACAGCGTTCACCTCGACAATCTAGGACCAATCAAGTTGTGGGACTTGAAAGCGCCGAACCTTTATACGGTGCAAGTGCGCCTGATGCACGGAGCACAAGCGCTGGACGAGGTCACGCGCACTATCGGCTTCCGCCATGCTGAGTTTACCGACCATGGCTTCGAATTAAATGGCAAGGTGATTAAGCTCCGCGGTCTCGACCGCCATCAGACTTTTCCCTTTGTCGGACAAGCGATGCCGGCTCGCGTGCAACGTCGGGATGCGATGATTCTACGTAACAAGCTAAAGTGCAATATCGTGCGCACCTCGCACTATCCGCAGTCGCGACATTTTCTGGATGCCTGTGACGAAATCGGGCTGCTGGTTCTGGAAGAGATTCCCGGCTGGCAGCACATTGGCGACGAACCCTGGAAGCTTATCTCCATCGACAATGTCAGCCGCATGATTCGCCGCGACTGGAACCATCCTTCGATCATCCTTTGGGGAGTACGCATCAACGAATCGAAGGACGATCACGATTTCTACATTCGTACCAATGCGCTGGCCCACAAACTGGATACCACGCGGCAGACTGGCGGTATCCGTTACTTCCAGGAGTCAGAGTTCCTGGAAGACGTCTTCACCATGAACGACTTTGGTTTCCCCTTGAAGCCGCCAAACCATCCGCGCTATCTGAACACGGAATTCGTCGGACACACCTATCCGACCAAGACCATCGACCAGGTTGAACGGCTGACCGAACACACCATGCGTCATGCCCGCATCCACGATCAGCTGGCTTCGAATCCGCAATACGCGGGCGGCATCGGCTGGTGCGCGTTTGACTACAACACTCATGGCGATTTCGGCTCCGGCGACCGCATCTGCTATCACGGCGTAACCGATATGTTCCGTGAGCCCAAGCCGGCAGCCGGCTTCTACAAGTCACAATGCGACCCTGCGGAAGAGATCGTCTTGGAACCGGCATTCCATTGGGCGCGAGGCGATGCCTCCATTGGGTTCTCGCAGGCCGTGGTATGTTCCAACTGCGATCACGTGAAGCTTTACATCGCGGACCAAATGGTGGCGGAGGCTGATCCCGACCGGAAACAGTTCGCGCACTTGCGCTATGCACCATTCGTCATAGATTTGAACGAACTCTTTCACAAATGGGGAGACTTGCGACTGGAAGGCTATATCGACGGCAAACTTGTTATCACCAGGAAGTTTTCCGGTAAAGGGGTCGATGCAAAATTTGGGCTGCTGCCGGACGACACCAGTCTCATGGCCGACGGGGCTGATACCACCCGAGTCGTGCTGCGTGTTACCGATGAATTCGATAATATCCGCCCGTTTGCCAACGATGCGGTCAAATTTGAAATCGAGGGCCCGGCGGAGATCATTGGCGACAATCCCTTCGCGCTGATTGGTGGGACCGGAGCGATATGGATTCGAGCGAAACAAGAGGCCGGATCCGTTCGGCTCACCGCCACGCACCCGCAACTAGGAAAGCAACAGCTGGAATTTCAAATTGCCGCAGCGCCGCCGGAAGCCGTGTAACATCGGCAGTCGCGATCGAGTCTGCAATATATGATGGAAGCCGACTATACCGGAGGCCTTCGTGCCCAAGATCAGCGCCGTCTTCTGGGACATCGGCGGAGTCCTGCTTACCAACGCGTGGGACCACAAGCAACGCAAGCAGGCCTTGCAGCAGTTCCAACTCGACGAAACTGAGTTCGAAGATCGGCACGAGATGCTGGTGTCGTCGTTCGAGCGCGGAAAAATCAATTTAGCGGATTATCTCGAGCGCACGGTTTTTTACCGTCCCCGGCCGTTTACCGAAGATGCGTTCCGCGACTACATGTATTCCCTTTCGCAGCCCTACAGCGATGTTCTTACCGTGGCCCGGTCTTTGAACGCCACAGGGAAATATCGCTTGGGGACCATTAACAACGAATCGCGCGATCTGAATGAATTCCGCATCGCGAAATTCGGTTTGCGGGAAATCTTTGATGTATTTGTCAGCTCCTGCTTCGTGCGCCTGCGAAAACCCGAGGAAGCCATTTACCACGTTGCCCTGGAAATAACGCAAATGCCCCCTGAGGAATGCTGCTTCATCGACGACCGTGAATTGAATCTGGATTCCGCAAAGCGGCTGGGCATGAGCACAATTCAAATGGAAAACGCCGAACAGCTGCGCCAGGATTTGCTCAAGCTGGGTGTGGCGATTTAGAGGAACTACTTGCGTGGCGGGCGCGGCGGAATTGTTGGCGGCACGCCGGGCTTGGCCCCCGGATCTACCGCGGGCGACAGACTTAGATCGATGGACCACGAATCGGCGATGGCCTTCCACTCCCCTTCCTGCTTGTGTGAAATCATCAAATATTTGCCGCGCTCTTCGCGCCGCTTGCCGGTGCTGCTTGGCACCAGCATCTTGCAGCGCCCCACTTCGTAACCGATATCGCCGAACAGTTCCACTCGAAGCGGCTCAAATTCAATTTCGCCCAATCCGGTATCCAGCGCGGCGAATAGAAATTCGCGAATTGCGCCTAGGCCGCGAATAGGGGGGACGTTGGGCCGCATCACGATGGCGTCGGCTGCGTACAAACCCACCAGGTCATCCAGATGCTTGGTGTTACAGGCAAAGGCCCAGTCCTGAGAAATCTTGCGCAACGAAATTTCCGCCCGGCTCATGGGCTGCGAAGGTCCCGCATTCCGGACGCGGGTAGCTACATTGGACGCCGTAGATGGTACTGGAACCCCGGTGGACGGCACGGGAAATGAAAACCCACCCGGTGCGCCCGAGAAATGATGATGGTGATAATGATGGTGGTAATGGTGCCGTCCCGGAGCATTGGCATTTTCGCCGGGCGCCTGATGAAGCGGGGCTCCACATGAGACGCAGAAATTTCCGCCGTGATCGTTCGGAGTGCCACACGCGGAGCAGGCGGTTCCAGCCGTAGGAGCGTGTGCGGGGTGGCCCGGTTCACCATCCTGTGCCAGCCGCTGAATGGAATTGAATGCCTCGGTAATCGCGTCCTGGCTGAGATCAGGTCGCCGCATGTCGGACTGGAGCTTGGTGAAAAACTGATCAACTTCTTCCGGCGATTGCGGAAGCGAATCTGCGCGTGGAGCTTTTTGCACTGTCGACTTGTCGTCCTGGTTCATGCTGCGGTCAATTTTAGCCGATTACGCAACGTTACCGAGACGAAAACGCGATCTTGGCTTCGGCATCGGTAGCAACACCATTGCACGTGGCTGGACGAAAGCGCCACTTGCTGACAGCCTTTAAGACGGTGGAGTCCAGATCAGTGCCCGCGCTCTCGAGAATCAGAGGGCTATGGACATGACCATCGGAGCCGACGATAACGCTGACTTCAATTTTTCCCAAGATTGCTTCGTCCAGAACCGGGTTGGGAGTGGTGAGTTCCTGAGGTGGTTCGCTGGCGTCACAACTGGCGCGGGTAGTTCTAGGAACCTCGGCGAACTCGGCCCGATGGGAGGCTGCAGACCAGACCTGCTGCTCGCGCGCGGACAGCGACGGCTGCGATTTGTGGGCTGTGCTGGCGGATAAAGGAACCGAAATCAGTGCCAGCAAGCTGGCGGCAAAGGCGAAGCGCATCTTTAAGGTCCTCACTAGAAACAAGCTTTAAAAGCTTGTTCCTAGTGGGATATATGGCAAATCGGGAACCAAGGCGCCCAGATTCATGTCATTGATTACAGGCTACTTAGCTGGAGTTATTCGACCGCTCAAGGCACAACGCTGCAAACTTTTGCACAGCATTCCCCGTCTTGGGGTCACTGGGGAACGATTTTGGAAATGCTTCCGCTATGGTCGACGATGTAAAGCTCTCCGCTTGCGTCCTGTCCGAACGAGGCTAGCTGGAAGGTACCCGTCAGCAGGTTCACCTGAGTCCAAGTGCCGTCGGTATTTTGTTTCAATCCCCAAACTTTTCCGCTCAAGTCGCCAAAGACATACATGCCAGCCAGCCCTGCGACCGCGGTGCCGTGATAGATGTATCCCCCGATGACCGCAATGTTGCCATTGCTGTGGTCGTACTCGAAGATCGGGAGAACTTTGTTAGTCATGTCGCATCCCGAGGAGGGGTTGAAGCAGTGCGAACCCTCCATCACTCTCCAACCGAAGTTCCCACCCTTGGTGGCGGGATCGTCGACGAAGTCGATCTCTTCCCAGCTGCCTTGGCCTACATCCGCGACAAACAGGCGCCCCGTAGGCTTGTCGAATGAGAGCCGCCAGGGGTTGCGGAATCCGTAGGCATAGATTTCTGGCAACCCCCCGACGCCGCCAGGAAAGAGGTTGCCCGTGGGAATTCCGTAGGGGCTTCCACTGTCTACATCAATCCTTAGAATTTTCCCCAGGAAAGAAGTGGTATTTTGCGCGTTGTTCAGCGGGTCGCCGGCATCGCCTCCGTCCCCTAATCCGAAGTAGAGAAGCCCATCATTCCCGAATGCCAACTGACCCGCCTTGTGATTGGCAAAAGGCTGATTCACGGTTAAAAGAACCCTGGGGGTGGAGTCAGCCACGTTGGGATCGCCTGAACTCACCTGGAATTCAGCGATAACGCTTTTCAATTGACCGCCCACGGTTTGAGTGTAGTTGGCATAGAAGATCGGGTGAGTGGCAAATCCGGGATGAAATGCAATTCCCAGCAGCCCTAATTCCCCTCCGTCCTGGGAGACGATTCCAGAAATATCGAGGAAGGGAGTAGGCAGAACCGCACCATTGGAAATGATCTTCACTCGCCCCGATTGCTCCACGACGAACATGCGCCCGGAGTTGTCGTCCGATATTTCAAGGTCGAGCGGCTCCGACAACCCGGTGACTAACGACGTGAGCTTGACACTCGGCGTGGTGGGCGTTGGGGTGGGAGTTGGCGTCGGGGAAGGAGTGGAATCGCCTCCACCGCATCCAAGAAATATTCCGATCAGTACGAAGATAAAAAGTTGCTTCATCACCTGCGTTCTCCACTTTGTCATTCGCAATACGAATGGTGCCTAATGTAAACCGCGATTCGCGTCAACGAAAAGTAATGGTACCCGTTGTTACTTAATTCCTATCCGCCATTGGCCGTCCGAAATCTGTTCATGCGAGAAAGGACAGGCCACACTGACCATGCTGCAAACCCAGCCCTTACTTAAATACGACTGCTTACAGGGCAAGTGCAGTGAAATCTATCCCCCGCCGCCGGCGCGACGCTTGCGGCTAGATTTAAGGACCTTCTGTGAAGGATCTCCGGTCGCCCTGGTCAATTTTCACTCTCACTCTCGTCCTAGGCACCTTGCTTGGATGCGAGCCGCTGCAGGGACGTCAGGCTCCCGCCAGCTCAATTGATTCGGTCTTATCAGTCAGCGCACCCAGTCTTGATTTCGGGACGGTTGTAGTTGGCAACAGCGGGCATTTGTCGGAAACGGTCACGAATCGCGGCTCAAGGGCCATTACGGTTCAGCAGGCAACGGTTACCAATCCTGAGTTCACGATTGTCGCGCCTCGATTCCCGCGAACAATCTCAGCAGGCGAGAGTATGCGAGTCGCGATCCGATTTACACCGCACTCAGCCGGACCGCTCTCCGCCGTCATCTCTATTGGTAGCGCTCGCCATTCGACTACCGTTACGCTGACGGGCACGGCTGTACTTCCCGGAAAAGTTGCAGCGACTCCTTCGAACTTGAGGTTTGGAAGAGTCCTCAAAGGGAAAACGCAGACCCGGAATGAGACATTTACCAACACTGGTTCCACCAACATCACCGTTTCGCAAGCCAGCGTGAGTAACAACGCATTCCAGTTGAGCGGTCCTTCTCTTCCCCTCCTCTTGGCGCCAACGCAAACCGCGGTCTTCACCGTTTCGTTCACCCCACAAGGCGTGGGCCTAGTGGGCGGGTCCCTTTCGGTGAGCAGCAGCGTGTCCCTGGTACCGTCGAATCGCTCCGCTATAACATCTCGCGTTCGTCGCCACGGAAACTCTGAGTCGAACACTACGATTCCTCTGGAAGGGATGGGAGTTGGCCAAGGACAACTCGCAGTATCACCCGCAAGCTTGAGTTTCGGAACCGCGCAGCTCGGCAACAGTATGACTAAGCCGGTCACTTTGACCAATGCGGGGACGTCGCCTTTGCAGATCAGCCAGGCTACGGTGAGTGGCACTGGCTTTCGTCTGAATGGCTTGAACCTTCCAGCCTCGTTGCAGGTGGGCCAGAGCACCACCTTCAACGTGGTGTTTTCCCCATCGGCTGCGGGCAATCAAAACGGCAGTTTGACGATCGTCAGCGATGGAAGCAGCCCAGTCACTTTGGTTTCGTTGTCCGGCAATGCGCCAACGGCGCCCAACGGGACGCTCAACAGCAACCTAGCCAGCCTTAACTTCAGTAGCGTGCTGGTTGGAAGTACCAAGTCACAATCCGGGATTCTCACCAACGCTGGAAATGCTACCGTGACAATCTCTCAGGCATCGGTGAACGGCAACGGTTTCAGTAGCTCGGGGCTGGTCCTTCCGCTAAAGCTTAACGCCGGGCAAAGCACGGCTTTCACTGTGGTTTACGCTCCTACGGCGGCGGGGAACAGCAATGGAACGCTGACGATTGTCAGTGACGCTTCCAATACAAACTTGGCGATTTCATTGGCTGGCACAGCTACCAAACCCACGGCTCCCGGAGTCTTGGTGTCGAGCCTTTCAGCGTTGAATTTTGGCAGCATTGAAGTAGGCAAGAGCAAGAGTCAGTCGGAGTCATTGACCAACACCGGGGATATAGCACTGACCGTCTCGCAGGCCCACCTTACGGGAGCCGGTTTCAGCATGAGCGGGCTTTTACTGCCGGCGAAACTTGACCCCGGGCAAAGCGCTTCGTTTACGGTTACCTATTCCCCAACGTCAGCGGGAGACAATAGCGGCGCTATCAATCTGACCAGCGATGCTTCGAATCCAACGCTTGCTGTATCGCTTTCGGGGACGGCGACAGCAGTTCCCTCTCCCGCGATTCTGGCGCAGAGTCTGGCAAGGCTTGTTTTTGGTAGTATCCAGGTGGACACGACCAAATCAGAAATCGAAACCTTGACTAATACCGGCGGGTCTCCGGTCACTATCACACAGGCGAATGTGAGCGGTGCTGGGTTTCACGTGGTTGGCCTGTCGTTGCCCCTGAAACTGAATGCCGCACAAAGCGCGCATTTCACCGTCAACTTTTCGCCAACCTCAGCGGGCGTGAGCAATGGCAGCTTGGTTTTGGTCAGCGACGCAAGCAATCCCTCGCTCGCGGCGTCCCTTTCCGGAACCGGTTACGATGCGCCAGATCCTGGAGTCCTTACGGCAACCGCCAGCAATCTCAGTTTTGGGAGCGTTCAACCTGGAAACTCGAAGAGCCAGCCGGAAACCCTGAAGAATACCGGTGGATCTACCGTCACCCTTTCTCGCGCGAATTTGACCGGGGTTGGTTTTAGTCTGGACGGAATATATTTGCCTTTGCAGTTAAACGCGGGGGAGAGTTTCACCTTTAACGTGGTCTTCGCGCCTAGCGTCGCGGCAAGCGCTTCGGGCAGTTTGACGCTGGTATCAGATGCTTCCAACACAATTTCTCCAATTTCACTTTCGGGAAGCGGAGCCGCTGCCGGGCAACTCTCAGTAAGTCCCGCTGGACTCAACTTCGGGAGCGTCATCGTCGGCGCCAGCAAATCGCTGACCACCACACTGAGCGCATTGAATTCAAGTGTGACCATCTCATCCGGGAATGTTGGCGATCCCGAGTTCTCGTTGAGCGGCGCTTCGTTTCCACTAACCTTGTCATCCGGGCAAAGTGCCACGCTGACGATCACCTTTAAGCCGCAGTCAAGCGGCAGTGCCTCCAGCAACCTCTCATTTGAAACCAATACCGCTAATGCCACCTTAAGCCAAACCTTGGCAGGATCGGGTGTCGCGGCTCCTCAACATTCTGTGGATCTTAGCTGGAACCCAAGTAACTCAGCGGCGGGATATCTGGTCTACCGCGGCATGAAGACCGGTGGGCCCTACGCGAAGTTGACGCCATCCGCAATTTCCTCAACTTTCTTCACCGACAGTGCAGTGCTAAGCGGAGCCACCTATTTTTACGTAACCACCTCGGTCGACAGCACCGGTTTGGAAAGCGACGACTCCAACGAAGTCAAAGCGTCCATCCCAACGCCTTAACCTGCCTGTTTGTTTCGTTTAAAATGAAAACAAGGGCGACGCCGGTCCCCCCTTTCTCTGCTAACATGCCGCATGCGAAGCCTGGTAGTCCTGCTCGCTTTGTTTCTACCCTTGGATGCTCGAAGCCCGGAGAGCCCTCTCGATCATCTGCCTTCGAATATTGAAGTGTTAACCCGTTTCGGAGAGCGGGCTGATATATCTCCTGATAACCAGCGCGTGGCGTTCATGACCAAGAGCTTTGGAGATGCCATGGTTATCGATCTTAAGACTCGAGTCATCCAATGCCTTACCTGCAATGTTCCTGGCGCAGCGTTTCTTCGCGTGATGCACCTGGTTAGCGGCGACTACATCGTCATCGGCCCTGATCACTTTGAAAATACGCACATCAGCCGCGAGCGCGATAACGAACTATGGTTTTTGAGCAAGCAGCGCGGATCTAAGCCCGTGAAGCTCGACCAAAAAATGAGTGAAGGCGCTGCGATCTCGAAGAAGAGTATGAAGATCGCATTCTCGCAGACTGCCGCACAGGCGCCAGATTTGGCACCAGGAGCCTCAAGGCTCATCGTTGCCGACCTCGATTTGTCAGGAGAAACTCCGAAGCTGATGGGAAAGAAAACGGTTTATGAGAGCAAGGATCGGAGCTGCACCATCGAAGCCCAGGATTTCTACGACACTGACCGCAAAATGACTTTCACCTGTTACGAGCCCGAGGGACGAGCATCCGTTATGGGCATCGATCTTCAAACCAACGAAGTGACCAACTTCTCAAAAGCTCCGGGAAG
>Ga0097621_100000891_pt1 | contig 20934 bp, 14 predicted proteins | sample KBSMisM72_FD_73165 | JGI IMG/M metagenome (GOLD analysis project Ga0097621, IMG submission 73165) | Miscanthus rhizosphere microbial communities from Kellogg Biological Station, Michigan, USA - KBS Miscanthus M7-2 (version 2) (version 2) | ecosystem: Host-associated > Plants > Roots >... | reverse complement strand
GCGCGGATGCCGAGTTTGTTTTCCTTCTTCCCGATCGAAAAACCCGGAAAACTCTTTTCGACAATGAACGCCGTGATGCCGCGATAACCGGCTTCCGGATTGGCGTTGGCAAACAACACAAAAATTTCAGCCTCGATGCCGTTGGTGATCCAAAGCTTGCGGCCGTTCAGCAGGTAGTGATCGTCTTTCTCGACTGCACGAGTCTGCATCGCAAATGCATCGGAGCCGGATCCGGGTTCACTCAGCGCGTACGCGCCGACGTTCTCAGCGGCGAGCCGGATCAGATAATTCTTCTTCTGCTCGGGTGTGCCCCAACGAATGAAGGCGTTATTGACGAGCGTGTTTTGTACGTCGACAAAAACTCCGACCGAAGCATCAACGCGCGACAACTCTTCAACCGCGAGAATCGCAGTGAAAAAATTTGCGCCCGCGCCACCAAACTCTTCCGGAGTTTCGATTCCCATCAATCCGAGGCTAAAACACTGCTGGATGACTGCCGGATCGAGTTTCGCGGCTTCATCCATGTGCTCGACGCGCGGCCGTATCTCGCCCTCGGCGAATTCGCGAACGCTGGCACGAAACATTGTCTCATCTTCAGAAAGTGCAGTTAGTGGGCTTGATAAAGGTTGTGTCACAGTCGGTGTAGGTGCGCTCATAGTGATAGTGCTCGTTTATCGTGGTCAGAATGGAACGTGTCATCATAAACCAAGCCACAAATGGGCACAAAAGGAAGTGAACCAATGAAACGGTTAACAGTACAAAACCCGGTTGATAATAAAGGTATGCTGGTTGCTGAAGACTCGACCCGGTGTCGTACCATACTTCAATGCCGAGCGATGTTTTGACTGAGAATCAGAGTCGGAGCAGGAGATTTGCTCCACTTGGAATCATCTTCGGTCTCTTAGGCCTTATTCTGTTTGCCTACTTTGTCAGCCGTGCGGGCGTCGGAGAGATCGTCGCGCGCATTCAGCGACTCGGCGCCGGCTTTCTTCTCATTCTCGCCGTTTCAAGCATTCGCTACATCGTTCGCGCAGTCGCGTGGATTCGCTGCATTGAAGCGCCGCATCGGCTTCCTTTCCGAACTGCTTTCGCTGCCCGGTTGATGGGCGACGCGCTTGGCAACATCATTCCCTTTGTGAGTGTGGCGGTGAGCGAACCGTCGAAGGCGGTCTTCGTTAAGGATCGCGTACCCTTCATGGTTGGTCTATCAGGACTCGCCATCGAGAATATTTTTTATGCGCTGTCGGTGGTGCTCTTCATCTTTAGCGGCACGGCGACTCTGCTACTGACGTTTTCACTGCCGAAGCCGTTGCGCTATGCCAGCATCGGAGCGCTCATCACCACGCTTCTGATCCTGCCGCTCATTTATTTAATCATTCGACGCCAGACAAGATTTCTCAGCGGCGTGGCGGGATACCTTGGTGATCGCGGTGTGGCTCGGAAGCTTATGGGGAAATTGAAACCGCGCGCGCAGTCGCTCGAAGAACGCATCTATGGTTTCTACACGACGAGCCGGCGCAGTTTTATTTTGATCTTTGTGTTGGACATGTGTTTCCACCTCGCAGGAGTGTTGGAGGTATTCATCACCCTCTCGTTCATCAGTCCGATTGCACCGACGCTCATGCAGGCGTTCATTCTCGAATCAGTGAATCGAATTATCAGCGTGACGTTTAAGTTTATTCCGCTGCGAGCGGGTGTTGATGAAGGTGGAACGGGATCGGTGTCGAAGGTTCTCGGGTTCACGAAAGACATCGGCGTAACGCTCGCGATCGTGAGGAAAGGCCGCGACATCTTCTGGGCCGCGATCGGGCTTTTACTGATTTGGAACAGTAATAGGTCCTATAGGACCAATAGAACCTATTCGTAGGCCAGTGCATTGACCGGATCGAGGTTTGACGCGCGCCAGGCCGGATACAGCGCTCCCAGAATTCCTCCAACAATACCAATCAGTGCCGCGACAGATGCCCACGCCCAGCTATATTCGAAAACAAGCCCGTACACTTTTTGAATTAGGAATCCGGCCAAAAGCGAAACTGCGAAACCCGCGAGCAGTCCGATGACGCTGATCAATATCGCTTCCTTCTCGATGATCCCGACGATGTAACCGCGCGACGCCCCCATCGCCTTCAGGATCCCGATCTCGCGCGTGCGTTCAGTGATCGTGGTGTACATTGCAAGCATTACCACGAGCGAGCTCACCACCGCTGCCAGAACCACGAGCACACGAAGAAAAACAGTAAGGTAAGGAATACTCTTTTCAAAACTCGTGAACACCTCGGCAGTTGGCTGAATCATATTACCCGGCAACTCGATATCGATTCGTTTTGCGACTTCGCGCAATTGATCCGGATTGTTGAGCTTCACAAAGATAAACGTACACTTACCTTCAGCTTCGATGGCTTTTTGCATCGCCTCGAGCGACATCTTTACGCGCGGCCCTGATTCAGGTGAATAGATCCCGGTGATACGATACTCATCCGTATTATTGAAAGGCTTGATGACATCGCCCACATGATAGTTACTGGTTCGCGCTTTCGTCTCATCAATGACCACTTCGTTGAGGCCTTGCGGTCCGCGTCCACCCACGAGGCTCATTCCATTCATCTGCGCGTAGCCGTCCCAGTTAACACCGTCGAGCTGCTCGATACCGATTCCTTTGGTGCCTTGAGCGAAATTGCGAATCACCGGTAACGCATCCTGCACGCCTTCAATTTGCTTCAACCGATCGGCGTATCGCGTATCGAGATTGGCGGTGGAGGAATTAAACTGGATTGCGCCCGGCCGCATAAAGATCAACTCCGCGCGGACGTTCGTGGCCCGGCGCTGAAGATCGTTTGACATACCGCGGGCAAGCCCGGTGAAGAGCATTACCAGAACCACGCCCAGGGCGACGCCCGCAACGCTGACGAGCGTGCGAATCGGCCGCTGACGAATGTTTGAAGTGACTAAACTATCCATTCGCAATCAATTTCCGACACATTCCTTGCTTAAGCTCTTTTACCATACTGCATTTTACCCACATGAACACAGATTGCAATCTGCGTTCATGTGTGTAATCTGTGGATGGGTTTCCTATGAAGAACCGTAAATTTTCACCATTCATCTACTCCCTGGCGACACTCGTCATCATGCTCACGTTGGTTCTCTGTGGGCGGAGCTTTGCACCCGACCGGGTTCAAATCACCATCCTCGGAACCACGGACTTGCACGGCAACATCCTGCCCATCGATTACTACACGAACAAGCCCGACAACCGTGGCATCGCGAAAATTGCCACTCTGATCAAGCGCGTTCGGAAAGAACAGCCGAACGTTTTACTGATCGACTCCGGCGACACCATTCAAGGTTCACCTCTCGAATCGTTTCACGGCCGGAAAAACAATAAACCGATCGATCCGATGATGCTGGTAATGAACTCCTTGAACTACGACTCGATGACGGTCGGGAATCACGAGTACAACTTCGGTCTCAAGGTTCTGGAGAAAGCACGTAGTGAAGCAAAGTTTCCCTGGCTATCAGCCAACACCTACGACAAAGGCAAAACTCAAACTCACTATAAGCCCTACATCGTGAAGGAAGTCGCAGGCGTCAAAATCGGAGTGCTCGGTCTGACGACGCCGGGAATTCCCAACTGGGACAATCCGCCGAACTACGCCGGTCTGGAGTTTCATGAACCCCTCATTGAAGCTCGCAAGTGGGTGCCGATCCTGCGTGAACAGGAGAAGGTTGACGTCGTCGTCATCGCCATGCACATGGGACTCGAAGAAGATCTGCGCACGGGTGAAGTGAGTCCGGGCCAGGTGCTGCACGAGAACGAAGCGGTTGCAATCGCGAAAGAAGTTCCAGGCGTCGACGTAATCTTTATGGGCCATACGCACCGCGACGTGTCTTCGGTTTATATCAACGGCGTACTGTTGACTCAGGCGAATCGTTGGGGAAGTCATCTCGCGCGCGCCGATTTGTATTTGCAAAGGGCTGGCAGCGGTTGGCGAATGTATGCGAAGTCAGCGCGAACGATTTATGCAGACGATCGCGTGGAACCCGATCCGGATGTAGTCAAGCTTGCGGAGCCTTACGATCAGGAGACGCAAGGCTGGCTATCGCGAGTGATTGGACAGTCGCCCGAGGAGCTGACTGCTCGCGACGCGCGTTTCCGCGACACGGCAATCCTGGATTTGATTCAGAAGGTGCAGTTGGAAGCAGGCAAAGCGGATGTATCGATGGCGGCGAGCTTCAACGACCAGGCTCACATCGCGAAAGGCCCGGTGAGTGTTCGCGACATTGCCGGTCTGTACGTTTACGAAAACACGCTCGCGGTGTTGGAAGTGACGGGGCAGCAACTGAAAGACGCCCTGGAACACTCGGCGAAGTATTTCAAGCCTTACGAGCCGGGTAAACAACCTAGCGATCTGGTCGATGAAAAGATTCCGGCTTACAACTTCGACATCGCCGAAGGTGTTACCTACGACCTCGACATCTCAAAACCGATTGGGCAACGGATTCAGAACCTTCGCTTTCGTGGCCAGCCGCTCGCGCCAACGCGAAAGCTCCGCCTTGCTACGAACAATTATCGTGTCAACGGCGGTGGTGGGTACGACATGTACAAGAATGCCCCAGTGGTCTATCGATCAAGTGAAGAGATTCGAGAATTGATCATCGATTGGGTCGAACGCAACAAAACGATCCCCACGACACCCAACAACAACTGGCGCATCACCCCCTAGACCCTGCGCTTGGCCTCAAAAATCGGACACCGGGCTTGGACACAGTCGGTACCGTCCGCGGTAGCGGATGGGTACGTCGTAGACACTTACCTGATCGTTTACCCATCCGCTACCGCGGACGGTACTGACTGTATCCAAACACAGTTCGTGACGTTTGAGGCACAGCACCCCTAGCACACAAAGCGGCTAGAGGTGAGTTCTAATTCGCCGCTTTGGTCGCGGGGGGGTGCGTGTGAGAAGAGATTTGAGCAGTTAGGTCAGCGCTGAACCGGTGCTGGGTCACATCAGATCCGGTCGCGTTAGAAGATCTGACTGGTTCAGCGCATTGACCTCTCGACCCTGCTTGCTTGTCTTAAGAACGCGTGATCGAGGCGAAAACCCCCTCAAGAAATGTTTCGTCTTGATTCCTCATACTGAACAAAGGCGAAAATTGGTGCTAGAATCGCGGAAGCCTCGATGACCGCTACTTCACCGTTATGGACTCACCTGATCAACAAGATGAGACGAATTCGTCTGAACAAGACGACACGAGTTCGTCTGAAAACATCACTCGACTGCTCGTGAGGTGGAATGAGGGTGATAAAAACGCTCTCGAGCGGTTAACGGCGCTTATCTACCCCGAACTGCACCGCTTGGCTACAAACTACATTCGAAAAGAACGTCCCGGGCACACACTGCAGCCCACTGCCCTGGTGAACGAGCTTTACCTAAAAATCTTCGATCAACAGCGAACGAGCTGGCGCAACCGGGCGCATTTTTTGGCCGTCGCGGCGTTTTTAATGAGGCGCATTCTGGTCGATTACGCACGTGCTTACTACACCTCCAAGCGCAACGGCAATCGCATTTGTGTATCGCTGACAAATATGAAAGATTTCGGTTCTCAGCCGGATCTAGACCTCATGGCGCTCAACGAAGCTCTCGTCAAACTGCAGGAGGTTGATCCAGATCAGGTCCGGATTGTGGAGTTCCGCTTTTTTGCCGGACTGACAATAGAGGAAACTGCGGAAGTGATGAAGATTTCACACGCTACGGTAGAGCGCGAATGGGGAACTGCAAAAGCCTTTCTGAAACGCGAACTGACAAGGACGGAAATAATCTCTGAGGGACTTAGAACGCGTTTTTCGCGTTAGTCAGTAGTCAAATAACCTACTGGGATTCGCCCCCCTAGTGACATGACCACCCATGACCGTTGGCTACGTATAAAAGAGATTTTCCAATCGGCTCGCGAGCTTAAACCCGAAGAGCGCTCGGACTTTCTCGACCGGGCTTGCGGCGACGACAAGTCGCTTCGCGAGGAGGTTGAGGCATTGTTGACGGCGGACGCCAGCAACAAAGATTTTTTAGAAGCTCCCGCGTATGAACTCATCGCCCCCCTAATCCCTCCCGAAGAGATCGAGTTCTCCGCCAGTCAACAAATCGGTCCTTACACGATTAAGTCTCGGCTCGGTTCCGGTGGCATGGGCCAGATCTATCTCGCCAAAGATTCCAGACTAAATCGCGACGTCGCCCTCAAATTCATTTCACCGCAATTCGCAAGTGATCCAGCCCGAGTGCGGCGCTTCGAACAGGAAGCGCTCGCCGCCTCCGCCCTCAATCACCCCAACATCTGTGTTATTCACGAGTTCGGAATAACTGAGAGCGGCCGGCACTTTATCGTGATGGAGCACATTCAGGGGATAACCCTGCGTGAACAATTGTCGCGAGAAGCACTCTCAATCCCGCAGGCATTGGACATCGCCATCCAGGTAGCCACCGCCCTCGCCAGCGCCCACGCTTCACACATTGTTCATCGTGATATCAAGCCTGAAAATATAATGTTGCGGCCGGATGGTTATGTGAAAGTGCTTGACTTCGGTCTTGCGAAGCTCACGGAAATTCTGCCGGAACCCGAAGCTCCACTTCAGGCTTCAAAAAATATATCCACCGAAGCCGGCACGCTGATGGGCACGGTCAAATACATGTCTCCGGAACAGCTACGTGAGATAAAAGTCGACGAGCGATCTGATATCTGGAGTTTGGGTGTTGTGCTTTACGAAATGCTGATAGGGTCGACGCCATTCGAAGCGGCCACATCCAACGAAACCATTGCTGCCATCAGGTCAGTCCAGCCTGCGTCGCCGAAATTTCCCGATCATGTGCCGGGTCCGCTTCGCGATATCATCACCAGGGCGCTGGAGAAAGAATGCGATCGTAGGTATCAAACAATTTCGAAACTTGCTGCCGATTTGAAGAGACAGCAGGGCACGACTATTGATCTGGGAAGCGGGTATCCTTTCACTGGTGACGAACAGCTAACGACCAAGATCGAACCTTCCGGGATATTCACGCGCCTAAAAACCCAGGCGCAGTTCACGACGGATTTTTTGTTCACTGAAATCCGATCGCATAAGGGAGCAGCACTCTTCGCAGGTGTTTCAGGCATTCTGATTTTTCTTCTTGTGCTGGTCCCAAACTTATCCCGCCTCATCAACACAGTTATGAATCGGCCCGTCCCTGCCGTAATGGCGATCGAAATGAAGCCAGTCACGAACGAAGGGAATTCCATTTGCACGACGATTTCCCCAGACGGAAAACTTATTGCCTACGCGGACGAGAAGGATGGAAAGCAGCGTATTGTCATTACAAACACTGAGACGTCCGCCTCTGAAGAATTTGTTGCTCCTGCGGAAGTTCAATACCTGGGCGTTTCCTTCACACGCGACGACAACTATCTATTTTTCACTCGGAGAGAAAATGGCACGGGAATTCTGTATCGACAGGCACTCATCCCCCGCCTTCCACCCGTGAAAATCAAAGACGGAGTAGATAGCCCAATAGCCTTTTCGCCGCAGCAGGATCGATTTGCCTTCGTGAGGCTCGATGACAAAGGCGTGTACTCATTGGTGCTCTCAAACGTTGATGGATCAAACGAACAAGTTATTTCAACTCGCACCGGTAACGATAAGTTTTCTGTCTACGGTCTGGCATGGTCTCCTGACGGAAATCTAATCGTTTGTCCCACACGATCGTGGACCGACGACGGTTATAAGGTGAGGCTGACGGGGTTTGACTTGAAGAATGGACAGGAACAACCGCTCAGTCCTGAGTCGTGGTTCTCGATCCTTCAGATCTCGTGGCAGGAAGACATGAGCAGCCTCGTTATCAGCGCTCGAGACGAAGCCACAAGCCCTTTTCAGTTGTTGCGGATAAGTTACCCAAGCGGAAGCAGCCAGAAGATAACCAATGATTCGGCCGAGTATTGGGGGGCAAGTGTATCCGGTGAAAACATTGTAACGGTGAAAACCGAGTGGCCCTGGGATCTGTTTGTTGTCAATGCCGCAGATAATTACCAAACTCATTCCCCGATTCTTTCTGGCAGGAGTTTAAGCTACGGCGTTGCGTGGGCGGCTGACGGTCAGATTGTGTTTTCATCGATGGTTCAGAACCATCTAAACATTTCCCGAATCAACGAGGATGGTTCAAACCAGGTTCAACTCACTAATGCGGGCACTAACTATACGCCCGAAACTTCTCCTGACGGCCGGTTTGTAGTCTTCGCCTCTAACCGGCAGACTGGCAAGTTCAACATCTGGAGAATGAACACTGACGGCAGCGATTTAAAGCAACTGACCTTCACCGACGGTAACTTCTACCCGTCTATCTCGCCTGATAATCGATGGGTTGTTTACGACAACCAGTCGTCGACCACTAAGGATGTTTGGCGAGTGCCGCTGCACGGTGGTCCTCCGGCAAAAATCGCTGAAAAATACCGGATGCCGGTATACTCACCAGACAGCCAATGGATCGCCGCCCGCTACGATGTGAGCTCGGGCACTCGCGATGTTGCTATTTTTTCCGCAGACGATGGCCAGCCATTAAGGCAAGTACCGATTCCAGTTATTGAGTGGCAACATGTTCGATGGCTCGACGACCACACTCTTAGCTACGTGAAGAGTGTCGACGGAAAAGCAAACATCTGGAGCTACGATCTCAATACTGGTTCAACCACCCGGTTGACCAACTTCAATCGCGATCAGATCTTTGCGTACGCCTGGTCACCCGACAACAAGAAATTGGCGTGTCAACTCGGAAGTGGAATAGCTAACGTGGTTGTGATTAAGAGTGGCCGGTAGTCAGTTGTAAGGCACAACTTTACACCCGGTCAAAGCTACACTCGTCTAACCGCGTTTCACGAATTCAGTAACCGCTCGTTTTAGTATGGTGGTGGTCCCTGGCATCCCGGCGGATCGATACTGGCAACATCAGTCGCGATATTACCGGCCTCGATTAATAAGGCTTGAAACCCGGCGAAATCCATTTCGTTTAGTCCTTGCGTCGAGCGGTCTGCCTGTAACGATTTGATAAGTGTGTTGAGAGCCTCAATAAGCTTCTTGTTTACTCGAACAAGCTCGAAATTGATTCTTGCCTGGTTGAACCAGATCCCTTTTCTATACGACTTTGGGTCTTCAGGTGACTTCCAGATCCCGTGTTTATATTCGTTTAGGTCTTCAGCTGGCATTGTGATTCTCCCTTTTAAGAACTCGTTTGGTTTGATCCGGGTCTCTTAGACTGCCGACAAAGCCCACTGGGGAGAGTTGGACCTTAGCGTTTGGGTAGTAACGCGAAATTCGCTTCCATATCCCCTCAATTAAGTGGAGAGTGACGAAATCCTTAACGCACTAATACCCGGCAGTAAACCTCCTTATCAATATGTTTCTTGTGTAAAAAGATTACGCAGAGATAGTATTCCGAAATGCCTCCTCGTCTCGCAGCAGTCTCCGGCAAGCTCAAGGGAGCAGTCTTCGCTGTCAGCGATGAAGCTCTTATTATCGGTCGCGATACCGCTGCCGGCCTCTGTATCGCTGATGCTTCAGTGTCCCGCCGGCATTCCCGAATCGAAAAGACGGACACCGGATTTGTAATCACCGATCTGGAGAGTCTTAACGGTACTTTCGTTAACGATGTTCCTGTCAAGCATCGAAACCTCGAGCACGGCGATCGTGTTCGCATCGGCAACGCGCACTTTGTTTTCCTCACGCACGAGGGCGAGCCGGCTTCGAAATCGAGTGACGTGACTCTCGACGAGGCCCAGGTCATCAGCGGCTCGACCGTGCAGATCCGTTTCGACGACGCACTCTACCAGATGGCCCGCGACTTAAGCGCGCTGATGAAAGTCAGCACGGTGATCAACTCGATCCGCGGGCTCGACAATCTGCTCGAACGACTGCTCGAACTGCTCTTTGAAGTTGTTCCGGCTCAACGTGGCGCCATCCTGCTTACGAACGAAGGCTCGTTTGAAACGAGCCGGGTTTTCGCACTCGATCGCGCGCGTGGAAAAGATCAGGCGGTAAAGGTTAGCCGCACGATCGTCCAGAAGGTCTTGAGAGATGGCGTGGCATTGCTGGCCGGCGACGGAACCGAGGAAAAACATCTTGCCAGTGAGAGCTTGATTGCGGCGCGCACGCATTCAGTTATGTGTGTGCCGCTGATCGTGTTCGACCGGAAGCTCGGCGTGTTGTATCTCGACAGCACCTTGCCACGCGACAAGTTCAATCGCGAACATCTCCAGCTCGTTACAGCTATCGCAAGCATTGCTGCGGTCGCAATCGAGAATGCGCGCCAGTTTGAGTGGCTCGAAACCGAGAACGAGCGGCTGCTCGCAGATGTAAACATCGAGCACAACATGATCGGCGACGGCGCGGCAATGCAGCGCATTTATCACTTCATCTCGAAGGTGGCGCCGACCGACGCCACTGTCCTCATCAGTGGCGAGAGTGGGACCGGAAAAGAGCTGGCCGCGCGGGCAATTCATCGCAACAGCAAGCGCGTGCAAAAACCGTTTATGGCCGTGAATTGCGCCGCGCTCAACGATTCGCTGTTGGAAAGCGAGCTGTTTGGTCACGAAAAAGGCGCGTTTACCGGCGCGTTTGCGCAGAAAAAAGGCCGGCTCGAAACCGCCGATGGCGGCACTGTGTTTCTCGACGAAATCGGAGAGCTGACGCCGCAACTGCAAGTGAAACTATTGCGCGTGCTGCAGGAACGACAATTCGAGCGAGTTGGCGGCATTGCAACCATCAAGGTCGATCTGCGATTGATTGCGGCCACCAACAAGAATCTTGAAGAAGCGATCGAGAGTGGTCAGTTCCGGCAGGACCTTTACTACCGCCTCAACGTCGTTTCTCTCGAAATGCCCGCGCTTCGCGATCGACGCGAAGACATCATGCTGCTCGCAAATTATTTTGCGGATAAGTACGGCACGATGTGTAATCGGAAATTGAAAGGCTTCTCGCCTGAAGCCCGCGCCTGTTTGACGGCTTACGATTGGCCGGGTAATGTGCGTGAGCTCGAGAACACGATCGAACGTGCGATCGTGCTCGGAACTACGGAGTGGATCCTGCCGGAAGATCTGCCCGAGGCTTTGCTGGAGAGCAGGGTCACTGCAGATGGATCGTTAACGACGTATCATCAGGCTGTGGTCCAAAACAAGAAGCAGATGATTTTGCGCGCTCTCGAGGAGGCGAATCACAATCCCGTCGAAGCGGCGCGACTCCTTGGTATCCATCCCAACTACCTGCAGCGATTGATTAGGAATCTGAATCTATCTGTCTGAACTTATACTTGCACTGCGAGGAACAATGAATGAGTGACATGCAGACTGAAGCTGAATATTCGAGGAACCTGAACACGAAGTTTCGACTTCTGGTTGACGCGCCGCAACCAATCGATTTGACGTTAGTGGAAGTTACACCGCGAAAAGTTGACTCAACCGAAGAGCAGGGCATGGAAAGATTCTCGGCCGTATTTATGGGACCGCGGGAAATCCTTCTACCGCAGCAGATTTACCGCGTGTCACACCCTGATATGGGCGAGTTTGATATTTTTCTCGTGGCACTTGGTCAGGAGCCTGAGGGATTCAAATATGAAGCGGTTTACAACTACTACCGCAAAGATTGAGCGCTCGAAATATTTATCTGTGGTCTATATATGTTCCTGATCGGCTCTCCACTCCATGTGCTTGTAACCGCCGACATCCTCAATCTCGACGAAACCAAGTCGCTCATAAAAACGATGCGCATTCTCGTTGAGCATAAACACCATGTGCCTGAGCGGTTTTTGCGACTGCTTCGCTTCGTCAATCAACTCGCGGAGTAAAATGGCTCCAACGCCGCGATTCTGAAACTCAGGAAGTAACGCAATATCGAGCAGACGGATCTGCTTATCATCACTTCCTACCCAGATGCGTCCGGCCGGATGATCGTCAACAAGAATCACGTTGTACCTCGCGTTGGGATAACGCGCGTCGTACTCCTGTCGCTGCAGTCCAAACTGCCAGCGAATGAACGCTTCCTTTTGGCTGTCGTCCCAATCTACCTGGGCCAGCTCGGGAGCGCGCGTACTTGCGTAGACGCCGACCAGGAATTCCTGATCGGCGTCGGTAACCGGTCGTAATGAAACGTTCACGCTATTCGACATGAGTGATAACGGCCTCGTAGTACAAATCTCCCGCCTTTGTCTTACGACGCGTCAAGAATAGATCAAATTTGCCAAGGCGCGGATGGCTGATCGTGTAGATCGAAGTAAACGGAGGTAGTTCACCATAAGCCTTGAACTGTAACGAGAAGCTCGTGGTAGGGCGTGAGAGTCCCGTTACACTGTTCTTGGGAGTGTGTTGTTGAAGTTTTTCGAGTTTTAGCTCAACGTTTTCACCGCGAGCGTTGGGAGTAGTAAAAATGTCGCCTACGTATGGTTCGAATGTTGATGCAGCGAAAAGAAAAACCGGCTCTTTCTGGGCTTCGAGTGGAATGCCTGCTTCAGTGCCCTTTTGGCTGAAGCTGGCGCGAGCGGCGGCTACTAATAAACCCGCAGATACAGTGGTTCGAAACGCATCTCGCAAAAAGGTGCGACGTGGAATGGTCATATGAATTTTTCTTCTCCTGGGTTGCGTATGGTTGGACCGCAAACGGCCTCAGATGGACCGCACGAAGTGGAAATGACGGCCTATAGTATATTCAGTTGTTACCTGGTGCCAAGAAAAATCGGGCGCAGAATTCATTAAATCGTATTGGCCCATCCAATACGCGCAATCCGGAGACAAAAAGGTCTAGCAGGAATATTTGCTAATTTAAAGATTTTCGTCTTGTAATTCAGTCCAACCCGGTTTAGAATCCCCCCGCTTCAATTCTAGTTCTCCAGATCTCCACAAGCAGGAAGCTATCCTCCCGACCCTTCTCGAACATCGAGAGTTCGGGACCATTATCAAGACGCGACAATCCGAACATCAAGCCATTGTCACGCTGTGTTGTTTTTAATTTCCTTTAGGAGGAGACATGTCGGAACCGTTCCTTAGCGAAATCAAGATCGTGTCGTTTAATTTCCCCCCCAAGGGATGGGCCCTTTGTAATGGCCAATTCCTCCCTATTAACCAGAATCAGGCGCTGTTCGCACTGCTAGGAACTACCTATGGCGGTAACGGACAGACCACTTTCGCCCTCCCAAACCTTCGTGGACAGGTGCCGATTCACATGGGTAATGGCCACACACTTGGAGAAGCGGCAGGCACTACATCCGTAACCATCAGCCAGCAAACGATGCCACAGCACCTGCACTTTGCGCAGGGGTCGACAACACTTGCCGATCAGGCCACCGTCGTGACAGGCGGTGTTCCAAATATTTTGGCAACTACGCAAGGCAATCAGTATGGTCCTGCGGCCAGTCTCACTACGTTGACCCCCGACTCCGTGAGTAATGTAGGAGGCAGTCAACCCCACAACAACATGATGCCGTACCTGGTGCTGAACTTTATCATCGCGCTTCAAGGCATCTTCCCATCGCAGAATTAAAGGAGGACGAAAATGTCACCATATGTCGGTGAAATCAGAATGTTTGCAGGCAACTTCGCCCCCAACGGCTGGATGTTCTGCGAGGGACAGACGCTCCCCATTTCCGAAAACGACGTACTCTTCCAGTTAATCGGAACAACCTATGGAGGAGACGGCCAGGAGACGTTCAATCTGCCAAATCTTGCCAGCCGAGTCCCCATTCACATGGGCACTGGTCCAAGCGGCACGACCTATCAAATAGGTGAGATGGCGGGCACGGAGCAGGAGACGCTCACGACGCAGCAGATTCCCATCCACAACCACTCGTTCCTGGCAAGTACGGCGGTGGCAAACTCCAACACGCCGGATAACCAGGTGCTTGGGCAGTCGACGCAAAGGGCAATTTACTTCGAAGCGGTTACGACTTCTAACCTGGCACCCACGTCGGTCACTCCCCAGGGTGGAAGCCAGCCGCACGAGAATTGCCAGCCCTTCCTTTGCATCAACTTCATCATTTCTCTTTTCGGGGTGTTCCCGAGCCAGACCTAGGAGAAGCATAAATGTCCGATCAATTCGTAGCTGAAATACGCATCTTCCCATTCAACTTTCCCCCGACGGGCTGGGCGTTCTGCGACGGGCAGTTAATGCCAATCTCTCAGAACACAGCTCTGTTCTCTCTCTTAGGTACGACTTATGGCGGCGATGGAAAGTCGACCTTTGCATTACCAGATATGCAGGGAAACGCTCCTATGCAGCCTGGACAGGGGCAGGGACTCTCGTTGCGTGATTTGGGCGAGATGTCCGGTTCGGATACCGTAACCCTGCTGGTATCGGAAATACCGGTCCACACTCATAATCTGCGCGCTAACTTCAACACCGCTGACCTGAACGATCCAACTCCCGACCGTTCAATTGCGCGCGCGGATACTGGTTTTCTTTACCAGTCCAATACAACGCAAAACCTGAAGATAATGGCGCCGCAAACTCTGTCGCCGGCTGGCGGGTCGCTACCACACAACAACATGCAGCCGTATCTGACACTGAACTTCTGCATCGCGCTGCAGGGAATCTTCCCGCAACGACCATAAAGCGGATCAAGGATTTGGGGGGTATTCAAGTGAGAGTAAGAAAATCGCCGGTGCGAGCGAGCGATCGTGCCGGCGTTTTTCATGTGCAGCAGGCGGTGCTAACCCTGCTGATTGTTATTTCGCTTGCTTGTTCAGCGTCGAGGTCGGCCAGTTCTCCCACTCCGTTGACAAGCAATCAGCCGGCTCCTTCAACAGCGACGCCGGCGCCCAGTTCCCCAGTAACGGAACGAACTGCCTGCACTCTCAAAGTTTCGGAAGCTCCCGTCATTAACCGGATCAAACTCGGCATGACGGTGAATGAGGTTCTCGCGCTGTTTCCAGGCAGCAAGGACGATGAGGAAGTAAAGGCGGCGCTAGCGAGACATGGGCAATTTGGCAATTCTTCGTTGCCTATTACGCCGTCGAAATATGGAAACAGTGCGGACTTTAAATCTATTAATAGGGTGAGCTTGTCGTTGCTCGATGGTCGCGTTTTGAGCTTCACAATTCAATATAACGGCCCGGAATGGTCTCATATCGACAAGTTCGTGGAGAAGTTTGTCGAAGGCAAGGATCTTCCGGCGCCCGATCAGTGGGAACCCTACGTGGGCATGGAAACCCAGATGAAAACGCTCACGTGTTCGGGCTTCTCAATCAGGCTTTTTAATGGCGGTGAGGGTGGCAGTCAAAATTATGTCCTGATAAAGGATATCGAGGCTGACAACACCCTCAAAGAGCGTCGTAAAAAAGCCCAGGCACAAACTAGCCCTACGCCGGGAGAGTGAGCAGCCCCAGAGCTCCTTTTCCTGAGTCAAGTCGCTCGAACCGAAAATTTCATTGACCAAACGAATTTGTTGTAATAATCTTGTCGCCGCATTTTCCCATAGCGTGCGCCTGCCAGCCTTCACGCATTAAGTCAACAGGAGATAATCATGTTACAAGCCGTCCCCTTTAGCTATAGAAGCAGTCTCAGAATTTTCAGTGCCTGCTTGCTCACATGGCTTTTAATCATCATGCCCCTTGCCCCGATTGCTCCCGCCTCGATGCGGGCATATGGTGCTGGAAAACAGGAGGGGACGAAGAGTTCGAGCGCCAGTCGGCAGGCGGCGAAGAGCTCCAGCACAAGCACTTATGTTAATGCGCCAGTCCCACAGCCGGCCCCAGAACCGGTGTTTGCGCCCGTTATCACGGCGACAAAGGACGACGGCTTACCAGCCGCAACCACGGTAGCTCCGGGCGGTACCATCAACTATACCGTCACGATAAACAACGGCGGCGCCAACAGTCCCGCTGATGATGCTACAGGCGTGGTATTCACCGATCAGATCGACGCCCACACAACACTGGTCCCCGGATCTCCCATCGCGGCGGCCACTGACAAATACAACACCATCGGTAACGTGCAGATCTCGATTCCCGATGGCGCGACCGACCTGCTCGGCAACGACTTCGATCCCGATACCGGCAACAACGCCGGTATGACTGCGACTGCCGAGACCAAGTCCAGTACAGCGTGTACGGGCGGTTGCAGCAACAACGTAACGATTAACGCGAATGGCAGTTTCACATACGATCCGCCTTTAGGCTTCACCGGAACGGATACCTTCACCTACACCGCCAACTCCGGCACCTCGAGCGTTTCGACGACCGTTACGGTCACCGTCGCAAACAAGCTTTGGTTCATCAACAACAACGCCGGCGCCTGCACTTCAAACTGCGATGGACGTCTCTCGCATCCGTTTGTCTCGTTAGCGGCTTTCAACGCGGCGAACCTTGCTGGCCCGGGACAGCCAGGTGACAACGACTGGATCTTCGTGTTTGAGAGCGGAACCGCTTACACGGGTCCGGCGAACCTCCGTTTAGGTCAGAAGTTCATTGGACAGGACGCAACGGCGGGTTTGATCCCGTTGACCGGGTTCACGCAGCCGAGCGGTACAGATCCGATACCGGCAGTGAATTCAGCTAACGGCGTATTCGTTACGATTACCAGTGCCGCCGGCAACAACGGCATCACCCTTAATAATGGCAACCTGCTGCGCGGCTTTACGGTAGGCAGCACTGGCGGTCCGAAGATTTTTGGTAATAACTTCGGCACTCTCATTGTTGGTAACAGCACATCACCAGACGTCACGCTCAACGGCGGCGGGCAGGCGCTCAGTCTCACAACGGGCACACTCTCAACCGCCGGTAAGTTTGTGAGTGTTGCGACGACGTCCAGCACCGGCCCGGGCATTAGTCTCGCCGGCGTCGCCAGCAGCGGCGCAGGCTCGTTCCAGTTCGGTTCGACTAGCGTGTCGGGTGCCACGACTCAGGGCATTCTCGTTGGCACCAGTACTGCGAATCTTGATTTTGGCAACACGTCGGTCACGGGCGGTGTCGACGCAATTTCATTGCAGAATAACTCCGCTGGTACGCGCACGTTTGGAACCATCAACACTTCGGGAAACAGTGGCGTTGGCTTCCTTCACAGTACGGGTGGTGGTGCGGTCAGCGTTACGGGCGCGACGACCATCACGAGCCCCGGCGGCAACGGCATCGACATCGATTCTTCAAATGCCGACCTCTCCTTTGCGGCGACTACGGTTACGAAGACGACGGCCGGCAATGGCGTGAGGCTAAACAACAACTCTGGACGCACGATCGGCTTCAGTTCGTTGAGTTCGACCACGACCACCGGGTTCGCGATCTTGACGAATAACTCGGGCACGGTAAACGTCAGCACCGGTTCCTTGTCTCAGACTGGCGCGGGCGGGGGCGCAGCGTCACTGACCAGTACCACTCTGGGTATGACGTTCACGACCGTGTCTTCGGACGGCGGTGTCAATGGTTTGCTCTTCAGTGGCGGCAGTGGAACGTTTACGGCCACCACCACAAATCTTCAAAATAACACGGCCATCGGACTCTCAATGTCCAGCTCAGGGGTTACCGCTAACTTCGGCAATACGACCTCCAACAGCTCAGCCGGCGCCGCAGCGAATCTTTCGGCTAATACAGGCGCGATCACTTTCGGTAGTCTCACTCTGACACCCGACGCCAACCAGCGTGGTCTGGACGCTCAGAACAACACTAATACCATCACATCAGCGTCCGGCACGATAACCACTACTGGTGCTGCGGCTGTCTTCATTGATGGTCCGGCAGGCCGCACTCCGCTCGCGATGACGCTGACCACTATCAGCTCAACCAACAGTTCGGCGGATGGGGCTCTCCTCCAGGACGTTTCAGGCGCCTTTACCGTCAACGGCGGCGGCACGGCCACTACCGTTTCGAATTCCACCGGAACAGGAATCACGGTGAATAACTCCACCGCGAACGTTAACTTCGGCAACACCAGCGTTACAGGTTCCGGCAATGCCAACGGTGATGACCTCGGCACGGGCATCATTCTCACCAACAACGGCGGCGGCGTTACCTTCGGCTCGCTGACCCTTACACCGGATTCCGGTGAGCGCGGTCTTTTTGCGACGGATAATGACGGCACGACCGCGGCAGGAACTATCACAGTCGCTTCCGGTACGGTCACTACGACGAATGACCGGGCGATCGAAATCACCGGCGCATCGACTACTGCCAAGACGCCTCTCGCGATGACGCTTACATCCGTCAGCGCGAACGGTGGTTCAAACGGCATCATCGTCCAGAACGCTAGCGGCACGTTTACCGTTAACGGCACAGGTACAACGGGTGGTTCAGGCGGCACGGTCACGGCGATGACCAGCAGTGGCGTCCGATTCCAGGATGGCCCAACCGTCACGCTCAAAAATATGAACCTGACCGGCAACGGTACGGTACAGACTGTCCTCGGTAGCGCCGCCACATGCGGTGGCGACCTCCGCGTCGGCAATAACCTGAGCTGCGTGGCGAATCTGTACTTGCAGAATGTTAGTAACGTCTCGCTCGATAATCTGAGCGTCACAGGCAGTGGCCAGCAGGGCATTAACGGCAATGGCGTGTCTGGGTTTTCGCTGCTGAATTCATCCGTCACCGGCAACGGTAATGAGTCGTTCGAAGACGGACTTATTTTCCAGAACCTGTCCGGCACGGTTACGATTACTAACACGATCATCAAGAACAACGCCGCGCGTCAGGTCCATATCGGCAACATTGCCAACAACACGTCCACCACAATAAACATCACCGGCACGCGCACCAACAACGCGTATCCGACCAAGGACACCAGCACCACCATGATCGGTAACGATGCCACCGGTGGTTTAAACACGCAGCAAGGCCTCCTGCTGGAGACGTTCGGTGGTACAAACATCAGCCCGACGCTCAATATCACCGGCGTTGTCTTTAACAACAACTCACCCCAGAACGCCCTGGATATTCAGCCGCTAACGTCAGGAAGTCTCGGCGGCACGACCACCAATAGTTCGTTTGACACAAACGCAGGCGGCATCATCATTTCAGCCCAGAACGCGGGCGGCGGCACCTACAACATCACTAATAGTGAGTTCAACCGCACAGCGCTGCAATCCATTCTGTACGCAGCCGCTAATCCGACCACGGGAACTCTTCAGGGTACCGTTTCAGGAAATACGATCGGCACCGCGGGCCAGACAGGTTCTGCCTGCTTCCCAACCGCCGGATGTAACGGCACCGGTATCGACGTAAACTTTATCGGTGGTTCCGGATCGATCCAGTTAAGGATTCAGAGCAACACCATTCAGCAGTTTGACGGCAACGGAATCCGCGTGAAGGGTACGGGAAACCTTAGCCCGGATGTCAATTTAAACATCGTCAACAATACGATTCAGAACCCCTTTGGTGCCGTCGCACACGGAATCGATACTAATATCGGTCTGACTGCGAACGGGGCGGCCGCGGATGATAATGTTGATGGTTGCATCAACATGACCGGCAACACACTTAGCGGTACCTTTGACGATCAGGGTGCCGGAGTTCAGTTTGGCATCCTAACCAACGTCCGCTTTTCATCTCACCATCGATTGCCAGGTTATTTGGGATCGGCTACCGCCGTTGGTGGCCCAGGTAACGCGGTAACCGATTTCATCATTGCCAACAACACGACAGGCGGAAAGGTCTTTACGCAACGTGGTAACGCTGGCGACTATCCAGGCGGTGCGGCTTGCACAACGCCACTCCTGCTCGGTCCGGGTGGAGTCGACTCGTTCATTACCGAGTCTGATTCGCTGGTAACCAATCTCAAATCGGGCACCTTGTTCGATAACCTGTTCAACGAAACTCATGATTCGCTTTTGGCAGGTGCGTTAGCTCGTTGCTCGAGCAGTCAAAAGACCGTCGTTCCGACTGGGTCTTCAGTTTCTCAGGAACAACTCAATCAGATTGTGGCAGCGGCGACGAATCGCTGGATGGCCACCGGATTGTCACAGGACCAGGTAAACGCCATCCGTGAGATTCAGTTCCAGGTTGGCGATCTGAATGGTAGTTACCTTGGCGAAGCCGACGGCAACCGCGTGGTGGTCGATCGCGACGCACAAGGAAAAGGCTGGTTCGTTGATGCGACGCCCGCAGGCGATACCGAGTTCCAAAATCGGTCTTCAGCCACGCGCCGTTATACGAATCCGCTCAACGTCGCGGCTGGTCGCATCGACCTGCTTACCGCGATCGAACACGAAATCGGACACAAGCTTGGGTTGGCGGATGTGTATTCCGACAGTGCTCGCAGCAGCATCATGTACGGGTACCTGTCAGTAGGCGAACGCCGTGTTCCTGCGGTGCGTCAAGCTGCCAACGCGCGCCCGGGCAGCCTCGTCGGCGTGCATCATCTCAAGCTGAAGAAGAATGAAGTCAACGTTCAAAAGACGCAGATGCGCAACCATGCATCGCGAACCATGCGTGCTTTGGCTGCACCGTTCTCCGGTGAAACCGTCACAGGCAACATCGGAACTTTGCCGGCCGGCGGCACTGTGATCGTTAAGTTCTCGGTCACTGTAAACAATCCGCCGAACCTGAGCCTGCTCGGTCCGCCGCGGGTTGAAAATCAGGGCACAGTCACAGCCACCGGCGGCATCAGTGTTCTGACCGACGACCCAACAGTCGGAGGCGGAAGCGACAAGACCGCCACGCAAATCGATTTGTTCGGCACGACGACCTCGGTCATCACGAGCGGCTCGCCGACGAACCAGGGCGATACTGTTACCTTCACGGCAACGGTGTCACCGAACAACCTGCCATCGGCTCCTCCGGGAGGAACGATTCCGCAAGGAAACGTCCAGTTCCTGGATGGCGCGACCCCGATCATTTGTAACGAGGGCGGCACTTCAATTCAGCCGTTGAATGGCAGCTCACAAGCAACGTGTACAACGTCGACGATAACTCCGGCAGGATCGCCGCACACTATCAATGCCAACTACCAGG
>Ga0097621_100000889_pt1 | contig 20946 bp, 12 predicted proteins | sample KBSMisM72_FD_73165 | JGI IMG/M metagenome (GOLD analysis project Ga0097621, IMG submission 73165) | Miscanthus rhizosphere microbial communities from Kellogg Biological Station, Michigan, USA - KBS Miscanthus M7-2 (version 2) (version 2) | ecosystem: Host-associated > Plants > Roots >... | reverse complement strand
AATGTAGTCCCTGATATTTGAACCATCTCTTGTCGGATAGTCGTTACCGTAAACCAGCAGCTGAGGAAGCTTTCCGATGGCGGTTTGCGTAATGGCAGGTACCAGATTACTGGGATTGCCCAAAGGCAGTTCACCGATTAGCGCACTCGGATGCGCACCGGCTGGATTGAAATACCTGAGCAAGACGGTCTTGGTGGTCGTTGCTTTTGTAAAATCCTTGATGATCACCTCTCCCATTTGCTTCGTAGAGCCATAAGGAGATTCAGCGGGTTTGGTGGGTGTATCTTCTGTTACAGGGATATGATCCGGATTACCATATACGGTGCAGGAAGACGAAAAAACAAAATAAGGGACTTCGAACTCTTCAACGCACTTCAGCAGGTTCACCAAACCGGATAAATTATTTTCATAATAAAGCAACGGCTTTTCAACCGATTCCCCTACCGCTTTAAATGCAGCAAAATGAATGATGCCCGTGATATTGTCGTTCTCCTGGAAAATAGCGTGGGTGTCATCGAAGTTGCAAAGGTCAACCTTGTAATTTTTGATTTTTTTCCCGCTGATTTTTTCAATGCCTTCCAGCAGTCGTGTGGATGAACGCGAATTGTTGTCGACAGAAATTACGTGATATCCGTTTTCCATCAGGTCAATAATGGTGTGGGCGCCAATATATCCGCAACCGCCGGTAACCAGGATTTTTTTCATTCGTAATATGGATTAGGGGCTCAAGATACTAAGTTCATCAGATATTGACCGTAGCCACTTTTCATAAGCGGTTCGGCAATTTTTTTCAACTGGTCCTTATTAATAAAATCATTTCTATATGCGATTTCTTCGATGCAGGCAACTTTTATGCCTTGTCTTTGCTCAATGACCTGCACGAACAAAGAGGCCTGCATCAATGAATCCACAGTGCCGGTGTCCAACCAGGCTGTTCCTCGTTCCAAAACAGACACGTGCAGCCTTCCCATTTCCAGGTATTTCAAATTCACATCTGTGATCTCATATTCGCCGCGGGCCGAGGGCTTGATATTTTTCGCAATCTCAACCACCTGGTTGTCGTAGAAATAAATTCCGGGTACGGCATAGCGGCTCTTCGGTTTCAAGGGTTTTTCCTCGAGCGATTTTACCTTCATCTGTGCATCGAATTCAACAACTCCGTATCGTTCGGGATCTTTCACTTCGTATGCGTATATGATACCACCCTCCGGTTTCGTGTTCTTTGACAGCATTCTTCCCAAACCGCTACCGTAAAAAATATTATCGCCCAATATCAATGCCACATTATCCTTGCCGATAAATTTTTCTCCAATCACAAATGCCTGTGCGAGACCGTTGGGTTCTGCCTGCTCCGCATAGCTGAATTGCATTCCCAATTGTTCACCCGTACCCAACAATTTTCTGAAGAGTGGAAGATCAACAGGTGTGGAGATGATCAGAATATCCCTGATGCCCGCCATCATCAGCGTTGACAGGGGGTAATAAATCATGGGCTTGTCGTACACAGGCATGATTTGCTTGCTGATCGCATATGTAATGGGATAAAGCCGGGTACCAGAGCCGCCTGCGAGGATTATGCCCTTCATGGGTAATTGTTTGGGACAAAGATGGCTAAAAAAATATGAAAAGGAAGCAGAAAGGAAAGTTAAGAAAACGTTTCATCATTCAAAAAAATGGATGATGTAGTAAGCGATCGCAGCGAGCACCGCACTCACCGGAATAGTCAGGATCCAAGCCCAAAGCAGGTTAACGGTCACGCCCCAGCGAACTGCCGAAAGACGTTTGGTGGCACCCACGCCAATGATGGATCCGGTGATCGTATGTGTGGTGGAAACAGGGATGCCAAGTTTTTCAGTCATGAACAAAGTAATAGCGCCAGCCGTTTCTGCGCTTACGCCTTCCAGTGGTGTTACTTTTGTAATCCGGGTTCCCATCGTTTTCACAATTTTCCAGCCACCGCTCATCGTTCCAAGGCTTATAGCCGCATAGCATGCAAGAGGAACCCACACGGGCATATTCTTTATGTCAGGAATGATACCATGAACAACAAGAGCCACGGAAATAATTCCCATTACTTTCTGTGCATCGTTTCCACCATGACCCACGCTGAAGGCGGCCGATGAAACCAATTGTAAGCGCTTATACATGTTCGCTGTTTTAAATGCGCTGGGATGCCTTCTGAATTCATTGAATAAATAAGTAAGAACGAAGATCGCGGCAAAGCCTACAAAGCATATTTTGATTACGTGGTTGAAAGGAATAAATATGAGCGTGGCTGCAACAGAAATAATGATGATTGACAACTTTAGCCAAATATTGCTAATGATGGTGACAAGCGTAATGTAGGCCGAGATGACCATTCCGATTAATGGCGCAAGAAGGATAAATGCAACAATCTTGATCACATATTCCATGTTGATGCTGGAAAACCCTGCGTGGGCAATGGCTGCCCCTGCAAAACCACCTATCAGCGTGTGTGATGAAGAAGAAGGAATTCCGTACCACCAGGTCAGGAGATTCCAGATGATTGCCGCGATAAGTCCGGCAAGGATAACATGCAGCGTGATCACATCCTTGTTTACGGTCTTTGCGATGGTGTTTGCGACATTGTGATCTTTAAAAATGAAAAAAGCAACCATGTTAAAAAAGGCTGCCCAAATTACAGCCTGGAAAGGCGTCAATACTTTTGTTGAAACCACCGTCGCAATGGAGTTTGCGGCGTCATGAAAACCATTAATATAATCAAAGATCAGTGCAAGAGCTATAATGATAACGAGTAAGGTCATGCTGGAGATTTAAAATGTGAATCTGAACGATTGATTCGGGTTGACTGTTCAGGCTTCCATTTTTTAGGCATATTTGACTATAATGGATTCAATCACGTTGGCTGCATCTTCACATTTATCAGTCACGATCTCCATGACCTGGTAGATCTCTCTTTTCTTAATCACTTCTTTTGCATCGGGTTCCGTTGCAAAGAGTCGCTCGATGCTCATATCGAAAATATCGTCGGCCTGGTTCTCGATGCTGTTGATCTTTACCAATGCATCGGTGATTTGCCGCATGTTTTTCATGTTCCTCAATTCAGTTACCGCATTGCGGATTTGTTCGCAACCCTGCAAGATCAGGTCGGTCATCTTGTGAATGCCCTGGTCATTGGGATTGACGCGGTAAAAATTGATCTTCTTTGCGGACGCATATATGTAATCGCAGATGTCGTCGAGTGCTGTAGCGAGATAATGGATGTCTTCGCGATCAAAGGGCGTAATGAAATTCTTGCCGAGCTCTGTGAATATCTTGTGCGTATAGTCATCATTGACGTGTTCCAGGTCTTCAATTTCCCTGATCAGGGATGACCTTCGGTCGAAGTCTGGTTCATGCACCACTTCTTCAAGTTTCTTACCCATCCGATATACTGTAGTCGCCACATCTTCAAAGAGTTGAAAGAAGATCCGGTCCTTGGGTAAGAATAATTTCATGAAGGAGTGAAAAGCCATATCTAGAAATTTTGCGCAAAATTAAATCTCTTGCTCCCGGCAGGAACAGCAGGACAACTGTTAATGATTTCTTAACATAGAAGCCATATTGCCTCCGGTTACTATTGCCCTGCTTAAGGTAAATTTATGAACAAGTGTCTATACAGGCTAATTGTAATTCTGCTTTTTGTCTTCTCTGCCCAATTCGCTCATTCCCAGCTTCTAATGGACATGATCGATACCACCAAGGATATTGGAAAAGGGATGCTTTCAATGGCTGGGAATTGAAATAGGCAAGCCGGGAACCCATGTCAACTTCGCCAACATTCGGTTTGATACCTGGGGCTTTGGCGGAGTCTGGTATGCCACACCCAATCTCAAGTTTGTCCTGTATTATGATTTGGTGCGGAACGAAAGCACGCAGGCTGCTGGCTTCACTCAGGACGTGAAGGACAATGTGTTTACTTTCCGAATGCAGTTCAGGTTCTAATTTGCGTGCCCTTCGGCAATATCTTCATTGGCATTGACGATCACCTTGTTTCCAGGCGACAATTTTCCAAACACTTCTGCACTGTTCAGTCCCGTGTTCCCGACGCTGACATCCACCTTTTTAATCTGACTGTTTTGTACCACCAACACGTATTTCCGTTCGGTAGTGGTAACAATTGCCGACTTTGGCACGCGTACGGCCCTTGCGTTTCCGGCCGTAGCAATCAGAACTTCCGCATACATGCCGGGCGAAAGTTTGTTATCGGTATTAATCACGTCAATTTGAATTTTTTCAGATCTGAACTGAGGATCCAGGTTACTCGAAATTCGTTTGATGTATCCCGTTAGTTTCACTCCTTTGAGGGCAGCTACAAAGAACGAAATCGTGTCCTTCCCCTGGATGGATGGAATCAGGTCTTCAGGAATTTCAACCTGTAACCTTAATTTGTCAACCTCCTTTAACTCAAGAATGGGTCGTTCTTTGGAGGACGCACTTACCAGTGCCCCTGGATGTACATTTCTTTCCGTGATCACACCTGAAAAGGGCGCGGTCACTTTCAAATAGGAAAGCATGGTTTTCTGGGATTCCCAGTTTGACCTTTCCGCATTGCTCAACACGCTGTCGGCCTCCAGTTTTGATTTCAACGTTGAAAGGTCAAATGGAGAAACAGCGCCGGCGGTGCGGGCTGCTTCAGAAACCCTGTTCAATTTTTCCTTATCTAATTGCAGATCCGTCTGGCTTTTTGCATACCGTTCGCGTGCCTGGTTGGCTGCCTGTTCCAATTCCGGAGCTTCAAGATCCATCAATATTTCACCTTTGACTACATTCGTGCCCATATCCACATAGACATCCTTGACATAGCCATTCACTTTGGGAAAAATGCTTACTTCCTGGAATGCGTACAATTGACCAGGTAACCTTAACACAGCGGCTACACCTCCTTGTTCCACTTCTGCCAACTGATAAGACGGCTTTTCGGTTCGCGCAGTAGCATGGTGTTTTTCTTCAGAAGCCTGGTCCGCGTTGCATCCCCAGAACCCAATAGCCATTAACAACAAAAACAGAATTGATTTCATAAATAGTATTTTATCAGGATTTGGGCAAAAGTGATTTTGATTTTAATGATGCTTTGTTTTGTACCCATGCATAAACAAGGGGCACGATTAGCAGGGCGGCAAAGGTGGAGGCGATCAATCCCCCAATTACGGCTCGCCCAAGTGGAGCCGACTGATCACCTGCTTCTCCAAAGCCACTGGCCATCGGAATCATGCCGGCGATCATCGCCATACTGGTCATAAGGATGGGTCGAAGTCTGACACTCGCCGCGACAGAAGCGGCTTTGAAAGCGTCCTTATATTTCATCCTCAGCGACTCAGCTGTAGTCACAATTAATATGGCATTGGCAACGGATACCCCGGTACTCATGATGATTCCCATATAGGATTGCAGATTCAAAGTCGAACCTGTCATCAACAGCAAGGTAAGCGACCCCACAAGCACCGCTGGGACACTTGTAAGAACTGCAAGCGACATACCCAGGGACTGGTAGTTCGCAGCCAGCAACAAAAGAATAACAATGATTGCAGTAAGCAATCCTGTTTGGAGAGATGACAATGTTTCGGTGAGTAAGGATGACATACCCTTTACTTCAATTACCATTCCGCGCGGGGGTTCTCCTAGAGCCACAACCGCCTGCTGAACATCAGTTGTTGCCGACCCCAGGTCTTTCTTGAAAATATTTGCACTAACCGTAAGAAACCTCCGTGGACCGGCGCGATCATATTCGCCCGGCAAACTATCGACAGAAAAATCGGCGATGTCAGAAAGCACGGGCCTGGCACTGCCCCTAACCAGTGGCGTGGATTGCAGCTCATCAAAGGAATTCATAAGGTATTCCGGAATCTGCACCTGCACCTGGTATGTGTATGAAGCCTTTTCGTCAAGCCACTGCACTTTTTCTGTAAACCTGCTTGAAGAAGTTGCATCTGTAATGCTTTTGGCGACTTCTGTCAGGTTGAGTCCCATCTGGGCCAACCGCAATCTGTTGATTCTCACTTTGATGGTTGGAAAAGAAAGGGGCTGCGCGATTGCGACGTCGCGGAGGTATGGAATTTTTTTGAGCTCAGATTCAAGCCTCATTGAATAGCTTTTCATTTCGTCAAAATTCTTTCCAGCCACTCTCACCTCTATGGGTGTTGCGGCGCCCTGGGCCATGATCTTTTCCGTCAACTCGATGGGCTCAAATGAAAGCCTGATGGCGGGAAAAGCCCGTGCAATTTTTTTGCGCAAATCATCTTTCAACAAATCGAGATTGGGCCGGAATTTTTCCTTCAATGTAATTTGAAGCAGGGCCTCGTGGGTTCCACTATTAAAAATGTAGAGATTGCTGGAACCATAGCTACTCGGCACCAGGCCGATATATGTGGAGCTGATCGAAATATTTCCGTCCACAGCATCATCCATTATTGTCAAAATCCGTTTCACGTCCCTTTCGGTCTTTTCGAGTCTTGTCCCGTCGGGTTCACGGATCCTCACTTGCAATTGTCCATTGTTGTTTTTCGGCAAAAGATCTTTACCTATCAGATAAAAACCCATCCCTGCCAGGGCTACAAATAAAACCAGGTAACAGACTACAATCGCTTTCCTGGATTTCATCCAGCCATCAAGGCCCGACGATAGCCGCAACTTCAATCTTTGGAAAAAATTATTCTCATCGGGGTGCGACTTTTCAGCAGCAGTATGCATTTCAATTTCTTTTATTTCGGCTGCATCCATTGCAAGACCGGCATGCGCGTGTGGTTGATCATGCCTGTAAATGAATTTTTCCGGCTTGAGCAGCCAGTTTGAAATGACGGGCACCAGTGTTTGCGCCGCAAAAAAGGAAACGATCATCGCAAATCCAATCGACATGGACAATGGAAGGAACATCGCTTTCGGAACACCATTCATCACCAATGAGGGCGCAAAAACGGCTAGAATGCATAGCAGGATCAGTAAAAGTGGAAATGAAATCTCCTGGCATGCATCCAGTATCGCCCTTCGCTTCGACTTGCCCATTTCAAGGTGCTGGTGAATATTTTCGATGGTGACAGTCGATTGGTCAACAAGGATGCCAATGGCCAATGCAAGTCCGCTTAACGTCATGATATTGATCGTTTGTCCTGCAAGTTGCAGAAACAAAAGACTGATCAGGATCGAAACGGGAATCGTAATAACCACCACCAGGCTGCTGCGCCAGTCTCTCAGAAAAAGCAACACCATCAGGCCCGTTAATAAAGCACCCAGACCACCTTCGGTCATCAGGCTTTTGATCGCATTGATCACGAACACAGACTGATCAAATTCATAACTAATCGTTACGTCATTCGGCAACAAACTTTGCATTTCCGGCAATCGTGTTTTTAATGTTTGCACAACCGACCAGGTTGATGCATCAGCCGTTTTGACGACTGGAATGTAAACGGATCGCTTGCCATTGATCAATGCATAGTCTACGGTAACATCCATTGCATCGGCCACCGTTGCTATGTCATGAACAAAAACCATCGAGGCGCCTGCAACGGATATCGGGATGTCTTCAAATTCAACAACTGTTTGTTCCAGCGAGTTCACCGTGGTGACATACATCAGGCTGTCCATCCGCAGGTTGCCGGAGGGAGTCATGGCATTGCTCTTTGAAATGGCTTCAACTACCTGGTCGGGCGAAATGTTGAATCGCCTGAGTTTTTCGGGATCCACATTTATTACTACTGTTCTTGAATTGGCGCCAAACGGAGGCGGTGCAGACATGCCGGGTACCGTGGAAAACATCGGCCTGATGCGAGTAACGGCCAGATCGTAGATTTCTTTCAATGATTTAGTCTGGCTATTAAATACCAGTTGCCCAACAGGCAGCGAAGAGGCATCAAATCTGATCACTTGCGGAGGTAGTGCACCCGGAGGAAAAAATTTTGCAGCCCTATTCACCTGCAATGCTACCTGTGCCGAGGCTTCTGCCATATCGGTGTTTTCATAAAAGGAAAGTTTCAAAAGGGTGAGGCCCTGTATGTTTTTGCTTTCCATATTTTTTATCCCATTCACGTACAGGAATTGATCCTGGAGCCGGGTTGCAAAAAAACCTTCCATTTGTTGCGGCGACATGCCACCAAAAGATTCTATCACATAGATGGTAGGCAGGTTAAGCTTTGGAAAAATGTCAATAGGTATTTTTCTGAGCGCAAAGAATGAGAACAGCATGAGACCTGCGAAAATCACGATGACTGTGATGGGTCGTTTCAGTGCCTGGATGACCATATTTTTATTTTACGCTTTGAATAAATGGATAGAGATTCCCGGTGGCCCATGCCTTGTCCAGCTGCGCCAGCCACCACTCATGGAGAGATTCTATGAAATCAGTTTGGGAACGGTACAAAACGAATGAAGCATTGGCGAGATCAATTAATCCAATCAATCCTGCCCTGTATTGCGCCAATTTTTGATCATAGGTGGCGAGGGCAGATTCTGATTGAATATTTAATTCCGACAAATTTGCCCTGATCGTTTGCAATGATTGATCGGCCTGTGCAACCGTTGTCACCAGTACTCGTTTTTGGTTCTCTATTGCAAATTCATTGGCTTCGGTAAGAAAGCGATTGGTTGAGAGTCTGTCTCTTCGATAGATGCCATTAAATAAATTGTAGGTAAGTGCAATGCCCGTTGAATAGTTGTACCGCTGATAGGACAGTCCTGTTCCGAGAGATTTATAGTCATCCGGGAATTGGATGCTGGAACCCCGGGCCCAGAAACTTCCTACCAGGAGCAGCTTCGGTAAATAACTTTTGCGAATCAGCTGGTCATTGGAAAGAAAAATATCTTTTCTCCGAGTGAAGGGTTCCAACAAAGGATTGCGCATGCTGTCCAAAACAAATTCCGGCAAAACAGAAATGCCCTGGATGTTCGTGCTGGCAAGCGTATCAATCCTGAGCAGCGAATCGGGAATGCCTGTGAGATAGGTAAGCTGTTGGCGTATCTGTCCTATTCTGCCCAAGGTCAAATTGTAACTTGCACGCGATTTTGATAATTCCGCCATGGCCTGAGATGAGTCAGAGCCGGGTTGAAGTCCCGCAGATGTCAGCGCCTTTATGATTGCAAAAATGGCCTGGTATCTTTCTACGTTTTGCCTGTCGGCACTCAGTCGGTATTGCTGTCGGAGAAGTTGAAAATAATTCCTGGCAACCTCCAGGTCAACGGCATATTTTCCGCTTTCGAATTCTGCCTGTTGTAAACCAAGTTGTGCCTGCGCAGTTTTGAGTTTGGCCCTATTCAAACCGAAGTTGAAAAATTCATATTCTGCATAGAGTACGCCCAGGTTGCCTGAGGCCGCCTGCGCATCATTTTCGGGACGAACGCCAGCGGAAGTGGAAGGCGTGATGCCGAATGTGTAATAAGAGCCCGAAAGCGAATTATCGGTACCAAGATTTAATTGTTCACTGAGTCTGATTTGCGGTAGAAAAGAATGTCTCACTTCTGTTACCACTGCTTCCGATGCATTAACAAAAGCTGCATTTTCTTTCAACTTCGGAAGGTTAGTGTTCGCCGCATTCACCAGTTTTTCAAGATCGGTTGGAGCTTGCGCACCGGCATTTATGAAAAGAGGAATGGAGCAAATGCTCAGAATGACAATTTGCTTCCAGTACCTGGAATAAGCCATTAAGGAACGATTGAATTGTGAGTAATCGGGTTAACCTAAACAAGGTTACCGACAGGGGGAGCCCTGAGTGAGCGATTAAGTATGGCGATTTCTCTTATCGATGGAGAAACGTAGGGGCATTTAGGTCTTAGAGAAAACTCCCTTGCAGGGACAAGGTCAAAGCTGATCAGTTCCGGTGTGGATGTCGGTTGAAAGCGCTTGTTGAGCCGAAATACAGAAGGGTGGTGAGACTTTCCTTCCCAATTGTCGAATTTTGCAGCTTTCGAATGACTGGCATTACCTGGTTGATGCTTATGTGTCGAAATGCCCTGTGTATCGAAATTGAAAAGCAATTGAACCACAAAAAACATCAGGTATACGAAGCCGATCAAAAATTTGGCCACCAACCTGGATGAATTCCGAGTGAAGTTCATGAACGCAAAAGTAAGGAGGATTTGTTGATTGGTTAACCAGTTGATCAGTTAACCGGTTAACTGGTTAACTGATCAACTAATCTACTAATACGTAACATTCCCGTAACATTCCCATAACCTTTTCTTCATTTCAGGCCTTCAGTTAATGATTCCTTAATAGTGCAATAACATGGCATTAACAATGGCAGAGTTTCTTTGCGGAAATTCTCTTGTATGCTTAAGACGTGGCTCTGCATTATTTGTGCTCTTGGCCTCATGTCATTTGGTTTCTCTCAGACCGGAAAAGTAACTGGAAAAATAACGAATGGAAAGAATGAAGCAGTGTCTGGTGTGTCTATCAAAATTGAAGGCGCAGCCGGAGGTGTAGTTTCGGATATCGAAGGCAGATATGTATTAACCTTAAGCACAGGCAAAAAATACTCGCTTGTATTTTCGAGCGTTGGCTATCAATCTAAGTCGGTCCCCGAGGTTGAAGTAACGGCAGGACAGGAAACCCAACTGGACATCTTGCTCGAAGAATCAAAAAAGAATACGCTCACTGGCGTTGTTATTACCGGAACCACTCCTCGAAGAGAAACTGTAAATGCAACCATCAGTTTTCAAAAGAACACCAATACAGTTGCATCCGTAATGTCTGCCGAAGCGATTCGCCGATCACCAGACAAGAACACGGGTGAAGTGTTGAAGCGTGTGCCCGGAACTTCGGTTCAGGAAGGCCGTTACCTTGTTGTAAGAGGCCTGGCCGACAGGTATAACCTGGCCATGCTCAATGGAGTGATGTTGAGCAGCACTGAACCCGACAGAAAAACATTCAGTTTCGACATTTTCCCAGCGGCCATGGTCGATAATATTACGATCAACAAGGCATTCGTTCCTGAATTGCCGGGCGAGTGGGCCGGAGGTCTTGTGCAGGTTAATACCAAGGATATTCCTTCTACTGGTTTCTTCAATGTGTCTGTGGGCACGGGTGTGAATTTGCAAACCATTGGCAAAGACTTTAACAAGTACAAAGGCGGTGGCCTTGACTGGTTGGGCATTGACGACGGCTTCCGAGCTCTCCCCGCCAATATGCCAACGAAGAGCACATTCGCCGAATTATCCGATCCCGACAAGGCAAATATTGGAAAAGGCTTCAAGAATATCTGGACTGCAGATGCAGGTAGTGCGCCACTGAACGCGCAATTTCAATTGAGTGGCGGCTTCTCAGACACCGTATTCGGCAAAAAATTCGGTGCAATTCTCGGGTTGACATATAATAAGACCAATAGGCGAGTGGATTATCAAAACCGGTTCATCAACAACCCGCAGGGTGACATTGACTTTGATTATTTCAACAAGAAGTACAACCAGGACGTGCTTTGGGGCGCACTTGGAAATTTCACCATACAGTTAGATAAGAATAACAAGATATCCTGGAAGAACATTTTCAACGTCAATACCAATAATTATAACATCGACCGTTCAGGTAAGGACTATATTCTCGGCGGTCCCGAAGGTCAAAATATTAAGGCCGCAGAACTCGGATTTCGTCAAACCATGTTTTTCAATACTCAATTAATGGGTGAACACAACCTGGTAAATTGGGGAAACTCGAAGTTGAAATGGTATGGAAGTTTCAATATTCTTGACCAATACATTCCTGATCAGCGCAGGCTTCAATACATCCAGGACGAAACTCAACCCGGAGATCCCTATATCGCCCTCATTTCCGGTGGCAACTCACAGAAATCAGGCAGCCGTTTTTACAGTACGCTGAGCGACTACATATATAATGTAGGAGGCGACATCAGCACACCCTTCACATGGCTTGATCATAAACAAACCATTAAGGGTGGTTATCTCTTCCAGGTAAAGGATCGCCTGTTCGACAGTCGTCCCTACTTCTACCAAATTTCCCGCGACACAACCGGGCTAGTCAAGCTTCCACCTGATCAAATTTTTGCTCCTCAAAACCTGACTGGAACAGATAATGGGATCACTTTCGGGGAGTTGGACGGTGACCAATATCGGTATATGGCAAATACCATTTTGAATGCCGGGTACCTTCAATTCGACAACCAGTTCACCGATATCATTCGTTTGGTTTGGGGCGTTCGTGTTGAAAGCTTCGATCAACTGGTAGGAAGCGAAAAACAAAGCGATCCCCGTCACGTGCATTCGCACGTGGTTGACTGGTTGCCGGGTGCCAACCTTACATTGAAATTGAATGACAAGACCAATCTCCGTGCCTCAGGTTCACAAACTGTTGTACGACCAGAGTTCCGCGAATTGAGTCCTTTTGCATTTTATGATTTTGAATTGGGCGCCTCGGTGTTGGGTAATAAAAACCTGGTTCGCACCAAGGTTACCAATTTCGACTTGCGCTATGAGGTTTACCCCAGAGCGGGTGAATTATTTACGATTGGCGTGTTCTACAAATATTTCGATAAGCCCATCGAGCTGTATTTCAATACCAGTGGAGCAGGCAGCAGCAATACGTTCAATTATGCCAATGTTGAAAATGCAAAGGGATACGGTGCTGAATTGGAATTCAGGAAAAAGCTGGATTTCATTCATGTAATGAGAAACTTCACATTAACGGGCAACTTCAGTTACATCTATAACAGGGTGAAAGGCACAGGTGTTGATCGCCCGATGCAGGGACAAAGTCCTTATTTGATCAACGCAGGCCTGCAATACGATGCGGAGAACAGTGGTTTCAGCGCAACGCTTTTGTTTAACGAAATCGGCCGCCGCATTCTGTTTGTTGGAAACCTTCAACAAGCTACCGGTGTAGGCGTTCCCGAGATCTGGGAAAACCCAAGGGCGTTGCTGGATCTTCAGGTTGCACAAAAGCTGTTCAAGAGCAGGGCTGAGATCAAGCTCAACGTATCAGACATCCTGAATCAACATTCCTATTTCTATCATGACCTGAATGGCAACAAGAAATTCGACAAGAATGGAGGAGATGCTTTGGCCATTGACAGGGTATATGGAACAAATATCAACGTGGTGTTTAGCTATAAAATCAAATAATAAAAAAATAATTAACTGGTTAAAACTTCTCAAACTACCAATTATGAAACGCATATTAAGTTTAGTCTTGCTTGGAGCGCTTGTGACGGTTTCCTGCCGAAAAATTGAAGTTGACGGCAGCGATAACAACAACAATGGCGGTAATAATCCTCCCCCAACAGAAAGTACCGTCCTGTCTGGCACCATCAAAGCTGACATGACGCTGAAAGCTGCAAATGTTTATACCATTCGCGGTATCGTGTATGTTGCGGAAGGCGCAGTACTGACCATTGAACCTGGTACTGTTATCCACGGCGACAAGTCTTCAAGAGGTACACTGGTCATCACCAGGGGTAGCCGGCTTGAAGCGCCTGGTACTGCTGATAAACCCATCGTTTTCACCAGCAGCGAAGGTGCTTCTGCAAAAAGTGGCGATTGGGGGGGTGTGGTATTGATGGGTCGCGCCAAAACCAATGCCAGCTATAATGGAACTGCCGGCCTCGGTGAAGCAGAGGGCGGAATTAATAACGGTGACGGCTACGGTCTATTTGGCGGTGCCGACGATAATGACAACAGTGGTACCCTTACCTATGTAAGGATTGAATATGCAGGATATGCATTTCTTCCCGACAAGGAAATTAACGGACTTAGCATGTATGCACTCGGCCGGGGAACAAAGATTTCCTATGTCGAAGTTATCTACGCTGCTGACGACAGCTTCGAGTGGTTCGGCGGCACCGTAAACTGCGATCACCTGATCGCCTATAAGGGCCTTGATGATGATTTTGATACCGACAACGGTTTTTCTGGAAAAGTGCAGTTTGGAATTGGCATTCGCGACTCCCTCATTGCGGACATAAGCGGAAGCAATGGATTTGAGAGTGACAATGACGCAGGTGGTTCAACGCTGAATCCCCAGACACAGGCTGTGTTCTGCAACATGACCCTGGTGGGTCCGCGCGAAAATCTTAATAACATTGGTAATGCCCTTTTCAGAAATGGTGCGCAGATCAGGAGAAACTCATCTGAGTCTGTTATCAATTCAGTTTGGTTAGGCTGGCCCACGGGCAATTATGTTGACGCCACAACCGGCAGGCCGACCGATTTAAATATCACTACGAACAGCAATCTCCTGTTGGCTGGTAATATTCTTGCCGGCTGCACTACCAACCTGAAATATGGAGCAAGTACAACCGCATCTACGGGTTGGGCTCTTACTGATTTCACTACCTGGTGGAATACGGCAGCTTACAATAACCAGATCCTTGCTACAACAGCAGATGCAGGTTATGCTGCTCCTTTCAACTATGCAAGTCCCGACTTTACACCGGCTGGAAATTCACCCGTGTTGTCAAACGTATTTCCTTTCACTGATCCGAAACTCTCAGGTTTGGCAGTTGTTGCGTATCGCGGAGCAGTTGGTCCCAGTGATAATTGGTACAAGGGCTGGACAAGGTTCCCCGGATAATATACTAAAGAGCGTTCATAGAGTAACCTTAAGCAAGTACTACTCTTACGGTCCTGGTTTTTTGCCGGGACCTTTTTTTTCAGGATTCAGGATTCAGGATTCAAGATTCAGGATGGCTGGCGGGCAGGTCCACAAATCTTCCAATTTTGAATTCCTGCCTGCCGGCAGGCCGGTTGAATTTTGACTTTTTACTTTGAATTGCCACTTAACAATTTTTTAATACTGGCGTAACATAGATCCAGCCTGCTTTTCGGGGCATTCGAATTTCAGCAACGTCTCATTAACGATCTGGTAATATTTCGTTAACATATCGTTTGGTCCTTTGCCTTGGAAAAATTAAAAATCATGAGAAAGTACTTGCTCTTATTCGTGGCCACTATTTTATTTGCCTTAGTCTCCAACGCCCAGGAAACGACCTCAACACTTTCAGGGAAGGTCACGGATGATAAGAACAATCCTATCCAGGGTGCCTCGGTCATTGTCAAACACGAACCCACGGGTTCAGTTTTTGGGACACAATCGAATTCCAAGGGAATTTTTGTCGTGCCCAACTTAAAACCTGGGGGACCTTATACCATCACAATAAGTTTTACCGGGTTCAGTGAGGAAAAATTTGACAATATTAATCTCAATCTCGGCGACAACGCCGCGTTGAATGTTTCCATGAAGGTAAATTCAACGAGTTTGAAAGAACTTGTAGTAACTGGAACTAAACGTTCCAATGCTGGCGTGACCGTTGGTAAAAACCAGATCGCTACGTTACCCAGCATTGGAAGAAGCCTTTCTGATTTTACAAGGCTTACGCCTCAATCCAACAATAATTCCTACGGCGGTTCCAATTTCCGCTACAATAACTTAACGCTGGATGGTGCGATTAACAATGATGCCATCGGATTCAGCAACTCCTTTGGTGGCGTGAGCGGTGGAGGACAGCAAGGTGCCGCCGGTGCGGGAACGCGTACCAACCCCTATAGTCTTGAAACCATCCAGGAAGTCCAGGTGCAGCTTGCTCCCTATGATGTAAAGCTTGGAAATTTTACCGGTGGTAGCGTGAATGCCGTGACCAAAAGCGGTACAAATGATTTTCACGGATCAATTTATGGTTACGGACGAAATCAGGCCTTTGTAGGGAAAAGTGTAGATGGACAAAAGAAAAGTATCGGTTCTGATTTTCATGACTATCAAACTGGTTTCACATTGGGTGGTCCAATTATCAAAAACAAATTGTTCTTCTTCGTGAATGGTGAACTTACCCGACGCCAGGAACCCACTTTTTACAATGCGGGCGATCCCGGCGCTGCCATATCAATTGCCGATGCAGAGGCAATCAGCAACCAGTTCAAAACCAAGTATGGTTATGATCCAGGCAGCTATAATCAATACAAGATTTTTACAAACAGTAATAAATTATTTGCAAGACTCGATTGGAACCTGAATAGTAGGAGTACATTAATGATACGTGCTATCTACACCAGCGGCTGGGGTAATAACCTGGAACGTTCCTCTACCAACTTTCAATTTACATCGACCGATTTTACGCAGCATACCAACAACCTGAACCTGGTGGGAGAATTGAAAACAAAATTCAGCAATACTGTCAACAATAGTTTTGTTGCGAGCTATATTAATGTTCATGAGTACAGGGATTTTCCCGGCGTACTTGCGCCCTTCGTGGATATTGACAACGGTCGCATTTGGGCAGGTACGTGGCGTGAAGCTTCTATTTATAATATGAAGCAAAGAACCATTGAAATCAGTGATAATCTTACCTGGTCCAAGGGAATTCACAAATTTACCTTTGGTACACATAACGAATTTTATGACCTGACCTATGGATTCATCAATTCATGGAACGGCCGTTGGGAATATTCACGCGGCGTAAGCAGTTTCCTGGCAGATAATCCAAGTCGCATCCGCGGCGCGTTTACAACAGATGGAAAGATTCCAAATGACCGCGACTACTTGTACAACAATCCTCCGAATCCATTTAATGTGGGTTTGTTGAGTGCATACGGCCAGGATGAGATTGCACTTTCCAGGAAATTAAAAGTAACTGCGGGCTTACGTATCGACTATTCCTTCGTCGGCGAGCAACCCACCCTGGACCCTGCTGTAAATGCTACCAAGGAGTACGTTTCTCCTGATCCAACATATTCTCATACACCATTTCCTGAGATCAACAATAAGTGGTTGGGCAAAGCGACGCTTTCACCAAGAATTGGATTCAATTTTGACGTGAAGGGAGACCAGTCAATTGTTGTGCGTGGTGGTACAGGCATCTTCATCGGCAGGATGCCCTTCGCCTGGTTAGGTTACGCGTACACGCTGACCGGTGGCGTATACGGAAATATCGACTGGAACAATATTCCTGCAGGCACAACAGTGCCGCTGGCGATCAATCCACAGGGACTCAAGGATACGGTGTTGAAGTATGGCGGCTCTTCAAAAGCAAACACGCGTGAGGTTGATGTGATTGATAACAATTTCAAACTGCCCAGGGTCTGGAGATCAAATATAGCAGCTGATTTCAAATTCGGTCATGGATACAAATTGACAGTGGACGCCATGTACACCAAAACTTTGTACGACGTGAAATTCCAACAGATCAATATTAAAGACTCTGCGGCATACTTCACAAGTGGTCCCACTCAAACGCCCGTATACGTTGGTGGAAAGTTGAATCCGGAGTTTTCGAATCTTTATTTCCTGACAAATACAACTGAAGGTTGGCGCTACAATCTGACCGCACAAATTTCGAAAGTCGCGAATGGTATCAAGATGGCTAGCCGGTCGCTCAACTTCAACTGGTCGGCTGCTTACACTTATGGAATGAGCAAAGACATCAGTAACGGAATCAGGAACTCGTTTGAAAGTAACTTCAATTTGAACCCAGCCGTTGTACCTAATACACCAACACTTGCATATTCCAACTTTGACCTCCGTCACCGCATCGTTGGAACAATGGGACTTGGCTTGAACTGGAATGAGAAGAATACAACTTCATTGAATTTCTTCTTCTCCGCGCAATCGGGTAATCCCTATTCTGTGATTTATCAGTCGGCTCCATTCGGAAACGGCTCAAATGCGCCACTGCCTTATATTCCAAAAGATCAGTCCGACATCGTTTTGGCTGACGTGAAAAATGCTGCCGGGGATGTTACTTACTCCGCTGCACAGCAATGGAACGACTTGAGCGCATTCACCGAAGGCGATGACTACCTGAAAAATCATAAAGGACAATATGCGCAGAGAAATGGTTTGCGCACGCCCTGGAACAACGAGCTTGACCTGAAGATCATGCACGAATTCAGACTGAGCAAGACCAATCGTCAGCACATCCTGACCGTTAGCTTTGACATTTTCAACGTGTTAAATCTGCTGAATAATGATTGGGGACATATCACCTTCGTGACAAACGTGAACAACTACACTGTTAACTTCCTGAAGTTTGTGAAGGATGCAAATGGAAAGAATCCGGGCGCACCTGGTACGGGTTATATCCCAACCTTCAACTATGTATCGCCTGGTTCTACAGGACACTACTATACAGTTGATCCTATCAACTCAAGATGGCAGGGACAGCTGGGGTTGAAGTACAGTTTTTAAAGTAAAAAGTAAAAAGGCAAAATTCAAAAAGAAATCACTTTTGAATTTTGCCTTTTTACTTTTGAATTTTTTACTAGGCCGCTGAACGCGACTCCTGCTGAATTGAAAACAGTCGCTCCACAATCATCTCAGTACTGTGTTCGTATTTCAGTTGCACTGGTTTTGCGTCATTCATCCAACTGTAAAATTGAGATTTGAATTGGTCGCTCAGTCGATCCAATTTGCAAACACCGAGTTGTTCCAATGCCGCAGCGTTGCATTGTTGCTCGTATTGGGAGCCAATTGGAATGGTCAGTAATTTCTTACCGAGGTAGAGTGCTTCTGCCGGCGTTTCAAAACCGCCACCCGTTATGAGTGCATGGCAATTGATCAATCCTTCGTTAAACAAGGATTTTTCAACCGGAACGAATTGAATATTTCTATGCCACCAGGGCGTTTGCGTTTGTCTGGAATAAATCCTGAATTTGAAATCAGGGATCTGGCTGAAATGGTCCATCATTTCTTTTTCACAATAGGCGGGGAGGTATACGGCGACATAGCCATGATCTTCAGGCTGCGCCTTGAGGATTTCTGACTTAATCACCGGCGACATAATGAAATCATCGTAGGCTTGGAAATGCAAACCCAGCTTATGACTGGATTTTGCATAATGATGCAATATCCACTCACCCATACTGCTACGATTGGCCGGCCTTGGCGTATGGGAAGAATAGAAGCTCGCCTGGTGACCGAAATTAATCGAGGGGACGTGTTTTTTTGAACAGGCCAGGGAAGTGATGCATTCAAAATCATTAATCACGAGATCATATTTTTCAACCGGCAATTCACGTGCTTCCTTCCACATTCGGTAGGGCGCCAGCTTTTTTACCATCGCAGCGTAGTCAAGGTGTCCCTTGCAGGTATAGAACAAACTCAAACCACTGCTCCTGTATTTAATAGGAGCGCTTAGTGCAAGGGTGCTGTTGCTTCCGCTCAGGAAAAGATCAACCTCGCCGTATTTCTGTAAATAGGGCAAGAGTTCCATCGCCCGGCTGATGTGTCCGTTGCCGGTGGCTTGTATGGCATAAAAAATTTTCATGTTAAATGGCTAATGAGTTAATAAAGAAATTGATTTGGTCGGTTGTGACGGTGAGTGTGGGTTTGATGTCCTCGAGGGTAACATCGGAGAAATCTTTTTCTGAATATTTAAAAATATTCCACTCATGTTTGTTGTACTCCAGCGATGTAAGGCTTTCCACCCAATCGCCGCTGTTGAGATAGGTCACACTTCCATGTTTGTTTACAATCTCTCTTTTCTGGGACTGGTGAATATGCCCACAGATCACATAGTCATAATTCTTTTCGATCGCGAGTTCGGCTGCAGTCACTTCAAAGTCCTTGATAAATTTTACAGCCTGTTTTACGCTGTCTTTTACTTTTTTGGAGAAGGATATTTTTTCACCGCCAAACGAGTGCAGGATGAAATTGATGAAGCGGTTTAAAATGATCAGGAGATCATATCCTTTTCCGCCCAGCTTCGCAAGAATTTTTGCGCTGCCCTTTGTGGTATTGTCAAATACGTCTCCGTGAAAGATCCATGTCATCTGGTTGTCGATTTCTAATACAAGCTTATCTGCCAAGACAAAATTTCCAATCTGCAAATCGGAATATTTTCTCAACACTTCGTCGTGGTTGCCGGTAATATAGAATACACGCGTGCCGTGCGTCACCATGGTGATGATTTCCTTGATTACCTTAAGATGAGAAGAGGGAAAATAGTGTTTGCTGAATTGCCAGCCATCGATAATATCTCCATTCAGTATGAGAATACTGGGATTGATGCTCTTCAGGTAGTTGATTAGTTCCTTAGCGTGGCAACCATAAGTACCGAGGTGTACATCAGAGATTACGACAACATCAACTGGTCTTTTTTCCATGGGTTTACGTTTAACAAATAAAGACATCTAGTCTTACCTAATCTTTAAGCGAATGTTATCAAACTGCGTTCTAATTGTCACCTGAATATTAATTCCCCTCTGTTACAGACGATTATGAAAACCAACGGATAAGGGTAGTGGCAGTGTTCTGGATAAACCTGTGCGTAAAGGCTGGAATGTGCACAGGGCCTGGTGTATAACTGAATTGAAATGCACAAAAATTGACGGCCTTAACATTTGCATCACAATTCGGAAAAACTCTGATCATATATCTATAATGCTAGGATAATTTTTGCATCACCTTTCCTTCACATTCGCCGGATACCTTGCAGCCAATTCTTTTTTTACACCAAAACTAAATTGTGTATGCTGCTTCGAATTTGCAAGCGCCACAAGTTCATCCTGTTCTTGCTGTTATGGCTGCCCTCAGTTATAGTTGCACAACAGAAAATGATCAATGGCCGTATCATTTCAAAAAACGATCAAAATCCTGTAGCCGGAGCCTCTGTCATTTTAAAGGGCACTAAAACCGGCACTTCCACAAGTGTAGACGGAAAGTTCAGCCTCCCTGGTTCCCCCGGCGACGTACTCGTCATCAGCGGCGTGGGTGTGATGCCGACTGAATACACGGTAGGAGACCAAAAAGATTTTTCCCTGGAAGTGGAACAGGATGCTAAAAAAATGAACGAAGTAGTCGTGACTGCACTTGGTATTCGTAAAGAAGTGAAAAAACTTGGCTATGCAATTCAGGAAGTAAAGGGATCAGAGCTCACTAAAGCAAGGGAGCCCAATCCCATAAACGGACTTGCGGGGAAGGTAGCAGGACTTAACGTTGGCGTTACGCAGGAAATGCTGGGCCAACCTGTGGTGCTTCTTCGCGGAAACCAGCTTACC
>Ga0097621_100000886_pt1 | contig 20980 bp, 16 predicted proteins | sample KBSMisM72_FD_73165 | JGI IMG/M metagenome (GOLD analysis project Ga0097621, IMG submission 73165) | Miscanthus rhizosphere microbial communities from Kellogg Biological Station, Michigan, USA - KBS Miscanthus M7-2 (version 2) (version 2) | ecosystem: Host-associated > Plants > Roots >... | reverse complement strand
AGGCGGCCGAGCCTGATTTCGTTGATACGCGTCGGCTCCGTCCGCGTCTCGGTCGCCAGCCGACGCAAGGCGGCCGACAGCGTCCGCTCGCGCTCCGCGAGCGCAGCGCACGACGCGCACGTTGGAAGATGCGCGGCCACGGCGTCCTCGCGCCCGCGATCGAGCGGCGCACCGCGCGCGAAGTCGATCACGTCAGCCGTCAGCGGGCAATTCATGGAATGGTCCTCGTCACGGGCAAGGGACAGGGCTTTGCCGCGGGTCGGTCGCAGAGACGGCGCGCCAGCAGCGCGCGCCCGCGGTGAAGACGTGAGCGGACGGTGCCAATGGCGCATCGAAGCGCGGCGGCCGCGTCCGCGTAGCTCAGTTCCTGGAGATCGCACAGCACGACGGCCTCGCGATACCGCACCGGTAAGGCGACGACGGCTCGGCGAAGCGCGTCGAGGTGCCGCTGGCGTTCGATGTCGCCGATGGGATCGACGTGAATCGTCAGCTCAGTAGCGGCGTTCGCTTCCTCGCTATGCAGATCGAGCATGTGACGCGAGGCGCGAGCGCGGCGGACGTGATTGCGCGCGATGCCGAGCAGCCAGAGCCGGGCGGTCGTCTGTCCCGGCCGGTATCGCCATGCGCTGTCGATGACGGCGATGAACGCCTCGTGGACGATGTCCTCGGCGAGCGTCGCCGAGCCGCACATGTGGACGGCGAAGCGGCAGACGTGCGACCGATGACGCCTGTAGAGTTCCGCGAACGCCTCGCGATCGCCAGACGCGATGCCGGCGATGAGGACGTCGTCCGAGGGATGAGGATCATCCACGCCTGTATTCAGCCGCGCGGCGGGAAAAGTTCCCTCAGGGGCGAAATTTCCTGGCGTCGATCTTCGCGTTCACTCTGAAACGATCGAAGGACGTCTCCTCGACCGTCTCGGCCCCTTCCGCCCGCCGGAGGCGAAACGGCCATTTCACCCCGTCGACATCACGGTAATCGGCCAGGAACAGACGCATGTCCTGCGGAGCGGCCAGTGTCTGCGGTTGGGCGCCACGTGCAGGAGCCGGCGGCGCCTGCCACGTGATCAGGATCGGCAAGTGCGTGGCCTGCGCGATGAAAAAGCGCATCGTGGTGTTCTGCGCGCCCTTGGCTTCGAGGACGTCAGCCTTGCCCTGAGGAGCTTCGGCCTGCCCGGCGTACGAAAACGTCAGGGGATACCCGGAGAACGACGTCGCGAACATCGCCAGCATCAATCGGGCGAAATCCTGCTTCACGGTTGGCGTCTTCGCTTGAATGAGCGCGTCGCCGTTGAAGCCGGCGGTTGACGGTCCGCTTTCCTGGGCGGGGATTTCGTCCCTGCGGACGTATTTGTCGGGCAGCTCGACGTCGATCTCGAATTCGATCGGCACGAGGTTGTTACCTCGGATTTGCCGAGTACGCCCAGTCGCGACGATGGTCTTCACGGCCGACAGCGCTTTGTCGCCGCCGAGCGCTTCGCGTGCGGCCGCGAGAATCGCCGCAGGATCGGGCGGCGCGCTTTGCGCGAGAACGGCAGCCGACACGGCGAACGCCAGCGCCAGAGACTTCAACATGCGGTCTTAGACGCCGGAGCGCCAGCCTCGGTTTACAGCGGCCGGGGGTTGGCCAGCCGCGGCATCAGCCGAACGGCGTTTTCGCGTCCGATGGCCTTCATGTCGGCTTGACTGAATCCATAGTCGAGCAGCCCTTTCACGGTGTTGGGACCTGCACGATAGGGATAATCCGAGCCGTAGAGAATTTGCGAGACCGGCACGAGCTTCGTGAGCGCAGCGAGCGGCACGGCGTTGTACGCCCAGGCCGTGTCGTAGAAGAACCGTTTCAACTCGTAGAGCACACCGTTTGGCACGCGCGGCGCGAGGTTCTTGTTGATGACGGGCGCTTGAATCAGCCGTTCCGTCAAAAACGGCACGGTGCCGCCGGCGTGCGAGAAGATGAACTTCACATCGGGGCAGCGCGCCGCGGTTCCGCTGAACAGGATGTCGGTGAGCGTGCGCGACGTGTCCGTGCCGAATTCAATCACCGTCGGGGCGACGTCGGGGATCAGTCCGCGACAGCAGTTCGCGAGTGTCGGGTGAGTGTAGAGGACGGCCTTGCGCCGGTTGAGCTCGTCCATGATCGGCGCGTAGGTGCCGTGTCCGAGCCACTTGTCGCCGTAGCTCGTCAACAGGCCGATGCCGTCCGCCTTCAACGTGTCGAGCGCATATTCAATCTCGCGCAGACTGCCGTCGATGTCCTGCATCGGCAACATGGCAAACGAACCGAATCGCCCGGGATAGTCGCGACGCAGCTGTGCCATCCACTCGTTACTTTCACGCGCGACACGGCGCGCCGTGTCGGCGTCGGCGAAGCTCACCGCGGGCGACGTGATGGAAACAATCGACGTCGCGACGCCCGCCTTGTCCATGTCGTCGAGCGTCTTCGCGACGGACCACGCCGTCATGTCCGGAGTGGCGAGATTTCTCGATGCGAGCTCGGCCAGATACTTCGGTGGCGTGACGTGATGGTGGACGTCGATGCGTCCCGCCGCTCGCGACGGCGCCTGCGCCATGACGGCGATGCCGAGCATCTTGAGAAAATCGCGGCGACTCTCCATCCTGCCCTCCCTGCCCTACCTGCCCCACCCGACCCACCTGCCCTACCCGCCCTAGCAACGCATTAGAATCCCCCCGTGCCGACCGACGACTTCGACCTGACGGTTGCCGCAACCCGCGCGGTAACGCGAACACCCGGCTCGCCCTCGAGTGCGCCGTCCAGCACATCCACGATTCCGTGGGCGCCCGGCGCCATCATCGCCGGCCGCTATCGGCTCGTGTCGCTCCTCGGCCGGGGCGGCATGGGCGAAGTGTATCGGGCCGACGACCTGACGCTCGACCAGACCGTCGCGCTGAAATTCCTTCCCGCCGGCGTCGCCGCCGATGCCGATCGGCTCGCGCAGTTCCACGCGGAGCTGCGCATCGCGCGCCAAGTGTCGCACAAGAACGTCTGCCGTCTCTACGATCTCGGCGAGCACGAAGGCCGCCGGTTCCTGACGATGGAGTACGTCGACGGCGAGGATCTGGCGACGCTACTGCGCCGAATTGGACGCGTGCCGCACGACAAGGCCGTCGACATCGCCCGCCAGCTCTGCGCCGGCGTCGCGGCCGCCCACGAGCGCGGCGTGCTGCATCGCGATCTCAAGCCCGCGAATGTGATGATCGACGGCGACGGCAACGTCCGCATCACCGACTTCGGACTCGCCGTGGCCGCCGGCGACGTCAAGGCGTCTCGCGCCGGCACACCGCAGTACATGGCGCCCGAGCTGCTCACCGGCGGCGCGCCGTCGGTCAAGACGGACATCTACGCGCTCGGCCTGATCATCTTCGAGATGTTCACGGGCAAGCGGGCGTTCGACGCCAAGACGTTCAACGAGCTGCTGTCGATGCACGAGACGCGGACACTCGCGACGCCGTCGTCGATGGTGCGCGATCTCGATCCGGCGGTCGAACGCGTCATCCTCCGCTGCCTCGAACACGATCCCGCGCTGCGGCCGGGCTCGGCACTCGCCGTCGCGGCTGCGTTGCCGGGCGGCGATCCGCTCGCCGCCGCGCTGGCAGCAGGTGAAACGCCGTCGCCGGAAATGATCGCGGCCGCCGGCGAGACGACGGCGTTCCGTCCGCTGGTCGGGCTGTCGCTCTTTGCCGCGGCGATTGTCGGGATATTCGCCGTCGCCCTGCTGGCCGACCGCGTTCTGGTCACCGCGAAGATCCCGATGGAAAAGAGCGTCGATGCGCTGGCGGATCATGCCCGTGACATCCTCGCAAAGCTCGGATACCCCGATAAACCGGCGGATACGGCGTTTGGGTTCCTGCCGCTTCAGGACTACGTGATCTACGTGACACGAACTGATCGATCGGCTACACGGTGGGACGCCCTGAGTAATCCGTACTTTCCGACGCTTCGCTTCTGGTATTCGACGAGTCCCCGCGATATCGACCCCGTCGCCCCGTTGTGGCGAGCGCAGTTCGACGATCCGCCGATGGAAATTACGAACATGCGGCGCGTCACCACCGACATCGCGGGACACCTCACCCAGTTCTCGATGGTGCCGCCCCAGCTCGAGGATCAGAAAGACGCGAGCGCGCCGCCACCGTCGATGAACTGGAACGTGTTTTTCGACGTCGCAGGTCTCGATGCCGGAGTCTTCAAACCAGTCCCGCCACGATGGGTGCCGAACAGCTACGCTGACGAGCGACGAGCGTGGGAAGGGCCGATGCCGGGTCGTCCGGACATCACGCTTCGCGCCGACGCCGCCAGCTATCGTGGCAAGCCGGCCTTCTTCCAGATCTCCGGACCGTGGTCGCGGACGTTGCGACAGACGCAGGACGTTCAGCAGGGCCGAGGCCTCATACGCTTCTTCCTGTTCGTGATCGTCTTCGCGCTCTCGATCGGCACCTGCGTCCTGGCGCGCAACAATTACAAGACCGGACGCGGTGATCACAAAGGAGCGACGCGCGTCGCGGCGGCATGGCTGATCGTCATGTTCGCGGCGTGGCTGCTCGGGGCGCGCTTCTGGCTCGAGCCCCTCACGGAGTTCACTCACTTCCTCGACGACTTCGTCGCCTTTCAGCTGACGAACGCGGCGATTCTCTGGCTCATGTACATGGCGCTCGAGCCATACGTTCGCCGATACAGCGCTGACATTCTGATGTCGTGGAGCCGGCTACTCAGCGGACGGGTGCGCGATCCCCGCGTCGGCCGCGACATTCTCGTCGGCATCGTTGCCGGGTTGGGCATCGCGACTCTCGTCATCGCCGTCGCGCTCCTGCCTGCCATGCTCGGCTATCCGCCGCCGCCGCCGCGTAACATGAACCTCGAACTGATCATGAGCACGCGGCGCGCGGTCTCGTTGTTGCTGCGGATGCCGACGCAAGCGCTGTTGAACGGCATGCTGACGACGCTCCTCTTTGCGCTTATCCGGATGGCCGTCAAGCGCACGTGGATCGCGACGATTATCACGATCGTGGTGGGCGCATTCGTGCTCGCGAGCAATTCTGGTACGCAGCAGGTCTGGCTCAATATCGCGTTTGCGATCATCGTAGCGATCGTTTACGTGGGCGTGCTCGTGAAGTTCGGGATGTTCCCGCTGATGATGACGTTCCTGACAAACAACATCGCCGCCAGCGGCCTCACCCTGGACGTCAACAAGCTCTACGCACCGTCGGCGATCTGGCTCATGGTGCTGATTGCAGTGATGGCGGCGTTCGGCTACTACGCCTCGCGCGCCGGAGCGCCGCTGTTCGGGAAGGTCGGAGAAGCCTAGGTTCGAAAGGTTCGTTGGGTTCGAAAGGTTCGTGAGGTTCTCGAACCTTTCGACCTCACGAACCTTTCGAACCTTTCGAACCCTTCGAACTTTTGACCGTGCGGGCCGTGGCCTGCGCCGACCACGGATCTTCCGGCCATGGGTGCTTTGGATACCGGCCGCGCAGCTCTTTCCGCACTTCCGCATACGTCGTATTCCAGAAGCTTCTGAGATCGCGCGTCGTCTGCACCGGACGTCCGTTCGGCGCAAGCAGCGCAAGCCTCACGGCTTCCTTCCGCGGTCCAATCCTCGGCGTGTCCGCCAGCCCGAACAGCTCCTGCAGCTTCACCGACGCGGAGACCGTTCCATCGTCGTCGTACTGAAGCGTGGCTGAACGACCGCTGGGGACGGCGATCGTGTCGGGCGCGTCGCGGTCGAGCGTCCGCCGCTCGTCGAATGTCAGAGCGGTCAGGAGATCCATGTCGTCGAGATCGCGAGCAGCGAGCGCCGCTCGGCGCGCAAGTTCGGCGCGGTCGAGACCAACACCGGCGAAGCGCAGCCGCTGCAGCAGCTGACGTTCGTTGTCGCGTGGGCCACGTTCGAGCCACGCCTTCGTCAGCAGTGCGGCGCGCTGCTCCGGATCGACGTCCACAGGCTTTTCGCTGAGCGTCAACGCGTCGTAGCGCTCGATCGCCACGGCTTTGACGGCCGCTCGCGCCTGGTCGAATCGATGGACAGTCTCGACGCTCGTCGGCCGCAGCCAGTCGCGATCGACGATGCTCGCCAGGCGAACCTGCGCGTCCGGGTCATTGGGACGCGTCGAGACACGGACATCGAGCGCGACGAGAAACTCGCCGTCGACGACGCCGCTCTGCGACGAGAGCGTCGCGCCCGCGCCGGTCGAGAGCAGCAGCCGCGGCGACTTCGACTCGCGCCGTTGCGCCACGCGATCCGGATAGCCAGCCAGAATCGCACGTCGAAAATCGGCATCGGACAAGGACCCACGGCGTTCTGACGACGCGACGTTCGCGGCCGTGTGCTTCACGTGCGGCGGCATCTCGGCCCACCGATCGATGGCCGCCAGCAAGTCGGACGTTGTCGCCGAGGTGCGCGGCGGCAGGAGGTGCCGCTCTGACAGAATCGCGCACGCTTGTGCCACCGGCCACGCGCCGTCAGCAGCGACCAGCATGCGCGCCAGACGCGGGTGGAGCGGCAGGCGCTGCATGTGCCGGCCGATGTCCGTCAACGCGCCGTCGCGAACCGCATCGAGACGCTCGAGCAGCGACAGCGCCGACGCCAGTCGATCGTCGGCTGGCCGCTCGAACCACTCGATCTCGCGCGGATTGCCGCCCCACGCGATCACGTCCAAGACGGCGGCCGCCAAATCGACGCGGTGGATTTCCGGTTCGCGGTGGGGTCGAAGCCGGTCGCGCGAGTCCCACAATCGAATCGCGATTCCCGGCGACGTTCTTGCCGCGCGACCCGCGCGCTGATCCGCCGCATCCATCGTGATGCGCTCGAGTTCGAGGCTGTCGATGCCGCGCTCGGCATCGTAGCGGGCGACTTTGTGTAAACCCGAGTCGACCACCGCCGTGACGCCGGGCACAGTGACCGACGTTTCGGCGACGTTGGTAGAGACAATGACCCGGCGCCTTGAACCAGTCGGCTTGCGCAGCGCCGCATCCTGCGCCGCCGCCTCGAGCGAGCCGTACAGCGGCAACACGTCCGCGCTGCGCGATACGCCACGTGCGGCAATCTCGTCCATCGCTCGCCGGATCTCGAATGCGCCCGGGAGAAAACACAACACGTCGCCAGGCGTGGACGCCGTCAGCCGCTCGACGGTATCGGCAACCGACGTCCCAGGCGCGTAAGACACGTCGAGCGGGTGCAGTCTGCCGGGGACGTCAACAACGGGACAGCCCCCCAGAAACGAGGACACGGCCGCCGTGTCGAGCGTCGCCGACATCACGACGAGCCGGAGATCGTCCCGCGCGCGCCACGCCTGCTTCGTCAACGTCAGCGCCAGATCCGCGTGAATGCTTCGCTCGTGGAATTCATCGAGCACGACGGTGACGAAGTCCGAGAGCAGAGGGTCCTGCTGAAGCCGCGCCGTCAGCACGCCTTCGGTCGCGACAAGCAGCGTCGTTCGCGGACCAAAGCGGCGTTCGAGACGGATTTGCCAGCCGATCTCCTCGCCGACGGTCCACTCCTGTTCCGCCGCGATGCGCTGCGCGATGGCGCGCGCGGCCACACGACGCGGCTGCAGAAGAATCAGCGGTCCGTCAGAAACAAGCGCGGGAGGGATGCGGGTCGTCTTGCCGGCGCCCGGCTGCGCGGAGACGACAACGGCCCGGGATTGCCGGAGGTGTTCGACAATCCCGGGAATGAACGGATCGACGGGAAGCGATTCGCTACGCAGTGGTGACGCCAACGCCGACCGGACAGGTTACGCCCGTGCCGCCGAGGCCGCAGTAGCCGTCCGGGTTTTTCGCGAGGTACTGCTGATGGTAGTCCTCCGCGTAATAGAACTCCGGCGCGGGAAGAATCTCTGTCGTGATCTTCGGATAGCCCGCGGCCGACAGCTGCTTCTGGTACATGTCGCGCGACGCTTCGGCGGCTTTGCGCTGCTCGTCGCTCGTGTAGTAAATCCCCGAGCGGTACTGCGTGCCGGCGTCGTTGCCCTGGCGCATGCCCTGCGTGGGGTCGTGATTCTCCCAGAACACCTTCAGCAGATCGTCATACCGGACCTTCTTCGGATCGAACACGACCAGCACGACCTCGGCGTGATTCGTGGTGCCGCTGCAGACCTGCCGGTATGTCGGGTTCTTCGTGTGTCCCGCGGCGTAGCCAACGGCCGTCGAATACACGCCCGGCTGCTGCCAGAACTTCTTCTCCGCGCCCCAGAAACAGCCCATGCCGAACAGCGCGACCTCAGAGCCGTCGGGAAACGGCGGCGTCATCGAATGCTGGTTCACGAAATGCGGATTCATGTGTTGTCCTTTCCCGGCTTGAACTCGAGCGCCGCGCCGTTCATGCAGTATCGGAGCCCCGTCGGCCGCGGGCCATCCGGAAACACATGGCCTAGATGGCCGCCGCAACTCGAGCAATGTACTTCGGTGCGCGCCATGCCGTGGCTCTGATCCTCGGTGGTGCCGACGGCCTCTTCCCCGAGCGGGGCATAGAAGCTGGGCCAGCCGCTACCGCTCTCGTATTTGGTGTCGGACGTGAACAGCGGCTGTCCGCAGCCGGCGCAGGTGAACGTCCCGTCACGTTTCTCTTTGTTCAACGGACTCGAGCCCGGCGGCTCGGTTGAGTGTTTTCTCAGAACCGCGTACTGCGTTGGCGTGAGTGTCGCTTGCCACTCAGCATCGGTTTTGTCGGTCTTCGTGGTCATACAAGTACTGTAGCACTCTGGAACTATCGCCTAAAGGCGGACACTACCGCGACAGCAGCGGGACAATTTCCTTCTCGAACACGTCCATCGATGCGATGCCGAGGTGCCGCGACACGATCCGGCCGCCGCGGTCGATGATGATGCTGACCGGAATGCTCGGGATCGGATCGTAGGCTTTCAGGATGTCTTCCTTGCCTTCGGCGAGCAGGATCGGATAGTTCATCTTCATCTGCGTCGCGTACGTCTTCGCCATGTTCATCGAGTCGTCGACGGAAAGTCCGATGATCTGCAATCCGCGATCGCCGTACTTCTTCTGAAGCTCGATGAAGCCGGGAATCTCCTGTTTGCACGGCACGCACCACGTCGCCCAGAAGTCGAGCAGGATAACCTTCCCCTTGAAATCAGAGAGCGACACCTTCTTGCCGGTGATGTCCTTGAACGAAAAATCGAGCTTCGCCATAGGCGGGGCGAGAAGCGCCGCCGCTGTCAGTGCAGCCGCAATGACCCTCATGCCGTCAGCATACCCTTTCCCTCGACACAGTCGTACGCCTTGCCGGTCGCCACGTTGGTGAATTCTTCGGTCCGGCCATTCGGCCACGACACGACGACGCGATCGAGGCGATCGCGGCGGCCCACGCCGAATGTCACCGGCAGCTCCGACTGCGACAGGTAGCTCGACCCGCTTTTCACGAGACGCGACTGCGACGTGCCGCCGTGGAACACGCGAACGGTCGCGCCGATGGCGTCGCGATTCGACGTCGTGCCTCTCAGGCGAAACCGCACGAAGCGGTTTCCCGCGGTCTGATCGTTTCTGAACAGCACGGCTGGACCATTGTTCGTGGTCATGAGCAGATCGACGTCGCCGTCGCGGTCGAAGTCGGCGTACGCGACACCGCGGCCGACGCGCGGCTGCGCGAACTGGCGTCCAACGTCGAGCGCTCCGTCCTTGAACGTTCCGTTGCCCTGATTGAGAAACAGATGCGGTGGCTGCGCATAGCCGACGTTGCCGCGAATGTTCCGGACCGTTTCGTCGATGTGTCCGTTGGCGACGACGAGATCGAGGTCGCCGTCGAGATCGAAGTCGGCGAACACACACCCGAACCCGAGCGAATTCTTCGACGCGGCCCCGATGCCGGCCTTCACCGCGACATCCTCGAACAACCCGCGCCCGAGCGGACGATACAGCCCGATCATCTCGTTGTCGAAGTTGGTAATGGCGAGCCCAGGCACGCCGGAATTCTCGAAATCGGCGGCGTCGACGCCCATGCCCGCGCGCGCCTTGCCTTCGGTGCTGAACGCGAGGCCGGCCTCGACCGCCGTGTCCTTGAACGTGCCGTTCCGGAGGTTGCGATACAGCTTGTTCGGCTGCGTGTCGTTCGCGACGAACAGATCGGGCCAGCCGTCGATGTCGCTGTCGATCATCGCGACGCCGAGCGACTTCGAGCTCGAGTCGAAGATGCCGCAGCGCGCCGTCACGTCTTCGAACGTCCCGTTTCCGCGATTGCGAAACAGCCAGCACGTGTCTCCGCGATAGGCCTCCGGCGTGCAGTACGACTTGTTCTTCCCGTCCAGGCTGCAGAACACGTCGTGCTCCGGCGTCCATCGCAGGTAGTTGCAGACGAAGAGGTCGAGCAGGCCGTCGCGGTCGTAGTCGAACCAGAGCGCGGACGTGCTGAAGCCGGTGCGTCCGCCAAGTCCGGCGGCTTGCGTGACATCGACGAACGTGCCCTTGCCGGTATTGCGAAACAGCCGGTTTTGGCCGACGCACGTGACGAGGATGTCGGCGAATCCGTCGTTGTTGTAGTCGCCGACCGCCACGCCCATCCCGTACATCTCCACGTCGAGTCCCGCACTGCGCGTGACGTCGGTGAACGTGCCGTTCCGATTGTTCTTATAGAGTGCGAGCGTCGAGCGTTGACGGTTGTTTCGTTTATGACTGGGCCAGTCCATGCCGTTCACGAGCAGGATGTCCGGCCAGCCATCCGCGTCGTAATCGATGAACGCGCACCCCGATCCCATCGTCTCGGGCAGCAGCTTGCCGCCGTATCCGCCGTTGTTGTGCCTGAACTGAATGCCGGCCGCCGCGGTGACGTCGGCGAACGTGAACCCGATCTGACGCGATTGCAGGAGGGCGACGCCGCCCACGGCGTACAGAAACTCGCGGCGGTTCATGGAATCGTGACGAGGCCGTTGCTGATGGCGTAGACGACGAGTTCGGCGGTCTTGTGCAGACCGAGCGCGTTCATGATGTTGGCGCGATGGACCGCGACCGTGTTCACGCTGAGCGCGAGCTTCTCGGCGATTTCCTTGTTGGACAGCCCGGAGCAAATCAGCTGCAGCACTTCGAGCTCGCGCGGCGTCAGGCCGTGCGTCCGCTCGCCTTTGAGCGACGGCGGCCGGTTGACCGACGGATCGATGACGGTTTCTCCGGCGGCGACCTTCTTCACGGCGGCGGCGAGATCGAGATCGAGCGCGTTCTTCAGGATGTAGCCGCGCGCGCCGTTATCCAGCGACTGACGCACCAGAGTTTCTTCCGAGTGCATGCTGAGCATCAGCACGGCGACGGCGGGATTGTCGGCGAGGATCTTTTTCGTCGCGGCGAGTCCGTTCGTGCCCGGCATCGCCACGTCCATGACAATGACGGCGGGCTTCAGCGACGTGGCCAATGCGATCGCTTCGTCGCCGTTGGCCGCCTCCCCCACGACCTCGATCGCCTCGTCGTCTTCGAGCATGCGGCGGAAGCCTCGGCGGACGAGCGCGTGGTCGTCGGCGAGCAGCACGGTGATCTTCTGTTCAGACATGCGCTCCCACCATCGGCACACACAGCCGCACCAGCGTGCCGCCGCCGGCCGGCCGCAGGAATTCAATCGTACCGCCCACGAGGGCGGCCCGCTCGCGCATCCCGATGATGCCGAGGCCGCGCCGCGGCGGCGACGCGGCGAGGCCGGCGCCGTGATCCTCGACATCGAGCTGCAGCATGCCGTTCGAGAGGCCGAGGCGCACGATCGCCTGCGTCACGCCGGCGTGTTTCGCGATGTTGCTCAACGACTCCTGCAGCACGCGGTACACCTGGATGCCAATTTCGCTGTCGACGGCAATCGCAGACGCCGGCCGCTCGTACGACACCGCAAGACCGAGCTGTCGCTCAATAGTAGAAAGATACCAGTCGACTGTCCGTTCGAGCCCGGCCTCCTCGAGAATGGAGGGGTGAAGGGTTTGTGACAACCCTCGCACGTTGTCGAGCGTCGTTTGCGCGATTTCGCTGATTTCCCGCAAGTCGGCGCGCAGCTCGGATCCTTCTGGCGTCTGCCGGGCCGCGCGCCCCAGCATGGATCCCATCGCCGTCAGCACCTGCCCCAACTCGTCGTGCAGCTCGCGCGAGATTTCGCGAAGCGTGGACTCGCGGGTGGCGATCAGCTGCTGCGCCAGCTCGCGCCGGTCGTTCGACAGGGTCGACAACCGCGCGAACAGCTGCCGGTTCGAGCGAATCAGATAGAGACTCGTCAGCGTGATCACGACGAAGGTCGCGGCGAGGAAGATGTAGATCTGCCGCTCCACTTGCGCGTAGATCTCGCGAACGCGTACGGCGGTCTGCTCCTCGTTCGCGTTGTTCTCGACGAGCAGCCTCGCGACCGCGGTGTTCAGTCCGGCTTGGCGCGCCTGCAGCGACAGCCGGATTTGGGCCCGGGCTTCGGCTTCGTGCCCGCCGGCAGCCAGCGCGAAGATGCGATCGGCCGCGTCCCAGAACTGCGCGAGCGACGTCGCCAGATACTTGCTCTGCTCGGCGGTCCGTTGCGCCGTCGCGACCTGCGCTTCGCGAGCCAGCCCGCTCTCGAGATCGCCTCGAATGCGAGCGAACTGCGCCTGCCACGCCGTCAGCGGATACGGTTCTTCGCTGTCGAGCATGTCGCGCATGGCGAGTCCGAGCGAGTTCAAATCGTTCTGAATGCGGAGAAGCAACAGCGAGTCGGTCCGGTTGCGATCGGCGAGATCGGTTTGCAGCGCTCGCAGACCGGACAACTGGCGGGTCACGTACCACGAGACGCCGACGACCGCCGCCAGCGTCACGATGAGGCCAAGCAGCAGCGCCGGCGTGGGCCCACCTCCGCTAAAGCTACGGCGGGCAAGCGCGCGACTTTCCTGAGCTACCACGTCGGCGCCGGCCGGCCTTTCCAGAGCCAGACGATGTAGTCGATGTTCTCGGGAGCGCCGCCGAGCTCGCGCAGCCGTGTCGCGTTCTGGCCCCGGTGATGCTGGCTGTGCATCGCGCACTGCGTCAGCGCCTCCGCGACGGTGATCGTCAGAGGCGGATTCTTGAAGAACGGGATGTCGATCGAGGCCGCAAGTCGATCGTCAGTCAGCGAGGTGAACCACGGCTCGATGCCGGCGTGGTAGCTGCGCGCGTACTCGTGGAGGGCGTCGAAGGTCGGATAGTCCTCGGCCTTGGTGAACGCCGGCGGCGCTTGTCGATCGCCAGTCATCCAACGGAATGCGTGCTGGACAACGTGAATGTGATGCAGCCGCGTGCGGATCGTCTGGTCGTTCCGCGCCGGCTCGAACGCCGCGATGAGGCGCCAGTGCTCGGCGTCGGCCCATGCCTGATGCCGATACAGATCGTGAAGCGTGTTCCGGAGACTCATCTAGGTCTGCCCCCGCAAGATCTTCGCTGTCGTGATGATTTGCGCCGAATGCCGCTGCGCGTGCTCGGCCGCGTGGAACAGCAGCCCGAGCACCGTCGAGGGCAGGCGATGACGGCCAACTTCGCGCGTCTCGTCCAGGGTGCAGAGCGGCGTCCCGCGGACTTGCGCAAGCGCGCGGTCGATCGCCGTCTGTGCCTGGCGGACGAGCGCGTCGGCCGTTTCCGCCTGCTCGTGTTCCTCGGCGGCGAGAAACTCGTACTGCGCGACGCTCAGCGGTTTGTCTCGCGCGTATGTCATCAACCGATCGAGACTCCCGGCGAGATGCTTGAGATGGAATGCAATCGACGCCGCCCCGCCTGGACGCGACCATAACTGCGCCGACGTCAGCGACATGACCCCTTCAAGCTCTTCACGCACTTGCAGCAGCGAATGCGCGACAGGCTGAAGCTCGTCGATGTAATCCGGCAACGGGCCGCGGAGCCAGACTTCCGGCTGTGTCATTGCGCGCAGCCCCTGACGCGGACGCAAAAAACCGTCCAAACCTCGCGCACGGGTTCGATTCTCTCATGCCGCAGTAAAATATGACGGTTATGGCTCATGCCTTGCGCCCGGTTGCCGCCGGTTTGCTGCTGACGTTTTGCGCCGCCGGCATCCGTGTCTCGGCCGCTGGCGACACTCGGCTCGCCGACGCGGCAATGCGGCGGGATGTCGCGGCGGTTCGCAAGCTGCTCGACGACAAGATCGACGTCAACGCCCCCGGCGCCGACGGCACACCCGCACTTCACTGGCTCGTGCGCGTCGACGACTTCGAAGACGCGCGCCGGTTGATTCGCGCCGGCGCCGACGCGTCGAAGCCGAACCGCTACGGCGTCACGCCGATGCAGCTGGCCTGCGCGAACGGCAACGCCCAGATGATCGCCCTTCTGCTCGAAGCCGGCGCCGACCCGAACGTCGTCGACAAGCAGGGGGAAACAGCGCTGATGAGCGCGGCACGAGTCGGGAGCGTCGACTCGGTCAAGACGCTCATGGATCACGGCGCGACAATCGATGCGCGCGACCCCGCGTTCCAGCAGACGGCGTTGATGGTCGCCATCCGCGAGAACCATCCCGACGTCGTCGCGCTCCTGGTCGATCGCGGCGCGCAGGTGAACGTGCAAACCCGCACCGGCGACACGCCGTCATGGATTCTTCCCAATTCAGTGCCGGGTTTCGGCCACGGCATCGGCATTGTCCGCGGCGGACTGCCCGACCGCGGATCGCGCTTCTTGATTCCAGGCGCGATGACGCCGCTGCTGTATGCGGCGCGCGACGGCCGCATCGAATCGGCGAAAGTCCTGCTGGCTGCCGGCGCAGAGATCGAGCACACGGACGCGAACGGCATCACACCGCTCCTGATGGCCATCACCAACAATCACGTCGACATGGCGCGCTTCCTGATCGATCGGGGCGCGAACGTGAGGACGGTCGATTGGTACGGCCGCACGCCGCTGTGGGCGTCGATCGAGCTCCGCAACATGGACGTCGACAGCTCGACCTTCGAGAACGGCGTCGATCGAGGGCCTGTCCTCGACCTGATCAAGGTGCTGCTCGACAAAGGCGTCGAGGTCAACGCGCGAACGAAGGAAGTGCCGCCGATCAGGCGGCAGATGCTTCGCGTGACCGGCGATCTCTCGTGGGTGGACTTCACGGGGCAGACGCCGTTTCTCAGGGCCGCGCTCGCCGCCGACCGCGAGGTGATGCGGCTGCTGCTCGCGCACGGCGCGGATCCGAAAACTCCCACGTTTGGCGGAACGACGGCGCTGATGGCGGCGGCGGGAGTGAACTGGGTGGTCGATCAGACCACGGACGAAGGTCCTGCGGCGCGACTCGAAGCCGTGAAGATGTGCTTCGACCTCGGAATGAGCGTCAACGACGCGAACTCGATGGGCATTACCGCCGTCATGGGCGCGGCGAATCGAGGATCGGACGACATCATCGCGTTCCTGGTCTCGAAAGGCGCAAAACTCGACGTCAAAGACAAAGAGGGACGCACGCCGCTCAATTGGGCCGAAGGCGTGTTTCTCGCGACGCACCCGGCGAAGCCGAAGCCGAGTTCGATGACGCTGATCAAGAAGCTGCTGAACCCCGCGACCGCCGGATAGCATGAAGCCCCTGGGCGTCTTTGCTGTCGTCTTTACCATCGTCGTCAGCGGCCGCGCGCAGGCGCCGGAGCCGCCGCAAAAGCCTGCGCTGCTGAATCAGTACTGCATCACATGCCACAACCAGCGGCTGAAGACTGCCGGCCTGCTGCTCGACTCGATGGACCTCGATCACGTCGGGAAGGACGCTGCGGCCTGGGAGAAGGTCGTCCGGAAGATCCGCACGGGCATGATGCCGCCGAGCGGCGCCCGCCGTCCCGAGCGTGCCGTCCTCGACAGCTTCGCGTCGGACCTCGAGGGCCGGCTCGACAAGGCGGTCACTGCTGGTGCGAACCTCGATGCACCCGCGCTCCATCGTCTCAATCGCACCGAGTACGCGAACGCCATCCGCGATCTGCTCGCGCTCGACGTCGACGTCAGGACGCTGCTGCCGGCCGATGCTTCGAGCGAAGGTTTCGACAACATCGCCGACGCACTTGGCGTGTCGCCGTCGCTGATTGAGAGCTATGTCACGGCGGCGATGAAGATCAGTCGGCGGGCCGTCGGCGACCGGACGCTGACGCCGGCGCAGATCACGTATCCGGCCCCGGGCGGACTCGTTCAGGACAAACACATCGAAGGGCTGCCGCTCGGCACGCGAGGCGGGCTGCTCGTGCGTCACACCTTTCCGCTCGACGCCGAGTACGAATTCAGCGTCACCGGCGGCGGTCCGGGTGGCGGGGGCGGGGCGCAGATCGATGTCACGCTCGACGGCGAGCAATTGAAACCGGCGAACGTTCGAGGCTTCCGGATGCCGGTAAAAGCCGGCCCGCACACGATTGGCGCCGCGCTCGTCGATCGCGTTCGAGGCGCCGGCGTGGACGAGCAGTACTCGGACTTCCGCGTCAATTCGGCGTTCACCGCACCGGGCGGCGTCGGCACGGTCGTTATCACCGGACCGTTCAAGGCGACGAGCGCCGGCGACACGCCAAGCCGTCATCGGATCTTCGTCTGCATGCCGGCCAATGCCGCCGACGAAACATCCTGCGCGAAGAAGATCGTGTCTGCGACTGCACGCCGCGCGTACCGCCGCCCCGCAACCGAGGACGAAGTGGCGACGCTGATGACGTTCTACGAGAAGGGACGTGCATCAGGCGATTTCGAGGTTGGCGTGCAGCAGGCGCTCGCGCGGATCCTCGTGGCCCCAGCGTTTCTTTATCGCGCCGAAACCGAGCCGGCCGGCACGAAGCCCGGCGCCGCCTATCGTTTGAGCAGCGTCGATCTCGCGTCGCGTCTGTCGTTCTTCCTCTGGAGCAGCATTCCGGACGACGAACTGCTGGATGTCGCGTCCAAAGGCACGCTGCGCGATCCGAAAGTCCTGCAGCAACAGGTCAAGCGCATGCTGGCCGACCCGAAGTCGACGGCGCTGACGAACAACTTCGCCGGTCAGTGGCTGTTCCTGCGCGACCTCGCGCACGTTCAGACGTCCGCGACGAACTTCGACGACAACCTGCGTCAGTCGTTCAGAACTGAAACCGAGATGCTGTTCTCGAACGTCGTGCGCGAGGACGAGAGCCTGCTGACGCTGCTCGACGCGAACTACACCTTCGTCGACGAGCGCCTCGCGAAGCACTACGGCATGCCGAACATCCACGGCAGCTACTTCCGCCGGGTCGATCTGCCGGCCGGCAGTCCGCGGCGCGGGCTGCTCGGCCAAGGCAGCATCCTCACCGTGACGTCAGTCGCCACGCGCACGTCGCCAGTGACGCGCGGCCGTTGGATTCTCGAAAATCTGCTCGGCACGCCGGCGCCGATTCCACCGCCTGGCGTCGACACGAACCTGGAAAAGAACCCGGAAGAAGTGAAGAATACGTCGCTGCGGCACCGGCTCGAACTGCATCGAACGAATCCGACGTGCGCGTCGTGCCACAAGATCATGGACCCGATCGGCTTCGCGCTCGAGAACTTCGATCTCGTCGGCACGTGGCGCGACGTCGACGGCAAGTCGACGGTCGATGCATCCGGCCAGTTGGTGGACGGCACCACGTTGAACGGACCAGCCGACCTCCGGCAGGCGCTGCTCTCGCGATCGGATGCGTTCGTCACCAACGCGACCGAAAAACTCCTGACGTACGCGCTGGGACGCCCGGCGCAATACTTCGACATGCCGACCGTCCGGACCGTCGTGCACCGGGCCGCCCAGAACGACTACCGATTCTCGTCGCTCGTCCTCGGCGTCGTCTCGAGCGACGCGTTCCAGATGAAAATGAAGAAGGCCACAGCAAGCTCGGGCAACTGAGAAGTTAGAACTGAGAAGTGAGAACTTAGAACTATGTTCATTACAAAGAAGCATCTGTCGCGCAGGACGTTCCTCCACGGCGTGGGCGTGTCACTCGCGCTGCCGTTTCTGGAATCGATGGTGCCGGCCGGCACGGCGCTCGCGCAGACCGCGGCCAAGGGCAGGACGCGCTTCGGCGCCATCTACGTCCCGCACGGCGCGACGATGGACAAGTGGACGCCGGCGGCCGACGGCAGTAACTTCGACTTGACGGAAATTCTGCAGCCGCTGAAGCCGTTCATGTCACGCGTGAACATCGTGAGCGATCTGAGCCATCCGCAGGCCTACGGCGGCGGATCGGCGACGTCGAACCACAACCGATCGGCGGCGACGTTCCTGAGCGGCGCCCACGCGGAAGCGGGTCCCAAAGCGCATCTCGGGATCACGATGGATCAAGTGGCCGCGCAGCACATCGGTCAGGACACGCCGCTCCCGTCGCTCGAGCTCATGATCGAAGAAGCGACGTTGAGCTGCGGCGACGGCCTGAGCTGCGCGTATCGCGACACGATCGCATGGCAGAACGCGACCTCGCCGCTGCCGATGGAGAACAACCCGCAGGTGGTGTTCGAAAAGCTGTTCGGCGACGGCAACACAGACGCCGAGCGGCGCGCGCGTCGTCAACAGGCCGTCAGCCTGCTCGACTCGGTGCTCGGCGAGGTGTCGTCGCTCCAGAAGAAACTGCCGGCGGCGGACAAGACGCGGCTCGATCAGTATCTCGGCGACATCCGCGAAGTCGAACGCCGCATTCAGAAGTCGTCGGCGGAGTCCGCGACCGAATTGACGCTGCCTGCCCTCCCGACCGGCATCCCAAAGGACGTCGAAGAACACGTCAAGCTGATGTACGACCTCCAGGTGCTCGCCTGGCAGGCGAACATCACGCGCGTCACCACGCTTCTGATGGCGAAGGAATTGAGCAACGCCGTCTATCCGAAGAGCGGCGTGCGCGACGCGTTCCACATCCTCTCGCACCACTCGAACCTGCGTGAGAACATGGACCGCTTCGCCGTGCTCAACCGCTATCACGTCACGTTGTTTACGTACCTGCTGGATAAGCTGCAGTCGATTCCGGACGGCGACGGCACGCTGCTCGATCACTCCATGATTCTCTACGGCAGCGCGATGAGCGACGGCAACCAGCACAATCACGGTCCGCTGCCGGTCATCCTCGCCGGCGGCGCGTCGGGCGCGCTCAAAGGCGGCCGCCACCTCCGCCACCCGAAGGACACGACGATGTCGAATTTGCTGCTCGCGATGCTCGACAAGCTGAGCATCCCGACAGAGAAGTTCGGCGACAGCACTGGGATGCTGCAGATCTGAGTTGTTCACGACGATGACCGCAGAGCACGCGGAACACGCAGAGGGAGAATCCCCTTAACGAACGGCCCGCTTCCCCGCGAAATCCCGGATTACTTGCGTGACGCAAGCCGATGAACATTTCCGTTCGCTCTTATCAGCATATCGCTCGCGCGCGCCTGGAATCGAAACGTCGTTGCAACGACTTCGCGCAAGCATCGATGTGCGCGAACAACCGCGTTCATTCCTCAGCGTGCTTAGCGTGCTCTGCGTTGATCGTCGTGCCAGAGTCTTCTTACTCGTGCCGCAACGCGACGGCGGGATCCATCTTCGACGCACGCCGAGCCGGCAAATAGCACGCGATCAGTGCGACCGTGGTCAGCGCCGCGCCAAGGACGATCGGCGTCATCGGTTCGCGCGCCGGCAGCGTAGGAATCATCGACGTCAGCACCTGCGCGACGCCGTAGGTCCCGAACGCTCCCAAGGCGACTCCAACCAGAATCAACGCGCTGCCGCGTTGCAGCACCAACCGTAGAACGTCCCTGGCCTGCGCGCCCAGCGCCATTCGGATGCCGAGTTCACCGGTCCGCTGCGTCACTGAGTACGACGTCACGCCGTAGATGCCGATCCCGGCGAGGCCGAGTCCAAGCAGCGCGAACCCTCCGAGGAGCGACGCAAACAGTTCCGTGCTTCCAAGGTTCTGATCCACGAGGGCGCGCGCGGTCCGGATTCGGTTCACTGGTGAAACCGGGATGAGCTCTGCCGCGACGCGTCGGAGCGGCTGTGTCAGCGACTCCGGTGAGAGCGTCGTGCGCATCGTGATATTCACGCCCAGGATGAACCCCTGTGCGATGGGCACGAACACCTCGAGGCGCGTGTACGGCTCGGCGAGGCTTCCGGGGAATCCGACATCGTTGACGACGCCGACGACTTGCAACCACTGGTTCGTATCCGATGTCGGCCCGGGAAACTTCATACGCTTGCCGATGGCGCTCTCGTTCGGCCAGTACTGCGAGGCCGTGCGCTCGCTGACGACGATCACGCGCGGCTTGTCCGCGGCGTCGTCCGCCGTAAACAGCCGGCCCGTGATGAGGCGGATGCCGAGCGTCTGAAAGTACCGAGGGCTGACGGTCTCCATGAACACTTCGCGATAGTGGCCTTGCTGCGGCTCGGGCTGGCCCTCCGCGACGAGCGGACCGCTCGAATTGAATCCGCCGATCGGCTGGGATGAAGAGAACGCGACGTCCACCACTCCGGGCAGTGTGCGGAGCCTCTCGTCGAACGCCTTGAAGAACGCCAGACGCTGCTCCGGCGTCGCGTAGTTCGGCCCGCGCAGCCCGAGCTGCGCTGTCACCAGGCCGTCCACGCGCCAGCCGGGATCACGCTGCCCGAATCGCTGCAGGCCGCGAAGGAACAGTCCCGAGCCGGTCAGCAGCACCAGCGCGAACGCCACCTCGCTGACGATGAGCGCGTGCTGAAAACGCGAATGCGAGCTCGAGGTCGAGCCGCGCGGCCGATCGCTCAACGCGCGATTCACATCGGCGCGTGAGGCCAGAAGCGCCGGCACGGCGCCGAAGAGCAGGCCGGTCAGCACGGCGCAGATCAGCGTGAACGCAAACACGCGAACGTCGAGCGTGACGCGTGCGAGCGGCAAGTCGACGAAAAGCCGGCGGTTCACGAACTCGAGGACAATGCGCGCGATGACGAAGCTGGCGACGCCTCCAGCCACCGCCACCAGGCCGCTCTCCGTCAGCGACTGCCGCAGCAGCCGAAACCGGCCCGCGCCGAGCGCCGCGCGAATCGTGTGCTCGCGCACGTGGGCCGCAGTCCTCACGAGCTGCAGGTTCGCAAGATTCGCGCACGCGATCAGCAGCACGAACCCCGACAGCCCGAATGCCA
>Ga0097621_100000885_pt1 | contig 20990 bp, 22 predicted proteins | sample KBSMisM72_FD_73165 | JGI IMG/M metagenome (GOLD analysis project Ga0097621, IMG submission 73165) | Miscanthus rhizosphere microbial communities from Kellogg Biological Station, Michigan, USA - KBS Miscanthus M7-2 (version 2) (version 2) | ecosystem: Host-associated > Plants > Roots >... | reverse complement strand
GCCGCGATGATTGTCAAGCGTCTGGTCATGCCGCCCTCTTTACGAGCTACGAGCCACGAGCCACGAGCCACGAGCCGCGCGGATTGTAGATCAGGCGCCGGCGTCGGCGCGATTGACGAGGAAGGTGGCGATCTCGCCAAGAAATGCGCGCAGAAACTGGTCGGCTTCCGGAGGGAAGGCTGCTTCGTCGAGGGCGGCCGCCATCAACTGCATCCAGCGCTCGCGAGCCGCATGATCGATGTGGAACGGCGCGTGCCGGACACGCAGGCGCGGATGGCCCCGTTGTTCGATATAACGCGGCGGACCGCCGAGCCGGTAGATGAGGAAGTCGCGCAGGCGCTGTTCGGATCCTGCGAGATCGTGGGCCGGGTACATCGGTCCCAGGATGTCGTCCTGCGGCACTCGGCGGTAGAACGCGGCCACCAGTCTCGTCAGCCCCGAATCGCCGACGAGCGAGTAGACGTCGAGCTCCTCCACGCGTCCTCTGGGGCTAGAAACGCCGTTCGCCCGGCAGTCGATCGGACCCGAGCGCGTCCATCCAGGCGGGATATTCGACGGTCAGCGCACTGACCTCGTCCAGCGCCTTCTTGTCATCCGCCGACAGCACGACATCGACGGACTTGAGATTGTCGTCAAGCTGCGAAATCTTCTTCGCGCCGATGATGACGCTCGTGACGGCGCGATTGGCGAGGATCCAGGCGATTGCCACCTGCGGAATCGATGCGCCGGTCTTCTTGGCGATCTGCCCGAGCACGTCGACGATGTCGAAGGCGCGTTCCTTGTTGATGGGAGGGAAGTCGAATTTCGCGCGGCGGGCGGCCTCGTCTCCACCATCGCGCGTGAACTTCCCCGAGAGGAACCCGCCCGCCAGCGGGCTCCAGACCAGCAGGCCGAGGCCCTGATCCTGCAACAACGGAATGGTCTCGCGCTCGAGCTCGCGTCCCGCGAGCGAGTAGTACGACTGCGTACATCGAAACCGTTCGAGCCCCTGGGCCTTCGAGACGCCAAGGGCCTTCATGAGCTGCCAGGCGACGAGGTTCGAGCAGCCGATGTACCGGACCTTGCCGGCGCGCACGAGATCGTCGAGCGCCCGCACCGTGTCTTCGATATTCGTGAGCACGTCGGCGCGATGAATCTGATACAGGTCGATGTAGTCGGTGCCGAGGCGGGTGAGGCTGGCGTCGACGGCCTCGAGAATGTGCAGCCTCGAGAGGCCGACCTGGTTGGCCTGGTTGCCCATGCGCCCGCGGACCTTCGTGGCGAGGATCACGTCGCGGCGCCTGTTGCCGAGCGCGCGGCCGAGCATCGTTTCAGACTCACCGGATGCGTAGACGTTCGCGGTGTCGACGAAGTTGATCCCAGCGTCGAGCGCGCGATGCACGAGGTCGTCGGCTCCCTGCTGGTCGAGGCCGCCGATGGCTTCCCAGATCTGTCCCCGTCCGCCGAACGTCATGGTGCCGAGACAGAGCTCCGAGACGAAGACACCCGTGTCCGCCAGCTGTCGATATTTCATCGGACTAGTTTATCGCAGGGATTGCGCGGAGAGCGCTTTGGTCAGAACCGGTTTGAGGATTCGTGTGAATTCTTCGTAAGCGGGCGGCCTGAGGTGCAGCCGATCCGTCATGAACAGCTCGAGGCGGGAGGATCCGTCGGCGTTGAACAGTGCCGGGTTCACATCGATGTAAACGACGCGCGTGCTCGTTGACGCCCACTGCTCGATCTGGCGGTTCACCGCGTCTACGACATCCCAGCGGTCCCGCTTCTCGGGCGCCCGGTTGACGGACACGAACACCACGGTCGTTGCCGGCAGCGCTGTCGTGACGCGATCGATGAACTGTCGAATGCGGCCGACGATGGCCGCGGCCGGCTCGCCGGCGCTGACGTCGTTGCTCCCGCAGTAATACGCGACGACCTTCGGCCGCTTCGGCAGCACGTATGCGTCCACGAGCCGAAGCATATCGTCTGTCTGCGCGCCGTCGAACGCGATGTTCGAGATCGGGAGCGGCGCCATCTGCGCCTGCAGGTTCGTCCACCGGTGGAAGATGCTGCTGCCGACGAACAGGATACCCTGGGGGTCGGCGGCATCTGCCGCGGCCGCGCGCGGCGCCGCCATGGGCGCACCGATCGACAGTGCAGCCGCGACGAGCGCAGCGATCCACTTCATCTCGGGAGCGGCTCCGACTTCTCCTCGGCGCGTGCCGCGCTGAGCATGTTCGCGATGCTGTAATTGCCTTCGTGGCACGCGTACTCGTAGATCGTGCCGAGCGCCGGCGTCCAGGGCACCATCGCGGTCCACGGCTTCGTCCAGACTGTCGGATCGTCAACCGTGAACTCGTATGCGAGGCCATTCGCGCCCGTGCGCGTGAAGCGTTCCGTGAGCGTGAGATTCTGATCGGCGAACCGGAAGAGCCCGCCCATCGCGTTGCCGTTCGGGTGGAAGTTGGTCGTCTCCACGACGAGCGTGTCGCCCTCCCAGTGGCCGCGCGAGTCGCCGAGGTAGTGGCGAATCCTGGGCGACACGTGTGGGCGTCCGTCGAGCGGGATGATGCGGACGTCGTGGATCTTCTCCATCGCGATCACGACGTAGTCGGCAGACTGCATGATGCGATACACGCTCATGTAGGCCGCGAACAGATCCGGAATCCCGTACGAGATGCACCGATCGGTCACGAACAGATCTTCGGGACCGCGAAAGAATCGGGGCCGGGCGGCGAAGGCGGCGGCCCGCGCGCGTATCGCCTCCGCGGTCATCGGCGGCAGCCTGCCGGTCTCCGGGTCGACGATGAGCGACGTACGGCTCTCGAAATTTCGGGTCGGCAGCCAGTTCTGGCTGTAGGTGCCGGTCGCCCCCAGGCCGCTGTTCGTGTTGGTCAGCAGGCCGAGATAAAACGCGTCGCCGAACGCCGCATCGGCGTCGGCCGCAAATAACTGCGCGGCGCGGGCCTTGAGCGAAGCCAGTTCCTCTTCGGTCAGCCGTGGCTTGTCCGCGAACGCCGAAGGCCGCTCGAGCGGCGTGGCGCTGTTGTTCTCCCACAGGCCCTGCAGATCGGCGTGCCCGTCGGCGGCGCGCGGCGCCACCCACGCGTGGCCGGCCGCCGGCGTCGCAGGCGTACGGCCGGCGGTTCGCGCCTGCCCGACGGCGGTTCCCGGCAGCAGCAGGAGCGAAAGAATGGAGAAAAGACCGTTGATCTTTCGCATCGCGTTAACCTTTCCCGAAACGCGGCGGCCGAATCAGACGGTGTCGAAGCCGCCTTTGCCCGTGAGTTCGAACTGGCCCTGCGCGATCTTGGCGAGCCATTCGGCAGTCCGTTTCAGGCCGCCGAACGGGAAGAAGTGTACACCTCGGATGCGCGTCTGCGGCTGCTGCTCGCGGTAAGTCGCCAGCCCGACGATGAGCTCGTCAGGGGCTGAGACGGTCACGAGCTTCGTGAGATTGGTCGCGTGCTTCGAGACGGCCGCCAGCGACGGCCCGGCGCCGCAGTCGATGGCGTACTTCAGAAGCGTCTTCAGCGTGGCGAGGCCTGGCAGCCCGATTCTGACGGGCAGATGATTGATCGCGCCGTTGGCCGCCTCCCACTCGATCACCGGCGCCGGCAGAAACACGAACTGCGTGACGATCTGGACGTCAGCACCTGTCTTGTCCGCGTACGCGTTCTTGCGGATGATGGCGTCCCGCAGGACGGGGTCGCTGACGTCTTTGTGGCCTTCCGGATGGCCGGCGACGCCCACCTTCTTGATCCCGGCATTTTCGATGAACCCGCCCTCGAGGATCTGCAGCGCGCTCTCGAACTCGCCGACCGGCTGCGCGATGTCCCCGGCCACGACCAGCACGCGTTGAACGCCCGCCTCGCCGACGAACCGGGCAAGATAGTCCTTGAGAAACGACGCGCTCTCGGTCCGCCGCGCCACGATATGGGGGACGGGCTCCATGCCTTCCTTGCGAAGCCTGGCCGCGAGGGCGACCGTCTCGTGCGGCTCGGTGCCGGGCACATGCGGGATGTAGAGCTGCGTGCCCGGGCGCACGAGATCGCCGTACCGCTCGATGCGGGCCGACTCGCGGACGGTGGTCTCGATTGAGTAATCCGCAACGAGTTCCTGAATCTGCTTCTTGTCCATAGTCTGAGGGTGAGTCGATGGATGGCCGAAAGGGCTGCGACGGTCGTGTCGCAGTGCTGTCGATGTATTGTGGCTTGAGGACGCGTCGCCGGGCAACCTCGAACGGCCGACGCCGATCGGGATGCCCGGCGACGTATTTCCGGAGGCTAGGCCGTGATCGTCACGGCTTTCTTGAGCGAAAAGCGGAGGAGCGTCTCAGCCGGGACCTCGATATTCTTCTTGCCGGTGGCGGCCGCGGCGCCCGTGCCCGCGCCCGCGCCGACCCCGGCGCCAATCGCCACGCCTTTGCCGCCGCCCGCCAGCCCACCGATCAGGGCGCCGAGCCCGGCGCCGCCTGCAATCGCTTTGATGTTGCGGCTCTTGTGGCCTTCGGAGGCCTTCGAATCGACCGACGTGGCAATCGAATAACGCTGTCCCTTCAATTCGAACGCGTCGAGCGTCATGCCGAGGACCGCCTTGCCCTCGAGCCGGCCCGATTCCTGTGACGTCGTCACGTGCCCGCTGAACTTCGTGCCTGCCGGCAGCGCTTCGACATCGTTCACGACGACCGGTTCTTCGAGCGTCGCCTCGAACTTGTCGTGCGCCCTGTCGCGAGCGGTGGAAAGCGCGCGGGTGAGACGCACGGCGACGACCGTGCCGGGCGCCAGTTCGACCTCGCGTTTCGGTTGCACGACCGCGGCGGCCGCCGCGAGCGCGTCCGCGGCTGTTGCGCGAGCGGCGTCCGCGACTGACGTCGCCGTCGTACCCGTTCCCGCCGATCCGGTGCCCGTCGAAGGCGTGGTGCCACACGCGCTGATTGCCACCGACGCACAGACGATCCAACCGAGCGTTCTGGGTGTCATGCGGATCTCCTCAAAGAGTTTCGTCCTTGGGTCCTGGCCTGAGTGAAGCAACGTCCGTGCCTGAACCTGGGCTGTGTCACAACATGAAACAGCGCGAAGCGGGGCCGTTATGACCGTCGAACTTCGAGGACGATCTGACCAAGTGCGCCTGGGTGTCGGACGGTCGTTAGAAGTTAGGGTTAGGGGTTAGGGGGTTAGGGCAAAGAACCGTTTTTCAATGCCCGCCGAACACAAGGTAGCCGCGTTTCCGAAGACTGTCTGCCAGCGCCACCTCCATGCGAACGGCCTCCTCATAGGTCATCGGATTCAGGTGCGCGTACAGTTTCGGCACGAGACGCTCGCCGAATTTCCTGACGACGCGCGCGGCCTTTTTCCCGTTCTTGTGGTTCTCGAGGCGCTGCGCGGGCGAGAGGCCGGTCATGCCGACGTAGTAGCCGGCCTTGCCGTCACCCCGCGGATTCCGTAGATACACCACGTAGACCGAGTGGTGCCCGGCCCGGGTCTTCGCCATCTCGGCACGGAGTCTAGCGGATCTCGCGCGGCGCAAACCTGCCGCGAAGCAAACCTGCCGCGAAGCAAACCTGCGATGATGTGGCATGGCCAGGTTCGCCACACATGCCGGGGCGGCGCACCCGATGGGTGCGACCGTGTACCCCGATGGCGTCAACTTCTCCTTGTTCTCGCAGACCGCGACCGGCGTCACGCTGCTGCTCTTCGACGGCCCGCTGGCGACCGAGCCGGTCCAGACCGTCCAGTTCGATCCGTTTCTCAACAAGACGTTTCATTTCTGGCACGCCTTCGTCATCGGTTGTGGCCCCGGGAGCTTCTACGCATTTCGCGTGGAAGGCCCCAACGAGCCCGACACGGGTCACCGGTTCAATTCCAGCAAAGTGCTTATCGGCCCGTGGGCCAGGGGCATCAGCAGAGCGCTCTGGAAGCGGGCCGACGCCGTGGGGCCGCGCGACAACCTTGCGACGTCGATGCGCTGTGCCGTGGTGGATCTGACCGCCTACGACTGGGAAGGTGACCGGCCGCTCAAGCGGCCGATCAGCGAGTCGATCATTTACGAAATGCACGTCGGCGGGTTTACGCGCAGCCCGAGCGCCGGCGTACGCCACCCGGGCACGTTTTCCGGTGTGATCGAAAAGATTCCCTACCTCAAGGCCCTGGGCGTGAACGCCGTAGAGCTCCTCCCGGTGGCCGAGTTCGACGACAGCGACGTGTCGCTCAACTCCGACGGCCAGATGATCGTCAACTACTGGGGCTACAGCACCGTCGCGTTCTTCAGCCCGCACTCCGGCTACTGTGTCGACCGCACGGGTGCGTCCGGGGTCAACGAGTTCCGCGACATGGTGAAGGCGCTGCACCGGGCCGGGATCGAAGTCATCCTCGACGTCGTCTTCAACCACACGGACGAGGGCAACGAACTCGGGCCGACCGAGTCGTTTCGCGGCATCGACAATCGCACCTACTACGTCCTCGAGCCGCACAACCTCGCCGCGTACGCGAACTACTCGGGCACGGGGAATACCTTCAACGCGAACCATCCGCTGCCGCAGAAGTTCATCGTCGACTGCCTGAGATTCTGGGTGGGGGAAATGCACGTCGATGGTTTTCGCTTCGACGAAGGCTCGATTCTCGCGCGGGGCGAGGACGGCACGCCCATCGAGCACCCTCCGGTCATCTGGCAGATCGAGCTGGACGATGCGCTGGCGGATACGAAAGTGATCGCCGAGGCATGGGACGCGGCGGGCCTGTATCAGGTCGGCCATTTCCCGGGCGACCGCTGGGCCGAGTGGAACGGGCAGTACCGGGACGACATCCGCCGGTTCGTGAAGGGTGATCCCGGCATGACGGCCCGCGTGGCCTCACGACTGTGCGGGAGCGCGGACATCTATCAGGATGGTCAGACGCCTGAGAATTCCATCAACTTCGTGACTGTCCATGATGGGTTCACCATGCTCGATCTCGTCTCCTACGAGCAGAAGCGTAACGACGCCAACGGCGAGGGCAACCGCGATGGGATTTATGAGAACCTCAGTTGGAACTGCGGCGTCGAGGGGCCCACGGACGACCCGACGGTGCTGGAACTTCGCGCCCGGCAGATCAGGAACCTGGTGACGATCCTCATGCTGTCGCGCGGCGTGCCGATGCTTCTGGCGGGTGACGAGTGCCAGCGGACGCAGGGCGGCAACAACAACGCCTATAACCAGAACAACCCGACCAGCTGGATGGATTGGGACCGGGCCGCCGCATACGAGCACACGCTGAGTTACTTTCAGCGCGTGATCGCATTCCGCAAGGCGCATCCCGCGCTCACGCAGCCCTACTTCTACAGCGGGCAAATCAACGAGCGCGGTCTGAGAGACGTCGCCTGGCACGGTACGGAGCTGAACAGCCCTGGCTTTGGAGACCCGGACGCCCGTGCGCTGGCGTGCACGATCGCCGGGTTCCACGGCCGCGCGGACCTTCACGTGATGATGAACATGTTCTGGGAGCCGCTGGTGTTCGAGGTGCCGGTGGTGCCCGGTCGGAGTTGGCGCGTCGCGATCGACACATTTGCCGCCAGTCCCGACGACCTGGCTGTCCCCGGACAGGAGGTCGCGCTGCCCGGCTCTTCGTGTACGGTGCGGGAGCGAAGCATTGTCGTGCTCGTCAATCGCTAGGTAATCCCTCGGGACTGTCGGAACGGACCGATGCGCCGATACCTCTAGCGTACCAGGGGCGTTCAACCTATTTGTACTGAAGAGCTATTTGCCTCGCGTGCCAACGCAAATGACCTGGTACAGAGATTGGATAACGAATTTGTATGGACGTTACACAAGAGTTGAGGGCGCTCGAGCAGGATCCTCAAATCGTGGTATCCGTCGAGTTCCTCGGGCGTGGGATCTGTCAGGCATGCATAGGCGATATCTCTCATGGTTACAGAGAGATAGGTAAGCTAGACAGCTTCAACGCTGCCGTCGCGTGGTTGTCTGAAAAGGCACGGCAGAACTACCCGGACTCGAAGTACGTCAGGCATCTGCCCGCCCTAGCGAGGTAGTTTCTACACGCCAGCTAGGCAATTCTCGCCACAGATCTGCCCCGGCCGGGGCTAAGGAACGAACGTAAACTTCGTCAGACCAACGACTGCACTCGTCCAGCCGAGCAGGGACGTACGGTGCGGTACGTGGGCGCTAATCCGCACGTAGTAATCGCGGTTGGGGTCGAGCAGCGAGGTATCGCAGAGCGGGAGCTTTGCCTGAGTGGTCAGCCACTGCTTGACCACGGCTTCGTCCTCGGTGACCACTGACTCGGCCACGCGGCCGTCGATCGTCCGCACGAGGCGATGGCGCCGCGTGAGGTTGTCGTACTGATCGCTTGTCCCGATTACGGCCGTCGCGATCGTCCGATCCACCCAGCCGCGCACAATCATGCGCAGTTCAACGTCGTAGCTGAACGTGGTGCGCAGGCCGCTCGCAATGGCATCACGCACGTCATCCGCATAGCCGTCAGCCACTTCGAACGAGACGAGGACCTGGGCGTCACGAACGGCCGGGACGATGTGCAGCGTCTCCTCGGCGCGTACCGTCACGACCGCGACGATGACTGCCGCAGTTGCCACGCCCCAGATGCCCCGCCGGCCTTTCACTATGGACCGCCTTTCAATCGAATGGCGACAGCCATGTTTGCCCGCCAGAACGAGAGTTGCTCACTGCCTCCGACGCTGAGGCCGCTCTCGAACGTCCGATCGATGCTGCGGAAGTATCGCACATCCCAGCTGAGGCCGATCCGCTTGGTGAGAAAACCCGTGACGCCACCGCCCAGATCCATGGCTTTCAGGCTTCGCGCGATCAAGGGGTCACCGTACGCATCGTCGATGTTCACGAACATCGCGCCGGCGCCGCCGACGAAATAGGGGCGGAGCGAGTACTCGGCCAGCCGACGCGGCAATGCGACGATGATGTTGCCCGTCAGCGTGCTGGCGCTGGTGCCGGTGACCAGACCCTGGTTGTCGCGCTCGAAGAAACCCGGCGAGCGTCCCCAATCGGCTTCGACGCCGAGCACCTCACCGAGCCAAGCCCCGGTGAGCCCGATCGCGAGATTGGAGTGCCCCGCCGCGTGTTCCAGGTCAACAAACGTCGTAGCGCCGCCATATGTCACGCCGAAAAACGGTTTGATCTGCCACTCGGCCGACGCCCGTGGGACCGCGGCCAGAAGCAGACCAACCGTCATGATTCCAGCCGGACCGATTCGCATGGAGGTGCAGGCGCCTTACTTGATCAGCAACTGGAAAAACATGCGTGCAAACGGCGACACGATGATGTCGCCCGAGGCAAGCGTCACCGGCTTCGCCAGTCCATCGCTGTTCGCCACCATGATCAGCGTGAGGTCGCGGGCCGGCAGCGTCAGCACGAGGGAGGAAGAGGCATTGGCGCCCATGCCGAACTGCCAGATCACGGGTTCGTTCTTGTAGGTCTGAACGAACCAGCCGTAACCGTGCGGAAGCGACCCGCTGCGCCCGGCCGGAGCCCGCCAGGCGGCGGCGAGCGTGTCGGGGCGAAGCAGAAGCCCTTCCCGCAAGCCTCGATCGAACTCCGCGTAGTCGAGCACAGTCGAGATCAGGCCTGCCGACGGCGTGAGCGTCGTCGGAACATAGTGCGACGGGGACGAACGCTTGTCGTCGTCAACCGCGTAGGGAACGGCGAGACGTTCGAGCACGCTCGCGTACCGCTCGGAATCCGCCAGGAGGGCCGGGTCCTTCGGGGCATCAGGCCCGGGTACTGAATCGACCATGGCCTGGCTATTCAGGAGACCGGCGACTGCGACACGGAAGGAGAGTCCCGTACAGGCAGTGACGACAGATGCGAGGACCTCGAGGCGCGCGGGTCGGTAGAGGAAGGTCGGGTCGCGCGGGTCTCCGGATGTATGGGTCAGAATCTGACCGACAGTGGCGGCCGCGTCGGGGCTGTTGGGGCTGAACGCCCGGATGGGCGTGTCCAGCGTCAGGCGTCCGTCCTCCACGCAGCGCAACACTAGGGTGGCCGCAAAGATCTGCGTCAACCCGTCCAGGTGAAAGGGTGTGTCGGTGCGGGTGAGCAGGGACCGGGACGCGTCCTGCTGCCCGTACGCCTGCTGCCAGGCGATCCCGTCGCTGTCGATGATGGCGGCGGCTAATCCGGGGATGCCCGCCTGGAAGCGCAGGGCATCCAGGTAACGGCCAAATAACGTAAAGAGCTGGTCGCGGGACGGTGGCAGGGCTTTGGGCACCTGCAGCAGCGCCAGCGCGAGAAGGGCGGAGATGACACGCACGCCATCGAATAATAGCGGATTTGCCCGACGTACGCCTGTCTGATAACGGCTGACACAGTACTGCAACACGCCATCTGGTCATCTGGTCACTTGGTCACACGTCTTTGCGACTTCCTGATGCAACCGCGGCCGAACCATTCGCGGCCCAGCGGCGTCTAAGGTCGAGAGTTTTCGCCGCGGCTGCTGTCTCCTGCTAAAAGTCTCCGTTTCTAAATGACCAGATGACGAGATGACCAAATGACCAAATTCATGTTCGCATTGTCATTGGGCGTGGCCCTCGTGGCCGGCAGTGTCGGGTTATCGGCTCAGAAGCAGCAGCAGATCTTCATCAGCCTGACAGGGACCGATGGCAAACCGGTCGAGGGCCTGCAGGCCGCCGACGTCGCCATCACGGAAGACGACGTCAACTGCAAGATCATCAAGGTCGAGTCGATCGACTGGCCCACCAAGCTGCAGCTGCTGGTAGACAACGGCCGCGCGAACACCAATCCGATCAACCCTCTCCGCGACGGTCTGAAGGCGCTGATCGACTTGATGCCGGAGGGCACTGAAATCTCGCTCTACACGACGGCCGGCACACCCCGTAACGTCATCAAGCCGACCACGGACAAGCAGAAGGTCCTCGCCGGCCTGGGCCTGGTTGCCGCGGACGGCGGTGCGGGAATGTTTTTCGATGCCCTGTCTGAGGCGGCCATCCGGGTGGACAAGGACAAGGTGCCAGGCTTTCCCGTGATCCTCATGGTCGGGTCCGATTTCGGGCAGGCGCGGGTGCTCGACCGGGAGTACATGGAGCTGCAGAACCGGATCATCGACAAAGGCATCACCATCTATGTGACGGTGACCGCGGGGACGGGCGGCACATCGGGCGGGCAGGCTCAGACCGACATCGGCCTGCAGGTCACCAAGATGAGCGGCGGCAAGTACGAGAACATCTCGGCCCCCAGCCGCCTAGCCACGCTGCTGCCGGAACTCGGGCAGAAGATCGCGGCGAGTGCCGTGCGCCAGCGTCACCAGTACCGCGTGACCTACGAGCGCCCCGACAAGCCTTCACTGCAGCCACGCATCGGCGCCACCGTCAAGAAGGAAGGCAGCGTCCAGTTGTCTCTGCGGGGCAGTCTTCCGTAGGAATGTAGAACGTAGAACGTAGAACGGAAAACGAGCCACGAGCCACGAGCCACGAGTGTGATTGTGTGGCGGGGGCCAGACGTCGTACAGTCTTAGCCCATGTCAGACATCACGTTGATGACGCCGGGCCGCATCGATGGATTCGACACTCGCAACCGGATGGTCATGGCCCCCATGACCCGGTGCCGTGCCGAGGCTCTGGGCGTCCCCTCCGCACTGGCGATCGAGTACTACGTCCAGCGCGCCACCGCCGGCCTCATCATCACCGAGGGCACGGCGCCCTCGGCTGTTGGACAGGGTTACATTCGCACGCCGTCGATCTACTCCGCGGATCAGGTCGCCGCCTGGAGGAAGATCACGGACGCCGTTCACGCCAAGGGCGGCCGGATGTTCATGCAGCTGATGCACGTGGGCCGCATCGGGCACGCCGCGAACCGGTGTACGGAAGAACCGCTCGTGGCGCCGTCGGCAGTCCGCGCGGCCGGACAGATGTGGACCGACGCGCAGGGGATGCAGGACTACGACATGCCCCGCGCGCTCGAACAGGGCGAAATCCCCGCGGTGATCGCCGAGTACGCGCACGCCACGCGCAATGCCATCGACGCGGGCTTTGACGGCGTCGAACTGCATGCCGCGTCGGGCTACCTGCCCATGCAGTTCCTGTCCACGGGCGCCAATCATCGGACCGACGCGTACGGCGGCAGCCTCGAGAAGCGCTTGCGCTTCGTCCTCGAGACGCTCAATGCGATGGCCCGGGCCGCAGGGTCGGCGTCACGTGTGGGCATCAAGATCAGCCCGGCGATGCCGTTCAACGACATTCGCGATGACGATCCCGCTGAGACGTATACGGCGCTCGTCCGGGCCATCTCGCCGATGGGCCTGGCCTACCTGCACGTTCTGCAGTCGGCGATGCCCGATACTTTCAAGATGCTGCGTCCGCTCTTTGCCGGGCCGTTCCTGGCGGGCGGAGGATTCACGCGGGAAACCGGAGATGCGGCACTCGCGGCGGGCCAGGCTGATTTCATCGTGTACGGAAAGCTCTTTGTCGCAAACCCCGATTTGCCCCACCGGTTCGCGAAACGCGCCGCGCTGAACGCGCCGGATCCGGGCACGTTTTACTCAACGGGCACGCAGGGCTATACGGACTACACCGCGTTATGAGGATTTCCATGTGGCGCTCCAGCTTGCCGGCCTGCGTCGTCCTGCTCACGGTGTCCGCCGCCCTGCCGCTGCTCGCGCATCACGGTGGCGGCACGTTCGATCTGAGCAAGTCCGTGACGTACAACGGAACGCTGACAAAAGTCGAGCTCGTCAACCCGCATTCGTGGCTCTACTTCGACGTCAAGGAACCGGACGGGCGTGTCTCGCACCATCGCTGCGAGATGCGTTCGGTCCACGTCCTGCGTCGATCCGGCTGGGCGAAAGAGCAGTTCCAGCTTGGCGTGCCCGTCGTGGTCGAGGCCGCTCCCGACAAGCTGGATCCGAATTCGTGCTACCTCAACACCATCAGGTTCAACGATGGCACGCACATGGATCGGTACGGCCAGTATGTGAAAGGCACGGGCGGCGCGCTGACTGAGGTACGCGGCCCGATCGCGACGCCGGCCGTGGCCGGGCGTGCCGCGCGGCGGCCGACCGGCGAGCCGAATATCTCGGGAGACTGGGCGCCCGAACAACTCGTGATGGCGAACCCGCGCGGCACCGGCGGCGGCCTCGTGCCGCTCGGCACCCTGCCGCAGGTCGATGCCGCAGGTCCTCAGGCCCGGGGCGGAGGACGCCGCGGTGCACCGCCGGCTGGACCGCGTCTGTACGGTGGGTCGGAACTGACCGACGCCGGCACACAGGCCGCGGCCGCCTTTGCCCAGGCAGACAATCCCCGCTTCCGATGCGAAACGACCAGCATCATTTTCGACTGGACGTTCGACGGCCCCGTCAATCGCATCACGCAGAACAAAGACACGATCGAGCTCCTCTACGGGCAAATGGGCTTGAAGCGCACGATCTACATGAACGCGAAAGAGCACCCCGCGGGTGCGAAACTCACGCGGGCTGGCCATTCCATCGGCCGATGGGATGGCGACACGCTCGTGGTGGACACGACGCATGTCCTGCCCGGGGTGCTCAACGCGCCGGTCCGCAACAGCGACAAGCTGCACGTCGTCGAGCGCTTCACGCTCGACCCGAACACGATGAAACTCACGCGGACCTTCGAAGCCGATGATCCGGTCTACCTGAAAGGCGTGTACAAGGGATCGGATGTGATCGGCGTCGCCGACGCGCCCTACGCGAAGGACAACTGCAAGGAGCAGGGTTTCATCAACTACTCGAAGCAGGTTCAGAAGTAGTTCTTTACGAGAACGTTACATCCCGGCCACTGCGCTCGAACAAGGACACAACTGTCTGTTTTCGGTGAGGATGCCGCCATTTTCGAGGCGAGCCGGTCTTCACGGATGCCTCCACTTGTACGAATGCGCTGATTTCTCTATCATCTGATTCATCCGACCGTCTGGCGCACGTCTTGCTTCGCGGCCCCGCGTTGAGCAAATGGTCGGGCCCGGTATCAACTGGCGGGAAAGAGTGAGCCGGTTTCGCCCGTGTCCGCGCGTGTAGAGGAAGCAGTCCACTCTCTCACGCGTCCAGGGCCGACATGTATTCCCGAATCGTCTTCGACCATCTGCCAAAGACCGGCGGCACCAGCGTCAGGACGGCGCTGGCCGCGGCCCTTGGCGACAGCGGATCGGTCACTGAAGTTTCGTGTCCTCATCATGTGGCCATCAAAGGCGCGAATGGCCGCCGCCTCCTGGCCTCGCACTTCTGGTTTTTTCCGGGCGAGCCTCTTGCCCCCGGCTGGCTCTACGCCACGATGCTTCGCGAACCTGTCGAGCGGTTCCTGTCCCAGTACTATTTCCATCGCACGCTGCGCACGGCAGTCCAGAGCGGCGCGTTGAACGACCCCAGGGTGGTCGGCGCCGTCCATCTCGATCTCGCCGACTACGTCGATGGTCCGGAGGAACTCCGGGTCGCCAGCTCGAACGTCCAGGCGCTCCACTACGCGTGGCGCTACTGCGATGCGCCCGAGCGCCTCGCTGACAAGGATCTGATCGACGCAGCGATCGCCAGCCTCGAAGGGTACGACGAGGTCGGCGTGTTCACGAACATGCAGGCGTTTGTCGACAACTGCTGTGATCGTCTCGACGTTCCGCGCCAGCCGGTTCCGCACCTCAACATCACGATGGGGCGCCTTCCGCGGGAGCGCGTCTCCCCAGCAGTCCTGGCAACGCTCGTTTCGCGCAACAGCGCCGACGCGGCGCTCTACAAGTGGGCTCAACAGCGTCACAGGGCGTCGCGGAACGCCCGGATGTCGACACGCTCCGCCGCGTCTTCGCGCGCGGCAGCCAGGCGCGTAGAGTTCGGCAGCCGCCATGTCGAGATTGTGGCGAGCCACTGCGAGGGTGTCGCCAGCGGTTCCTCGGCTGTGCGTCCGGGCGAAGCCGTCGTGGTCCGGCTCAGTGCCCGCGCCACGATTGCCGCAAACGACCTCACGCTCGGGATCGCCGTGCGCGACCGCGAATCCCGGCTCGTCTACGCGACCAACAGCAGCCAGGGCGGCCGCCCGGTGCGCGTCGTGCCGGGACAGTTTCTGCAGTGGTCGTTCCTGATCGATGCGGCGCTCGAACCGGGCGAGTACCACGTCACCCTGGCGATCCACCGCGGACTCTCGCATCTCGACGGCTGCTTCCACTGGCTCGAGAACGCGGTGTCGTTCAGCGTCGAGGCCCCGGCGCCCCCGGATCACGCGGGGCTGAACTGACCCCCTTCCCCTCGAGGCGCCGGCGCGTCCCGCGCTGTGTTGGACGCCGTCATTCTCGAGTCGTATAATCCGCGCGGAACACCCGGTCCGTTCCACGCGGAGGTTGTCGATGATGCGGGCTGCCGTGACGTCTCTCGCGTTTGCCGCTCTGCTCCTGTTCGCCCGCCCGGCCCACTCCCACCACAGCAACGTCGCTTACGAGGTGACCAAAGTCATCACCATCACCGGAGTCGTCAAGGAATTCCGGTGGGTGAACCCCCACACGTGGCTCCACCTCATGGTGGATGAAGCCAACGGCGGGAAAGTCGAATGGCAGGTCGAAGGGCGTGCTCCAGGCGTGCTGCTCAGGGCCGGCTGGACGAAGGCGTCCCTGAAACCCGGCGAAAAAGTCACCGTGGACATGAGCCCCGCGAAGGACGGTACCAAAGTCGGGATCATTGCCAGGATCACGAAAGAGGACGGCACGATCCTGTCCAACCAGCCGGTGCTGCAATGAAGTTCTCAATTCTCGGCGCCGTCGTCTTCGCCGGCATCCTGTGGGTGCCCGCCAGACCTCTGGCCCAGAGCGCCGCGGGCGCCGCCGCGCCTCCCGATTTCTCAGGCGTGTACTACCCGATGCAGGAAGGTCGCGGTGGTGGCGGACGCCGGGGCGGAGCGCCACCTGCCGGTGCGCAGCGCGGAGGACCGCCGCCGCGCCCGACCCAGTCGGCGCCGCTCTCGGACGGTTCGCAGGGCCGGTCGCCGGACGCGCCGTCCCTGACGCCCGCCTACATGGCGAAGTGGGAAGTGATGCGGAAGTCGCGGATCGCCGGATCGTACGAGTACGACAACAGCGCCAAGTGTCTGCCCCCGGGGATGCCGGCCATGATGAACATGGCGTACGGCATGGAGGTGATGCAGACGAAGGACAAGATCACGTTCTTCAGCGAGCTGAACGACGCCCTGCGGCGTGTTTACCTGGACGGCCGAAAACCGACGCAGAAGATTCTTGACGATCCGACGTATGCCGGATACTCGACCGGACACTGGGAAGGCGACACGCTGGTCGTGGACACGGTCGCGCTGAACGACATTTCGTTCATCGAGGGTTTCACGCCGCACAGCGACGCGATGACGGTCCACGAGCGCATCCGCTTCACCGGCCCCGGGATCCTCGAGGACCACATCGTCGTCACCGATCCTGTAGCGCTGACGAAGCCCTGGGAGGTGACGCGCACGTACCGGAAGGCGGCGGCCGGCAACGATCAGCTCAGGGAATTCGCCTGTCCCGAAGGACTCGATCCGTTCGGAAAGAAGTAAGTCATTTGAGGCGTTTCGCGTCGCGTTCGTTCTCGTTGCAGATGAACTCGATGAGTTCCTCGTCGGCTCCGAGACGCCAGTTCACGCGAACCGTCCACGGCCGCGTGTAGGCCTTCGCATCGTCCACGGTGATGTCGATCTCCATCCGCCCGTATGCCGGCCGGCGGAAGCGCTCGGTGATCGCTGCCGCGCTCGTGAACGGCGCGCCATTCACATCGAGCCATCCGTCGTCCCGCAAACCGATCGTTTCGACCACCAGCGTATCCCCGTCGTACTTGCCGGCCGAATAGCCGTACCACCACGGCTGCGGATCGTTCGCCGGGAGCGGTCGGCCGTCGGTGAAGATGTTCCGAAGGCCGTAGTTCGACTCGTACATGATGACGAGGTCGTTGTTCGTCTGGACGATCTTGCGCGGCTGCGAATGCGTGTGGAGCTGCATGAATCCGATGGGCAGGCAGTTCGCGTCCGGATTGTCCTTCGAGTTGGACGCCATCCGCTGGCGGCGAAGTTCAGCGCCCCACGGCGTCAGCGGCAGCCCGTCCTTCATGTTCTGCGCGATGTTCGCAAAGGCGGCGAGCGGCGGTGCGTCCCCGATATTCGGCACCATCGGTCCGCCGAGGCGGCCGCTCGGCGGGATGCGGCTTTCCCACGTGCCGGAAAAATCGATCCGGCCGTTCGGAAGCCGCGGCGGCGGCGCGTCGAGGTTGGGTTTGCCATCCGCCGTTCTTGGTACCTCCTGCCGGACGAATGGCGCCCATTGCGCCGACAACGTGACCGAGCACAAACACGTGAGCGCCACTAGCACACGGTGCATCACTGGCCCTTCTGCAGCACGAAGCGCTGTGCCCGGCGGTTGGTGACGATTTCCGCTGTGTACAGGTTGCCCTTCGAATCCGCCGCCATGTGGTGGACGATGTTGAATTCGCCAGGGCCCGCGCCGCGCATGCCGACGACGCCAATCTGGCGCATGGTCTCGCGGTCGAAAATAACAACGCGCATGGGCCCGGAATCAACGACGTAGAGGAATTGCTGCTTCTTGTCGGGCGAGAACGAAAACCCCGCGGGAACGGGCACCACGGCGGCGTCGTCATTGGTGACCCGCACGGTCCGGAGATATTTGCCAGCGGCCGTGAACAACTGGATCCGGTTGTTGATGCGATCGGCCACGTAGACTGTCCCGTCGTTCGACACCTTGACGGCGTGAGGCAGGCCGAACTGCGGCGGGCCGTCCGTGCCCGGCTCCTGCGGCTGCGGCACCGGCGGGTTGGGCTTCATTTCCGCCGTTGGTGCGTTGCCGAAGGCTCCCCACATGCGCTTGAACTTGCCGGTGTTCGTGTCGAAGACGACGATGCGTTGATCGCCGTAGCCGTCGGCGACGTAGAGCTCATTGGCGCGTGAGTCGACGAAGGTGTCGGCCGGCTGATGGACGTTCACCGTGTCGGTGTTGCCGGTGCTCTGGCCCCGATGTCCAATCTGCAGCACCAGTTTCCCGGCCGTCGTGAACTTCAGGATCATGTCGTCGCCGGTACCCGGCGTCGTCGGGCGCGGCCAGCCGCCATTGCCGCTGATCCAGACGTAGCCCCTGGAGTCCACGAAGATCCCGTGCTCGCGCTCCGGCCACTCGTATCCGGGAGCATCCCCGCCCCAACTGCTCAGGAGCTTGCCCGTCGCGTCGAACTCGAGGACGGGGGGCGCGGCCTGTGCGCGTTTTTCGGCGGGAATGGATCGCGGGCGATGCAGCACCCAGATGTGATCGCGTGAATCCACGGCAATCGACGTGACCTCGCCCAGGACCCAGTTGTTGGGAATGACGGGCCATGCGGGATCGACTTGGAACATAGGCGGGCGCGGCTTGTCGGCCTGCCCGGCGCCAACGCTGACGACTGCCCAGACGGACAGCACCGTTGTTCCAATGACGAGCGCCGCGCGCCACTGGCGAACATTCATCGACACCATGCCTCCTCCGTCCTACGAGCCGCGAGTCACGAGCCACGAGCCACGAGCTACGAGCTACGAGCCACGAGCGAGCCGACGCATTATTGCCGATCGCGATCCCGGTACATCGCCCGTGCCGCCTTCGTGGCGTGCTTCCACCGGCGCTTCAGCTCGGCGGCGCCCGCCTTGTCGTGCTTGCGTGCCTCGAAGGCCGCTTCTCGAAGAAGGCGCTGATAACTGGCGAGCCGGTCTTCGTCCAACTGTCCATCCGCGACGGCCTGGACGACGGCGCAGCCGGGCTCGGACCCGTGTCCGCAGTCGTCGAAGCGGCAGCCGCGGGCGAGGGCCGCGATGTCGTCGAACGCCTGTTCGACGGACGACTCGTCGCACCAGAGCTGCAGCTCGCGCATGCCCGGCGTGTCGATGAGCAGCGCGCCGCCGGGCAACTCGACGAGTTGGCGCGACGTCGTCGTATGCCGTCCGCGCCCGTCCGACTCGCGGACCTCGCCGACCCTGAGATGATCGCCGCCAAGCAGGCGGTTGACCATCGTGGACTTGCCCACGCCCGACATGCCGAGCAGCGCAACCGTGCGAGCCGGCCGCAGGTACGGGGACAGGGCGGCAAGTCCTGTCTCAGACAAGGCGGTCACGGACACGACATCGACGTGCGGGAGACGCTGGCGGACGGCCTCGGATTCCCGTTCGGGATCATCGCTCAGGTCCGCCTTATTGAGAACGACGACCGGCACGGCTCCCGCATCCCACACCATCGTCAGGTATCGTTCGAGGCGGCGCGGGTTCAAATCCTGCGTGAGCGTGGTCACGAGGAAGATGGTGTCCACATTGGCCGCGATGACCTGTTCCGTCACGGCTCGTCCGGGAGCCGCACGCGAGATCGTGCTTTGCCGCTCGAGGCGGACGTGAATGATTGATGCGCCTTCGGATGGCGTGACGCCGACCCAGTCGCCAACCGCGGGAAAGTCGGCGGCTGACACCGCATCGTGCCGGAATCGGCCGCTGACTTCCGCCCAGCCGGAGGCGCTGCCCTCGATGCGGTACAGCCCTCGCTGTTCCTCGACGATACGTGCCCACGCGAGCCGCCGTTCGCCGAGGTGGTCGTGCTCGACGATCTGCTGTTCGAAGAACGAACCCCATCCCCAGTCTTCAAGTAGTGACACTTCGGACCTCTCTTTTCGTGCTGCGAAAGATTGTGGGAAGAGAGAGGGACGGGCCGCTGATCTTCTGGATCAACCAATCAAATGACTAGATGACCAGATGACCAGATGACTAGATGAAGAGGGCAGACCCGTCCCGTGGACGTTCTTCGGCGGCACGCATCAGGACAGGCCCTCCTTTCGGAGGGGTATTCTACCCGGTCCCGGCCCGTTCTCCGCGTCTGACAATATTGAAGGCCGATTCCCAAAATATACATTTCTGTAGTAATTACGCCCGTCTGTTACGAATGCGAGGCGACGCGCAGACGGTCACGAGACCTTACATTCGCGCGCGGCAGGAGAGCGAATCAGACGATATTGTGCGCCTATCGAGACGTCTCGTACATTTGTGTCTCAAACCTGGATAAATCCATCTCACTGTCCGGATCGGATCCGCGGATTTTCTCAGGAATTTTTTCGGAAGCCGACGTACTCGTGCGCGCGGCCTTGGCACCCATCTTGATATTCCATTCGATGAGCAGCATCACGTGGCATCCCGGCTGAAAAGCATCCTCGCAATATGGTTCGTCCTGCAGATTGTGCTGCCGTTCACGGCGCCCGTGCACACCTGCGATCTTCGCGATCTGCTCGGTTTCTATCGTGGCGACGCACCGATCTCGACCACGCTGCCCATGACCGCGAACGAAGTCGACGCCGAGGCCGATTCCTTCGTCTCGCCGATTGCTTCCTCCACGTTGCGCGTCTTCACGAGGGTCCCCTGCGTGTCGCGCGTCGCGTTGGGCGGCCCGCTCACGGGGTTGTTCGACGTGCCTTCGTCGCCGCAGGTGCTGCAAACCGTCGTCCGCGTGTAGTTTTCCCTTCGTCACCCCCAACCCGGCTCGCAGACGCACGTCCGTTCGCACCCGCACGGTGCCGGCTGCATTGACCGTCTGACGCCTGCGCGTCGCGGCCGCGGCAGCCCCATCGCGTGAACCAGTCGTGACGTTCGGCCGCAGGCCGCGCACAGGAGAACTCAATGGAGAGACCGATGTATATGATCACGCTCTGGAAACGTTTGAAGACCAACCTCCGCGATCCGCAGATGCGCGCGAACGTGCTCGCGCTCGCCGGCGGGAAAGCCATCGGCCTGATCCTGCTGCTGACGGCGATGCGGGTCTTCCTGGCCCCGGCCGTCTCGGCGCAGGCGCCTGCTGCTGCCGGGCCGTCGCCCGAGGTCAACGCCATCAACACGGCCTGGACATTAATCGCGGCGTTCCTCGTCTTCGGCATGCAGGTCGGGTTCGTCATGCTCGAGGCCGGGTTCGCCCGGTCGCGGGAGTCCATCAACATCCTGGTCGAAGGCATCGTGGACACGTGCATCTGCGGTGTGACGTTCTGGGCGTGGGGCTTCGCCTT
>Ga0097621_100000883_pt1 | contig 21029 bp, 32 predicted proteins | sample KBSMisM72_FD_73165 | JGI IMG/M metagenome (GOLD analysis project Ga0097621, IMG submission 73165) | Miscanthus rhizosphere microbial communities from Kellogg Biological Station, Michigan, USA - KBS Miscanthus M7-2 (version 2) (version 2) | ecosystem: Host-associated > Plants > Roots >... | reverse complement strand
CCCGCGTCCCGCTCGACTTCCACACGCTCGACGAAAAGAAGATCGGCCAGTACGTCCGCGCCATGAAGGGATCGGCGTCAATCGCCGGCCTGGACATCTACTTCACCGACGAACCCAACCGCTAACGGAAGGCGCCCGGCATGTGGTCCAAGCTCGACGACGGCCTCCAAGATCATCCGAAATTGTTTAAAGCCGGCGACGCCCTCGGCAAAAACGGCACCGCGATCGCCCTCGGCGTCTACTCGTTCGCCCTCATGTACAGCAACCGGCAATTGACAGACGGTTTCCTGCCCCTCGCCATGGTCAAACGACTCCCGATCGTCGATCGGCCCCTGACCGTGGCCACCGCACTCGTCAACGCCGGCCTGTGGGACAAAGTGGAGGACGGCTTCCATATTCACGACTTTTTAGATTTCAACTGGACCCGCGCCCACGTCCAGCAACGCCGGCGCGCCGACCTCCAACGGAAACAAAATGGCCACCAAACGGGACGGCGCCACCATGGCAAAAAACGCTAACGTTCCGCGTGGAATCCGCACGGAATCCCCACGGAATCCGCGACGACTCCGCGCGGATTCTCTGGTTCCCGTACCCGTACCCGTACCCGTACCCGTACCCCGTGATCCGTTCAGTGATCGTACGGAGCTAGTACAGAGATCTAGAACCTCGCGCAGACGCGAAAACGCCCGTTTTACCGGAACAAACACCCACGAACTCGATCGGCTACGGCGCCGCCTCCTCGCCCGCGTCCTCCGCGACGTCCTGGCCCGCGATCGGTTTACGACGTCGGCCGACCTCCTCGACGCCTTTAAAACGCGCCTCTCTAAACTCCGGATCCCGTACCGGCCGGCCGACGTCGCCGAGGCCGTCCGCCTCGTGGAATCCAATACCGCCGCCGTGCACCCGTGGGACAAGTGATCGCTATGGCCAAAAACGTAACCGGCCGCCTCGGCACCAAGCCCGCGAAACCGATCGGCCTCCGCGACGCCACGATCGCTATGCGCGCCACCGTCCTCGTCAATCTGATCACGTCGCTCGAATCGCTCAACACGGCCGAACGCGCGAACATCCTGGCCGCCGCCGCCGAATTTTATGGGCTGTCGTTGACCGTGGAGAACTGAGGCCATGCCGACGCCGACGCACGTATACACCGTCATCCTCGATCGCACCGTGGAACAACGCGCCAAGCTTTCGATCCTGGCCGAGGACGCCGACCACGCCATCAAACTCGCGCTCGACGCCGTCAAACGCCGCGATCCGGAAATTGCGTGGCGTCACCACGCGACGGCCTCGAAACCTGCCGCCGCGCCCGACCTCGTGATCGACCACGGCGAACCCGATCCCGTCCTCCCGTTTCGCGGCCCTGGGATTCTATGAGCCTCTACGCCCAAGACACCAAAGTACCGATCGCGCAATCGCGCGCGGAAATCGAACGCCTCCTCGATCGCCATAAGGCCAAGCAGTACGGCACGGCGGTTGACTACGACATCCGACAAGCCCGCGTCCAATTCCGCCTCCACGACCGGATCGTCCGCTTTGTCATCGCGCTCCCGGACCCGACCAAATACAAAGGCGAACGCCTCGCCAAGGCCGAACGGCAAAAGTGGCGCGCCCTCCTCCTCGTCATCAAAGCGAAATTAGAGGCCGTCGAGAACTTGATCTCGACGTTTGAAGAAGAATTCCTCGCGCATATCGTCCTCCCGAACGATCGCACCGTGGCCGACTACGTGATCCCGCAAGTGACCGCCATGTACAAATCCGGCGCCATGCTCGCCCTCCCGGAACAGACCGAGACGAAAGGCACCAAATGACCGACAAGCCCGACGCCCTCACCGCCCAAAAGGCGCCGCCCGACAAAGTCCCCGTCCCGTTTGGGATCGTCCCGGCCTCGATCGACGAAGCGTTCCGCCTGGCCACGGCGCTCGCGCGCTCCGGCCTCGTCCCGAAGGACTACCGAGGCCAGCCCGACGACATCCTCGCCGCCATGCAACTCGGCGCCGAAATCGGCCTCGCGCCGCTCCAAGCCTTGCAATCGATCGCCGTCATCGGCGGCCGGCCCGTCGTCTACGGCGACGGCCTCCTCGCCGTCGTTCTGGCCTCGCCGCTCTACGTCAAACACGCGGAGTACTACGAAGTCCTCGTCGAGGGGACCGACGCCCACCCCGTCAAACCCGTCACGACGTCACGGATCGAACGCCGCGACAGCCTCACCGCCGCCGACCTGGCCGACGACGTCACGCGCGCCGTCTGTGTTATGTGGCGCCGAGGCCAAGACGAACCCACGATCCGCACGTTTTCGATCGCGCAAGCGAAACGCGCCGGCAAATGGGGCAAGGATAATTGGGCGCTCTACCCGGATCGTATGCTCCGGATGCGCGCCCGATCCCTCGCCGCGCGCGACACGTTCGCCGACGTGCTCAAAGGCATCGAGGCCGCCGAGGCGATCGACGCGCCGGCCGATCCGCTCCCGCCGCGCCGCGTCCCGCGCCTCTCCGACCCGCAGACGCCCGGCGATCTCGGCGACTTTGTCGATCGCACGATCCCGGCCGGCGCCGCGTTTAGTACGCCCGACCCTGGCCCCGTCACCGTCGATCTTGGCCCGGCCACGATCGTGGCGATCGACGAACACCACCCGCCGGAGGACGAGGCGTTTTGGACGATCACGCTGGACACCGGCGAACTCATCGACACGATCCACGCCGACCGCGCCGCCGCCCTCGCGCCGTATGTCGGCACGGCCGGCCGGTTTTTGTTCTCGTGCACGCGCGACGGCTCCGCCCTCGATCTCGTCGGATGGGCCTTGACCACCAACGGAAGGTAACGCCATGCCGATATGCCCCGCCGACGAACTCCGCCGCAACCTGGCCGACCGCCAAGTCCACTACGAACGCCTGGCCCGCGTCGTCCTCCGCCACCTCCCCGGCGTGATCACGCCCGATCGCCTCTTGGCCTCGCTCCTCCTCGACGCCTACCTCGACGGCGCCCGCGAGACGCACGCCATGATCGAGCAACAATTCGCGCCCTTGTTCAAGGCGGCCGGCGAATGACCCCGCCCGCCGACCTCGACGACGACCCGCCGGCGACCGTCCGCCAACAGAAGGCCCGCAAGGACCGAGGCGGCCGGCTCCTCTCCGCGCCGGCCGCCGCCGCCTACACCGGCTGGCCGTACGAAACGCTCCGCCTCGCCACCCAAAAAGGCCTGATCCCCGTCGTCCGGTTTCCGGGATCCCGCCGCATGTGGTTTGACAAAAAAGACCTCGACCGCGCGATCGAGGCCTGGAAAGAACGCCTCTCGTAATGGCGCCGCCGCGTGGACGTGCTGATCGCCGGAAACGCGCCGCCGCCATCCAACAGGCCGCCGCCTGGCCGACGCTCGCCGAAGTCCGCGCGCTCGTCCTCGACCTCGCGCCGCGCGCCGTCCTCCGGCCGCCCGTCCCGTACAAGGGCCTCGGCGCCTATTACCGGCCCCCGGACTACGTCGGCCCGCCCCCGACGCCGGCGCCGCCACCCCGGCGCGCCCGGCCACCCCGCCGGCCGCCGGCGCCGCGCCCGACACCGCCCCCGGCGCCGCCGCCGCCCGAACCCGAAACCCTCGAATCCGGCTTTTACGTCACCGCCTCGGCCCGCGCCGCCCTTTTCGCCGCCCTGCCGGCCGACGCGCGCGACGCGATCGTCCAGTCCGACACGCCGCTCGCCGTCGCCCTGGCCTATCTGAAGGCCAACGGCCGGATCGTGGAAACCCCGGCCGGCTTCTATTGGCGTCAACCCATGGCGTAGCACTGAACTATACTTGTGATACACTCGTCTAACGTGGTACGGCCACACCCGGCCGCCATTCCAAGGAGTGTTCAGCACTTATGACCCGCGACGCCGCCCTCAAGAAAATCGCCCGACTCCTCGGCGCCAAGGCGTACTGGCGCATCGGCGCCCACGTCACCGGCCCCGACCGCCGGCGCGCCTACGAACTCCGCCTCGCCGACGCCAAATTTAATTTGGCCATGCTCGCCCGCGACCGCGCCGATCGCCGCGCCGCGCTCCTCGCCGGCGATCCGATCTACCAAGCTCTCGACGCCGAGACGAAGGCCGCCACCACACGCGCCGAGGCCGTGAGCGTTCACAACGGCGCCGGCGGCTACCGTTTCGAGGTAGGCACGCGCGACGGCTTGTTCGTTCAGCCGAAGGCGTACGGCGACACGTGGGAAGAAGTGTTCGCCAAGCTAGAGGCCGGCCATGACAAGTGATACAATCACGGCCATGCCTCCCGCCGCGCGCATGACGCGCCCCGTCTCGTTTCGGTTTGCGCCGGAAATCTGGGACGCCCTCATCGCCATCAAACAGCGCGACGGCGTCCCCGTCTCCGAACAAGTCCGCCGCGCGCTCGACGCCTGGATCCACCTGAAGGCGCCGGCCACGCGCCGAAAGGCGGCCCGCCGTGGGTAGCCTGGCCAAGAGTGGGAAACGCGGGATCTACACCATGCGGTACTACGACCGCACCGGCCGGCAACGCGAAGAGTCCACGCGCACGGCCGATCGGGACGAGGCCGAACGCCTCCTCAAAACGCGCGAGGCCGCGATCGCCAACGGCGCGCCGATCACGCCGCAGATCGGCCGCTTCACGTTCGAGGACGGCGTCGCGCTCATCGTGGCCGACTACGAACTCAACGATCGCGGCTCGATCGACGGCCTCCGCCGGCGGATTCGGATCGGCCTCGATCCGTGGTTTGGCCGCCGGCGCTTAGCGTCCGTCTCCACGCCCGATATCACGGCGTACGCCGGCGCGCGGAAAAAGGCCGGCGTCGCCAACGCGACGATCAACCGGGAACTCGCCGCGCTCCGGCGGATCTTCCGGCTCGCCCTCCGGGACGGCGCCTTGCTCCACATGCCGGCGATCCAACTCCTCAAAGAGGCCAAGCCTCGGAAAGGGTTTTTCGAGATCGATGCGTTCCGCGCCGTCCATGCCCACTTGCCCGCGCATCATCGGCCATGGTCGTTGTTCGCGTACTACTCCGGCTGGCGCGTCAAATCGGATATCCTGACCCGCGAGTGGGCGCACGTGGACCGCGTCCACAAACTGATCCGAATCGACGGTCCCGACACGAAAAACGGGATCGGCCGTGTCTTTTCGTACCGCGCCTACCCGGACCTCGACGCCGCGATCGAGGCCTGTTGGGCCGTGCACAAGGCGACCGAGGCCGCCGGCACGCTGCAACCTCGGGTATTTGTCCGGATGTCCGGCACGTGGGCCGGCAAGCCGATCAAGGCCGCGCGCAAGGCCTGGATTACGGCCTGCCGCCTGGCCGGCCAACCCGGCCGCCACCCGCACGACTTCCGGCGGACGGCCGCGCGCAACTTGACCCGACACGGCGTATCCCAAAAAGTGGCGAAGCAGTTGATCGGCCACGAAACCGACGAGATGTTTGACCGCTACGCGATCGTGATCGAACAAGACCTCCACGACGCGGCCGAGAAGCAGGCCGCCGGCCTCGCCCGTGACGCGGCCCGATCGGCCGATCACGTACAGGCGGAGGCGGCCGAGGCGGCCCGACAAGTGGAACTCCAAGTGGAACTAGCGAAAACGGCCTCGGCGGCCGGAAAGGGGCAGACGGCTAAACTCAGGCGGGTTAAGTAGTTAGGACGGGTATGGGCCTCTAGCTCAGTGGTAGAGCACGTGACTTTTAAACGTGCGGCCATCACCCCATAACCCTCCGATCTACTCGTTTTCCGAACAAAAACGCAAATCGTAAATCCCGGAATACCCGGAAAATGCAGCTTTCCGAGTGGGACCAAGTGGAACTACAAGTGGAACTCGTTTTCCGCTGATCCGGCGATCGCCCGTAAGTGGATTTACCGGAGGCCCGAAACCGTGCGCTATTGTGCCTGGCCGGCGTGTTCGATCCGCGTCGCGCGCGGTTACTGCAAGGTGCACAGCCGCGACAAGGATCTCCGCCGTGGTTCGCCGCTCGAACGCGGCTACTCCGCCCGATGGACTAAACGCGCCGCCGACTTCCGCGCGCGGTATCCGCTCTGCGGACAACGACCCGGCGACGCGCCGCCGGTTTTTTCACGCTGTCACACCGAAGGCCGCACGTCCGCCGGCGCCGTCGTTGACCACGTGGTCCCACACCGAGGCGATCCCGTTTTGTTTTGGGACGAACTGAACAATTGGCAAACGCTCTGCGCGACCTGCCACGGCGAGAAAACGGCGGCCGGCCTATGAGTCCTGGGCGCGTCCGTTCGTTGAACCTGGCGCCACCTGACGAAGTAGCCCCCCTGTCCCCACGAAGTAGGCCCCCTGTCCCGCCGACGATTGGCACGCGATCGGCCCGAACCCGGCCGAGGGTTAATTCCGCAAACTCGGCCCGCGTGGTTCCACGCTCAACGACTTACGAACACTTCGCTACCCCCCACTGGCCCGATCGTTCTGACCTGGCACGCATTCGGGCGAACGATCAACGCGACACAACCAACAGGATCACGTATGAACCGCAACCCCACGCCTCGAACCAAGAGTCTCGACGAACTCCACCGTATTGGCAGCTTCCGCAAGTCACGCCACCAAGGCCAACGCTCGCCACGTGCCACACCTGGCCGACCTGTCAAACCTGACAGCCTCGGCCCTGTCGCCTCGGCCGCCTGGGACGAGGCCGTCACCGCGCTCGACGACATGGCCATCCTCCACACCGTGGACGGCCTGGCCCTGACCCAATACGCGCGCCTCTATGGGGAAACTGAAGGCATACGCGCCCAACAGGACCGTTACCGCGCGACCGTGGACAAACTCGAATCCACCCTCGACGGCCTGACCGGAGGCGACCTCGGCCAAGCGATCCAACAGATCGCCGGCCTCGCCAAGCTCGACTCCAAATGCACGGACCAAGTCCGCAACGGCCGGAACGCGATCCGCCTGTACCTCGTGGAATTCGGCCTCACGCCGGCGTCACGCAATCGGATCCGCTTGCCGGACGACGCGCCGGAGGCGGCCGATCCGTTCGCCGCCCTGGCCGGACAAAGGCCGGCGTAGATGGAACGGTTTTTCCACTACTGTTGCCGGCACTCCGCACAGCTGATCACCGCGCGCGGTTTCCTCCGGCCGCACGGCGCCGACCAATTTGGCGTGGCGCTCGTGTGGTTGACGGACCAGTCCGTCCCCGACCGCGAAGGCCTCGGCCTCACCTCGCATATCCAACCGTGCGACCGTCTGGAATTCCAGTACGTGGCCGACGTCCTGGCCGGCGACGTGGAACCGTGGATCGCGTCCGACCTCCGCCGGCGACTGATCCAACGCGACTCGACGTTCCACGAATTCGAGGACGGCCGCCGGCCGGACACGTGGTTTATCGCGCGCCGCCACCTCTACGCAATCCGCAACCGCACGTACCGAGGCCCGACACCATGAAAACGTACGCCCCTCGACGACTATGGGCCGACGTCCCCGAGGCCGAACGGATCGACGAGGCCTTTTTACAAACGTGCGGAGGCGCCGCCGTCCCGCGCTGGATCGATCGCCACCTCCACAACCTCACACGCCTCGACAGATGCGCCGCCGCCGTGCTGTGGTACGGCCAATCGACGAAATGGAAACCCTGTAGCCGGCGCGTCGCACCCGGCGAACGCTTTTGTTCGCTCCACGGCGGCCCGCCGCCGCCGCCACCGATCAAGCCCGCGCCCGTGTACAAGCCGGCCGCCGAACGCGCCGGCCGCGCGCGACGCGCGATCCGCCGACACGCCCGCGCGATCGAAACGTTTGGGAACGCGGCCGAGGCCATTGGCCCGATCGCCGCCGATACCAACCTTTTTCTCCTCACGCGCGGCCAATTTTCCATGATCGACATGGTCCGCCACGTCCTGGCCGACCTCGGCCCGGCCGCCGTCTCCCTGTGGACATGGGCGATCGCCGATTACGAAGTGGAAGTCCTCGGCGGCCTCATGGCCGATCGCAACGTCACGGCCGCGCGCCTCATCCTCGATCGCTCCGCCGAACACCGCAACGCGCCGATCGTCCGCCACTGGCGCGAACGTTTCGGCGACGATACCGTCCGCGTGTGTAAGAACCACGCGAAAATCGCGCGCGTCTGGACCGTCGATCGCCGCGTCCTCATACGCGGATCGATGAACCTGAATTACAACCCGCGTTTCGAGCAAGCCGACCTCACCGTCAACGGCGACGACTTCGATCTCGTCACCGCAATCGAGGACGCTTTACCGATCCTGCCGCCTCTCTGCGAGAACTCGGCGGCCGACGACGCCTCCGGCCTCTCGCGCGCCTTTGAAACCGGCGGCCTCGCCGCGTTTGCCGGAGTCAAGACATGGGCGAAGTAGATCGGATCCTCGTGGACGTCATCGCCGAAATCCGGCGTATCGAAGCGATTACGGATCGGGCCTTGACCGACGACGAAGTAACAACCCTGAAGGCCGGCGCGTTTTTCCGCCGCATCGTCCCCAACCTATTCGGCGACAAGGACACGCCACCCACCGGACACCGGCCACCATGGGCGAAGTAATCGGCCATGCCGCCGTAGTCGCGCACCTGACCGCCGCCGGCGTCCGGCTCGACGTCGCCACGATGTACGCCGACGCATTCACCGACTACCAAGAGGCCGTAGCGAACATCCGAGAACACGGCGCGATCGTCGCGCACCCGCGCACCCACAACCCAATGCCCAACCCGTACCTCGACGTCCGGGACCGCGCCCGCGCCACGCTGCAAAAGCTCAACGTGCGGCAAGGCGCCGCGCTATGGCGCGCCGAGTAACGAAGGCCGCACCGGCGCCGGCTGGCGCGCTCGCCCGCGTGGACGCGTACGCCGCCGACGTTCTCGCCGGCCGGATCGTTGTCGGCCCGCTCGTCCGCCTGGCCGCCGAACGGCACGTCCGCGATCGGCGCGACGCGCGCCGCCTCGGCCTCACATTTGACGACGGCGCCGCCACCCATGCGATCGCCTTTATCGAAACGCTCCTCCGCCTCCCCGACACGTCCGACGCGCACGGCGATCCCAAGCCGTTCCACCTCGAACCGTGGCAAGTGTTCATTGTCGGATCGTTGTTTGGCTGGAAATGGACGACGTCCGGCCACCGGCGGTATCGAAACGCTTATATCGAAGTGGGCAAGGGCAACGGCAAGACGCCCCTCTTGGCCGCGATCGGCCTCTACGGCCTCTTGATGGACGGCCAAAAGGCGCCGGAAATTTACGCCGCCGCCGCCGATCGGGATCAAGCCATGATCCTCTACCGCGACGCCGTCCGCATGGCGCAAGCCTCGCCCGCGATCGCCGGCCGGATCCGCTTTGCCGGGATCGAACACGTCCACAACATGGCGTACGGCCTCGGGTTTTTCCGCGCGTTCTCGCGCGAACAGTCCGCCAAGTCCGGCACGCGCCCCCATATGGGCCTGATCGACGAAGTCCACGAACACCCAAACGCCGACATCGTCAACAAAATCCGCGCCGGCGCCAAAGGCAACCTCGACGCCCTCTTCGCCGAGATCACCAACTCCGGCACCGACCGTACCTCGATCTGTTTTCAACACCACGAACACAGCCGCCGGATCCTCGAACGAGTCCTCGACGACGATCGATGGTTTGCGTATGTCTGCACGCTCGACGCCGGCGACGATCCCCTCGACGATCCCACGTGCTGGATCAAAGTCAACCCGAACCTCGGCGTTTCCATTCACCGCGAATACCTGGCCGATCAAGTGTCGGCCGCCAAACATATCCCGGCCGAAACCAACACCGTCCTCCGCCTCAACTTTTGCGTGTGGACGCAGACGTACACGCGCGCGATCGACCTCGGCGCCTGGCACAAATGCCAACCCCGGCCACCGGCGGCCGACCTCCTCGGCGTCCCGTGTTTCGGCGGCCTCGACCTCGGCCAATCGGACGACTTCTCCGCCTGGATCCGGATCTGGACCCTCGACGACGGCCGCGTCGCCGTCGTTCCGCGCTTTTGGATCCCGCGCGCGACGCTCGACGCCTACCCGCACCGACCCTATGCCGAGTGGGAACGCGCCGGCCTCTTGACGATAACGGAAGGTCCAACGACCGATTACGACCTGATCGAACGCGACGTCCTCAACGACTGCCGCGCCCACGGCGTCCGCGTAGTCGCCTACGACAAACGTTTCGCCGAACAACTCGCGCAACACCTGATCGGCGCCGGCGTGGACATGATCGACCAAGCCCAAGGCTTCCAACTCACCGAAGCGATCCGCCGGAAAGGCGAACTCATTACGGCCGGCCTCCTCTGCCACGGCGCCGATCCGATCCTGGCGTGGATGGCCGCCAACTACGTCGTCCGCACCGGCCACCATGGCGACCTCCGCCCCGACAAAGAACACGCCGCCGACAAGATCGACGGACAAGTCGCCCTCGACATGGCCCTCGCCGTTTGGATTCGGCAACCCGTCGCCCCGACGCCGTCGTACGACATGATTTTTTTCGGAGGCGGGACATGACCGAGAAAAAACGCGAAGGCCGGCCGCCCCTGGACCCGTCCGATCCCTCTGTGAACGTCCATTTTCGGCTCCCGGCCAAGGAATACGACGCGACCCTCGCCCACGCCAAAGACGCCCGCCTCGACCTCGGCGACTACATCCGGCGCGCCCTCCGCCAAATCAATCGGCGAACGCCCGCGCCCTAGTTTCGTCGCCCAAACTGGCCGGCGCCGGCGCCGCGCGCAATTGTGATCGGCGCCCATGCTCGAACGCGCGTACGCGATCCTCCACGTCAAGAACCTCGACGCCGATCGCCGCGTGATCACCGGGATCGCCACCACGCCGACCCTCGATCGCCAAAATCACAGCCTCGATCCCGCCGGCGTCACGTTTCGGAATCCGCTCCCGCTCCTCCTCCACCACGACACCGAACGCCCGATCGGCCGCGCCATGTTCAACGCGCCGACCGCTGACGGGATCACGTTCGAGGCGACGATCCCGACGATCGACGAACCCGGCGCCGTGAAAGACCGGATCGACGCCGCGTGGCAATCGATCAAAGCCGGCCTCCTCTCCGGCGTCTCCATTGGGTTTCGGATCCTCCCGGACGGCCTGAAGGCCCGCAAGTCCGGCGGTTTCCTCCTCGCCAAGACCGAAATCTGTGAACTCTCGCTCGTCACGATCCCGGCCAACGCCGAGGCCTCGATCCTGACCATCAAGGCGCTTGACGCGCCTCACCTGGCCGCGTTTGGCCGCACCCCGCCCGGCGTTTCGGGCCTGCCCGTCGTTCGCGTCAAGGACGCGCCGCCCATGAAAACCGAAAGCCTCGCCGACCAGATCGCCGCGTTTGAAAAGTCCCGCACGGCCAAGGCCGCCGACCTCGTCGCCCTGATGACCAAGGCCGGCGAGGACGGAACCACGCTCGACGCGACGCAGACCGAGAAATACGAAACGCTCGAACGCGAAATCGCCAGTATCGACGAACACCTCCCGCGCCTGAAAAAGGCCGAGGCCTTGGCCGTCAAAGCCGCGACGCCGATCGCCGCCGCCGTGCCGCTGACCGAGGCGCGCCACGTCCCGATCGTGCAAGTGTCCAGTCCACTCCCGAAAGGCACGGCGTTTACGCGGTACGTCATGGGCCTCGCCGCCTCCAAAGGCAATCTCATGCAAGCCGTGGAAATTGCCAAGAAGTGGGACGACTCGACGCCGGAAGTGGGCCTCGTGTTTAAGGCCGCCGTCGCCGCCGGCACGACCACGGACGCGACATGGGCCGGCCCGCTCGCGCCGCTCACGCCGCTCGCCAATGAATTTATGGAACTCCTCCGGCCGGCCACGATCCTCGGCAAGATTCCGGGATTCCGCCGCGTCCCGTTCAACGTCTCGATCGCGTCACAGACCGGAGGCGGGACGTATCAGTGGGTCGGACAGGGCGCGCCGAAACCCGTGGGTAAATTGCAGTTTGGATCGATCACGCTGACGATCACCAAATGCGCCGGGATCATCGTCATCACCGAAGAACTCGCGCGCGTCTCGACGCCGTCCGCCGAGGCCGTCATCCGGCAAGACATGATCAACGGGATCGCCGCGTTCCTCGACACCGAATTCACCGACCCGACTAAGGCGCCCGTCGCCGGCGTCTCGCCCGGCTCGATCACGAACGGCGTCACCCCGATCACGACCGCCGGCACGACGCCCGCCAACGCGCGCACCGATATTCAAGCCCTGGCAAACGCCATGGTGGCCGCGAACCTCCCGATCGGTGGCGCCGTCGTCCTGATGTCGGCAACGAACATGCTGGCGCTTGCGTCCTCGCTCAACGCCCTCGGCCAACCGCTATTCCCCAACGTCGGCGTCAACGGCGGTACCGCCCTCGGCTTTACGTTCATTCCGTCCCAAGCCATGGGAACCACGGTCGCCATGGTGCAACCGGACTGCATCCTCTACGCCGACGACGGCGGAGTCACGATCGACGTTAGCCGCGAGGCCTCGCTACAGATGGACTCGGCGCCAGCGAACCCCGCCGACGCTACAACCGTGATGACGTCCCTGTGGCAAAACAACCTCGTCGGCCTCCGCGCCGAACGGTTTATCAACTGGAAAAAGGCCCGCGCCGGATGCGTCCAGTACACCGTGGCGACGTACACGGCCTAACCATGGATCGCGTTCCCATGATCGTCCGGCGGAGTGGGTACCTCGACGGAGCGTACCCACACGCCGGCGACACGATCCACGTCGATCCCGACCTCGTCGATCGCCTCGAACTCACCGGCTTTGCGCTACGGAGTCCTGACCCATGGAACGAGAGTCACGCGCCCAAGTCGGCGAATCCCTCGACGTTCGCGCCCGCGTCTATCACACCGAAAACGGAAACGTCCACGCCGAAGAGGACACGTACGCCGTAACCGATCGCGCCCTCGCCGAGACGATGGTAGCGATCGGCTTTGTCGCGCCCATCGGCTGGACGCCGGACGAACCGCCGCCGATCGAACCGCCACCCCCCGCGCGTATCGGCGACCGATGAGTCTCGGCCTGACGTTGTTTGGCCGGCGCTTTGAACTGACGACGAAATCCGCCGTCCCAATCGCCCCGTCCACGGGCCGAGGCGGCTGGTACCCGTCCGTCCGCGAATCGTTCCCCGGCGCCTGGCAACAGAACGTCACCGTTACCGCGTTTACGGCGATCGCCTACCCGGCCGTGTTCGCGTGTATCACGCTGATCGCCTCCGACATCGCCAAACTTCGCCTCCGGCTCGTGGAGCAAGACGAGAACGACATTTGGAACGAAACCGACTCCGCCGCGTTCTCGCCCGTGCTCCGCAAGCCGAACCACTACCAAACGATCATCAAATTCGTTGAACAGTGGATCACGTCCAAACTCATGTGGGGCAACGCCTACGTATTGAAAGAACGCGACGCGCGAGGCGTGGTTGTCGCGCTCTACGTGCTCAACCCGGCGTACGTGACCCCGTTGATCACGCCGGCCGGCGATCTCTACTACCAACTCGGCCGCGACCCGCTCACCGGCCTCCTCCAAGACGGCATGATCGCCGCGCCGGCCCGCGAGATCATCCACGACCCGATGGTCTGTCTATTTCACCAACTGATCGGCGTCTCGCCGATCTACGCCTGTGGCCTGGCCGCGCTCCAAGGCCTCAACATCCAAAACAATTCCACGCAGTTTTTCGGCAACGCCAGCAACCCCGGCGGGATCATCACCGTCCCCGGCGCGATCGACCAGGCGAAGGCCGACGAACTGAAGGACAAATGGCAAACCGGATTCTCCGGCGCGAACGCCGGCCGCGTCGCCTTGCTCTCCGCCGGCATGGAGTACAAGCCGATCACCGTCAACGCCACCGATGCACAGCTGATCGAACAGTTGAAATGGACGGCGGAAACCGTCTGCTCAACGTTCCACGTCCCGCCCTACATGATCGGCGTCGGCCCGCCCCCGCCGTACGCGAATATCGAACCGCTCCTCCAACAGTACTACTCACAGTGTTTGCAATCGCTGATCACGTCGCTAGAACTCTCCCTCGACGAAGGCCTCGGCATTAGTGAACGCATGCCGGACGGCACGCAGTACGGTACGGAATTCGATATCGACGATCTCATTTGGATGGACACGGCGACGAAAACCGCCGCCGCGAAAGATTCGATCGGCGCCGGCGGAATGTCGCCGGACGAGGCCCGCCGGAAATACTTTGGCCTCGGCCCTGTCCCCGGCGGGAACTCGCCGTACTTGCAAGAGCAGTACTTTAGCCTGGCCGCGCTCGCCGCCCGCGACGTCGCCAACCCGTTCGCCAAGCCGGCGCCCACGCCGACCGTTCCGCCGCCCGTGGATCCCAACGCCGCCGACCAAACGGCCGCCCTCGTGGCCGCGCTCTATCGGAAAACCGTGAGCCTCCGTCATGCCGCTTGACGTGGAACAAATCGCCGACGCCGTGGCCCTTATGGTGGCGACCGCGATCGCCCCCGTCCTCGAACGCCTGGCCGTCCTCGAAACCAAGGCCACGCGCGCGATCGACACCACGGATCTCGCCATGCTCCGCGCCGACCTCGATCTCCGCCTCGCCGACCTGGCGCAACAGAAAATCCCCGGCCCGCCGGGACCGCCGGGACCGGCCGGCGCCGATGGCAAAGACGGCCTCAATGGCAAAGACGGCGCGCCGGGCCTCCGGTACCTCGGCGTGTACGTGGACGGCAAGGAGTACGAACCCGGCGACGTCGTCACGTGGCGCGGCTCCGCCTGGCACTGTGACGGCCTGACGGCCGCCGCGCCTGACACCGGCCGCCCGTGGCAACTCGTCGTCAAAGCCGGCCGCGACGGCCGCGATCGCCGCGTGGAGGCCGCGCACTAATGGCCCAATTCGTCACGCTCGATCAGGCCAAAGGCCACCTCCGGATCACCACGCCGGCCGACGATCCCGGCGACGTCATCCTCCAAGACCAGATCGACCGCGCCGAGGCCGTGATCCTCGACTATCTGAAGGACAACGCGCCGACCGCGCCCGACCTCGTCATCACGCAAGCGATCCTCCTCACGCTCGCCGAACTCGATCGCTTCCGAGGCGACGACGAAGGCACGTACAGCCAAGCCACGACCGCCGGCGACCTCTCGCCCGTCGTCACCAATCTCCTCCGCCGGAAGAGGACGCCGGCCCTGGCATGAGTCCCGCGCGCGACCTCGATCGCCTCGACTATGTCCCGGCCGGCCGGCGCCGCCACCGTGTCACCGTGGAAAATCCCGGCACGCCGACGCCGGACGGACACGGCGACTACACGATCCCGCCCGTCGTCTCGCCGATCCCGTGGGACGTGGCGCTTGACGTGTTCTCCCCCAATCAAGAGGCGACCGCCGCCGACGCCGTCACGGCCCATATCACCCACACCCTCGCCGGCCCGTACCGCGCCGACGTCACGACCCGATCCACGTTTATTTTCAACGGCCGGCGCCTGAACTGCACGGCCGTCCGCAACATGGGCGAACGAAACATTACGCTCGTGTGTTCCTGTAGCGAAGTGGAGGCCGTCACGCCATGAAATGGGACGGCCTGGCCGAACTCTACAAACAACTCGAAAGCCTCCCGGCCACGCTGACCGGCGAGGCCGCGCATATCGTGGAAGGCGTCGCCAACGCCGCCGCCCTGGACATCCGATCGGCGTATCCCGTCCACTCCGGCACCCTCCGCGATAGCGTGTTCGTCACCCACTTTGACAAGGGCCGATACTCGGCCGGCGCCCAAGTGAAGGCGACCGCGCCCCATGCGTGGTTGTTTGAGAACGGGACCGCCGCCCGCGCCTACTACACCCACAACGGCGTCCGCCACGAAACCGGCGCCATGCCGCCCGGCCACGTGTTTATCCCGATCGTGATGAAACACCGCCGCGCCATGTACACCCAATTTGCCGCGCTCCTCGAACGCAACGGGATCGCGGCTCGGATCGACGATGCCCTCGCCGCCTGACTCCGCCGCGATCGGCAACGCCTTGATCGGCCACCTCTTGGCCGACACCGAACTCGCCGGCCTCATGCCGGACGGCGTATACCGCGACGTGGCCCGCGCCGGCAAAAAGCAGTACGTGATCGTCTCGCTCGTGGACAGCGTCGATCAGGCGACCTACGAAGGCCGCGCGATCGAATCCGCCCTCTATCTCGTGAAAGCCGTGGCCCTCAATAACGCCGCCGCCGTCGAGGCCGCCGCCGCACGAATCGATCAGCTGATCGAGGATCAGTTTTGGCCGATCGCGCCGGGCCTCGATCTTATGGCCGCGTCTCGCGTCGCCCCGATCGGCACCGTCACCGAACTCGACGCCGTCGATCCCGATCTCCGCTGGACACACCGAGGCGGCCGATATCGCCTCGACGTCGCCGTCACCTACGCCCGCACGCTCGCACCCCTGGGACTCGCTCGTGGAACCGATCAGAACGAAAGGGTTACGCCATGATCAAGACTGGACGCTATGGACTCGTGAAATGGGATCCCACCGGCGCGATCCCGCCCGCTGTCGGCCTCGTGGCCGTGATCTCCCTCAATAAGTGGAAGGCCAGTTTTAAGACGGACAAGCTGGACGTCACGTGCTTTCAGGACGTGAACCGCGTGTACATCCCCGGCATGAAAGACGTGTCCGGGACCGTGTCCGGATTCTGGAACTCCGACGAACTCGCCCTCTTCGAGGCGGCCGACGCCGAGGCGCCGGGAACGCTCGAACTCTCGCCCAACACGACCGAGGCCTTTAGCTGGACTGGCCTGGCGTACATGGACGCCGACATTGATTGCTCTGTGGACGGCGCGCCGGCCGTCTCCGGGACGTTTATGGCGGCCGGCCCGTGGACACAGAACGGCGGGACGCTGCTCGCCCGGCGCGCCGAGAACAAGGCCGCCTAACGGAAGGCGGCCGGCGTGTTTCACGACGGCGCCGCGCTTCGCGTCCGAGGCCCGCGCGCCGAAATTCTCGCCGCGTACGCGCCGGCGGCCTGCCTCCACGACTGGACGATCACCAAGATCGCCGGAACGTGGACGCTCACCGCCGGCGCCGACCGCGTCAACCCGATCCTCCTCCGAGGCGTGCTCCGCTTTGCCGCGCCGCGCGGCGCCCTCGGCGGCTTTTGGTACTGGCCGATCGCCGGCCCCGTCACCGTCATCGGCCGATCGTTGACGGCCAAACTTGGCAAGCCGGAGTAACCCGTATGTCCCGTTTCGTTCGTCCGGAAACCGCCGTCCTCACGCTCGACAACGGCGACCAACTCACGATCCGGAAACGCTTGACCGCCGGCGAACAACGCGCCAGCTACGCGCGCCTGTATACCGCCGGCGTCGATGGACGCATGATCGGGAATCCCCTGGACTCCGGGATCGCCCTCATCGAAGCGTACCTCCTCGACTGGACCCTCACCGACGACGACGGCCACCTCGTGGTTATTCGGCCGGACCCGCACCGCGCGCCGGACCTCGACACGCTCCGCGCCGTCCTCGATCAACTGGATTTTCCCTCGCTCGTGGAAATCAAAGAGGCGATCGAACGCCACGAACGCGCCATGGTGGCCGCGCGCAATGCAGAAAAAAAAACGATCCCGGCTGGCACGACCGCGCCCTCACCGACATCCGAATCGCCCGACGATGCGGCTGGACGCTCGACGACGTCCGAAACCTTGATCCCGACGACTACGCACTAGTGATCGAAGAACTCGTCCGCGAACAAACGCCACGCGACGCCGAGGACTGATATGGCCGCCGTTACCGGCACCTTTAACGCGGATTTTGCCCCGTTCGCCGACGCCGTCGCCGAGGCCAAAGTCACGCTCAAATCGTTCGAGGACGGCGCCAGCAAAGCGCAAGGCAAGCTCGAAACCCTCGGGAACAGCTTTTCCGGCGTCAAGATCATTCAGCAAGCCGAACTCATGGCCGAGGCGATCGAACGCGCCGGAGGCGTGACGACGCTCACCGCCAACGAACTCCAACGCGCCGGCAACATCGCCGCCGAGGCCGCCGAGAAAATCCGCGCCCTCGGCGGGACAGTCCCCGATCGGATCCAAGCCCTGGCCGACGCCGCCGGAGGCGCCGCGAAGCAAACCGATACCCTCGGCGTTTCGTTTACGAACCTCGTGGCCTCCATGGTGTCGGCCGAGGCCATCATCGGCGGGATCAAGGCGGCCTGGGGACTCCTGACCGATGAAGTCGCCGCCTCGATCAAGGCCGCCGGCGACGCCGAAAAAGCGCACGTCCAACTCGTCACCGCGCTCCGCGCGCAAGGCACCGCGATCCCGTCCGTCGTCTCCGCGTACGAAGGCTACGCCTCCGCCCTCCAACAGACCACGATCTATCAGGACGACACCCTTAAAGGCGCCATGGCGCTCCTCGTCCAAGTGGGCAACGTCATGCCCAAGGACATGGAGGCCGCCTTGACCGCCGCCACCAACCTCGCCTCCGGCCTCGGGAAGGATCTCAACGAGGCAACCTTAATGGTCGCCAAGGCCGCCGAGGGGAATACGACCGCCTTGCAAAAGTCCGGCGTCGCCCTCGACGACGCGAAAGTCAAAACGGAAGGATTCGGCTACGTCCTCGATCAGATCTCCGAGAAATTTGGCGGACAGGCCGCCGCGCTCGCCGGCACGTATCAAGGCCGCCTGGCCCAACTCGGGAACACGTGGAACAACCTAGAGGCCTCGATCGGCCGCGTCATTACGCAAAACGCCACCGTCCTCACGGCGTTCGATCTCCTGAACAAACAGATCGCCGCCAACACCGGCGAACTCAACGAGAACCAAACCGCGAACGATCTGGTTTCCGAGGCCGTGATCGGCGTCGTCCGCGCGTTTGCCCTCGGCGTGGACGCCGTCGGCGCCACCATTCAGGCGTACTACAACCTCCGGATCGCGGCCGACGAAGTCGGCGCCGCGATCGTCACCCTCGGCGGCTACGCCCTCGACAGCGTCGCCGCCATTATGTCCGTCCAGAAGTACTACAACCCCCTCGCCTGGACGAGCATGTGGAAAAACGCGGTATCGGAAGTCCAGAACGCCGCCGCCACCCTCCACGGCGCGGCCGAAGGCTTCCACGCGGATTCCGGCGACGCGCTCGCCTCACAAACCCGATGGGCGGACGGCCTCGGGAAAGTCTCCGCCGGCCTCAACACGTTCGCCACGAACCTAGAGGCCACGCGCGGCCAAACGCAACCGTTCGCCGCCACGCTCGACGGCGCCTCGAACGCCTGGGATCGGAATACCCTGGCCGTCGAGAAAAATAAAAAGGCCGTCGAGGACTACGTCCGCGCGTGGAGCAAGTACGCCGAGGACACCGCCAAAATTTGGGACGAGGCCTTTATCGCGCAAGCGAACCTCGACACCAACAGCCTCGCCAGCCACCTCGCCGTTATCGAGGCCAAGAAGCAAGCCGAGATCAATGAGGCGACGCGCACCGTGATCGACGCCGACCAACTCGGCGAGCGCATCTATGCGATCGACGCCAAGTACGCGGCCCTGGCCGCCAACGAGACGACCAAGAAAAACGAGGAAATCCGCGTCAGCAACGATAAATTGTGGACCGAGTACGAACAGCTGATCGGCCGCGTCACCGCGTCCAGCTACCAGACACAAACCGCCGCGATCCAACGCTGGTACGACGACACCGTCTCCGCTACCGAGGCCGCCGGCAAAGCCGACGCCGAATTTTGGGACGCCATTACGAAGCTGTACGTGGAGAAATGGCAACAAGCCAGCCTCGACGTTCGCGCGATCGCCAAGACCGAACAGACCGACACCCGCGAAGGCCTCCAAGCCACGGCGGACGAGGCCAAGCGAACCTATGACTACGCCCTAACCCAAGTCGGCCACTGGTCCGACGAAACGATCGACAAATACCGCGTCACCTACGAAACCGCGCAGGCCGCCGCCGACAATTGGGGCAACCACGGCGAACAGGCCAACAACAAAGTCAAGGCGGCCACGGACGGCGCCAAGGCCTCCACCGACGCCCTTACCGGCTCCCTCAACACGGCCAGCGGCGCCGCCAAAACCCTCGGCGACCTCATGGACGCCTACTTCCCGCAGGGGACCAACGGCGCCGCGCGCCTCGGCATGTACGGAGGCGACACGGCCGGCGAGGCCGCGTACAAGGCCGCCGGCGGGATCATTTCGGCCTCGATCGGAGGCGGGATTCTCCACCGTGCATCCGGCGGCCCGATCCCCGCCGGCGTCCCCGCCATTGTCGGCGAGGCCGGGCCGGAAATTTTCGTCCCGACCGTGGGCGGAAACGTGCTCCCGAACGGCGCCGCGCCCGGCGCCGGCGTCATCGTCAACAACGTATTCCACATCGTGGACACCGAGGCCGCGATTACGAAACGTGTGGCCGACAACATCACCCGATCCGTCATGCGCGCGACCCGGATGTCCTAATGCCGTCACCCCCCGCCGATCACTATGCCCTCGTCGGCAAACGGATCGGCTTCCGCCTGGCCTACATCACGCCGGCCCTCCGCCGCGTCCGCGAGACGTCCGCGATCTATCGCCTCAACGACAAGCCCGTCAAGATTCGTTACAACTCGTGCACGATCCACGACGTCATCAACGACACGCCGAACACGTGCGGCCTCACGATCGACGCCGCCACGCCGCCGACCTCTGGCCAACGCCTCACCGTCCGGATCAACGCCAACCGGCCGCGTACCTTGTTCGCCGGCCCGCTCCAAACCGTGGGCCTCACCTACGAAGGCCGAGGCCTCGACAACCACACCGTCTATCCCTGCCAAGCGATCGACGACACGCCCCTCGCCAACCGCAAACTCCCGTACGGCGCCTGGACGAACGTGTCCGCGTCGCAAATCGCCACCTACCTCGTCGTCACGTTTTGCCCGGCCGGCTTTTCCGACGCCGGCGTCCAACCGAACCTCCCGGCCGTCTCCGTCAATTTTGACGCGACGGAAGGCATGGACGGATGCCTCCGCCAACTCGCCAAACTGATCGGCGGCTACTTCTATTGGGAAGATCGCGTCCTCCACTTGTTTATTACCGAGGCGTCCGATACGCCGGACCCGATCGACCTCGATCACCCGTTCCTGAACGACCCGCCGATCGCCGTCTCCACCGACACGTCCCAAGTCCGG
>Ga0097621_100000879_pt1 | contig 21139 bp, 19 predicted proteins | sample KBSMisM72_FD_73165 | JGI IMG/M metagenome (GOLD analysis project Ga0097621, IMG submission 73165) | Miscanthus rhizosphere microbial communities from Kellogg Biological Station, Michigan, USA - KBS Miscanthus M7-2 (version 2) (version 2) | ecosystem: Host-associated > Plants > Roots >... | reverse complement strand
CTGGACAAGTACAAGGCGATGACCACGGTGTTCTCGAACATCGACAGCCAGGCGCCCATCGGTCCGGTTCATGCGCTCTCGCCAGGCACGTGGCTCTCCGCCACGCGTCCAGCGATCAGCCAGGAAGCTCACGGCGGCACCACCATCGATCAGATCGCCGCGCAGCAGATCGGTCAGGACACCCCGCTGCCGTCGCTCGAGGTCGCCACAGACGTGCGCGGCGGCGGCGGGTTCTGCGACCGTGACTACGGGTGCTCTTACGCCGGCACGATTTCGTTCCGCTCGCCTACGACGCCGCTGCCGATGGAGACGGATCCGAGGAAGCTGTTCATCCGCCTGTTCGGCCAGGGCGACAACGCCGCCGAGCGCGCGCGCCTCTCGAAGCAGTATGGCTCGCTGCTCGACATGCTCACGGGCGAGGTCAACACGCTGCAGCGCAGTCTCGGTCCGTCGGACAAGCGGGTCCTGTCGGATTATCTCGAGACCGTCCGCGAAATCGAGCGCCGCATTCAGAAGACGGAGGCCCGCGATCTGTCGCACGTCGACATCCCGAACGCGCCTCTCGGCACGCCGCCCTTCGATGAACACATCAACCTGATGTTCGACCTCGTCGCGCTGGCGTATCAGGCGAACATGACGCGCGTCTTCACTTTCATGATGGCGGCCGAGGTCAGCGGCCAGACCTACAACCACATCGGCGTGTCCGACGCGTTCCATCCGCTGTCGCATCACAACAACGAACCGGCGAAGATGGACCGCCTGGTGAAGGTGCAGACGTACCACACGCAGGTGTTCGCCAAGTTCCTCGACAAGCTCGCGGCCATGCCGGACGGCGATGGGACGATGCTCGATCACTCGCTGTTCCTCTATGGCAGCAACATGAGCAACAGCAACGCTCACAATCACTATCCGTTGCCGACGTCGTTCGTCGGCGGCTGGAAGACGCTGAAAGGCAACCGACACGTGATCGCGCCGGAGAAGACGCCGCTGGCAAACGTGCTGCTGACGTTCCTCGACAAGATCAACGTGGCCCCGGACAAGCTTGGCGACAGCACCGGGAAGCTGGTGGAGACCTAGCCGTGTTTCGGAAGCTGCTCGTCTTCGCGGCCGCCGTGTGGCTGATATCGGCCGCCAGTCTATTCGCGGCCGACGTCGTCGATGCGAGCGGTTCGACGCCGTTGCTGGCCGCGGCCAGCAATGACGATGAGGCGCAGGTCAGGCAACTGCTGAAGGCCGGCGCGAATCCGAACGTCAGGAACAAACTCGACACCACACCGCTGCTCGAGGCGGCGTTCCACTCCAACCCGGAGATCATCAAGGCGTTGCTCGACGCCGGCGCCGATCCGAACGCCTCGGGAGCCGACGGACAGACACCGCTGATGCTGGTGGCGCGTGGAACCAATGTGGCCGCCGCGAAGATGCTGCTCGACAAGGGCGCGAATCCCCGGGCCAGAGAGTCGCAACGCCATCAGACGGCGTTGATGTGGGCCGCGGCGAACAGACAGGGACCGATGACACGGCTGCTGGTCGAGCGCGGCGCGGAGTTGGACGCGAAGACAGCGACCGACCTGATGACGCCGCTGGTCAGCGCCGAGCCACGTGCGCAGCCTCGTTCGCCAGGAGGCATGACGGCGCTGATGTTCGCGTCGCGCGAAGGCTGCGTGGACTGTGTGGCGTCGATGATCGAGAAGGGCGCGGCGATCGATCTTCCGGATCCCGAGGGCGTGACGCCGCTGCTGTGGGCCATCTGGAACACGCGCTTCGACGTGGCCAAGTACCTGATTGAGCATGGCGCGAACGTCAACCGTTGGGACTGGTGGGGCCGCACGCCGTTGTACCTGGCCGTTGATTACGTGACGCTCCCGCACGGCGGGCGCCCGGACCAGCCGTCGCTCGACGAGACGCTGCCGATCGTCGTCGTGCGGCTGTTGCTCGAGAAGGGCGCAGATCCGAATCCGCAGCTGAAGATGACCGCGCCGCTGCGGGCCACCGGCAACGATCGCGGCCTGGATCCGATGCTGTCGCCGGGGACGACGCCGCTGATTCGCGCGGCAAAGGCGATGGACGTCGAGTCGATGAAGGCGCTGCTGGAGCACGGTGCGGACATCGCGCTGACCAACAGCCGCGGCATGACGGCGACGCTCGCCGCCTCCGGGATGGGCTCGACGGACGCGGATACGCGCGGCTACTTCACGACATCGGATGTACAGGAGCGAGCCATCGCGGCCCTCGACCTGATGTTCCGCTACGCCGGCCCAATCAACGGCAAGGCCGGGCAGTTCGATCAGGTGCCGCTGCACGGCGCCGCATTCTGGGGTTGGAATCGGGTGGTCGAATATCTGTTGCAGAAGGGCGCGGACATCAACCTTGCCGACAACCGCGGCTACACCGCCGTCGATTACGCGATGGGCCGGGCCGGCGGCAACAGCCGTGGCGGCCAGCGCATCGACATTCACAAGGACACGGCGGACCTCCTGCTGTCGAAGGGCGGTGTCGCGGGCACGCCCGTACGCACATCGACCGGCGCTCCCGGCAGGCGTTAGATCGCTATCCGAAGCGTATCAACAGCACGAGCGACGCAACGGCGAGGACGATCCCGAAAATCTCGAAACGATTCAGCGACTCCCGGAACACCACCACGCCGATCGTCGTCAGCAGCAGGATCATCGAGACCGAATAAAGGACGCCGATGGTGGCCAGCTTCATGTGCCGCATCACGAAGACCCAGCCGAACGCGGTCGAGGCGTAGAGCGCGAACCCGAGATAGAACCACCCGGTCCAGAGCGGCCGCTCACGCGTGCTGGCGATCTTGAGAAAGTAGTCCCCCACCACGCCAATTACGCTGAAGGCCAGCGTCACGAGCACAGCGACCGGCGTCATCGCTTACAGATTACGCGGACCACGGCCGTTAACAACAAGGCACTGATATTGCGTGCGCGCCTCAGCCGTGGAGAAAGCGATGAAGAAAACCGCCGTCGTTCTACTGATCGTTGTATGCGCGACAGCCGTGTCGATGCCAGTCTGGAAGCCGGCCGCGAAGAAGCACATCAAATGGTTCGTCATCGCCACGAACATCTATCAGGACACCCTTCGGCGAGCCCATCTGCGGTCGGACCAGATCAGCCAGCCCGACTTTTCTACCCATCCTGCCTCGGACATTCCTAGCTACCTCAACGGCGCCAACAGCACGTTCGGGCGGTACCAGACCTACGGCGGCCTCACGGACGACCGGCTGCGCGGCGCGCGTGTGCTCGAAATCGGACCCGGCGAGACACTAGCGGTCGCGCTTCACCTGATCGGTGCTGGCGCGTCGCAGGTCGTCGCCGTGGATAAGTTCGTGCCGCTGCAGCGCTCATCGTTCCACCAGACGCTGTACGGCACGCTCGCGTCGTCGCTCGACGAGAACGCGCGCGCACGCGTGGCCGCGGCCCTCGATCTGCGCGACGGCGTGACGTTCGATTCGCGCCGCGTTTCGTATGTCTATGGAAAAGCGATCGAGGAGGCGGCGTCGACGTTTCCTGCCGAATCGTTCGACGCGATCGTCTCGAACGCCGTGCTCGAAGAAGTGTACGACCTCGATCGCACGTTCGTGGCTCTCGACCGCGTGCTCAAGCCCGGCGGACGCCAGGTGCACGTGATCGACCTGCGCGACTACGGCATGTTCTCCAAACACGGCTACCATCCGCTTGAATTCCTCACCGTGCCTGATTCGGTGTATCGCTTCATGGTCGAATCGGTCGGCCAGCCAAACCGCCGGCTGGTCAATTACTACCGCGATCGTATGGCGTCGCTTGGCTATTCCTCGTCGATCTACACGACGTGGATACTCGGGCAGCCGAAGCCGCTGCCGACGTTCCGAACGGACATTCGACGCGGTGTGGACTACTCCGACGAGTCGCTGGCGCTCGTGCGATCCATTCGCGCGCGGCTGCTGCCGCGATACCAGAAGCTTTCAGACGAGGACCTCATCGTGCAGAGCATCATCCTCGCGGCGGAGAAACGTCTACCCACCTCAAACGCGTTTATGCGCCAGTCAATGCGCTGAGCACTAGCGCGCCCACACGCTCGCGGTACTCGTCGGCGCTCCACGACCGATCGAGGACGAGGTCTTCCCACATGCGCAGCGATGTCAGCGTCCACAGCAGGTCGGTCGCGACGTCTGGGTCGAGTCCGGCGCGAAGGACGCCTTCCGCAGCCAGCCGCGTCACCATCGCGCGACAGCCTTGCCAGCGGTGCTCGAGTCGATCGCGCCAGGACCGATCGGCCGCCTCATCGCGGCGCCGCACCGCGTCGAGCGCGCGCGCCACCGGCCAGATCACGGGATTCAACCTCGCCTGCAGCGCCACCATTTCCATCACGGCCGCCGTGCCCCTCGGCGCGTCGACAATCCGTTTGAGCGCGTCAGGCAATCCCCGCAGTTCGTCGGCATGGCGCACGACCGCAGTGAACAACGCCGCGCGATCGGCAAAATGGAGGTACAGCGCCTGGCGCGATACTCGGGCGGCGCGCGCCACCTCTGCCATCTTCACGTCCGCTCCACCGCGCCGGTTAATCAGCGCGAGCGTGGCGTCCAGAATACGGCGCCTTGTTGCGGGATCTCCAGGCGAACTTGACACGCTGTCAAGTTGTCTCTTATGATGTCGTCTGTTGCTTGACACGGTGTCAAGTTTAGCATGCCCCTTGGCTCACGGAGTTGATCATGACCGCATCCACCGCACCGACCGTCCCGGTTACCGCTTCAACCACGCCCTCAGACGACGCCTCGGTGCGGCGGCTCGTGGACATCTTCGCGGAAGGCTGGAACGCCGCTCGCGGGGAGACGCTGGCGCAGGCCTTCGCGCCTGATGCTGATTTCACCAACGTCATGGGACTGCATGCGAAGGGTCGCGACCTCATCGCGCGCGGGCATGACGAGATCCTGGCCACGGTTTTTCGGAATACGCGAGTCACACCGACCGTGGATCGCGTGCGCTTCCTCCGATCCGACGTCGCCGTGTTGGATGCAACCTTCACCCTCACGCACCTCGACGGCAGACTCTTTGAGATGGGACCCGCGGGACACTCGAAGGCCGAGCTGGTCGCGACCAAGGAACAGGGCAGGTGGTCGATTGCGGTCTTCCGCAACATGATTCCGTTCGGCCGTCCCCTGGCCGGGCCGCTCGAACGATCCATCGCGAATGCTGACCGCGTGTGAGAAATCCCTCCGACCGTTTCGGCCGAACTGTCCACGTACAATCGCGCCGTGGGACCGCGTTTCGGCGAAGCGTCGTTTCAGCCACACATCGAACTGCTCCACGTCTTCCTGGCCCGTCGCGATGCGATCGTCGAGCGCATCCAAGGGCTGCTGAACGCACAACGAAAGCCGATCGAGTACCTGCAAGACGCAGCTCTTCTCTCTCGTGACTTCGACGACTGTTTTCAATCGCGCCTCATCGGTCAATTGGAAGCAGCCCATTGGGCCAGCGGATTCAGGCCTCGCCCGATTCCCGGGCTGCACAACGGCCCGGCCGACCCGGCGGAGATGATGATGCGCGCCTTTTATTTATGGACGCAGACACGTTGGCCGGGTCGCAATGGCCGCGTCCGATACGCGCACACGTTGTTCAACTTGTATGTCATACGGTGCCTCGAGCTGTTGAGCATGCGTATTTGGGATGCGGGATCGAACGGCGCCGGCGATCGGCTCGCGCAAGTTCAAGAGGTGCTCGATCAACTCTGGAGAATCACAACCGCAGATCAACCGGTGCTCGTGAAAGATGCGCGATGGCTGATTCAGACGGCACAAAGCCTTGCCACCGACGACTTGGCAGCCTATTTCGACGTCGCGGCACACATCGCCGGGAGCCTTTCGGAAGACGATCGGATCGAAATCCACAAAGCCGGCGTTCGCATGGCTGCCGGGCACTTGCGCTCGCAGATTCGCTATCACTCCACGAAGAAGGCGGCGTCTCTTGATGAAGCGAGCGTGGTTCTCAGTACTCGCGACTCCAACGCGCTTGATTTTGCCTTGTTGATTCAGGAGCTCGTGCCGCTGCTCGAGGCGTACGAAAACGCGTGGCACCGTGACGAGAGCCGGAAGAGGCTCGAATTGGCAGACGCCATCTGCCAGGGCATTTCTCCGGATCCAGAGTTGTTCGTGAATCGCGTCGAGTTGTTGGGTGCTTACAGCATGATCGAGCATCTGTTCATCACGACGGACGTCGATGGGCACGCGGTTTATACGTCCATGGGACAACGACACGTTCAGCTACTCCAGGAGTACGAGGCACGAATCGGTCGCGTGTCGAAGCCGTTGTCCGACGATTGTCCACGCTTCCGGCCGGTAGCCGGCACGTACTCTCCGTACGGCGTCCTCTATGGGTTTTCAGCCGATCTCATGAAACACATGGCGCTCAAAGCCACACAGCCCGATGCCGTGAACCACTTCGGCCTGGAAGATGTCTTCGTCGCTGGCGACGCCGACACGCTCGCGTGGGTAAACGGCTGGCGGAAGTTGCCGCACCTCACGCGGGAAATGGAGAGGCTGTTCGACTACCCCCAGCAGTTTGCCGAAGACATCTTCAATCGGATCGAGCGTGCGCTGCGCAGGCGCGCGTCCGATGGCGACGCGGCTGTTCAAACCGGGCGCCTCTTCACCCGAGAGGCGGATATTCCTGATCTTCCAGCCCGGTATATTCGATCGGACGAGCAGCTCTCGAGCGATCGGCGGGAGGGAAAGTTCGTGCTCAGCTATGAGACGCCATCCGGATGGCGTGCCATTACCAAGAGTATCCTCACTGAAGTCTTAGGGGCGGGGCGCGACGCGAAGATCGTCGGGCTGCCACCTGCCGCCGTCGAAGTGTTGAAGTTGATGTGTTTCCGTCTTTATTCGGAGAACTGACGAATGATGAAACGCACGCTCCTCTGCGGCATCCTGATGGCCTGGTCGATGCTGGCGGCTGGCGTCGCTGCGCATCACTCCGGCTCGGAGTACGACCGCACCACCGTCGAAATCCAGGGCCAACTCCTCGAAGTCGCGTGGCAGAACCCCCACGTCCACTTCTTCGTTCGAACGACGGATCCGAGCGGGAAGGCGCTGACGTGGGACATCGAGGCGAACTCACTGAGCATCTTGCGGCGAACGGATGCCACGCCGGAGAACTTGAAAGTCGGCGACACGGTCAAGGTTGCCGGTTCACCTTCGCGACGTGCACCGAACCGGATGTGGGCGATGAACATCCTGGCGGCGAACGGCCGCGAGATCGTTCTTGGACCCGGCATCGCACCTCGATGGAAAACGACCGCCGCTGGGTCCAAGTCGACCTGGTTCGATGGCGGCACGGAGGTCAACAAAACCGCGGGCCTGTTTCGCGTGTGGAGCACGAAATTCAACGAGCCGGGAGGCTTGTGGAGACGGGACTACCCTCTCACCGAGGCGGCGAGAAAGGCACGCGCGGCATTCAATCCTCTCACCGACAGCGTGGCGCCTGGCTGCCGGCCGAAAGGCATGCCGACGATCATGGAGCAGCCCTATCCGATAGAGTTCGTGAACAAGGGCGACGCGATCCTGCTGCGCCTCGAAGAGTACGACAGCGTTCGCACGATCAGCATGGCTGCCAATTCGAACGTCGACTCCTTGCCGAAGACGCTGCTCGGTCGATCCAAGGGCCGCTGGGAAGGAAACACACTCGTCGTGACGACGAGTGCCATCGACTGGCCGTACCTCGATCCGAGCGGTATTCCGCAAAGCCCGTCGTCGCGCATCGTGGAACGGTTCACGCCGGCGAGCGACGGCACGCGTCTCACCTACACGATGACCGTGACCGATCCAGCGACGTTCACCGAGCCGCTCGAACTGACAAGGTCGTGGGTGTGGCGGCCGGGCGAAACCGTCAAGCCGTACAACTGCAAAGAGGCCGCACGACGATGACGCGAACGTAGCCGGATGCGCAACGCCATCGTCATCGGCGCATCGTCGGGCATCGGAAGAGCATTGGCCACGGTTCTCGCATCCCACGGCTATAACGTCGGCCTCGCGGCTCGGCGTCTGGATTTGCTGCAGGCCGTGGCGAACGAGATCAACACAACGGCGTTCGTGAAAGCGATTGACGTGTCGAAACCGGCCGAGGCGATGCGGAGCCTTCGAGACTTGATTGCGGAGATGAAGGACGTCGAGCTGTTCGTGATCAGCGCGGGAACGGGATTCATCAACCCCACACTCGAATGGGAACCCGAACAGGAGACGATTGCGGTCAACGTGTCCGGATTTGCCGCGATGGCCAACGTCGCGGTTGCGCACCTTCAGGCGCGGGGTTCAGGTTGCCTGGTCGGAATATCGTCAATCGCGGCACGAATAGGCAACGCGGAGGCGCCGGCATACGACGCCTCGAAGGCGTTCATGTCGAATTATCTCCAGGGATTGCGTTATCGATTCGCCAAGCTGCGATTGCCGGTCGTCGTCACCGAAGTGCAACCCGGTTTCGTCGATACGGCAATGGCGAAGGCGGCCAAGAAGTTTTGGGTGGCGACTCCAGAAAAAGCTGCGAGACAAATCTTCGCTGCAGTCAGGAAGCGGAAGCGGCTCGTATACGTGACCAGACGCTGGCGACTCGTTGCGTGGCTCGTCAAAGCGATGCCCGACTGGCTTGCGCAGAGGCTCGCCGGTCGCTAGCGGAATTGGCGCCGGAGAAACCGCACGCCGTGCCCTGTTTTATAGATTGACCAGCAGCACGGCGTTCGGCGGGCTTTACCCCTGGGCCAGGCTTCGACGAGTCACGAGACGAAGCCCGAGACCAGCGGCGAGCGAGAGGAACCCGATCAAACCGAACAATGGCAGCGACGTCGCCGTCTTCGGCAGTTGCTTCTTGACGCCGGCTGTCGCGACGGGCTCCGGAATGATCACTTCAGCAACCGCCGCAGGCGGCGCTGGCGTTGGCGCTTCCACGAACGGCGCCGGGATCGCGATCACCTCGGCGGCGCGCGGAACTACGACCGGCACGGGCCTGAAGGACTTCACGTGAATTTCGCGGTCCTTGTGAACCTTATGCTGGCTTTCGAGCCGTCCGTCGATGATCATCCAGCGTCCGGCGTACCCTTCATTCAGACCCACCTGCCTCATGTCCTGGAGTCTGATGACGGAGTCAGTGTCGCTGGCGGTGCATGTCGCTTCCGGCACGCTCTCGAGAGTACCCATTCTCGCTTTCGCGAGTACGAGCTTGTCTGGATGTCCTTCTATCGCGCCATTGATGAGACATCCGACCACTGTGATGTACTGTCCCTTCAGCGGCAAGTCAGGGGTGCTTACTTGCGCCCGTGAGATTGCCGGAGCGATTGCCACCATTCCGCACGTCAACAACGAACCGGCGATGACGTTCCGTACGTGTCGAGTAGTCATGATGTTGCTCCTTTCGTCCACAGCGTCCGAGGGTGCAACAACAGGTCCGGTTCGCCGCCGGACGCGTAATGCTGTAGGCGCAACAACTATGAACGCCAGGCCGACACAGCCGCCGCTCACGGCAACGGGGCCTCGCGGTCACTGCATCTCGTGATCGGGCACCGGACCTGCGCGATTCGTGATTGAATCGGTGGAACCGCATGAGGCAGGCGTTCACGAGGAAACCCGCCGACGAGACCAAACGCGCGAAGGGCGCGGCGGTCAAGAACTACATCACACCGGGCGGCTTGCAGCGACTCAGAGACGAACATCGGTTTCTGCTCACCAGAGAACGGCCAGCTGTGACCAAGGTCGTGGCCTGGGCCGCGAGCAACGGCGACCGCAGCGAAAACGCCGACTATCAGTACAACAAGCGGCGGTTGCGCCAGATCGATCGGCGGATTCGGTACCTCACGAAACGGATCGATGCCGCGGAGGTGGTGGACCCGGACGCTCCGAGAACGGGAAAGGCCGCGACTCAGATCTTCTTCGCCGCGACCGTGCGCTACGCCAATGCCTCCGGGGCGGAGCGGACGGTGAGCATCGTGGGCGTCGACGAGGTCGATCTGAATCGCAACCACGTCAGCTGGTTGTCGCCGCTGGCGCGCGCGCTCATGAAGTCTGGACCAGGCGACCGCGTGGCGCTTCACGCACCGGGCGGTACCGAGCAGTTGCAGATTCTCGAGGTGCGGTACGAGCGCATCTCAGTGGAGCCGTTCAGCGAGCCACCTGGTGCAGAGGCCGCGCCGAAACGTGTTCCTGACGCCCGGGGATAAACCGCCGGTGGGCTCCCGTGCGGCGCTATAATCGCCGTCCTCCGTTGTCGGCAAACGCATGAAGCTTTTTGCGTCGATGCTCCTCGCGGCGAGTTACTTTTTTGGCGGCGGGGCCCTCCAGCCTCCGCTCGCCGATTCACTCCGAGCTACGGCGGACCCGCCGAAGCCTTGGCGGAGGCGGGCACGCCCGCCGCGAACTGACGCTGAGCCGCCTGCTCTCGCTCGCGGCTGGCCGCAGGCGCTGACAGCGCAGGCCGGCCAACCAGCGTCACTCGGCAGCGGCGTGTACTCGGCGGCGCAGGCCTCGCAGGGCCGCGACCTCTATCGCGCGCAGTGCGCCGAGTGCCACGGCGCCGCGCTCGAAGGCGCCAGCGGCCCTCCACTCGTAGGCGACGCGTTTCTCTCGAACTGGAGCGCACGTCCTCTCGCCACTGTCGTCGGAAAAATTCAGAACACGATGCCGTTCAGCCAGGCCGGCAGCCTTTCGCGCTCGCAATCCACGGCGCTGCTGGCTTACATGCTGCAGGTCGGCAGATTTCCGGCCGGGCCGAGGGAGTTGAACGACGACATGCTGGCGAAGCTGACGATGCCCGCCGTGCGCGCGGCGGCTGCTGAGTCCGTCACCATCGCACGAGGGATCTCGCTTCCACCGGCCGAGGGCAACCTTGCCGAGCTGATGCGCGCGATCGCGTTTCCGAATTCCAACATCATCTTCAATGTGCAGGTGAAAGATCCCGGCGCGCCGACAAAGAAAGAGCTAGCGGCGTCGCCGTTCGACTACGTCGCGTGGGGCGCAACGGTCTATCCGGGATGGCTTGCCGTCGATCAAGCTGCCATCGCGCTCACGGAAACGGCGTCGCTGCTGCTCACGCCTGGGCGTAAGTGCCAGAACGGCCGGCCGGTCCCTGTCGATCGCGCCGACTGGCAGCAGTACGTCGCTGCGCTGGCCGACGTCGGCCGGCTCGCGCATCGCACGTCGCAGGAGCGGAAGTACGACGCGTTTGGAGACGTCGCGGAAAAACTCAACGACGCCTGCGCGAACTGCCACAAGGTGTATCGCGATAAGGGCGGAACAGAAGGGAGCGGTGCCGGCCGATGTCAATGAATCATCGCATCGTGATCGCGACGGCGTGCCTGCTGGCGGCGGCATCGCCGGGCCGCGCGCAGGAATGGGTGCAGTTCGCGAGCAAGGCCGATCTGTTCGCCGTCAATTTTCCGAACGAGCCAACGTCGCAGACCATCACGTACACGTCGGAATTCGGCATCCCGCTGCCGGCACGCGTCTATCGCTCCGGCAGCGGCACCAGCCGCTACTCCGTCACGGTCGTCGACTACGCCGACGCCGAGAAGCTGCACACCGCCCGCGTCGATGCGTGCAAGAAGGCCGGCGGCGAGGGCGACGCGTGTCAGAACGACTGGCGATCCGACGTGCAGGGCTCGATCGTCTTCGCGACGGCCCAGTTTCTGAAACGCGACGCGAAGGTCACGCTTCTCGGATGGGCGGTCGTCGATCAGATCGAGGGTCACCGACTGCAGCTCGTCAACGCCGATGGCTCACGCACGTTTGCCGAAATCCACCGGCACGGCACACGTCTCTACATTCTCGAAGCCACAGTGCCCGCCCGCGCCCCGGCGCCTGGACTCTTCCAGCAATCGCTGATGTTCATCGACGAGGAAGGCAAGCCGATTCGCTATCGCCGCTTCTACACGACCGGTTACTCGGACGAATGGAAATTCCCGTCGGCGCCGCCGCCACGCACCGGCCCACCGCCGGCGCCCGCGACGCAGTCACGCTGAGGAGAGAGACCATGTCACGCAGACTGAGCTTCGTCGCCGTCTTCTTCACCTTCTTCACGCTGTGCGCCGTGCTGCCGCTCGCGGCTCACCACTCGCACGGCAACTACGATCTCACTACGTGGACCGCCATGGACGGAACCGTCACGGAGCTGCACCTGCTCGTCCCGCACTCATGGATTTATCTGGACGTGAAGGACGACAAGGGACAGGTGACCACGTGGGCGCTCGAGGCGACGGGACCGAGCGGGCTGACGAAGGTGGGCGTCAAGCGCGAGGACGTCCGCCCCGGCGATCGGATCCACGTGCGCTGCCACCTGCTGCGCGACGGATCGAATGGCTGTCTCCTCGGCTACGTGACGCCGATGCACGGCGACGTCGCGCGCGGCCACGGCGTCGAGAAAGACTGGGACGGCGACGGCGGCGCGGGCTTCGCGACCAACGCGCCGGTCACGACGCCGCGGTAAAAGTTACCGGTCGGCAGGCTGCAATGAAAAAGCAACGACGGGATGTGCAACCGCGTGTCGGAGGGATCGATCAATGCTCCGATGATCACTGGCGCGTTAGCGGTAAGATTCGATCCTCCCGCTCCCCCGGCGCCGGAGTGAGCGATGCAGCTGCGTGTCGCGCGTCTGTGTCTTGACTGCGAAGAACTTCACGCCGACAAACGCTGTCCCCGATGTGCCTCCGCGAGCTACGCGTTCGTCACCAACTGGCTGCCGTGCGAGGAGCGTCGGCGATTCGGACGCAACCGGACGCCAGCCGACAGCGCCGCGTGGCGGTTGGGCGCCGTGCTGCAATCCGTCGCACGCTGGCTTCGAGGCAATGTCAGTCGCCCTGCTCCCGCCACGCGGCGCAGCGACTCCGTGCCGGAGTTGCGCAAACTCGACGAGTTGGGCGAGTCGGCCCGACGGGCGCACGCCACTCAGCCTGGGGTTACGGTCGAGAGTTCTACGGAACTCCAGCTCTCTGACGGGCGCGAGCATCGCGTCGGCTAGTCGAGGACGAGCCAGGTGAGTTGCCACCGTCCGAAAACGCTGCGACGCTCCTCAACATAGACTCGTGCCGTCCGAGGCGACGTCCACTCTCTCGGGCCTAGGGGCAGGACACCTTCGATGGGGCGGCCACAATCTCATTGGCGTCTAACTCCTTCAGCGCTCACAGCGAACTTATCGGAACTTCCGAGTTTGAAGTAACATCCCGCCTCACCTGACGGATCGGCTGACACATCCAGGAGATCGACATGAGGCGTGCGATCGCAGGCGTGGTCGTCATCGTCACGATCGGTTCGGTGTGCGTTGGAGCGCAGTGGCCGAAGCGTCAGGCTCCTGGTGTCCCGCGCGACGCTGAGGGTCGCGTTCGAATGGACGCTCCGGCGCCGCGCATGCCGGACGGCAAGCCCGATTTGTCGGGCCACTGGATCCGGTTCCGAGGCGAAGGCGCATTCACTCCGCCTGAGCTGAGTGGCCTATTCCGTAACCGGCCCGCTGCCGCTCCGACGCCCGCGCCACCTGCGGATCCGAACGCTCCACCGATTGCCGCCTTCTGGGAAATCGGCGCGAACGTCCCCGGCGGTTTGCCCCTGACACCGTGGGCGGCTGAACTCAAGAAGCAGCGCATGGCGTCGAACATGGTCGACAACCCCGACGCGAATTGCCTGCCAATGGGCCTCACGCAGTTCCACATGCACGGCCAGCCTCGCAAGATCATGCAGAACTCTCGCGAGATCGCGATCATGTACGAGGCGAACTACGGCCTTCGCTCCATTTATATCGACGGACGCTCGTTGCCGGCTCAGGGTAGCGTGCAGCCGTTCTGGTACGGCTACTCGGTCGGACGATGGGAAGGCGACACGCTTGTCGTCGAGACGAACAATCTGAGAGGAGCAGAGACGAGCGCCTACGACGGGTGGCTCGACGTGCGCGGCAGTCCGTACTCGGACCACGCGAAGTTCATCGAACGCATTCGCAGGCCGACCTACGGCAAGTTGGAAATCGACATCACGCTCGAGGACCCGAAGGCGTACACGAAGCCGTTAACCCTCCGAGTGAATCAGCAGATTTCGCCAGACGACGAGCTTATTGAGTTCATCTGCAACGAGAACCAGCAGTTTCGGCGGCGCGTGAAGATCGACTGAGCGTTTCGCCGGTCAACGAAAGGCAGGTCCGACCATGAAGACGGTCATCCGCCACGTGTCCTCAGTTATCGCGCTGTCTCTCCTCGCCACTCCCCTCTTCGCCCAGGACGGGTCATCGGTCTACCGGGCCGCATGCGCCTCGTGCCATGACGCCGGCGTCGACAAGGCGACCTCGCGCGCCGCACTGATGACGATGACGCCGGAGCGAGTGCTCGCCTCGCTCGAAAGCGGATCGATGATCTCGATGACCGCGGCCCGCACGGCATCGGAGCGTCGAGCAGTGGCGGAATTCGTGACAGGAAAATCCTTCAAACAGCCGCTCGTGACGCGACCGGCGCCGCAGTCGATGTGTACGCAGCAGAGCACGTCCGCGAATCCGCTTGCGGGACCTGCATGGAACGGCTGGGGAGTGACAAGCGCCAATACGCGCTTTCAGGATGCCCCGGCCGGCCTCACCGCCGCGTCGGTACCTCGTCTCAAGCTCAAATGGGCGTTCGGATTTCCGGGTGACATCGCCGCCGACGCGCAGCCGACTGTGGCGGGCGGCCGCGTCTACGTCGGCAGCCAGAGTGGCAATGTCTACGCGCTCGATGCCGCGACCGGCTGCATCCGCTGGTTCTTTCAGGCCGCCGCCGCTGTACGCGCGGCCGTGACAATCGGACGCATCGACACCGGATCCGGAGCGGTCTATGCCGCGTTCATCGGCGACCGTGCGGCGAACGTGTACGCCGTCGACGCCGGCACCGGCAAGCTGCTGTGGAAAGCGAAGGCGGACGACTTTCCCGTCGCGCGGGTCACAGGCACTCCCGCTTTCGATCGCGGGCGTCTCTATGTTCCTGTCGCGTCCGGAGAGGAGACGGCAGGCGCGGCGTCCACGTATGAGTGCTGCCGCTTCCGAGGCAGTTTGGTCGCGCTCAACGCCGCCACGGGCGCGCAGATCTGGAAGACGTACACCATCGCCGAGGCGCGGCCGACGACGAAGAACAAGTCGGGCACGCAGATGTGGGGCCCCTCGGGAGCGCCCATCTGGTCTGCTCCGGCGATCGATCCCGTCCGCAACGCGGTGTACGTCACCACGGGTGACAACTACAGCAATCCGCCGTCGCCGACCAGCGACGCGTTCATGGCGTTCGATCTCGACTCCGGGAAGGTGCTCTGGTCGCGCCAGGTTCTGGCGGCTGACGCGTGGAACGGCGCGTGTATTCGCGACGACACGACGAACTGCCCCGTCTCGAACGGACCCGATTTCGATTTCGCGTCTCCGCCGATTCTCGTCACGCTCACCGGCGGCCGTCGCGCGCTCGTGGCTGGACAGAAATCCGGCGTCGTCCACGCTGTCGACCCCGACAAGGGCGGCGAAGTGATCTGGCAGCGTCGCGTCGGCAAGGGCGGGATCAACGGTGGCGTGCAGTGGGGCTCGGCTGCCGACCACGCCAACGTCTACGTCGCTCTATCCGACCTCGGTCGCATCCCGGTTCCGCACAGCACGGTGACCGATCCGGATTCGAAAGTTGGCGGCGGCCTCTTCGCGCTTCGACTCGACAACGGCGAGCAGGTCTGGTTCAAGCAACCCGCGCCATGCGGCCAGCAAACGCGCTGCAGTCCAGCGCAATCGGCAGCGGTCAGTGCCGTTTCCGGCGTCGTGTTTTCGGGATCAGTCGACGGGCACCTGCGGGCATTTTCCACGACCAGCGGCCAAGTGCTCTGGGATTTCAACACCGTCGGTCCGCAGAAGACCGTGAATGAAATACCAGCGCGAGGGGGCTCGCTCAATGGGCCGGGACCGGCGATCGCCGGCGGTATGCTGTTCGTCGAATCGGGCTATGCCGCGAACGGCATGCCTGGTAATGTGCTGCTGGCTTTCTCGATCGACGGCAGGTAATCTTCGGCGAACATCATCCATTGCACTTGATCGAGGCGTTCGCCTCTCAGCGAGAGCAACTCGCGCGAGTGCCCTTGTCGTACGGCACCCAGCTTTTGAAGGGCACGGTTGCCGCGCCCGTTGCGTGCGGCGGTGCGTGCCTCCAGCCGACGCAGGTCCATGGTGACGAACGCGAAGTCGAGCACCAGCGCCGCTCCGCGCTCGAACACTCCGGTTCCCCAAAACGGCGAACCGATCGCAAATCCCCATTCGGCGGCACCGCTCAACGTGCAGCTCTTGCGAACTTGAAAGATGCCGATGGCGGCGTCGGACGTCGGGAGCGTCACGGCGAAGCAGGCGTGCGTCCCTGCAGATCGTTCGCGAGCGGCCCACTTGATGAAGCGCTCAAAGCCTTGAACGGTATCGGGCGGCGGCGAGAGAAAACGCGTCACGTCCGCGCTGCCCAGAGACGCCAACAGCGATGTCGCGTCGTTCGCATGCAGATCGCGCAAGACGACGCCGTGGCCAGCCAGCGTCGGCAGGGTCTGACGCCACGGTCTTTGGACTTGAGAGGACGTCGGTGTCGCCGCGAGCACGGCATCGAACTGAGCAAGCACGCTGCCAACGTCAGGATGGGAACCCGCGGCGCGCGGCGACGATTTCCCAGTGACGAATTGCGACCACAGACAAGAAGTGACAAGTGTCCGTCTTGAGACGCCATCGATATGCGTGGTGGAACTGCGCAGACACAGGAAGCACAGCCGAGACCGCACTCGTACACTGAAGGCATGCAGGCAATGGCCTTTCGTCGTAGTCTGCGGTTCGTCGTTCTACTCGTGTTCATCGCAAGTTGCGCGGCCGGCATTCGCGCCTTTCAGACTGCCAGAAAGTATCCGAGCCCATCGCCGACGCCGCACGTCGCTGTCCCCGACGACGAATTGACGGAGCACTCGATCGGCGGCGGGCCGGAGGGCGGCGAGGTCTACAGCCTCGCGATCGTGCGCACGCAGCCGGCCACGGTGTTCGCGGCTCTTGCTCCTGGCGGCGTGTTCAAGAGCAGCGATCGCGGCGCGAACTGGACGCCGGCCGATAGCGGTCTGCCGCAGGCACGGCCCTGCGCGCTCGTGGCCGACCCGATCAACACGGCCACGCTGTACGCGCATTGCCTCAACGACCTGTTCAAGACGACGAATGGAGGCGCAACCTGGCAACAGCTCGACGTTGATGACGCCGAGCCTCCGACGATTGCGCCGTCCGACTCCCGCATCCTTTATGAGCCGCCGAGCCCGTCGTCAATCGTCAGAAGCGCGGACGGCGGCCGGCACTGGACTGAGGTCAAGACCTCCGGCCTGTCGAACGGCGCAGAGTGCTTCGCCGTCGATCCCCACAACGCATTCGTTGTGTACGCCTCATCCTCGGACGGGATCTTTGAGAGTCGCGATGGGGGCGTGAGATGGACGCCTGCCGGTCCAGGTTGGCCGGCCGAAATCGTGACAATCGCCTTCGATCCGGTCAACGACGGCATCGCGTATATCGGCACGCACGGCGGCGCGTTGTACAAATCCACGACCGGCGGCGCGACGTGGGTGCGCGCCGGAGACGGCCTCCCTGACGGGCTCATTTCGGCGATCGCGGTGCGCGGTGCGGCGTCCGAACTGCTCTACGCGCAAGTGGACCGCAAGCTGTTGAGAAGCACTGATGCGGGAGATCATTGGCAGCCGATCGACGATCGCCTGCCTCACCAACTGAGCGGCGGCTTCGCCGTCGATCCATGGTCGCCGTCGATTCTGTACGCCGGCACTGACGCCGGCGTGTTCGTAACGACCGACGGCGGCGCGCGGTGGACATTGGCGAACAGCGGTATCAGAAGAATGAACGTCTACGAACTCGCCGTGCAGGAAGGCAAGCCGTCGACGCTGTTCGTGTCGGGAAACGTCGGCATCTTCAGCAGCATCGACTCGGGCGGGCCATGGCGGCACCTCGACGCCGCCGCGCCGTTTGCTGAAAGTGACGTCGAGCGGCTTGAATCCGATGGCAAAGGGGGCGTCGTCGTTCAGACCAAGTCCAAGCTGCGCTTCGCTCGCCCTCGCGGAAAAACGGACTGGTCGCCAGCGCCCGCGCTTCGCGTACCTGACGGCATGACTTTGATTTGGTCCACGCCGGTCAACCGCGCGGCAATCTACGCAGCGACGAGGGACAGCCTTCTGACGACGACCAGCGAAGGACTGCGCTGGCGTGCCGTCAGTCTTCCGAACGGACGCATACCGATGAGTCTGGCGTTCGCGCCGCGCGACCCGCTGGTGGCGTACGCAGGCGCGGCGGACATCTTCGGGCCGAGGACCGTATGGCGAACGGCGAACGGCGGCGACAAATGGGAGCAGGTGGACGTCTGCACTGACTCTCTCGTAACGGGGGCCTGCGAGCCGCTCTTCGTCGATCCAAACGACGCCAACACGGTGTTCGTGGCGGTTACGGGCTATCTCAGCGGAGGGTATTCGATGAGAAGGACGGTCGACGGCGGCCTCACATGGATCCCAGTCGACCTGCCGGGGATCGTCGCCCGAGCGGTGGTTCTTCCTACGACGCCGACAGCCGTGTTCGTTGAGGTCTCCGAGGGGTCGGAAGGCGAATTGGTCCTCTTGAAGAGCGTGGACCGTGGCGAGCACTGGGGGAAATCAAGCGGCCTCCCCGCCGACACGTCGATTTCCGACATCATCGTCGATCCGGCGGACCTGAAGCATCTGTTCGCCGGCACTGGCGGCCGCGGTGTCTTCGAGAGCCGCGACGGCGGCGGCACGTGGCAACCACGACGCTGATGAAATAACCTCCTTACGGCGTTAACCGCGAGGCCTGCGTGACGGCTCGAACGGATGTCTGCTCGGCAGACTGGGACGGCGACGGCGGCGCGGGCGGCAACTGTGAGCGCGATCGACTATCGGCCGAATGAGATGTTGCCGCGCAGGGCCGGGCCGGCGCCGTTGCAGTGTTGCTCGAAACTCGCGGCGAACCGCTGCACCGAGCCGTCGGTGCCAAAGACAGCGTCCGTGATGGTGAACTGGCCGCTGACCGTGTTGCAGCTGCGCCCATCGCCAGAAAAGCCGAGGCCGGGGACGGCGGGTGCCTGGGAACCGTAGCGCGTGGCGTTCAGATAGGTGCCGGGCTTCAACTGTTGGCCCTGCGGTGCTGCGAAGTCGAGCGTCCAGTCCAGCCTGCGGAGGGTGAAAGAGCTGGAGATGTGAAATGAGATGTGGTTGCGGGACGCATCCAGTGTCGGTGTGACCGACGAATACGGGCTCTCAGCCACCACCGTCCACCCTTGCCCTATGAAGTCGCCAGCATCGCTGACAAACGACAGGGAGTTGAATCCGACGGCCGCACGCTGGGTGATGTTCACTGTGAACTGCTTCACCGCTATTGAACCGGACCTCGACGCGCCTGTCAGGTTTCCGGGCAACCGGTAGATAACCGAACCATCGCCGGTGCCCGACGCGCCGAACGGAAAAGTGATGAACGGCACATTACTCGTCGCGATCCATTGGCAGCCAGGCAGCGCGCTTACCGTTATTGCTTCCTCACCGAACTCGGGAGGAAAGTTGACGCCTCCTGGATTGACGAGCGTCACGCAAGTGCCCGCGTCCTGAGACACCGTCACCTGGCGACCTGCAATCGTGAGCACGGCCGACCGCGCCGCGCCGGTATTTGCGGCGACCGAAATCGCGGTGACGCCGTTGCCAGTCCCGGATGCCCCACTCAGAATCGTCACGAAGGACGCGTTGCTCGTCGCGGTCCAATTGCAGTTGGTACCCTGGTCCACCAACACGTTCACCGTCATGATACGGGCAGCCGAAGGTACCGACAGACTGGTGGGCGATACCGAGAACGCGCACACTGGGACTGGCACTGGTACTGGTGCGACTCCGGTTGCGACGACGACGTGCGCCGTGCCCGTTGCGTTCTGATAGGTCGCACTGATATCTGCCTCGCCGGCCGCGATGCCTTTCACTTGACCATTGTTGACGGTCGCCACCGAGGTGTTCGATGAACTCCAGCTGGCGACGTTCGTCACTTCCTTCGAGGTGTTGTCGGAGAGCGTCGCGGTGGCCGAGAACTGGGTGGTGACGCCGACGCTGGGAGCGGTTCCAGTCACCGACACTAAGTTGGCTGTTGCAGCAGCCTGAGGAGCAATCGTGACGTGCACCTTGCCCGTCACGTTCTGGTAGCTCGCGCTGATGTCCGCCTCACCGGCCGACACGCCTTTGACGACTCCCCCGTCGGCCGTTGCCACCGCGGTATTCGAAGACGTCCACGTCGCTTCTGTGGTTACTGGCCGACCGGAGCTGTCCGACAGTGTGGCCGTTGCCGTGAACTGTGCTGTGGCGCCGACCGCGGGAGCGGTCCCGCTCACGGCGACCGCGGTGACGGGAGCCGTCGATGAGGACGGAGCCGAGGATGGAGACGAGGACGGAGCCGAGGGAGACGACGCGGACGAAAGAGAGGATGAGGACGTCGACGACGGCGAGCTGGTGCACGCCGGAGTGAGGGCGAGAAGAACGAATACAAGCCGCAGCGAGGCTCGAAACACGCGCGCCACGGCGTAGCAGTCTAGCCCATGTGTGGACGGGCGGCGAGTCCATGCTGAGCACGAACCCGCCGCCATTTCTTCACATCGCTTTCATTTTGGTTCGCCGCTTCAGGCGACGGCATTAATCCACGACCTTGATGACGACGCGGCGATTCTTGGCGCGGCCTTCGGGCGTCGAGTTGTCGGCCACCGGCTTCTCCATCCCGTAGCTGACGACGCTGATGCAGTCCGCCGGGATCTCGTGTTCCTCGCCGAGATACTGCCTCACGGCCTTGGCCCGCGCGAGGCCCATTTGGTCGTTCACGTCCTTGGCGCCGAGGTTGTCCGTGTAGCCCTCGATCTCGAAGTGCACGGTCTTCAGATCGAACTTGTCGCCGGTGAACATCTCGTCGATCTTCGCTTTCGCCTCCTCCGACAACATCGCCGAGCGGAACTTGAATCCGCTCTTCCCTTCACTCAGAACCAGTGTGAATCTGGGTGCCTTCTCCGTCTCGAACGCGGGCTGCGATCCAGCGACGACAGACGGATCGTTGGTGCCGACGGGCGTGACGTCCGCGGCTTTCTGCAACGCGACGTC
>Ga0097621_100000871_pt1 | contig 21222 bp, 32 predicted proteins | sample KBSMisM72_FD_73165 | JGI IMG/M metagenome (GOLD analysis project Ga0097621, IMG submission 73165) | Miscanthus rhizosphere microbial communities from Kellogg Biological Station, Michigan, USA - KBS Miscanthus M7-2 (version 2) (version 2) | ecosystem: Host-associated > Plants > Roots >... | reverse complement strand
GCTCACCGATGAGCAATGGCGAGCTGCGCGCGATGCCGGTGCACGCATCAAACGCGGGCAGCAGGTGCCGCCAGCCAATCCGAATGTGCCGCCGGCAGATCCAAAAATTTCGCCGGCCAATCCGCAACCCAACACGACCGGAAGCCCGCCCGAGGGCCTGGTTTCGCCGGTCACCGGAAAATTCGGCGAGAATCAATCCAACGTGTACGGCGCAGGGCGGCGTGGTGGCCGCCCGCATTCCGGTGTTGATTGGCGTGCCGAGGATGGCTCGCCGGCCGTGGCGATGACCAACGGGGTGGTGACCGAGGTTGGCTATAATCGCGGCGGTTATGACCACTATGCTGTGGTGAAGGGCACCGATGGCGTTTACCGACGCTATGCCTACCACGGCCGGAGTCTTGTGAGCCAAGGCCAGACCGTTACGCAAGGAATGCCGCTCGGCATTATCGGCCGGCGACATTTGCACTATGAGGAAATTCACCCGACCTTGCCGAACGGTCGGCCCAACCCGGTATATCAGGCGCTCGAGCGCGGCCAGCATCCGAGCACAAGCTGGCAACGCGGCACCACGGATCCGCGGCAGTCGCTCAATATGCCATACGGCACGCCGGTGAGCGCCGGCCAACCATTGCCCGGCAGCGTGAGCGAAAAGGAAAAGCAGGAGCGAGCGCAAAGAGACTTTGACGAATACCTGCGGAAGCAGCGGGCGAACGAAGCCGAGCGGCCATCGTTTGCAGCTCGCGCTCGCGCCGGCCGGCTAAAGCTCGACATTAACCTGCGCGGCCCGCGCGGCGTTAAGAGCGCCATTCGTGACAGCAGCGGCGGCGTGAGCACCACCATCAATCGCGAAATGGATCCCACCGGCGGCGGCCGGATCCAATCGCCGGCCTAAACCATGGGCAGCATCCGCGACATTAGAAACGTATGGCGTGACAACCTGGTGCCGGCGAGCTTTCGCGGTGCGGTGTTTCACGTTGAGACATCGAGCCGGGCGAGCGGCCGGCGCACCGTTCTGCACCAATACCCGAAGCGCAATATTCCTTATGCCGAGGACATGGGGCGCGAGGCGGTGCGGTGGAATTTCAACGGCTATCTGATCCTGCGCGACAAGGGCATTGGCGGGAATCTGCTTTCGCAAATCGGCAACCTGCTCGGCGCGCTCGAGGCCGATGAGGCCGGCATGCTGATTCATCCGACGCTCGGCGCCATGCTGGTGCAATGCGAACGCTACAGCTACAGCGACAAGCGCACGGCCGGCGGCTATGTCGAATTCGATATGCAATTTGTCGAGGCCGGCATGCCGGCGAGCGCCGGGATCATGGATGCTGGCGCCAATCTGACCGACAGCGCAGGCGCAGCCGAAACCAGCGCGAGCAGCTCGATGAGCACCGCCACCGGCACGCTCGCGCCAGGTGGTGGCACCGCGGGCACGATACCGCCATGAGCGTTAAAACCGAATTTCAAGAGATCGATGAGATCGTGGCGCGCACGCTCGCAAACCTGCTCGCATTCACCGGCAAGGAAGGCCGGGCCGGCGCCGAGCTGCGGCTGCGCGCGGGCGACATCATGGCGCGCGGCTCGCTCTACATCATCGACGGCACGTTTGCCGGCCGGCTGCTGCAATGCTTTAGCCTGGCCACCGCCTCGGGCATCACGCTCATGTGGATGGATCGAGTCATTGCCGGCCTGGTCAATGAAAAGCCGACCGCGCTCACCTCCACCTCGGTGGTGCAGAATTGCCTCATCTATGCCCTGGCGCAGGAAGCCCGGATCATTCGCGCAACGCCGTTCGGATCGCGCGACGATGTCGACGCCACCATGCGCCGCATGGTCGGGTGGTTTGAAACCATAAAGCACATCATCGCCGACACCATGAGCGGCCCGGCCTATCAGGCATTCATCAACCTATGCGCGGCCATCACGCGCTACCTCACCGACACCGCCAGGCCGCTGCCGCGCATGCTCGGCTATGAGCTGGCCGCCACCATGCCGGCGCTGGCGATAAGCCAATACATCTACGGCGAGGGCGACCGCAGCGATGAGCTGGTGACCGAAAACAAGATCGTGCACCCGGCATTCATGCAACGCACGTTGCGGGCGATGAGCGCGTGAGCCATGGCGTTCAAAGCGCAGGAGGTCGCAGAGGTAACCATAAAGGGCCAGCGTTTCCGCGATTGGGAATCGGTGCAGGTCAAGCTCGCCGAGGGCGAATCCAACAACACGTTTAAGCTGACGGTGTCAGAGGGCAAACCGCTCTCGAGCAAATTCGCCGACCTGCAGATCCGACCAGGTGACCATTGCACCATCACGCTGGCCGGCCAGCTCGCCATCACCGGCTACGTCGAGACTCGCCAGGTGGCCTACACCGCCGAGCAGCACGGCATCGAAATCATCGGCGTGAGTCATACTAAGGCGCTGGTCGACGGCACGGCGATGACCAAAAACGGCAACGAGTTTCGCGACAAGCCTTGGAAAAAAATTGCCGATGAGGTCGCAAAGCCAATCAAGGTGGTGGAAAAAACCGGGTTGAATAACATGCCATTTCGGCGCGCCTCGATCCCGCCTGGCATGAGCAAGTTTGATTTTCTCGAAATGCTGGCGCGCCAGCGCGGCATCACCTTGGGCACCGACAAGGAAGGAAACCTAACCGCGCGAATGGCGTGGACCGGCGGCGGCACCAGCCTGGTGGAGGGAGTCAATATCCTCGAGGGCCGCGAGGTGATGACCATCAAAGGCGGCGGCGGGCCGAATGACACCACCAACCAAGAGCCCGGCTATGATCTGCGCACGTCAATTGCCAAGGGCACGCACGGCAATAAGAGCAGCTCAACCTCGAATGTGAGCACCGGCGGCAAGGGTGTCCCGGCCGTCAATCGGCAACCGGCCGAAATGCCCGGCACGAAAGCCGAAACCGAGGGGCGCAACAAGATGGAAAGCAACCAGCGCGGCGCCGAGCAGCTCCAAGTCACCATCGTGGTGCAGGGCTGGCTCAAACCTGGCGGCGGCGGGCTGTGGGCGCCAGGCGAGAAAGTGCACGTCAAATCGCCGATGTTGATTGTGGATGAGTCGCTCGATCTGGTGAGCGCAACGTTTACGCAAGACAACAAGAGCGGCACGCGCACCACGCTCGAGCTGAAACGGCCGGGCGATGATGACAAGGACGGGGATAAGACCGAAGGCAAACATGATGTGCGCACCGGCAACACGTCGACATCGACAACACCATCGGCACCGCCGCGCACCGGCACGCCAGGCGGCGATACGCCATTCTAAAGAGGAGGGATTAACAACATGGTGACACGCACAAGCCTGCGCAACGCATCGCAACGCGCGCAAAGCTATGCCTCGCGCGCCACGCTGCGCGAGCTGAATTCAAAACCGCAATGGGCCGAGGCCAAATTTATCGATGTGTTCCCCGGCGAAACCGCAAGCGATGTGGAATACGCCGAGAACTACGGCGGCACCTCGGTGCCGGCCAAGCAGGATGAGGAGGAGGACAAGGAGCAGCCGCAACAGCAGCAGCAGGCGGGTGACGGTGGGAGCGGCACGCCAGGCGAGGAGAATGAGCAGCCGAAGGGCGATGCCGCCGAGGCCATCGTGCTCTACCTCAACGGCTCGCGCTCGCATCCGGTCATCATTTCGGTCGGCGACCGCCGCCACCGGCTGCTCGAGCTTGAGGAGGGCGATGTCGCACAGCACCGGCTCAAAGATGACCGGCAGCAAATGCTCTATTCCAAGGACGGCACCTATATCTCAACCCGCTCGGATAAGGTGATGCGCATCGCGCTGGTGGAAAAGCAGAGCGACCAGCAGCAAACGCCAGCGCAGCAGCAGCAGGCCAACGGTGCTGGCGGCGGCACCTCGGGCAGCGGCGGCGGCACGCAAAAGAAAAAGAAAACCATGGGCCAGAAATCGGCCAAGGATGACAACAAGAAATCGCAGGTCGCGCTCGAGCAGAACGGCACGCAAACCTATTCGCAGCACGGCCAATCATACGGCACGCAGAAGGGCGGATCTGACAGCACGATTCACTATGAGAAAGACAAAAAGAAATCGGCGCAGACCACCGACAAGCATGTGCATATTAGGTTCAAGGAGCATCGAATTTTCAACGATGAGGATGGCAATTGGTGCACCTCGCCGCTGCTAGTCAAAAAAGACCAGTATTGCAAAGAGGGGTGAGCGTGTGCGCTGGTGGCTCACTACGGATCCGCCGCAGGTGTTTTCGGTCGACAACGCCGCGGTTAAGGGCATGGATTTTTCCACGCTCGCGCCCGATGTGTGGATGATTCAATGGAGCGAGGGCAAGGGCGAGATCGAGCGGCAATCGGATGACGGCGAAAACCTCAACGGCCTGCGCGAGACATTCATCGACCTGACTCCCTACGCGCCGTTGTTCCAGCAATTCCTGCAGCTCATCAAAGCCAAGGCGCTGCTGCTGCCGCAGGCCCAAAAGGTGCAGGTGGATCTCATCCGCGAGATCTTCGAGTCCAAACGCCAGGCGCCTTTTCACTATCCGGTTGCGGCCGGGGATTACTGGTGGGACGCAACCGACGCAACGCTGTTCGCATCGACCGCGGCCGGCCTGCAGAACGTGACGGCAACGGCCAACGCGCTGGTGACGGCGCTCACTAAGCTGATTAACGACATCAACGCCCACCTATCCGATGTCATCAACACCAGCATTGCGCCGGTTGGCAACCAACTGGTGACCGACACGAATGCGACGATCGATGGAATTAGAACCGGGATCGTAAATCCCGCTAATGCGGCGTTTGATGACATCGACGGGCACGCCGTCGATCCAGGCAATGCGCTGGTGGGCTACATCAACGGAGTCGTGCTTGGGGTTTATGGCGATGGCGCGAACAACATCAATAACAAACTGCAAACCGCGCGCTGGAACGTTCCACTAGGTGAAGGCTCTTACCCTATCGATGCTGCAACACCTGGATTAAGTGGGGGCATCGGCCACTCGAGCGTGGGGTTTGCTTACAATCCGCATCGCACGCTATATCCGCCCTACGTTGCGCCGGGCACGTTTAGCACGGTGACCTATGTGCCAGGTCATAACGTGCCGCCGGTGCCCACCTCTAACGTGCAATGGATCCCGCTCGGCTCGACCGCGCCGGTCAACGTGACGCCGGCCGAGCAATTGGCAATCATGAGCGGCATTGCGGCGCGCACCAACGCGCTCAACATCAAAAAGAATACCAAGATCAACCAGGTTTCTGCGCTCACCGATATCGACGCCGTCATCGCGTATGACGTGACAACGGGCTGGTGACATGGCCGGAGCTGCTCGCCCTTTATGCGCCTGGTGCCACCTCGAGGATGGCGCCGGCAGCGTGCATGAGCGGCCGCCGCAGTATCGGCAAGAGGTGCTGCTGCGCACCATCGACGGCCAGCTCATCTACCTGCACCTGCAATGCGAGCAGGCCTATCGCCGCAAGGATGAACCATGACCGACATAAAGCTGCAGCAGCAAGTCGACCTGCGCGGCACGTTCATGGATTGGCTGCAGCTCGCCGATGGCACGTTGAGCGAGGAGGAGGAGCTTGCCACCGCGGTGCGCGTGGCCATCGGCACCGATGCGCTCGCGGATCTCAATGAGCCGCTGCCGGATCTCGACAGCGAGGATCGCCGCGGCTGGTGGGGCGATATGGATGCCGAGCAGATCTGGCAGGGCTGGCCGATCGGCTCGAAAAATTGGCTGCTCATGCGCGCCAAGATCTCCGATCAATTCTCGTGGGAGGGCGCAACCCTGGTGCGGGCGAAAGCGTACAATCGCGAGGCGCTGCAGCCATTCATCGATCGGCGGATCTGCTCGCGCGTTGACGTTGACGCCGTGCGCACCGGCCGCCATGAGATCACCGTTAGCATTGTGATGTGGCGCGGGCCGCGGCGCCTCATCGAGCTGCGTTATCAGTATCTATGGGACAAGGTCACCGGCGAGCCCATCCCGGTTGGCAGCAAGGATCGTTTCGTTACCGGCTACCCGCTGCCCTAATCCTCGGAATCAATCATGCCCTGGTCAACGCCAACGCTCCGCAAGGTGCGCGAAATGGTGCGCGACGATATCACCGCGAGCCTCTATGGCGCGGCGTTTATCGGCAACAACGTGCTGCGGGTGATGGCCGATGCCAAGGCCGGCCTGGCGCATCATGTGCTGCGCTACATCGATTGGCTCTCGCTGCAGCAGCTACCCGACACCGCCGAAACCGAATGGCTCGACCGACACGGTGACATATGGCTGGTCGGGCCTGGCGGCGTGGTCGGGCGCAAGATGGCCACCTATGCCACCGGCTCGGTGACATTCACCGGCATCGTGGGCGGCATCGTTATCCCGATGGGCACCCGGCTCGAGGGCAACAACCTGGTGGCCTACGAAACCATCGAGCTGGCGGTGACGCAATCGGATGGCGCCGCGGTCGAGGTGCGGGTGCGGGCGCTCGACGCCGGCACCGCCGGCAACCGCGAGGCCGGCGACACGCTATCGGTGCAGCCGGCCATCGACGGCGTCACAACCGGCGTCACGGTGGTGACTCTTACCGGCGGCACCGACATCGAAAACGATGATGACCTGCGCATGCGGGTGCTGCAGCGCATTCGCCAACCACCGCAGGGTGGATCGACCTCCGATTTTATTCGGTGGGGGCTTTCTGTTCCTGGCGTGACGCGATGCTGGTGCGCACCGCTCGAGATGGGCATCGGCACGGTGACGGTGCGCTGCCTGTTCGATGACCTGCGCGCCGATAATGACGGCTGGCCGCGCGGCGAGGATCTCTATGCGGTCGAAACCTACATCGACTCGGTGCGCCCGGTGGCGGTGAAGGATTTTTGGGTGTTGGCGCCTGTTAAACAATTTGTCGACGTGCACCTCGGCCAGCTCAACCCCGACACCACCGAAACGCGCGCCGCGATCGAGGCCAGCCTGCACGCCATGTTCATGCAATTTGCCGCGCCAGGCCAAACCATCTTTGCCGCCTGGAAAGCGCAAGCGGTGATGAATACGCCCGGCGTTCTATCGGTCGACCTGCTCGATTGGAATGACGATGTGATGCAATCGCCGGGGCACATGGGTGTGCTCGCCGATATCGTTTACGGTTTCTAAAACATGGCACGCTATCTCGCCTGGCCTGCACGCGACCGGCACGTGCGCCGCGAGGGCGAGGATTACATTGCGCCGTTCATGCGGTTGCTGCCGCAGGGCATCGCCTGGCCGCGCGAGCCGGAGTCGGTGCTCTACAAAACATGCCGCGGCCTGGCGAAGATCTGGGGCTATGTCGACAACCGCGCCGCCGACCTGCTCGAGATCGAAACCGATCCGCGCAAAACCACGATAGGCGGGCCGTGGCCGCCGACACATACCGGCCTGCTGCCAGATTGGGAAAGAGCATGGGGATTGCCGGATCCCTGTTTCCCCAAGGCCACCACGCTCGGCGAGCGCCAGCGCATGCTGGTGCTTTACATGACCTACCTCGGCGCACAGTCGCGCGCCTATTTCATCGGGTTGATGGAATACCTCGGCTATAGCGGGCTCACCGTCAAAGAGTGGGCGCCGTTCATGGCCGGCATATCGCAGGTGGGTGAGACTCGCCCGGTCAAGGTGGATGAGAACGGCTCGCCGATAATGGACGGGGATCATTTCATCCTCGACACCACCAAGCAATTCCGCTGGTACATCGGCCCGCCGGAAATGCGTTTCTATTGGGCAATGAATGTCGGCATGGTTTCGGTGGCGTGGTTTCGCGCCGCCTCCGGCCAGGCCGGCGTTGATCCGCATGTTCGCCTCGGCATACCCGAGGATCTGCAATGTCTGCTGAAACGGTGGAAGCCAGCTCACACCGAGCTGGTGTTTGATTTCTCGCAATCGCCTGCAACAAACGATCCCATGTATGGCACGCCCTAGATGAGGAAGCCGCGATGAAATACGTGCAACCCTATGGAGTCTCGGATCAGGACTCGCCCTACATCAACGGCGATCCATCGATTGGCCGGCAAGGTTCGATCCCGCCAGCGGCGGCGTTTGAACATCCGATGCGCGAGATCGTCAACGTCATCACGAAAAACAAGATTGCGCCGGACGCGGCCGACCTCGGGCAGCTCCTCAAAGGCGTGCGCTCGCAGCGCGCCAACTACGTGCAGGACACCGGCAGCGTCAACACGCTATCGGTCGCGCTCGATCCGCCGCTCGATGCCTACACCGTGGGCCTGCCGCTAAAGGTGCAGATCCGCGAAACCTGCACCGGCGGCTCGACCATCGACGCAGGCGCCGGCCGGGTGCCAATCAAGCTCATGAACGGCGGCAGCACCGGCGCCGGTGACCTGCCGGCCGGCGGGATCTGCGAGCTGGTCTATGATGGTGCGGCGTTTCAACTGGTTAATTTCTTTGGCCTCGGCGGTGTCGACCAGGGCGACATTGTCGAATTCCTGATTAAGATTCCCTACACGGTTGACGTTTCATCCACACCGAACATCGTGCAGGCGAATTTCTCGCCCGCCATTAACGTGCTGCCAACGGCCGGCGATGCCGTGCTGGTCAAACAGATAAACACCAACACCGGCTCGAGCATCCTGCGCGTGAATGCGCTCGGCGTTGACTTTCCGATTAAGGCCAACGGCGGCGGCCTGGCCGGGCTCATTCAGGGCGACATGCAGGCCGGCGATGTGGTGCTGTATGTATTCGACGGCACCAATTGGTGGATCCAACCCAACCCGCTGATTAGCGCCGACACCACCATTAACGTGCCGGCGCAATACAGCTCGGTTGAGAATGCGCTGCTCGCCATCCGGCGCAAGATCATCGCGCAGAACGCCATGGTGACGGTGCTCCTCGCGGGCGCGCCGGCTGGCCAGGCGCCGATTCAATATCCACCATTCGTTATCAACCACGGCAACGCCGATCGCATCACCGTGCGCGGCACGCTGAAATCGCCTGGCGTTTTGAGCAGCGGCAATTTTGCGCAAACCGGCAACACGCCGGCAGCGCGCACCGCCGACTCGGCGAACAACATTGCGATGCTGCGCAACAAGTACGGCACCGAGATCGTGATGCCGGCGACCGATGGTTTCGGCATCACCAGCGTGGCCGGATCCGGCCGGCCGACCGTGGCCGACATGCTGGTGACCGGGCCGAACTATTGGAGCGGCGCCGGCATCGGCAAGTGGAACGGCTGCAGCGGCCGCGATGTCAACTATTCAAACGTGTCATGTTGGGGGCTCGACATCGGATTTTATGCCGGGGCCGGCACGCTCATCCTGCAAAATTGCTTTGCGTGCGGCTGCTTCCGCAACGGATTCCAGGCCACCGGCGGCGCCAAATTGGCGTTTAACCAAAGCGGGACATTCGGCAACGTGTACGGCGCCAGCGTCAACCAAAATTCGGTTATCACCACGTTTCAATCGTGGGTGAATTACAACGGCAGCAACGGAGTCTCGGTTTATGACTTTGCCGAATTCACCTTGCATTCGTCGCAGGCGCAGGGCAACGGCGGTTTCGATATTTCGGTCGGCGGGGTGTCCTATCTCATCGCACTAAACTCGCGTTCCTATGGCGGGTGGGGCACCAGCTCACCCGCGCCCGGCTACATGAACGCCTACGGCGGGCTGTTCGTCGAGGATGGACTATGAGGAGGAAAACCTAATGGCACAGACATTCGTTTATCGCGCCGACCTGGCAATCGAGGATGCGGAAAACCCGGTGCGCGTGGCCGCGACCTACGGCAACGGCATGATTCTCACCATCGGATTCATGGGGCCGCAATTCACGCTAATGTTGCTGGCCGACAATCTGATTTTCAACGACCGCGACAATCAACGCACAATCCTGGTGCCGCATTGGCGCGACGATTACGTGCCGGTCATTAGCTATGAGGCCAGCAGGCGCATTAACCTTGCTTTCCCCGATTACAAACAGCGCAATTACACCGCGCACTATCAGGACAACATCACCAAGTACGGCGCCGACTCCACGAATTGGCCGCCGGCAGAATTGACGTTCAAGGGCGAATATGATCGGGGTTGGAAATACGTCAACGATGTTCGCTCGGCCGCGAATGCGTGGACCGCGATGCCCACGGATCCAACCGCGGATCAGATTTGGCCGCCGGCCATCACACCGATTGCATAAGGCGCCAGCTCATGCCAGCGATGCCGCCTCCTATCGTCACCACGAATCTGCTCGCGCTGCCGCTGCTTTCGCTGGTCATCGAAACCGGCAACTCGGAAGATTGGATCGAGTCGATTAAGTATGTGGTCGACACCGGCGAGCTGCCCGAGGAGCTGCCGCAGGTCGACCTACGCGGCATCGAATTTGAAATGGAGGTGCGGCGCAGCGCGCCCTCGCATGAGGTGATCGTAAATGCCACGACCGCGGATGGCTCGATTGCCATCGGTGAGCCGCCCGATTTCGGCTACCTGATTATCAATGTGGGGTTTGCCGAAATGCGCCAGCTCGCCGCGGGCAAATACATCGGCGACATCCGCGGCAAGGATGACCGCTATACCCGGATCTGCATTCAAATCGATTTGACGGTGTTCGACGGCATCACGCGATGACCATCATCCTCGGCACCTCGGTGCCTGACATCGTGGTGCAGGTGGCGCCCTATGGCCCGCACGGTGCGGACGGTGCGCCGGGGCCGCCTGGCCCACCTGGCCCACCTGGTGCCGATGGGGATCCCGGCGGGCCGCCTGGCCCGGTCGGGCCGATGGGGCCACCTGGCCCGGCCGGTGTGCAGGGGCCGCAGGGTGACGCCAGCTCGGTGCCGGGGCCGCAAGGGCCGATCGGGCCGGCGGGGCCGCAGGGTGTGCAGGGTGCCACCGGGCCGGCGAGCACGGTGCCAGGGCCGCAGGGACCGGCCGGCCCGCAAGGGGTGAAGGGAGACACCGGCGCCGACAGCACGGTGCCAGGGCCGCAGGGGCCGCAGGGATTGACCGGCGCGACCGGGCCGCAGGGTGTGGCAGGCCCGCAGGGAATTCCCGGCGTAGAAGGCCCGGCCGGGCCGCAGGGTGCCACCGGCACCGGCATCACCATGAAGGGCTCGGTTGCCAGCTCGGGCAACCTGCCCGGCAGCGGCAACACGCAGGGCGATGCGTACCTGGTGCAGGCCGACGACTCGCTGTGGATCTGGAACGGCAGCGCGTGGATCTCGGGCGGCTCAATCCAAGGCCCGCCTGGCCCGCAGGGCAGCACCGGCCCGCAGGGCGTGGCCGGGCCGCAAGGGCCAGCCGGCGCCGATAGCACGGTGCCGGGGCCACAAGGCCCGGCGGGACCGCAGGGCGCAACCGGCGCGATCGGCCCGGCCGGCGCCGACAGCACGGTGCCAGGCCCGACCGGGCCGCAGGGAATTCCCGGCACGCCTGGCGCCACCGGCGCGCAGGGGCCGCAGGGCGCGCAAGGACCAAAGGGCGACACCGGAGCGCAGGGACCGGCCGGCGCGACCGGCCCGGCCGGCGCCGATAGCACGGTGCCGGGGCCACAAGGCCCGCAAGGCGACACCGGCCCGCCTGGCGTGATCGCAGCCACCGCGCCGCTATCGCTCACCTCCGGCACGCTATCGATCAACCTATCGGGCTATCAGCCGATCGACGCCGAGCTAACCGCGCTCGCCAGCGTCACATCATCGGCCGACCAGGTGCCCTATTTCACCGGCGCCGGCACCGCCGGGATCTTTAATGTCCCGGCGTTCTCGCGCGGGTTGATGGCCAACACCACCGCCGGGGCCTGGCTCACGGCGCTCGGCGCGCAGCCGCTCGATGCTGACCTCACTTCGCTGGCCGCAGCGAGCGCAACAAATTCACTGTTCTATCGGTCGGCCGCCAACACCTGGTCACCCGTTACGATCGGCGCCGGGCTGACGTTCAGCTCGGGCACGCTCAACGCGAGTGTTGTCGACTACACCGAAAGCAATAACGCACCGGGCTCGGCGCTCGGGGCCGGTGGTTATACCGCCATCAATTCAATCAGCGTGCCGCCCGGTGATTGGGACATACGCGGCACCCTGCACGTGAACGGCGGCACCGCGCACAGCACCGTCTATGCGGTGTTGAATACCGCAGCAGCCGCGGGCAGCAATTCATCGCTAACCACCGCCTCGGGCTCGATCGGCTCGGCATTCAATGAGCTGTACCTGGCCGTGGGGCCTTACCGTTTCTCGACCGCATCAACGGTGACGATCTATCTCAACTGTTATCCGGCGAATGCCTGCACGCTCGCGGACTCGAGTCTCCAAATTCGCAGAAGGCATTTCTAAAATGACAATCATCGGCACCTCAATCCTGCAGCGCGATCCCGGCGCCACGGTGATAGTCGCACCTTATGGCCCGCGCGGCCCGGTCATCGCGGGCACCAGCTTGAGCGCAGTCACGGTGGCCAACGGCCCGGTGACGTTTGAAATGACCGAATATGGTTTGGGATTTGCGCCCGGCATTCGCGTGCGCGCCACCGCGCTCGATGGAACGGGAAACCCGACCACCAATTGGCTCGAGGGCGTGGTTACCGATTACGAGGCGGCCACGCTCGAGGTCATGGCGGATCTGCATTCCGGCAGCGATGTTTATTATTCCTGGCAGCTCACCGTTGCCGGCCAGCCAGGTGTGCAGGGTGCGCCAGGCCCGAAGGGCGACACCGGCCAGGTGCCCGAGGCGCCGCAAAACCATTTGAAATATGCGCGCATCGATGGGCAATGGGCGAGCATCAATGCCGACCTCGACAGCAAGGCGCCGCTCGATAGCCCGGTGCTCACCGGCAATCCGCAATTGGCCACCTCGCCCGCGACAGCGGACAACGACAAATCAATTGCCACCACCGAATACGTCAAGGCCAACATTGCCGCGCTGACATTCCAGCCGCTCGACGCCGACCTCACCGCGCTGGCGGCCGCGGCCGCGACCGGCACCACCGGGATCTATTATCGCAAGGCGGCCGACACATGGGTGCCGCTCGCCATGGGCAGCGGCATCACGCTCGACACCACGGCCAACACGCTCAACGTGACGGCCGGCGGCGGCAACGTTTCCAACAGCGGCACGCCGGTGGTGAATGACCTGGCGCAATGGGCCTCGAGCAACACCATTAAGAGTCTACCGATTTCCGGCCTTTACAACGGCGCGACATTCACCGGCACCACCACGTTTTCCGGGCCGGCGGTTGCGCAGACACCCGCGACCGCCGACAACTCGACCGCCGTTGCAACCACGGCCTACGTGCGCGCGGTGGTGCGCAGCACCTACGGCGTGCGCGGGCTTACCGGCAGCGCCGGGATCACGGCCGGCTATAATATCAATATCAACATAAGCGAAGCTGTTCTGCGCAACGCCAGCGGCGTGCCGGTTTTCTTTGGCGCCTATGGCGGCGTCATCGACTCGAGGGCCGTTGGCATTCCACTAGGTTGCGATGTTGCGCTCAACGATGGTGACGTGAGCGCATATTTGATTTGGGGGGCAACGCCTGGCGCGAGCATGATTTGCTCGAATGCCAACCCGAGCGCCGGCCCGGCGCTGCCGAGCGGGTTTACCCATTGGGGCTATCTCACGACCGTGAAGCGCAGCGGCGGCAGTTTCTATGCGGCCGCGATGCGAGGCAATAAGGTTTATTACAATTCGGCGCCGGCCATCGCGGCCAACGTCAACAACTCCGCGTGGACTCCGTATTCGGTGGCAGCTTTTGTGCCGGCGGTTGCGCTCAACATGATGGTGAGCTGCTATGCCGTGATGCAAACCGGCGGCGGCGGTGGTGCCGGCCTAATTTATTACATCGGGTGGAGCAGCTCTGGCGCGCAGTATGTGACGCGCCTCGATCTGTCTTTCGGCGGCATGACCGGCACGATTCCGATCTATGCCACGCTGCCGAATGTTTCGCAGCAGGTTTATCATCTGTGGCAGGAGATCTATGGCGCCGCCAACGTGAGCACCAACGGTTTTTATATCAACCTGATTGGTTTCGAAGTTCCCAATGATGCCTAACAGCAGGAGCACACAATGGCACTAAGCTATGACGAATCCGCGGCCCTCATGAACGACATGACGTTTCGCGGCCGCATCAAAGTGGCATGTTTGAAATTCGCCGATTACATTTTGGGCGAGGCCGCCAATGTGCCGGCGCACAACACCCGCACCAAATGGGCGCAGCAAACCATGACCATGCCCGATGGTGCCGCCGGCCAAGTCGCGCCAGCGGTGGTGATGGATCCGGCTGTGCAACAGGACGGCTCGGCCATCACCGACTCGGCCCTGCAGAGCGCAGTCGAGAACACCGTTAACAAGATGATTTAGAATGTGCCGCGCATGTGACGAAACGCGCCGCGTCCTGGTGGACGTGTGGCGCCGATGGGCGAGGCCTCCGCATGTCAACCGCAACCGCAGCCGCAGCCGAAACGGAAACAGCGCCGTGGTTGCTGACCATGCGCGCGATAACCGGAACGACCGAGACGCCTGGCGCTGCGGACAATCCGAAGATCCTCGCTATGCGGGACGCCATCGCGAAGCGGTGGGCCAGCACGCCGGGGATGACTGACTATTGCGCGCTCTACCATCACGACTCGATTCCGTGGTGCGGCCTCACCGTGGCCTATTGCATGACGATGGCCGACATTCACCCGGTGTTCGGGCCGACCGATACCGATAAGTTTCTTTGGGCGAAAGCGTGGGACGATCCATCATTCGGGCAAATCATTTCCTCGCCGCGGGTTGGTTGCGTGGTGGTCATGGGCCGCGAGGGTGGCGGGCACGTCACACTCTATGAGCGCACCGAGGGATCCTATTATTGGTGCCGCGGCGGGAATCAATCGGACGCCATCACCTCGGCAAAGTATCCAATCAGCAACGTGATATCGCTGGTGTGGCCAAAGGCGGCCGGCGACCTGCCGCCGGCACCGCGGCGCACGCTCGCCAAGGGCGACAAGGGCACAGACGTGACCGGCCTGCAGCACAGCCTCGGCCTGCCGGCCAACGTGTGCGATGGCGATTTCGGATCCGTCACCGAGGCGGCGGTTAAAGGTTTCCAATCCGGCCACGGCCTCACCGCTGACGGAGTCGTGGGGCCGATGACGTGGGAGGAGCTGGACTCCAATGACGCCAGGGTGGCCGCCGGCAATGACGGCCTGGCGCCCGAGCTGGTCGAGGCCATCACCGCCCTGGTGAGCGGCTCGGCCGTGGCCTCCTACAATTGGAAAGATCACGGCCGCGCGCCCAAGGGCTACACCGAGGGCGTGGCCCTCACGTTCGCCCTCATGCTGCTCGAGCTGGCCGAGGGCCGGCCGGCGGCGGTCGAATGCGCGCAGGCGATGACCGATGATCCCAACACCGATGCGCTCAAATGGTATGAGCCGGAGTTTAAGGCGCTCGGCATGGACAACAGCGTGCCAGGTGTCGACACCCTGCGGCACCTCGCCGTGCTGCTCCTCGGTTTGGGCATGCGGGAATCATCGGGCAAGTATTACTGCGGCCGTGATACCACCGCGACCAACACCACCGCGGACACCTGCGAGGCGGGCGCCTGGCAACAAAGCTGGAATATCAAAAGCGCCAGCCCGAGCATGGGCGCGCTGTTCAAGCAATACCAACTCGATCCGAATGGTTTCCTCGAGGTGTATTCGCAAGGGCTTTCGCCCACCTCGAGCGACCTGCTCAACGCCGGCAGCGGCGAGGGCGTGACGTTCCAATGGCTGTGCAAATTCGCGCCGGCATTCGCGGGCTACACCTGCGCCCTCGGCCTGCGGCTGCGGCGCAAACATTGGGGGCCGATCAATACCAAAGCTGCCGAGATCCTGCAGTCGGCCAATGAGCTTTTCCGCCTGGTCGAGGAGCTGGTCGAGGACAGCATCACGCCAACGCCCGAGCCCGAGCCCGAGCCCGAGCCCGGCGTGGCCACCGTCGACATCGTCACCACCGGCCAGGTGGTGGTCACCATCAACGGCGTGGTGATTGGTTCAAGCTAACAGGAGGCACGAATGGATTTCGGCGCGATGGTTAAGGTTGCCATGTTGTTGTTGTCCAAGCGCGATGAGGTCGGCAAGCTGCTCGACCTGGTGCGCGAGGTCGGCGGCGTGCTCGGTGAAGGGCCACCGGCAACGCCGCCAACGCAGGCACCTGGTGGCCATCCGGTTGGCAGCATGGCCTGGCTGCAGGAGTCGCTCAACACATTGAACAATGCCGGGCTCGAGGTCGATGGCGAATATGGCCCGGCGACCAACAAGGCGGTGAGCGATTTCCAGAAAGCCAACGGGCTCACGGTCGATGGATGGGCCGGGCCGGAAACGGTGGCCGCCATCATGAAGGCGTTAGGATGAGCCCCGGCCCGGTTGAGGAGGCCGGCAGCACCGCGCGCCAGCTCATTGCCGGGCTCGCCACCACGCCCATGATCCTGGCGCTGGTGGTGTTCAATCTTTTTTATATTGGTTTTTCGACCTGGCTGCAGCATGAGCAGGGCAAGAGGTTCACCGAGAATCAAGCAACGTGGGAGCGGCTCACCGAAAAGCTGCTGACCTTGTGCCAGGAGCGAAAATGAATCCCGGCGTGAGCGCGGAGGTCGGCCAAACAACCCGCAGTTTTTTTGAGGTGATGAGGGAGTCACCGCTGGCGCTCGGCCTCATCGTGAGCAATTTTATTTTGCTCGGTTATCTGTTCTATTCCGGCAGCACCTACTCGAGCGCACGCAAGGAAACCACCGACCTCATCGTGACGTGGCAGCGCGAGGCCGACAAGCTCATGGCCTCATGCGTTTCGGCCGACATCATGAAAATGGTGCTCGATGCGCTCGAGCGCGACCGCGAGCTGTATCGCAGAATGCTGCCGCAGCAACCACCGGCGCCGAGCGATCCGGCGCGCCCGATTCACACCCTGTTTGATATGCCGCCATGACCGACCGGGTTGAGCAGGATGCACATATCCGCGAAATGATGCGGGCCGCGGTCGACAAGGCGTTTATGGAACGCATCGGCAAGCTGTTCGATATGTGGATCGTGGACTCGGCTGGCCAGCCCGAGCGCGCCGCCAACGGCGCTCGCAAATCCATCGCGATCTATCGCGAGGCCGTGGCCACCATCGACACCGTGGAGCTATGAGGCCGCGGGCGGCCTGGCACTACCTGCTGCATGTGGTGGCGTGGGCGGTGCTGCTGTTTTTCCTCGCCATGATTATCGGATCCTCGCTGGTCAACGTGCTCGACGCGCTCAAATAGGAGGGCTCAACCATGACGCTCGGCCTCTGTTACTGGATCCTCATGCTCATCTGGCTGGTGTTTAATTTGAGCTGGCATTTCGGCTATGCCGGCACCTATGGCCCGGCCGGCAGCGCGCTGCTGCTGTTCGTTCTATTCCTCCTCCTCGGGTGGCAGGTGTTCGGCCCGCCGCTGCACCGATGACAAGGTTACCGCGCGACACCCGGATCGCCATCACGATCACGATTCTACTGCTGCTCCTGCTCGGCCTGGTGGCATGGTGTGGCCATGACTCCTGGCGAGAATTTCCCGATAACCTAACGGAGGGCTACCGATGACCACGCAACAGCAAGTCGACAAACTCACCGCGGCGGTCGGCCACCTCGAGGAGCTGGCCGGCAAGATTAAAGAGGCGCTCGGCGCGGACGATCCGGCCGAGGCCGAGGTGATGCTAGGCGAGCTGGCCGAAAGCCTGGCGGCCATGGCGGGCGCGGTCGGCGAGCTGGCGGCCGACAGCACGGCGCCGGCTGTGCCGCATCATCCCGAAACACCCGAGCCACCTGCGGATTGACGTGCTATAAGACCGGGGCAAACGTCATCGCCCCGGTGTATCCCCCCGACCCCTGGCATGACGGGCCTCGGCCTCGCGGCAACGCGACTCCGGGGCCATTATTTTGCGCTCACCGCAGCGGCACCTGACAGCTCACCAGTAGCGCCAGGATGACGGCGAGCGCGAGCAGCAGGCCGAGCCGGTCAATCATAGTGCAGCTCGATTTCGCTGCAGGGCTCATATGCCTCGGGGTGCGGCACGATCGGCTCGAGGCCGTTGGCGATGCGCTGCGGGTTGACGCGCTCGACGCAGGCCCGGCACACCGGCTCGCGCACGCCGTGCACGCCGATGCTCGGGACGTGCACCGGGTTGAATGAGAACAAGACGCCGCAGCCGAAACAATAGCCGTGCGCCATCACATAACCGGGCATCTTTCGGATCCTTTCGCGGTGCAGTAGGTTCGCCGACAGTCACCGAGCGCGTTAACGGGCCTATGTCCTTGGGCCTGGTTATGCCGTGGTGATTAGGGCCGTGCCTCGGCGTCAACCGGGCGCGGCCCGCTCATGTTCTGGCGCTGCCGCTCGGGCAGATATTGATACCCGCAGCGGCCATAGCGGCGCAGGATGCCCGCGCGCACCAAGCTGGCGAGGGCTGCTTTGAGCCGGCGAGTGTTGGGCGCCTGCTGGTTGGGCTCATCCGGCTCGGTGTTCACGGCCACATACCAGGCGAGGAAATCCGGCCAGGTGGCGCGCCGTTTGCGCCGGATGAAATCCAGCACCTCGGCCACCACGCGGCGCCGATCGCAGGCCTCGGTGAGCTGCTGGTTAAATTGCTCGAGCGTTTCGGGCGCGCCCTCGCCTGGTTCCTCATAGAATGAGGCGGCAAAGGCAAAGGCGCGCAGCGTGTCGGCCCACCACTCGGGGCTATGATACTGGTGCAAACCTTCATCGGCGAGCATCACTAAAGCGTTTTCAAGGGTGTGCATTGGTTCTAATTCCTCTCTCGACTAATTCATCCTGCAGCCGATCGGCCTCATGCCCGAGGCGCCAGGCGAGATCGTCATGGTAAGCAAACCGGGTGGCGACTCGGGTGGCCGTGGCAATGGCGGCGTGATACTTGGCCAGCATGCGGTGCAGCAGCAATGCCTCGGCCTCGGTTAACGGTTGCTCGCGCACAATTATCCTCGCAATCAACAGCTCATGACGGCCACTCGCATCCGCTGAATTTGGCCGCCCACAACACCACCTCGCCCTCGCCGATTTGCCAGGAGCTATGGCGCGGCAGCACCGCGATGCGCTCGCGTTTGAACGGCTGGTGCAGGCGCCAGGCCAGATCCGCATCGGCGAATACGTCAAACAGGATCTCAAAGGCGAGCTGCGCCGGGCCGCTGCCGCTATATCCCCATTCAAATCCGGTCGGGCTGTGATTGCATTTGGCAGGATGCCGGCGCAGCCGGCGCGACTCGCCATCGCGCCCGATCACGTGCACCACCGTCGAGCCATCCGATTGACGCCGGCCGGTATAGACGCGCTGACGATCAGCCATCGGACGGCTCGACCGCGGCGAGCGCCTCATGGCATTTCTCGATGACATCGCGCGGCAGCACGGCGCCCACCAGCTCGGTGACGCCGCACGCGCCCACGGTGTAGTCGACCTGGTCGAGCAGGAGGCGCAGCGCCTCGGCCGGCGTGAGCGGCGTCATGATGTGGGCTCGCGCGGGCCGGCGGTGACGGCGCGCGGCATCGGCTCATCGGGCGGCTCGAGCTGCTGCTGCACCCGGTCGACCTCATCGGCCAGGGTGTTGAGGTTCACGGTCGGGCGCACCTCGCCCTGCGCGGTTTCGAGCAGGCGAAGGATGATGCCGCCCGCGGTGTGGAATCCAGCGACCAGGGAATTGACGCGATTGCGATAAGCATCGCGCTCATCGATGAGCCGCTCGCGCTCGCGCTCGAGCATGGCCTGCAGATCCTCATTGCGCTGGTTGAGCCGGCGGGCCTCGGCCTCGGCGAGCTGCGCCCGGCGCCGCCACTCCTCAAGCTCCTGGCCGAGCCGGTCGATTTCCTGGATCTGGTCGATGTGCCGTTGAGCTGCGCGCAGCGCCTCCTCGGCATACGCATCATGCTGCACGCGGTTGGGCCTGGCGGCCGGCGGCGGCATCGGGGTGACCTTGGGCATCGGTGCGGGCTTATCGGCCATCGGTTATTCCTCCTCGAATGTGGGCAGGGGTTTGGCATCAAAGCCGGCGAGCCAGGCGATTTGCTCGCGCACCCGCTCGGCCTCACGATACTGTTTCGGAATGTCCTTGCGAGACTCGTTGTTCGCCTTGGCATCGGCGCCGTTATTGTACGCAATCAGGATCTCGCGCGGTGCAGCGGACTCGACGGCGGCCGGGGTGGTGGGGTGTTGAGCATCCACCTCCGGCGCGCCGCCCTCCGGTGACGCACCCGCAGGTTCAGGCAAGGTCGCTGCGGGCAACGGAGCTGCAATCTGTGGAGTCGTTTCGGCCGGCAATTCGGCCAACGAGTCATCATCGGCAACGGCATCGCGCACCGATGGCAGATATTTGCCGAGGCCTTTGATGGCGGTTTTAATTGCCATCGCTTCATACCAGGTGTTCCAGGGTGAATCATCGCGGCCCGCCCTGCTATAGGAACGGTGCTTGTCGATTTCGGTTTTCGACATCACCGCAGAATAGAAAGCGCCGTCCTTGGTGCGGGCCACCGCATAGGCGCGCAGGATGGGCGCCTTAAAATCCTCGCCCGGCACGTGCAGAAAGCGCGGGCCGTCTTGCGTGATGGCATAGTCGAATTGTTCGCCCTGGCGCACCACGTTGGCATCGATCCAGCTCAATTGACCGGAGCGCCGCGCGCTGCGCAGCACGCCTTGCACCATCGGGATCCATTGCGCCTCGGTTTTGAATGGCACTATGGCGCCCTCGACACCATCCGGCAGCAGCCCGGCGCGAGCGGCCTTAATGCAGGCATCCCATATTGACGACCAGGTGCAGGCCTGGATCTTGGGGTTGAGCGTGGCGCCGGTGGTGAACGCGCGGATGAAAACCTCGGGCGAGATATCCGATGGCAGCATGTTTTTAAGCTCATTCCTGCGCGCCTCGAAACGCTCGCGCAGCATGACCATGGGAGGCTTACCCGCGGCGATGGTGGTGATGTCGCTCATGCTGCGGGTTCCTTATTGGCTGCTGCGCTGCTGCGGTTGCGTTTGCGATAGGGCCGTTTCGATGCCGGCGGCTCGAGATCATTGAGGCGCTCGACCAGGTGGGCGAAATCGGCGGCATCGAGTTTCTCGCGCAACCAGGTCACCAGCTCGCATACCGCGCAGGGATGCAACGGCGTGCAATCGGGCATGTGCTGCAAAAGCTGTTTCATCACGCAAACCCCACAACCCGCTTGTGCAGCGTGTAGCGTTTCGGTTTCTGCCCGGCCTCGGCCCGGCGCCGCCTGGCCTGGTTAATGTTGTCCTTACGTTTGCGGGTGGTGGGCGATAGTTTGCC